>OFFF01000088.1_pt1 | contig 67564 bp, 59 predicted proteins | sample 1521301 | NCBI WGS metagenome assembly OFFF01 (sample SAMEA3504101, study PRJEB24116) | mouse gut metagenome | biome: mouse gut; feature: mouse-associated habitat; material: faeces | place: Denmark | collected 2011
CCCTTTTACTGATTTTACTTCCAGTTTGCACCATTTTTCAGTCTTTACTACCAAAGACAGGTTAATTATATTTTCATTCTATCTGCAGACCCAGTTTCTGTCAATATCCTTTCAGAAAATACTGCCTTTTCATGGTTTTAGCCAAAATCGCATTCCGGGATTTGTCTAAAGCACGCAACATCCTCTTTCGTTTTCCTTATCTTTTCCAGCCGCCGGCCATGCGCCATCAGCTAAGCCTGTGGAAAAGCGCACACTCTCATTCTTCAGATTTGGCTCACAAAAGTCTCTGTCACCTTCAGCGCTGCCCCCAGAGCCGCCGCTGCCTCCTTATAGCCGCATGCCCTCACAAAGGGCTCCTTTTCCCCGAAAGAATTCCTTTCGGCCACCTTTTCCCATAAATCCTGAATGTGCACTCCCATATAGCTTCCCACGTATCCTCCCAGAACCACTTCACAGTCCAGGAGCATATGGATATTGTTCACTGCTATGGCCAGGTAATCCGTATAGGAATCCCACGCCTTTATGGCTTTCGTCTTCCCCTGATCCAACAGACGGAAAAAATGCTCCAGTTTCCCGTCCGCCACCTCGGACAGGCACCCGGCAGCGCAGTAGGAGTCCAGGCATCCCTTCTTCCCGCAATAACAGCGTTTCCCGCCTGTCACCACCGTCATGTGCCCCGCTTCCCCGCATCGGAAGTTCTTGCCCTGTATCAGCTCCTCCCTGTCGAAAACAGCACCTCCTACGGTATTGCTCAAGGACAAATAGAAGAACCGCACCGCTTCCTCCGCGTGAATCCCTTCCGCATAGGCACCGGCATTTGCGTCATTCATGAAAGAGCATGGATAAGGAAAAAAACGGCTGATTGCAGCAAAGGGAACAGCCTCCACCCCCAGCACATGGGAATCGGCAATCATCTCCCTGTCCAGATCCACGATTCCCGGAAAGGATATTCCCACACCCAGAACCTTTTCCCGCTCCACGCCGTTCCCGTCCAGGAAGCTTTCCAGCTTATCACTTAGCTTGCAATAATAGGTATCCGTGGAAGCATATGGCTGATAAATGTGCTCACATTTCAGCATCTCCCCCGCAAGGTTCGCCAGCACCAGCGCGATATGATTCCTGGTGATATCCAGTCCCGCTGCCAGCTTCACGTCTGCGGCTGCGGACAGAGCCTTCGCCCTTCTCCCGCCGGTGGACCGAAGCTCTCCCTTGTCCTCCACAAAGCCTTCCTCTATCAGTTCTTTGGTAATCTGTGTGGCCGTAGGCAGGCTCATATTCAGGCGAACCGCAATCTCCGGGTTCGATACCGTCCCCTGCTTACAGATATAGCGGAACACGTCATTGCGATTCTTCTTCTTTACTTCCATGTTAGTTATTTTCTTCTTGTCCATGTTATCACCTATACTTTATTAAAGTACCTTTTTAATATAACATGTCTCTCTGCAGAAAGCAACTTTTATTCGGATTACAGTTCAGGATTACAGCTCAAGGGCTTCGGACAGCTCCTCCACATGTACATAAAGCCAGTTAAGCAGTTTCTGTACCAGCAGTGCAATGGGACGATAGTTCTCTGCAATGCCTGCAAGCTCGTCGGGACGATAGTTGCAAACGCAGTGCCAGAAATATAGAACATATGGCATAGCCTTGATATCATACTCCCTAAGCGGAAAATGTCTCATATAAGCTTGGATATAGCCGTTCAGCCCTTCCGCATCGACAGCGCCTTCGCCGCAATTAGGGCTTGCGAACACATAGGAAGTAATGACATCAAGGCATACCGGCAACCGGCAAGCCGAAGACCAGTCGATTACCGTGATATCATAATCTTTCACGATTACTTGACCGATATGAAAGTCGCAATGGGAATTTGCGTAAGTCAACTTGTCGGTATCAATCTTGAATTCTGAAATCCGTTCCAGATGCCGTATCTGTTCTTCCCAAATAGGGGCAATCTTCCGGTTCCCAGATTCTTTCGCCTGTTCAAGCTCACTGACATACTGCTGCTTCTTTCTGATAGCCGTATCAGCGGCAAAAAAGTCCCGGCCAAACCGCAAAGACAGCGTACCGTAGTTCTGTAGATCCCGGGTGGTTTTGCCTAGGAATTCTGCCGACTTCTCCAGAAACCATTTAGGCGCGCTGTTGACCGGCAGCGTTTTTCCCTCAATATACTCCTGAACCGTAAATTGGAACTTGGGCGTCCTTATGACATAACTGCCGTCCCTGCTCTTGATTAATCGTGCCACTTTATGAGAGCGGCCAGAAAGATACTCGGTAATAAAGCCTTCGTTTTCGACATTTTCAAAATACAATGGCATAGCCTTCACAATATATTTTTGCGCGCCTGCCTCTATGAGATATATTTCTGTACCGAAATGTTCCTCCAGAAGCCTCATATCCGAAACTTTTAAATCATAATTGCTCTCAATAAGATGCGAATCCATCAAATCTCCTCCTCTTCATTTACCAGGCAAGTATTAAAGAAAAAGCTGCTGACACGCCAATTCCTGACGCATCAGCAGCTATGGCTGCCATTCAGCACACTTCCGTCTCCATTCCAATCTCCGCATCGGCATCAAGTTCGCGTCTGCTCAAAACGCAAACAACTTCTATATTGGCCGTCCAGGGGAACTGATCCACGCAGACAGCACGCTCCACCACATACCCCCGCTCCAAAAAAACCTCCAGATCCCGCATCAGGCTGGTGGGCTTACAAGATATGTACAGAATCCGTTCCACCCCGTAGGACAGAATCCGCTGGAGGGCCTTGGGATGGATGCCGTCACGGGGCGGATCCAGAACGATGAAATCCGGCTTCTCCTCAATGGTATCCAGCACCTTCAGCACGTCCCCGGCAATGAACTCACAATTCTCAAGCCCGTTCATCTCCGCGTTCTTCCTGGCGGCCAGCACGGCCTCCTCCACGATTTCCACGCCGATCACCTTGCCCGCCACGGAAGCCAGCAGCTGCGCGATAGTCCCGGTGCCGCTGTAGAGATCGTACACCACCTTATCCGGGGCTCTGTCCGCCCGGCTGCTCCCCAGCTCCCCGATATACTCCCGGGCCGTCTCATACAGCACCTCCGCCCCGTGGGTATTGGTCTGGAAAAAGGAGAAAAGGGACACCTTGAACCGAAGCCCCAGAAGCTCCTCATAGAAAAAGTCCTGTCCATAAAGGACATCCGTCCGGTCGCTCTGCACCACATCCGCCAGCGAGTCATTGACGATATGCAATATCCCCGCAAAGCGCCCCTTCAGACGGCCATTCCGCTCCAAATCCAGCAATCTCTCCCGGAAGCCCTCTATCAGCCGACTCTCCGGGCTCCCGAAAGATGCATCTCCCCCATTCCCAACGGACTCACGGAATCCCTCCGCCCCGCCCGGAAGCGCATCTCCGGAAAGCCCTTCCCCATGCAGATTTCCGGGCTCATCGGATACTGCTGCTCGCCCCTCTGTTCCAAACGGGCTCACAGCCGCATCAGAAGCCCCTTCCCCAGGCAAAATCCCCGGCCTATGGGAAATCTCCGCTCCGCCGGCAACATTCCCCCAGGGATCCTGGGACGTAGTGACCAGCGCCACCAGGATTTCCCCGGTTCCCGCAGCCTTCCGCACCAGCAGATGGCGCAGATATCCCTCATGCCGCAGCCGATGATAATACCGCAGCCCTCCGGGCCTTCTGCCATCCTCCTCCAGGCCTTGCCCGCCTTTCCCGTCAGAGCGCCAGGAAAAAGCATCCGTCTGAATAAAATCATGCGGTTCGGAAAAGTACTCCAGCACGGTCTTCAATATCAGCCGATAATCCTCGTCCACGATGCGGCAGTCCTCCACGGTCACCACATCGTAAAAACTGCCCCTCTTGTGCATGCCCAAAGCCAGCGGGCCGTCCTTCACCTCGTCCCCGAAGGAGAACTCCATCTTATTGCGGTACCCGTAGGCCGCCGGGCTCCCCTTGATGCCCTCCCAGCGCCAGTCTGCTTTCTGCCTGTCCAGGCATGCATCCAGCAGCCGCTTCACCTGGCCTTCCTTCACCCGAAGCTGCTCTTCATAAGGCAGCGACAGATAAGTACACCCGCCGCACAACCCAAAATGGGAACACGGTTGGCCGGTCTCCAAAGGCGACTTTTCCATCACCTCCAGCAGACGGCCTTCCGCCCTCCCGTTTCTCACCTTGCTGACGCTAAGCTTTATTTTCTGGCCGGGCAGGCAGTTCTTCACGGTGACGGGTCCCTCCTCAGTCCGCGCAATGCCTTTGCCTGGGAAGTCCACCCGCTCCACCGTGGCTTCATACACCTGTCCTTTTTTCATCCGTTCAGTTCTCTCCCTCGTCTACGAAGAAGTCCTCATCGTCTTCCTCTTCGTCGTCTTCCTCTTCATCCTCGAACTCATCTTCGAATTCATCCTCGAAGTCGTCCAGGTAACGGGGATTCAAATAACGATAGACCGCATATGCGATGCCGGCCACCGCCGCAATGGCCCCCAACACTGCCAGCACACAGATGACCGCATTCCACTCCTTCTTCTCCTCTTCCTTCTTCCCCATCAGCTCATTCAGTCTCGCCATATCGATCAAATTCTCAAGCTTGTTCATAAGACTACCTCCATCTTAAGATTATTTATCGTATGCAGATGCCCAACAGACCTTCGGCCATTGAATCCTATTCTGCCCCGAATACTGTTATTATATCATATTCATTGGAAAAATACTACAATCTTTTCAATTTTGCAAAAGAAGCATACATGATTTTCTGTCCGGCTTTGTCGAAATGTACCGTCACCTTATAATCACGGGTCTCCCGGTCAATCTGCAGGACGCTCCCTTCCCCGTATTTCACATGCAGAACCCTGTCACCCACGCCGTAGGACAGATCTGCCGGAGCCTGGTGGGGAACCCCCTTGGAGATTCCGGCCAGTTGGTTCAGGCTGCCGATTCCCTGGGCGATATAAGGTTTGTCGGCCTTGGCCGTGGTTCTGGGGCGGACGATTGCCTTCGGCCGGAACCCGCTGGCCGACTGGCCAGGCCCGCCGATACCGCTGGCCGACTGGCCTCCGCTCTTCCCAAAGGACAGGCTCTCCTCCTCCTTCCCGAAAGAGCCGCTGTCTGCCCACTGCCTCTCTACCCGGCGCCTGGGGGCCCCGCCCTCCAGCAGGTCGTCAGGAATCTCCCCCACGAACCTGCTCACCGCATTGTACTGGGTCTCTCCCCGTATCATCCGCATCTTCGCACAGGTCAGAATCAGCTCATTCATGGCCCTGGTGATGCCCACATAGGCCAGCCGCCGCTCCTCCTCCAAATCGGAGGGGTCCTCGGAGTTGACGGACATGTAGCTGGGGAACAGCCCCTCCTCCATTCCCGCCAGATATACATTGGGAAATTCCAGTCCCTTAGCGGAATGCAGCGTCATCAGCAGCACCCTGTCGTCATCGCTGTCCACATTGTCGATGTCCGCCACCAAGGCCACTTCCTCCAGGAATTCCGTCAGCGTAGGCTCTTCATGGCTCTGGGCATAGTTCACCGCCTTTGTGATCAGTTCGTCCACATTGGCCATCCTGTCCTCGCCGTTCTCCTCGTCATAGTCCTGGAGATACTCCGCGTACCCGATTCTTTCCACCACTTTCTTGATCAGCTCCGCGATGGATTGTCCGGCTCGTTCTTTTCGGAACTGCGCGATCAGCGCCACAAAGGGGCGAATCTTTGCGGATGCCTTGCCCAGGCTCATGATCTCGTCCGCCTGTTCCATGGCCTCGTAAAGGCCGATGCCCCGCATCCGGGCGTAATCTTCCAGTTTTTCCAGCGTGGCGTTGCCGATTCCCCTTCTGGGCACATTGAGCACCCGCCGCACGGCCACTTCGTCCCGGCCGCTGTCTATGGTCTTTAAGTAGGCAAGGATGTCCTTGATTTCCATTCTGGAATAAAAGTTGGTACCTCCTACCACATTATACGGCACGCCCTCCATGATCATGCGCTCTTCCAGCAGACGGGCCTGGGCATTGGTGCGGAACAGCACCGCGCAGTCCTTGTATCTGGCATTCTGCTTCCGCACTCTGCGGGCCACATCCTCCGCGATATATTCCGCCTCCTCGTAAGCGCTGTCGAACTGCCGCAGACGCACTTTTTCCCCTTCTTTCCGGGCCGTCCAAAGGGCCTTGGGCTTCCTCCGCGTGTTGTTGCCGATCACGGCGTTGGCTGCGTCCAGGATGGGCTTCGTGGAACGGTAGTTCTGCTCCAGCTTTATCGTCACCGCCTCCGGGAAATGCTCCTCGAAATCCAGAATATTGCGGATGTTGGCCCCGCGGAACTTATAGATGGACTGGTCGTCATCCCCCACCACGCACAGATTGCGGTATTTTTTCGCCAATAAGCCCACCAGCTCGAACTGGGCCGTGTTAGTGTCCTGGTACTCGTCCACCATGATATACTGGAAGCGCTCCTGATAGGAATCCAGTATCTCCGGGCAGCTTTGGAACAGTTCCACAGTCTTCACGATGATGTCGTCGAAATCCAGCGCGTTGTTGGCCCGCAGCGTCTCCTGGTATTCCCTGTAGGCCTTCGCGTAGATTGTCTTCAGATAGTCCCCCGACGCGTCCAGCTCATACTGGCTGACCCCGATCAGCTCGTCCTTGGCCGAGGAGACCGCACTCAGCAGCGCCCGCTCCTTGTACATCTTCGGATCCAAGTCCAGGCGCTTCATGACAGCCTTCATCACCGTCTTCTGGTCGTCCCCGTCATAGATTGTGAAATTATTGTCATAGCCGATTCTGTCGATATGACGGCGCAGAATGCGCACACAGGCAGAGTGGAAGGGGGACACCCATACCTGGTCGGAGCCGGACTCCACCAGCCTGTCCACACGCTCCCGCATTTCCCCCGCCGCCTTGTTGGTAAAGGTGATTGCCAGGATATTCCAGGGCATCACCCCCATCTCTTCTATCAGATAGGCGATCCTGTGGGTCAGCACCCGGGTCTTGCCGCTCCCCGCCCCGGCTATCACCAGCAGCGGGCCTTCCACCGTGGAAGCCGCCTGTCTCTGTTCTTTGTTCAGTGTATCCAGTAAGCCCATTTTCCCTCCCTCATGCCCGCTTTGGCGGATATTTCCAGCCCGACTCACCAGCCCATCGCGGCAGATTTCAATCGATTGTGTGCATAAACAGGAATCCAGCAAAGGGACTCTCTTCTCCCCTGCTCGCCCGCCGCAGCTATGCTCCTTCGGCGGCATATTCCAAGTGTCTAAACACTTTTAATCGGGCTGAGAATAAAAAGGAACGCCGCCAACCACCGGCAGCGTTCCCGAAGCTTATATCCTATCGTTTTCGTTGAAGACATCTCCGCATTCCGGGCAGAACTTCGGGGGATGCGCAGGGTCTTCGGGTTCCCATCCGCATTTGTCGCATCTGTACAAAGGTGCGCCCTCCGGCTTCTTGCTGCCGCAATTGGTACAGAATTTCCCCTGGTTCACCGCGCCGCAGCCGCAAGTCCATCCGGCTTCCGACGGCTTGGGGCTGCCGCATTCCATGCAGAACTTGCCGCGGTTGTCCCTGTGGCCGCATTTGCAGGTCCAGCCCAGCATCGGTGCCGCTCCGCCCTGCCCGGCATTGTTCCCGGCCTGGTTCCGGGCCGCCTGGGCTGCCTGGTTCTGGGCCGCGCCCATGGCGAACAGGGAATTGGCGTCCATGCCCCCTGCCGCGCCCGCCATGTTCATCCCGGCGAAGGCCATCATAGGACCTGTGGACGTGTTGGAAGCGGCAGCCCGCATGGCATCCGCCTGGGCGCCCACCAAAGTGGCCGCAGCCATGTTGGGATTGCGCATGACGGCGCTGCTCTGCAGGTCGCTGATCCGCTTCGCTGTCTCCTCCGGCATGGAGGGCGGGTTCATGGTCATGCTGACCACCACGATGCCGCGGGTCTTCTGCCACTTCACGGACAGTTCGGCATTCACCGCGTCCACCAGCTCGGTCACATGGCTGGGGATATCAGACACACGCACCCGCAGACTGCTGACTTTGCCCAGCGCCGGCTGCATGGCCGTCATCAGCTCGGCCTTCATCTGGTTCTGGATCTCGCCGCGGCTGTAGGTATCCGCCACGTTCCCGCACACGTTCTGATAGAACAGCAAAGGATCCGCAATCCGGAAGGAATAGGAACCGTTGCAGCGGATAGTCACGTCCATATCCAGGCCGATATTGTCATCTATGTAGCGGAACGGTATGGGCGTAGCCGTGCCGTACAGATTGTTCATGATCTCTTTGGTATTGAAAAAATACACCCTCTGATCCTTGGCGGCAGCGCCCCCAAAGCTGAAGCGCTTCCCAAGGGTCTTGAAGGTCTCTTTCAGGTTCTCTCCCAGGTCTCCGTAGAACAGGCTGGGCTCCGTGGAATTGTCGTAGACAAACTCCCCGGCCTCCGCGCAGAATTCCGCAATGCCGCCCTGCTCTATGATCATCATGCACTGTCCCTCGTTGACAGCGATGATGGAGCCGTTAGAGATGACATTATCCACTCCCTTGTTGCTGTTACGGCCGCCGCTCGCGCGCTTCCTCCCTTTTGCCACCAAAATGTCATTTGAAAGGGAATCACAGTAGAAATACTCCCTCCACTGATCCGCCAGCATTGAGCTGACAGCATCCTTTGCCGCCTTTATCAGTCCCATTGCATCATCCTCCGCTTCGTTTTATTCCATTCTTCCAGTCCATTTCTGCGATTTGCATCTCTGTTCTCTATTTTAGCAAATTTTTCGCATTCTCTCAACTGCTTTTGAGAAATAATCTTTACAAATATGACTTTTTCGCATAAACTAAAGGAATGTACTATATATCATATTACAGAAGGAAGTAGATTCATATGGGTAAAAAAGCCACGAAAGCCGCCGATAATATGTACTATCTGGCACGTTCCGAAGCGGCGGAGGGAAATGCTGACTTCGCCAGCCGGGAGAAGACGGCGGAAATCATAGGAATAGACCGCACCAGGCTGGCCCGCATCGAACTGGACGCCATCTCCCCCTACCCGGAAGAGGTCAAGGCCATGTCGGAGGCCTACAACATGCCGGAACTGTGCAATTCCTACTGTGCCAGAGAATGCCCCATCGGGCGCAACAATGTGCCGGAAGTCACCATCGATGATTTCGACAGGCTGGCCCTGAAGGTCTTAGGTTCGCTGAAAGATATCGATTCCCTGAGGGCCTCCCTGATTGCCATCTCTGAGGACGGTGTCATCGAGGAAAAGGAGCGCCCTGCTTTTCAGGAAATCCTGGACTCCCTGGAGAAAATCAGCACCAACGCAAAGGCGCTCCGTCTCTGGGCCCTGAAAAATATCCGCCTGAAGTGACGAAAAGGAGGACTGTCTCAGTCCTCCCCTGGCTTTTGTTCCACTATAGCTGCCTGTCTCTACGGATTTCCGTCATTACGGAATCCCTTACTCTGCCGCTTTCCGGGCAAAATCCTTGGTCACCAGATCCTCATAGGGCACCCGCCGCTCCAGCACTCCGGCATCCTGTAAGATATTCTGGAGCAGTTCAAACGCATCCTCTTCAAAAATCAGGTTTTCCTTCCAGGTATCCTGCTGATAATAGCGGTCCACAATGGTGGTCAGGGTCTCCATGTCCGTCTCCGGGAACTGAGGGGAGATTGCCTGCGCGATTTCCTCCGGCGTATGGTTCTGCACGTAATCCATCCCTTTCTGGAGCGCGTCCGTGAAAGCTTGGACTGTGTCTGCGTTCTCTTCCAGGTAGCTTTTCTTGGCGGAGAAGGATGTGTAGGGAACATAGCCGGAGTCCTCGCCCAAGGAGGCCACCACGTAACCTTCGCCCTTCTGCTCCAGGGATGTGGCGTGAGGTTCGAATTCAACCGTGAAATCCCCCTGCCCCCCAGAAAACGCCGCCGCAGTGGAGCCGAAATCGATGCTCTGGTCTATGGACACATCCGTCGCAGGATCGATCCCGTTCTTCTCCAGGATATACTCGAAGACCATCTCCGGCATGCCGCCTGCCCGGCCGCCCAGCACATCCCTCCCCTTGACCATATCCCAGGTGAAATCTTCAATCGGCTCCCTGGACACTAGAAAATTCCCCGCCCTCTGGGTCAGCTGAGCGAAATTCACCACATAGTCCTCGGTGCCGCCCGCGTAAGTATATATCGTGCTCTCGCTGCCCATGAAGCCGATGTCCGCCTCGCCGGTGAGCACCGCGGTCATGGTCTTGTCGGCCCCGAATCCGGTCACCAGCGTCAGCTCGATTCCCGCCTCCGCGAAATACCCTTCCTCGATGGCCACATACATAGGCGCATAAAAAATGGAATGCGCCACTTCATTGAGCACCATCTCCGTCTTGCCGTCCTTTGAGGCTTCCCCGCTATCCCCGCATCCCGTCAGGACAGCCAGCGCCGTCAGGGCAGCCAGGCATGCCGCCCCCGCCTTTCTTATTGATAACTTCCTCATAGCTACCTCCATATGGTTTATAAGGTATCTTATGAAGAAGCCCTTGTCCCTGTTCCATCTCTCCGGTCTATTCTTCCGGCTTTTCGCCTTTGTTCGCCTTTCTGCCCTCCTGCCCCTTTCCGGGAAGGGACAGCTCGTCTATCATCTTCTCGATCATCAGCTTTTTCAGGTACACATCATAGCCCAGCAGGCAGATGAAAGCGAACTTATGCAGGAACTCCGCATCCTCTTTCGGCGCGCCCGGGAAAGCACCCTGAGCTGCTCTGAACTTCTCCACCACATCCTCCTTCATGGCCTGCAGCTGCTTTTCCTCCATGTCAAAAGCCTCTCTGTAGATGTCCTCCAGATTGTACTCCTGTCCATTCTGGAAATAACGCTCCGCAATGGGCTCCAAAAGCTTCTGGATGTCATTGATGGACAGAAAGCCCTTGTAATAATAGATGAAGACCAGAAGCATCACATGCTCCCTGGAATACTTCTTCCTCACCGGAGGCGGTATCAGATCGTTCTTTGCATAATTGTTGATCATAGTCTTGGTCAGTATCTTGTCCTGGCCAGGATATCTGGCGGCGGACTGGAGATGGCTGTCCATGAAAGTAGTGACCTGGTCCATATACAAATCTATGTTCGGAATGTCATCAGGATTGATATGCTCTACCCTGTCCAGGCTCGCCAATATGCTGTTCAATAAATCATCGTTGTCAATGGTCATAGCGCTTCTCCCTTCTTCACCACATAGAATCGAATCCGCTATCTATGATTATATAGTATTCATTACTACATGACAACATTTTCTTTCAAAAACCAAAAAAAGATTGCGCCTTTACTTTAAAACTTTAGTATGGTAAAATGAGAAAGCAATAATCAAGCGAGGTATCCATCATGAACAAAAAAGTAAAAAGCGAAGCCGTCGATTTCCTGTTCGACGCCATCCTCTGTCTGGAAAACCGGGAGGAATGTTACAGTTTCTTTGAGGATTTATGTACCGTCAATGAACTGCTCTCCATCTCCCAGCGCTTCGAGGTGGCCGCCATGCTGCGGAACCACAGCACCTACCTGGAAATCGCCGAGAAGACCGGCGCTTCCACCGCCACCATCAGCCGCGTCAACAGGTCGCTGAACTACGGGAATGACGGGTATGAGACCGTGTTCGGGCGCATGCGCGGGAAAGAGGACTCTGACACGCCCTGACCTATCCCCCGGCTGCGGACCGGACAGATGCCGCCGCTATCATGCCGTTGACCCAAAAGCCAGCAAAGACCGTTCACGGCTTGACTGCCGCCATAGGAAAACAGCTGCCATATCCGGCATATCGTCTGTGGGAAAACGCAAAACCGTTCCACGTTTTCCCTCCGACAATGTTCCGTATGGCAGCTGTCTTTATCTTTCTATATTAAGGAAGTGTCTGCGGATTTCTAAAGAAGTTGTATCCGTTTTTTCCGACAATTCCTAATATCTGTTTTGTCTTTTCAGCCTTCGGTGCCGGTGCTTTCCCCAGAGGAAGAATCCGTTCCCTTCAGCGCGTTGTTGATGTCCGTCAGGGCTTCCTTCTTCATGGCCTTCAATGCCTTGTTGTTCGGCTTGGGCCGCTTGCTGGCATCCTGGTTCATGTTGCAGCTTCCCTGGAAGATAGCCTTTTCGTCAATCACAAGACCCCCTGTGGTGATGTCGCCGATGACACGGGCCGTGGAGGTCAGCTCCACTTTCTCCGGCACGTTCAGGTTGCCGTACACTTCCCCGCCAATGATGACCCGGCTGGAATTGATGTCGCCGTTGACGCATCCGGATGCCCCTACTATCACGCAGTCCGTCACCGTCACATTGCCGTTCACCGTGCCGTCGATCCGAATGGAGCCGTCCGCTTTGAAATCCCCCTCGCATTCCGCAGTCATTCCGATAATAGTTGAAATCTGTGTCTCTTTCTTTCTCATTTCTAGTTCCTCCGCCTTTCGTCAGCCGCTAATGGCCAGCACTTCCATTGGATCGACATATCCGCCGTCCCGCATCATCTGGTATCCCAGCTTGCTGCTTTCCTCCGTAATCACAAACAATGTCGCGCCCTGTGTGACTGTCTCGCCCTGTCTCACCTTGACCTCTCCCGCGCATCTGTAGATGGTGGTGTAGCCGTTGCCGTGGTCGACCCAGATATTGTTCCCATATTCCGGATCCTCGTTGACCACAATGACAGAGCCATTGGCCGTGGCCACTACCATCGAGCCCTTGGCTGCCGTGAATACGCAGATAGGAGCTCCGTCTGCCCCTGTCCCCTCCTCCATGGTGGTCTTTCCCGTCAACGGAAATTCCGTGGGGACGGTCTGTTTCTCCAGCTGCTCGCTGAGCTCGCTCTCGGTCTGGGCCTTCTGCGTCACTGTCTCGCTCAGTATCCTCACCTTCTCGTTCAGCCCGTCTATCTCGGCATTCAGTCCACCTATCTCGGCATTCAATCCGGCTACCTGGCTTTCCAGCTCGGCGTTCTCCTCTTCCAGGGCGGTGATCGTTCCGTTCTCCGTATCCGTGCGCTGCTGCTGGCCCTCCCAGGCCTCCCTCTCATAGAGGACGAACCCAATCAACGCACCGATGACGATACACTGAAAGATGATGATGACCTGCAGAATCCACGGACGGATACGAAACTGTCTCATCCTTACATCCGTAGCATCGGATGTGACGATTACCACATGGTTATTCTTGCGCTTATGTCCGTTACGTCCCATAGTAGGCACCTCCGATAACCTTTTACTATTTTACCATAAACCAAGTTCTACTTCAACGATAACAGCAGCTTTTTGTTATGTTTTCACAAATAAAAAAGCTTTTTTTATGCTTATGGACATAAAAGAAAGCTTCTTCAATCGGTATATTCAACAATTTTTTCATCCGTTTCTGCACATGTCCAGCACTTTTTCCCAGGACATCGGACCGCCGAACAAATCCAGCGCACTCCCGATTGTGACGTTCACACGGTTCCCGCCAAGCTTCCGGAGCAGCTCCAGGTCCCCGTAACTGTGCACGCCCCCCGCGTAAGTGACAGGCGTCCTGTCCCATTTTCCCAACAGGGCGGCCAGCTCTGCCTCAATGCCTCCCGACTTCCCCTCCACGTCCACGGCATGGACCAGGAACTCGTCACAATAACGGCACAGGCGCTCCAGCAGCGGCTCCTCCACCTTCTCCCGGGTGAGATTCTGCCATCTGTCCGTGACGATATTGTATCCCTCCGCCGTCTTTCTACAGCTCAAATCCAGCACCAGCCTGTCCTTTCCCACCGCGCTCCGCATCTGCTCCAGCCTGTCGAACCGAATCCTACCCCCCTGGAACACATAGGAAGTCACAATGACATGGGACGCCCCGGCATCCAGGAACTCCCCGGCATTGTCCGGACCAATCCCGCCTCCTGCCTGCAGGCCGCCCGGATAAGCCCTCAACGCCTCCAGCGCCTGCCTTTTGGTGGCCCCATAATGCTCGCTGTCCCTGGAATTCAACAAAATCACATGTCCTCCCCGGATTCCGGCCTCCCGGTAAAGCCCCGCATAAAAAGCAGCCGGCTTCCCCGCCACAAAATTCTCCTCCGCCGCGTCCCCCGCGTCCCGAAGGCTGCCCCCCACAATCTGCTTCACTTCGCCATTATGGATATCGATACATGGCCTGAATTCCATCCCGCGCCCTTCCTTTCCACACCAAAATCTCTTCCGGAATTTTTACCAGATTTTCCCAGTCATCCCATTCCCGCATAAAACAATCCACAGTCCGCATACTATTGGCAAGTCAGCCATTCTGCGCAAAAACAGCCTATGCGCCATGGCCTGATTTCTCCCCGCAACCGACCGTGGGGAAACGTCCGCAAACAGCAGACAATTTTTCGGAATCCGAAGATTCCAAGGATTAGATTTAGCCCGCGAAAGCAGGCAAGGAGGTATAATATGAAAAAAGCTAAAAAGTACGCAGGATCCAAGAAACTGTTGGCCCTGGGTCTGGTGATTGCCTACGTATGCATGGCCACCGCCTGCACCAACAATGACAAAAAGGACAACAACTCCGACAGCATGGCCGGAACCGCCACTCAGGATTCCGGCTCCGGTTCCGCCGGAACCAACGACAACAACAATACCAACAATAGCAACTCCAGCAGCTCGTCCGACGCCAACGACACCGACGGCAGCGTAACCGGAACCGGCGGAGCCACCCAAGGAGACGATGATTCCCTGCTCGACGATGCCGGAGACGTCATCGACAATATAACCGATGACCTCACCGGCAACGACGAGACGAGCGCCAACGGCGGCACCGTCTCCGGCGGCACCGACACCACAGGCTCCGAAACCAACAACTCCCCCCCCGCCGGCAACGCCCGCAGCAACATGTACGGCAACACCACAAGATAAAAAGCCCCAACCCATAAACCAAACCACGCCCCGGTGGATGTCTGGAAGAATACCCATGCACAAGGCGAAAAAGATTCGCCCGGGCATTCTGGCCTGTGAGACGCCCGCAAGCGAATTTATTCGCTCAAGCGAACCTGGAAGTTCTAAGCCTGCGTACTTTGCAGGCTTAGAACTTCTTCTCACATTTCTTCCATGATAGTCCCATCCCGATAAGCCTCCAGCAATTCCTCCAAATAATAAATCCGCTCCCGAATTTCCTCCCCCACATCCGTATCTGCCACCAGCTTTCTGCGGGGATAGGACTCCACATCGATGGAGTGCGAGAACAGATCGGATTCGTTCACGATAGCGGCACGGGAAGACTCAAAAGGCTCATGCGCCACCAGGCGCATCCCCCAGGAATTGCAGACAAGGGTATATCCTGCGATGCCCGTCTTCGCCTGATAGGCCTTGGAAAACCCGCCGTCGATGATCAGCAGCCTGCCGCCGCATTTAATCGGGGACTCCCCATGGATCTGCTCCACAGGCACATGTCCGTTCACGATATGGGACTCCCTGCCACACAGCCCGAACTCCTCAAGAATACGGTCTACCGTCTCTTCTTTCTCCAATAAACGATAATAGCTGTTCTTTTTCTCCGCATGGGTCTCTTTTTCTTCTATGAAATAACGCTCGAAAGTGGCCATTTTGTCCTTGCCGAACACAGGCGAGCCTTTCCCGGACCAGATATACCACATCATGTCCTGTCCGTAGAGCCGCTCCGCCTCATCCTTGGCATAATAGCCCCGCCTGGCATGGTGCTCCAGGATATCGTACAAAGCCTTGCCGCCATACTGCTTTCCGCCGATTTCCACCTGGGCGAAGCTCCCGTCCTCGTTCATGGGCATGCAGCCGTGGTAGAGCAGATTGCCGTTGTATATCTTGTAAAGGCCGCCCTTGGCATACAGAAAACGCACATGGCGCTGAAGCTTCTCGCATTTCATAAAAGCCTGCTGCAACCCCTTCATGACCTTTTCCTCCTCCTCGGTCAGTGCCAGAGGATTGGCGGGGTCTATCGTAGGGAAGTCCATGTCCCGCATGACATAGTCCCTTGGCTCCCCCGTGGCGGGATCGACCATGCAAATCGTCCCTGTCCCGTAATCAATCCGGTTCAGCAGCACCCTGTCCTCCATGTGGAATTCCGGATGGCGCATGATCAGCTGCCCTTCCAGCTTGAACTGCAGTATGGCCAGGGCCTTGTGCATCTTGATGTCCAGATCCAGAGCCTTGCCGCCCCGGTTCTGGTTGGTCCGAATGGCGAAGGCACTGCAGTCCACGCCCTCATAGGCTTCCATGGCAAAGGTGGCAAGGGGCAGAAGATTGATTCCGTATCCGTCCTCCAGGGCATCCAGATTCCCGTATCTGGCAGCTATCCGAATCACGCTGGCGATGCAGGCCATATGCCCGCTGGCCGCCCCCATCCAGGCCACGTCATGATTCCCCCACTGTACGTCCACTGAATGATAGGCGCACAGCGTGTCCATGATCACATGAGGGCCCGGGCCTCTGTCATAGATGTCCCCTACGATGTGGAGATGGTCGATGACCAGGCGCTGTATCAGCTGGCTTAAGGCGATAATGAACTGAGGGGCGCGCCCGATCCTGATGATGGTACGGATGATTTCGTTATAGTATGCTTCCTTATCAAGGATTTCCGCCTTTTCCGTGATCAGCTCCTCGATGACATAGGCGAAGTCTTTGGGCAGGGCCCTGCGCACTTTGGAGCGGGTATATTTAGAGGACACCCGCTTGATGACCTGCACCAGCCTGTGGAGGGCAATCTTGTACCAGTCCTCCAGATTGTCCTCCTCCTTCTCCACAAGCTCCAGCTTCTCCGCCGGATAATAGATCAGTGTCGCCAGGCTCTTCTTGTCCCTGCTGCTGATTGAATTGCTGAACTCCTCATCGATTTTCTTGCGGACAGACCCGGAGCCGTTCTTCAGCACATGGTTGAACTGTTCGTATTCACCATGGATGTCCGTCAGGAAATGCTCCGTGCCTTTCGGCAGATTCATGATCGACTGCAGATTGATGATTTCCGTAGAAGCAGCCGCTACGTTTTTATACTGCCTTGCCAATACCCTTAAGACCTGACTGTCCTTCTCCTTCATGCCCTTTCCCCTGTTCCCGCCTTTCCGAAAGCCGATGGCTGCGCACCTTTTCGCGCCTCCAGGCGTTTATTCTGCCGCGTCGATCACATCGCCCATGTCGTACTTCCCCGCCGGTCTCCCCGCCAGGAACTTCGCGGCCTGGATTGCCCCCTTGCCGAAGACAGCCTTGGAATACGCCCTGTGAGAAAAAGTGATGACCTCGTCCGGACCGGCAAAAATCACGTCATGGTCCCCCACGATAGTGCCGCCCCTGACAGCGCTGATGCCGATTTCCTTTTCCGGCCTCTTCTCCCGCCTCGCGCTCCGGTCGTAGACATAGGTATAGGCATGGCCGAACTCCTCATTGATAGAATCCGCCAGCGCCAAAGCAGTGCCGCTGGGGGCGTCCGCCTTCAGGTTGTGGTGCTTCTCCAGAATCTCCATGTCGAACCCGGCGGGGGCCAGCACCCCTGCGGCGTTCTTCAGAAGCTTCAGGAGCAGGTTGATGCCCAGGGACATGTTGGCAGAGCGCAGCAGGGCAATGCTCTCCGCGGCCTTCTCTGTCTTCTGCAGCAGCTCCTGGCTAAGCCCCGTGGTGCAGAGCACGCAGGGCAGTTTCTTCTCCACGCAGTAATCCAGCATCCTGTCCACTGCCGCGGCTGTGGAAAAATCCACCACGCAGTCCGCCTCCACATCGCAGTCCCAGATATCCTGATAGACCGGATAGCTATTGTGTCCGTCATCGAACACATCTACCCCCGCCACCAGCCGGGCCTCCTTATCCTCCTGCAGCAGGCCGCCGATGACCTGTCCCATTTTTCCGTTGCATCCGTGCATGATAATCCTGACCATATGCTCCGCTCCTCCTTTACTTGTGAATCCCCTCACCGGCCGCCCATGATTCCAAAGTCGCCCCAGGGCGTCCTTCCTTCCATCCCGGGAACGGCAGACAGCCTGCCGAGACGTATCCTTTCCGAACCCTACTCAAATATGCGCACCGGGAACTGCCCGGCTCGCCCACGCTTTTGTCAAATATGGCCCTCGAGGAAGCCGACGCCCTTTCCAGGGGACATGGCTCCTCGCGGGCCCGGAGTCAACCCAGGATGACCAACTTTGTCATCCTATCTCTTTTAATCCGTCATTCCATCTATGTATCTACAGGATTCCGTATGCCTTCATGGCCTTTTCCAGCCGCTGCACATTGGCGGGCTCCATCTCGCTCAGAGGCATCCGCAGCGCTCCCCCTCCCATGCCCATCAGCGCCAGGGCTTTCTTCACGGGAATGGGATTGACCTCGCAGAACAGCGCATTGCACAGTTCCATGGCTTCCAGCTGCAGCCTGCGGCTTTCCACCACATCGCCGTCCAGGTACTTCCGGCAGATTTCATGGGTCTGAACAGGCGCCACATTGGCCAGCACGGAAATCACACCGATGCCGCCCAGGGACATGATGGGCACGATCTGGTCATCGTTGCCGGAATAGATGTCCACCTTGCCGTTGGCTATGGCCGCCAGATGGGCGATCTGACCGATATTGCCGCTGGCCTCCTTTACGCCCACGATGTTCTCCACATCGTTGCAGAGGCGCACAATGGTCTCCGGCAGAATGTTGCAGCTGGTCCTGCTGGGCACGTTATACAGCAGAATGGGCAGCTTCACGGAATCTGCCACTGTCTTGAAATGGGCATACAGGCCGTTCTGGGTGGCCTTATTGTAATAAGGGCTCACCAACAGCAGTCCGTCCGCTCCCGATTTCTCCGCCTCCTGCGACAGATAGACAGCCGTCTCCGTGCAATTGGAGCCGGTGCCTGCCACCACCGGAATCCGGCCTGCCACCACCTCCACACAGTACCGAATCACCTCCAGATGCTCCTCGTGGGACAGCGTAGATGACTCGCCCGTGGTGCCACAGACAATGATGGCATCCGTCTTGTTGGCGATCTGGAATTCCAGAAGCTTCGCGAACTGCTCATAATCCACTTCCCCTGTGCTTTTCATAGGCGTAACAACGGCCACACCCGAACCCTTGAAAATTGACATCTCTTCTCCTCCATATGCTTTGTTTCGCTTGTTCTCAAGAAACAAACGCCGACACATGAAGCGCCGGCGAATGAATCCTATAGGATATATACCGATAGCGCACCATCTCGAAAACGGATGACAGTCATACAATTCTTCACTGTATGCCCAAGACGCGGCCTGCAGACAGCAGCTCTTTCGGCGTGTTCCCCTTTCCCCCTCCCTCACCTGCGCCTGCCGCATCAGAAAAAGTACTTATGAAAAACGCAACCTCTATCTTCTTGCTTATTTTCTGTCTAAATCATAACATTATCTATGGAAGCTGTCAATGGATTTCTTTCCGAAACGTCTCTATCCTGGAAATCTCATCCGCCAGGCCGCAGATGTCGTCCCCCGCCTTGGCGCCCGTCAGGATGATGTCCGTATCCCCCCTGCATTCCAGCAGCGCCTTCAGATCCTCCACGGACACGATTTCCTTCTCCACCAGCCGCAGCACTTCATCCAGTATCAGCAGGTCGCACTCCCTGGTGGCCAGAACCTTCTTGGCAAAGTTAATCTCGTTTTTGATATTGACGATCTCTTCCTGCTTCTTCTCCTCGGAAAGCGCCTCATAGCTTTCATCAGATTTCTCAAAAGAGAACAGCTTTATCTCCGGCTCCATCCTGCGCAGAAAATCTGCCTCCTTGGAACCGTTCCCTTTCAGGAACCGAATAATCACCGCGCTCTTGCCCTCTATGGCTGCCTGTAAGGCCCTGCCAAGGGCCGCGGAAGACTTTCCTTTCCCATCGCCGGTGTATATATAGACCAATCCTTTTGCCATATCGCACCTCATTTCACTTCCAATGCAGGCTTTTATTGCTTTCCCGGCACAGGGCACTCGTCCCGGATCCGCGCCTGTCAGAAATTACTCCTTTAGGATACCATACTTTCCCGGATTTGGCAAACGCTTTGCAAAACAAGCAAAAAACAGGCCTGGATTCAGATTTCGCCTTCCTCGATCAGTTCCAGCTTGCTGACGGACACTTCGAAGGCCACCCTTCTCTCCACATTCTCGTCATCCAGCTTCTTCATATATTCCCTGCTCTGTATCCGCCCCCACACGGCACAGCGCTCCCCCACCTTGAAATTGTTGGCGTAGCGCGCGTTCCTTCCCCAGCAGATGCAGGGTATGTAGTCGGATTTCCCGTAGGGCCGGTTCACGGCCAGCAGCAGATCCGCGATTTCCCTTCCCAGAGGGGTCTTCCTGTAGATGGGCTCCTTGCAGATATAGCCGTCCAGGAAAATCTGGTTCGTCTTGGAGCTCTCCTCCATTTCATCCACAAAGCTGACTTCTCTGGCGAACACCGAAAGCACGAGCCGGTTCTTGCGCTCCTCATGGCGGTTGTAGGACCGGAACTGCCCGTTCACGCATATCAATTCTCCCGTATAGTCCGCAGTCACGTCCATCAGCCGCTCAGATACCATGACGGGAATCATGTCGTAGCTCTCGCTGAGCCGCTTGCAGCGCACGTCCATCATGTAGAAGCCCTCCCCGAAAATCTCATGGCTATAGCTGAAGCCGCTGGCGATCTCCCCCATAACCGTCACCTGGTTGTTTTCAATTACCTTATCTGTCATTTTCGTTCTCCCTTCTTGTCCTAAGACTTTTTCCGGTAACACCTCCGGCGGGACATCCCCTGACGGATCCATATCCCAACGGCTGGATATTACTATTTATACAATAGAAACAGGTATTTTAGTACCATTTCTCACCGCACTCTTCGTCATTTTTTGCAAATCCGCATTCTATTTCATTTCTGAATCTATGTAAAATCGAAAACCAATCCTCCGCACCCCAATAATCCTTGCGTCCCGCGGGAAATAGTGCTATACTGTAACAGTTTGAAAATGTGCCTGAAAAAGCCATCGGCAAAGATAGACACAGGTTGACAATCCGGCAATCCCCAGGGTTGCCGCCAGCGCCGGATCCGTGTACAGGGCGCTGAAACGCACAGAGAGGTATGATAATCATGAAGCAGAAAAGAGAAGATGTAAGGAACGTTGCAATCATAGCCCACGTAGACCATGGCAAGACCACTCTGGTGGACGAGCTGCTGAAGCAGAGCGGCGTGTTCCGCGAGGGCCAGGACGTGGCGGAGCGCGTCATGGACTCCAACGATATCGAGCGCGAGCGGGGCATCACCATCCTTTCCAAGAATACCGCCGTCATGTACAAAGGGACTAAGATCAACATCGTGGATACCCCGGGCCATGCGGACTTCGGCGGCGAGGTGGAGCGGGTGCTGAAGATGGTCAACGGCGTCATCCTGGTGGTGGACGCCTTCGAGGGCCCCATGCCCCAGACGAAATTCGTGCTCCGCAAGGCCCTGGAGCTGAAGCTCCCGGTCATCGTATGCATCAACAAGATAGACCGCCCCGAGGCCAGGCCGGAGGAGGTGGTGGACGAGGTGCTGGAGCTGTTCCTGGAGCTGGACGCGGACGACGCGCAGCTGGACTGCCCCTTCGTCTACGCCTCGGCGAAGACAGGCGTGGCTTCCATGGATTCCGACGGTGCCGGCGCCAATATGGAGCCCCTCTTCGAGACCATCGTGGACTACATCCCCGCCCCCGAGGGGGATCCCGAGGCCGGCACGCAGGTGCTGATCAGCACCATCGACTACAATGAGTACGTAGGCCGCATCGGCATCGGCAAGGTGGACAATGGCACCATCAAAGTGAACCAGGAGGTGGTCATCTGCAACCACCATGACCCGGACAAGCAGGTAAAGGTCAAGGTCAGCAAGCTCTACGAGTTCGACGGACTTGGCAAGACGGAGGTAAGGGAGGCGGGCATCGGCTCCATCGTGGCCATCTCCGGCATCGCGGACATCCGCATCGGAGACACCCTCTGCTCCCCCGAGCAGGTTGTGCCCATCCCCTTCCAGAAGATCAGCGAGCCCACCATCGCCATGCAGTTCATGGTGAACGACTCTCCCCTGGCGGGCCTGGAGGGGAAATACGTCACCAGCCGCCACATCCGGGACAGGCTCTTCCGGGAGCTGAACACGGACGTGTCCCTGCGGGTGGAGGAGACGGACACCACCGAGTGCTTCAAGGTATCCGGCCGGGGCGAGCTGCACCTGTCCGTCCTGATCGAGAACATGCGCAGGGAGGGCTATGAGTTCGCCGTCAGCAAGGCGGAGGTCCTCTACCATACGGACGAGAACGGCAAGCGCACGGAACCCATGGAGCTGGCCTATATCGACGTGCCCAACGAGTTCTCCGGGGCGGTCATCGAGAAGCTGGGCCAGCGCAAAGGGGAGCTGCGGAACATGGGCAGCATCTCCGGCGGCACCTACACCAGGCTGGAGTTCTCCATCCCCGCCAGGGGCCTGATCGGCTACCGGGGGGAGTTCCTGACGGACACCAAGGGCAACGGCATCCTGAACACGGTCTTCGACGGCTACGCGCCCTACAAGGGGGACATCCAGTACAGGAAGCAGGGCTCCCTGATTGCCTTCGAGGCGGGGGAATCCATCACCTACGGCCTGTTCAACGCCCAGGAGCGGGGCACCCTGTTCATCGGCCCCGGCCAGAAGGTCTACGCCGGCATGGTGGTAGGCCAGACCGGCAGGAGCGAGGACATCGAGGTGAACGTCTGCAAGAAGAAGCAGCTCACCAACACCCGGGCCTCCGGCTCCGATGAGGCCCTGCGCCTGGTGCCGCCCAGGATTCTCTCTATGGAGCAGTGCCTGGACTTCATCGACACCGACGAGCTTCTGGAGGTCACGCCGCACACCCTGCGGATCCGCAAGAAAATCTTGGATCCCACCCTGCGCAAGCGGGCGGCCCTGCGCAAGTGATGGCTCAGAGAGATATCTGTCTATATCGGGGAGGCTTCCTCCCCGATTTTTTATGCACAGGGCCATGCGCGGATAACATGCCCATCCTTCCCTTTCCATGCCAAATCATACGGATATACGCCGCCTCTCGCCTATTTCCTCTCAATCCGGGACACTTTCGACATACCAGACAAATAATACTGCTCAGAACCTTAGAAACTATGATTTTCTGACACCCACATTTTCTGCGGATGGGTTTACTTTACCAAATATCTCCCGCAAAGTCAAGAGTTCCGGGAAAATTTATGAAAAAGCGTCATGAAATGACCCTCTGTGCGGTTCCCGGCTTCATGGCAGCCTGCACAGAGGGTCTGATGATATCAGGCGTAATACCTGGCCTGGGCGTCCCACAGTTCCGTGTATTTCCCGCCCAGGGCATGGAGCTCTTCATGGCTGCCCCGCTCTATGATCTCCCCCTCGTGGAATACCAGGATCTCATCGCAGAACTGGCAGCTGCTCATCCTGTGGGAGATATAGATCCCAGTCTTGCCTTCCACCATCTCCTGGAAGCGGGAGTAGACTTCCGCCTCCGCCACCGGGTCCAGGGCCGCCGTAGGCTCGTCCAGTATGACTACGGGCGCGTCTTTATAGAGCGCCCTGGCCAGAGCAATCTTCTGGGCTTCCCCGCCGCTGATCTCCACCCCATCTTCCAGGTACTTATAGAGGTAAGTGTCCAGCTGCTTCGGCATGCGCTTTACGATGTCCGCCGCGTCCGCCTGCTCCAGGGCCTTCCATATCTTATCGTCATCCCGTTCGAATCCGGCCGTGATGTTCTCCCATACCGGGAACGCCAGGAGCTTGAAGTCCTGGAACACCACACTGAACAGGGCCCTGTAGGCCTCCTCGTCATACTCCCGGATGTCCACGCCATTCAGGGTGATGCGCCCCTCCGTGGGCTCATAGAGCCGGCACAGGAGCTTGATGAAGGTGGTCTTCCCTGCCCCGTTGGGCCCCACCAGGGCCATCCTCCCCCTGATGTTCAGCCTGCAGTCGATATGCTTCAGCACATAGTCCCTGCTGCCGGGATACCGGAAGCTCACGTCCTCGAATACCAGCTCGTATGCCCCGTCCTTCCTCTCCTCCAGGGCCCGGGTTCCCTTCACATGGCTGCCCTCCATGTCCAGGAACGCCAGGAACTTCTCCATGTAGGTGCAGACATTCCGCAGCCTCACCTGACAGTTGATGATGATGAAGCAGGCATTGCCGAACTGGTTCAGCGCGCCCACATACTGGGTGAAGGCACCCACCGTGATCGCCTTTGTCACCACCTTTACGGTCACCAGCAGATAGGAGCCTATGGTGAACAGGCTGTTCAGGCCGTTGTTGGCCTGGATGGTGCGGCGCATCACATCGAACATGCCGCCCCAGTAGGCCTTGCTCTTCTTCACCTCCGCCTCCGCGTTCCCCATGAGCATGTCCTGCATGCCATAGAGCCGGATGACCTTCCCCGCCTTCTCATTGAGGAACACCTGGTTCAGCAGATAGTCCTCCCTCATCTCCATCCCCGTATTGGCCTCAAAGTATGCCTTCTGCTTTTCGGAGAACTTCACGAACACTTTCCCGGAGAAGAAGGCCATCCCCGCCAGGGCGCAGCCGAACAGCAGCAGAGAGGGAAGGGGCCCCGCCAGCCTCTCCAGGAAAGTCCCGGATCCGACCGGCCTTGTCAGGCACAGCCAGATTACCATGGAGGTGGACAGGATCACGCTCAAGACTGCCTGGAAGATGTCCCTGTACAGGGCCAGCACCATCCCCAGGCTGCCGTAGGCATCCGAGGTCTTCTCGGAGAAGGCGATTTTCTCCGCCACCTCCGGGTTCTCCATGGTCTCATAGTCCATGGAGAAGGTCTTCTCCCGCAGCCAGACGAAGATGGCCAGGCCCGCCACGTTGCGCAGCCCCCGGATCGCCGCCTCTGTCAGGCTCACCAGCACGGTTCCCACCAGGTTCGCCCCCAGCAGCGCTGCCGTCAGGACCACCGCCTGTCTGAATTCCCCCAGGCGCAGCGCGTCCACCAGCCCTGCGGTCAGAAAGAGGCTGATATAGGTCTGGGCCAGCTGGAAGACGATCTGCAGCAGGTATACCGGAATGATCTTGTGGTCCGTTTCATGTATCTTCTTCAGCAGCCGGAACCCCACTCTGTGGGTCGCTATCACTTCATGCATGGGCCTCTTCCTCCTTCTCCCCGGAATGCATTTCTTCCTTCTGATAATACTGGGCCTGGAGGTTGAACAGCTCCGCGTAGGCCCCTCCCTTTTCCATCAGCTCCTCATGGCTTCCCTCCTCCGCCACGCATCCGCCCTCCAGGTACAGGATCCTGTCGCAGAACCGTGTGGAGCTGAGCCTGTGGGAGATGAATATGCCTGTCTTGCCGCTTATCATCTCATCGTAGCTCTCATACATCCTGCTCTCCGCGATAGGGTCCAGAGCCGCCGTGGGCTCGTCCAGGATGACGATGGGGGAGTCCTTGTACAGCGCCCGGGCCAGCATCATCTTCTGCATCTGGCCGCCGGAGAGGGTCACGCCTTCCGGATCCAGGTCTTTGTTCATGACAGTGTGCCTTCCCTTGGGAAGCTCCCTGACCCTCTCGGCCAGACCTGCCTTTTCCAGGCTCTCCTCCAGCCGTTTCACATCCTCCAGCCCCTCCCTGACGCAGGACACATTTTCCGCCAGGGGGAAGGAGAAGGAGAACACATCCTGGAAGACAACCGCGTATTCACGGAAGATCTCCTCCCGGGGCATCTGCGCCATATCCTGTCCGTCCAGGTATATCTTCCCGGAGGTGGGGCGGTAGAGGCCGCAGAGGAGCTTGGTCAGGGTGGTCTTCCCGGCCCCGTTGAGCCCAACCAGAGCCAGCCGCTCCCCGGCGGGGATGGTCAGGTTCAGATTGTGTATGGTGTCCTTCTCTCCTCCCTCATACCGGAAGCACACGTCCTCCAGCCGGATTTCGTGGGGCGTCCCCGGGTTCTTCACCTTTTCCTCCCCGTCTTCCTCCCCTGTGCCCAGGTCCATGAATTCCCGGTATCTGTCCATATGCCCCTTGGTCTGGACGATCTGCTGCAGAGCCTGGAACAGCCCTCTCATCCATACGCCGAACCCCGACACGATACCTATGTACAGCAGGAATGCAGGAAGGGTGACGCTTCCCTGGACCATCTGCCAGATCAGATACCCATAGACGATCCCGTTCACCACGAGCCTGCAGATGCCCTCCAGGATCCCTCCCGTCAGAGGGCCCAGCGCCGTCCTGTACTCCAGAGATACGATCCTGTCCACCACCTCATGGAAGGCCCGCAGGAGCCATTTGTCCATCCGGTACAGGCGTATGTCCTTCCCGCTCTCGATGGCGATGGACTCTCTGCGCAGGTAGAAGAAGGCCTGCCGGTTCCTGGCATTCTCCTTTATCCTGGCATAGGTCTTCTCCCGCAGGGGCTTCTCCCAGGCTTCCATGAGCAGGACCTGCCCCAGCAGAAGGAGCAGCAGAAGCAGGCTGGCCCTGCCCACGATGACTCCGTAGACGATCAGCCCCAGCCCATTGGAGATTACGGTCCAGAACAGTTGCACATAGATTTCGATTCCTGAGCCCTCCCCGGAGAACAGGTTCTCCCTGGCCTGTGCCATCTTCCTCTGTCCCTGGGCGCTCTCTATGTAGCTCCCGTCCACCTCCACGCATTTCCGGTAGAATTCGATCCACATGCCGATCCGGAATGTGGTCAGCAGCTTCCCCTGGGTCTCCCGCAGATGGTTGTACAGGAAACGCACTGCCTGGAGCAGGACCACGTATCCCCCCACCAGCAGCAGGATGCTTCCCGCCTCCCGCCCGCTGATGAGACATGCCGCCACTGCCGCCGCCATGGCGGACTCCAGGAAGGGCAGCAGGATCCCCAGCGCCGTGGTGCCTGCGCAGACGGCAAAGGCCCCCGGCCCTTCCTTCTCTCTCAGGCAGCGGAAGGCGTATCTGTAGTTGTCGCCGATGGAATAGGCTGTGCCATCGGCCGCCCGGGTGCTTCCGGGTTTGCGCCCTTTTCCGGTCCGCTTTTCTTTCTGCTTTTCTGTCTGCTTCTGCATGGAATCTCCTCTCCCGGGGCCGGCTGTCTGCCGGACCCCACTATTTGAACGGGTAAATCTGTACAAGCATGTACGTTCATTATAAACAATTGGAGGGGGGATTCAAGTATATTTAGAAAATATTTTTCACTAATATACAATTTTGTTCATTTTTTACAATTTCTTCTTCGCCATTTTGTCGGAATTTACCAGTCTCATTCCCTGTTCCCCAGGGCCTGCGCCGGAAGGATCCTGTCTGTCCGTTCCATCAGAAGGGGCATTTCGCTCCGGTGATATCATGATAGCATATATCCTCCCAGGCGGCTTTTCCGATTTAGGCAAAACAGAAATGCAGCCGATGAATTATCTGCATACTTCGGAGGGTATCCGCACAAACTGAATGATGAGTTTTTAATGTATGGTTCGGAAATATGATATGTATCAGAAGTTTCAGACTTATATATCTGATATTATGATATTTTATAAAGTTTCCGACTTGCAAGTCTGAAACTATTTGCTTTTTTCGGATTCATGGGTATAATAGAGATATGGAAATCAGGAGGTGCATCATGACTGAACTTATCAATCGCCCCGAGTATCTAAATCAGCTCATCCAAAACAGGGATGTGGACCTGGTCAAAATCGTCACAGGCATTCGCAGATGCGGAAAGTCCTCCCTGTTGGACCTGTTCCATCGATACCTGTCAGACAGCGGCACAGCCGACGCCAACATCATCCACATGAACCTGGAATCGCTGCGTTATCGGAATCTTTCCGACTACCTCGCCTTCTATGACTATGTCAGCGAGCGCATCCCCAGGAGTGGCAAGACCTATCTGATATTCGATGAACTACAGGCCGTGGCGCATTGGGAAAAGGCCATCGAGTCCTTCCGTCTCGACTTCGATGTGGATATCTATATCACCGGCTCCAACGCATATCTGCTTTCCACGGAATTTTCCACCCTGCTTTCCGGAAGATATGTGGATATCCGTATGCTGCCGTTGTCGTTTAAGGAGTTCCTGACCTTCTACGACTTCGCCCCTTCTGTCACGGCAGAGGAAAAGTTCCAGCGATACCTGCAGTTCGGCGGCATGCCGATTCTCAGGGAATACCAGTTCAACGAAGCAAGAAGCAATCAGGCGCTGGAAGGCATCTACTCCACGGTGGTATTGCGCGACATTCTCCAGCGGAACAGCCAGGCCGATCAGGGTATGCTCCAGAAAATCATACTGTTCCTCTGCTCCAATATCGGCAGCATCACCTCTCCCAACAGCATCGGCAATGTCCTGTCCAGTGAAGGCGATATCCATGCCGGAAAAGGCAGGAATGTGGCAGGGAAAACGGTAGATAAATATATCTCCATGCTGCGCAGCGCATTTATCTTCTACTCTGTGGGAAGATATGACGTGAAGGGTAGGCAGTTGCTGAAAACCCTGGGGAAGAACTACATCATCGATATGGGTTTCCGCAATATGCTCCTGGGCTATCGCGATGGGGACCGGGGACACATCCTGGAAAACATCGTGTTCCTGGAGCTCATCCGCCGTGACTATCGCGTATACATCGGAAAGGCGGGGGATGCCGAAATCGACTTTGTGGCAGAAAAGCCAAGCGACAGGCTGTATATCCAGGTGACGGAAAGCATGCTGCCGCCGGAGACCCGGGAGCGGGAGCTTAAGTCCCTGCGCATGATACCGGACAATTATGAGAAAATCGTGTTGTCCATGGACAGGAATTATATCAGTTCCTATGATGGGATCAAGTCGCTGTATCTGATTGACTGGTTGCTGGCGTAGATATGGGCTATGGTCGTCATACACTGTCATCTGGATGCTTGCTGGGCATGCAACTATGAGACAGCCTCCTCCGGCAGGCAAGCCTGCCGCGGAGTCGTTTTTCTTTTTATGCTGTGCTGCCCAGCCTCAATGCTCCAACATATTCTCAATAAAAATCCCATACCCCTTCCTGGAATCCTGCACCAGCACATGGGTCACCGCCCCGATGAACTTCCCGTTCTGGACGATGGGGCTGCCGCTCACGAGCGTGTCAAGGAAAGGACAACAAATTATGACATATTATTTCAATCTATCTATAAATGAGCAAATTTGAAATTCTACCAAAATTGCCTCAAATAGCATCAAACTAAAGACATCATGCCTCTGTGGGTGTATACTGTATCTGCTAAGAAAACAATAACCTACAAAGGATGATGTCTTATAGAGAACAGTATATACCATTCAGCGCTACTTTACAACTGCTTAAAAAATTTGAGCCTATGCCGTGTCTTCCCTCAGACGGCCATGAAGCATATCATGGCTAGCTTATGCAGCTGAGAATTCAAGGCATAATTGATGCTTTATTTTGCTTTGACACAAAGAGTGCAGACCTGTTAATTTCCCAATCTGCACTCTTCTCTCTTTCCTGCCAGCCCTCAATGCTCCAACATATTCTTTTCTCTCCACTCTCATACATCGAAATAACACATTTCAAACGCCGGCCTCATATATTCACAGGCCTTTGCGGATAAACCGCATTTTCCCGCAAGCCTTTCCCAGTTTTCCCTCACTGTCCCGGCAATCTCATCCGCAGCTTCATATGCTTCCTTTTTATCCATATCAAAATATTCCGCGACGCTGGCAGCAAGCTCCATGGAAATGGAACTGTCATCCATATCCACATTTAAGGACAATACGTCTCCATAAGGAACCGGATTCACATCATAAAGCGGCGACAGCCTCCAGCCCGCTTTTGTCAAAAGAAAGCCATGGTTCCTTAAATGGTCATCTGTATTTGAAACAGCCATGTTAAAAACAATACGTCTCCAGAGCTCCTTTAAATCCTGTGCGGGAGCCGCTCCATTTTTTCTGATAAAGGAAACCAAATCCAAATAACTGGAACCGTCATTGCCGGAAGCGCCATCCGTTTTCCCAAGCAAAGTCATCGCCGATGCAAAATGAATCCTGTTATCGCCGTCTCTGTCGAACCTTTTTACAAGAAAGGTAGATCCTGTTTTTGAAAAGGTCTCCAATCTTGCCTCCGGCACATCAAGCCCGCACATCTTTGCCAAATCATGGACTACTTTTTCCCATGCGCCAATATTTGTTTCATCATGCTTCGATGGGAATTTTGCAATCCATAGGTTTCCTTTCGCATCCTGTACCGTTGCCTTAGGCCTGGCCCCGCCCAGAGAGGAGCCGGGTGCAAGCAGCTGTCTTAACCATTTCTCCTCCAGCCCGCTTTCATCATTCTCGAAGCCCAGGCTGGCGGCCTCTAATGTGCGCAGCGCAACCCACGGCGGAATTGCCAACCCCTTGTCATCTGCCAGGAACTCACCGTTTTCCTGTACTTTGAAACGCAGCGCTCCAATCCGCGCCTGATCATACACCCCCAGTAAATAGTCGCTCTCCCCCAGAGTTTTCGGCTTTCTGTTCTCTTTTCTGGCCTGTATGGCTTCTTGGCGCTTCATCAGAGTCCTTCCCCAGCGATCCGGACAGGAATCGGCAAATACCCCGAATATCCGCTTATCCATCGGTACATACTGCCTTCCTCTATACAACGCCAGATCAGGATCCAGGAAATAATTTGCCGCTTCAGAAGTAAGCCATGCTGTCTCATATTCAAAAGCAAACTGTTCTTTTCCCCTGACAGAGGACACATGGAGTCTTCCCATCAGTGCAGGCGCATCTCCGCTCCAGTCTTCATAAACATAAATGGTTTTTTCTTCCATTATCAATCCCCACTCTTTTTGGGCGCACGTTTTCTGGTCACCAATTCCAGATCCTGCAGCTTGCGGCCAAATTCATCGTCTTTCGCAACCAGGGCCAGATCCTTATCCATTCCATTTAAGGCATGCAGTACGGCCGCGTACATGCCAATCGCTACAGAGGGCGAACCTTTCTCTATGGCCCACAAGGTGGCCCGGCTTATGCTGGCACGTTCGGCAACCAGTTCCGTGGACAGTTTCCTGCGCAGCCTGGCCAGCTTTATCTGCTCTCCCATCTGCGCCAGGATTTTTTCTGTTTGCGGCATAATAACAGTCGTTCTTTTGCTCATGTTTCTTCCCTCATTTTACTTCTGTTATTATAAACAAAAATACTAATATTGTCAATTATTTTAAACATTATACTTCTGTTTTCTTGATTTGCCGATAAAGGAAATGCAAAATATGTACATGCCGCATAACCATAAAACCGAAGCCACAAAAGCACTGCGATACGCCGTCATCCCCGCCCGGGCAGCATCGGGAAATCACCTTGTGATTTCCCGATGTCCGGCTTGCGCCGGATAGGCCACTCACAAAGAGAATGCGTCTGCAAGCAAGCTTGCCCCGCATTCTCTTTGTTCCTGTCCTACCCGGACTTAATGCTCCAACATATTCTCAATAAAAATCCCATACCCCTTCCTGGAATCCTGCACCAGCACATGGGTCACCGCCCCGATGAACTTCCCGTTCTGGATGATGGGGCTGCCGCTCATGCCCTGCACGATTCCCCCCGTCAGCGCCAGGAGGTCCGGATCCGTCACCGTGAGCTCTATCCCCCGGTTCACATTGTCGCGGTCTAAATGCACCGCCGTTATCTCCACGTCATAGTATCTGGTCATGCCGTCCGCGGTGCAGAGGATCTGGGCCATTCCGGTCTCGATCTCCTGCTTCAGGCCGATGGGCAGGGGCTCCCTGAACCCCATCTCCAGGGCCCTGGCGTTGCAGACCCCGAAGATTCCCCGGTTGCTGTTGTCCGTGATCTCCCCCAGGATGCGGTCATCGGAATAGATGATCATGCCCGTCATCTCCCCGGGATTCCCGGAAGAGCCCTTGTGGATGTCCACGATGTCCGTCTGGTAGAGGCTGCCGCCCTCCATGTGCATCAGGGTGCTGGTGTCCACGTCCGTGATGCCGTGGCCCAGGGCCCCGAAGTTGCCCTGGCCGTCGATGTAGGTCATGGTGCCCACGCCCTGGGCGTTGTCCCGGACCCAGACTCCAATCTTGTAGTCGCCCGTGGCATCCCGCTGGGGCGTGATCTCCACGTCCATGAGCTCGCCCTCCCGCTCTATGGTCAATACCACGGGCTGTCCGCCGCTGTCCTTCATGCGCTGGATGAAATCATCCTTTTCCGTCACTGCCTGGCCGTTCACCTTCCGGACATAATCGCCGGATTTCAGGATGTATTTCCCCGGGGAATAGCTGACACCGTCCGGCCCCTGGAATTCCCCCGTGCCCACTACGAGGACGCCGTCCGTCTTCACATAGATGCCGATGGGTGCGCCCACAGGAATCAGCTCCTGGTCCTCGATGACCTGGATGTCCACATTCTTCAGCGTGATGAAGCCGAAGAGCTTCACCTGCATCCGGTAGCCCGACTCCAGCGCTGTCTTCAGGGTGAATGTCTTGCTCAAATCTATGTCCACTGCCCCCTGGGGGATATTGCTGACCCCCTGGTCGCTTACGCTGACGATCTCTCCCCTGGCCGGGATGCCCAGATGGAGGGATTCCGCCTCACCGGCCCGCACATTGATCACAGAGGGGATGCTGCTGTCAATCTGGTAATACAGCATGGCCGCCAGCGCCGTACAGCTCGCGGCCAGCGACAGGCCCAGGAAGAATCTGTAGATTCGGTAGCGCCGAAGCCGCTGCTTCCAATTCTGGAGCAGAATCACCATGTCCTCCCCCGCCTGCCTTTTGACGGCCTCGTCCTGTCCGCTCTCCCTTCTTCCGCACCTGGCGGCCCTTTTCCTGATGTCCTCTATATCCTGTATGTTCCCCTTGTCCTTCCATCCCATATCCACATACTCCTCCGAATCGATTTCCTCCCGACCGAGCGTGGGGATGCCCCTCTCCACCGCTCGCCCTGCGGGCCGCAGCCGCGTCGGCTGCAGACTTCCGATTGCCTGTCCGTACAAAAAAAGACCCTCTGAGAGTCTTTTTTCGTGTATAGTATGTGAGATTTTTTCCGGTTTCATTCCAGCAGCTTCTGGAATTTTTAGCTTCTGGAATTTTTGGCTTCTGAAATTTTTGTCCGGCAAATTATTTTGAATGGGATTTATGGGCGGCAGCCTGCAGGCGCATGTCCCTGGCGTTGGACAGGGCGGCCGGGGTCAATGTATCGCTGCCCAAGAGCCTTGCCAGCTCTCCCAGGCTCTCCTCCTCTTCCAGCAGGCGGATGTCGGTGATGGTATTGTCCTGGGTGCTGCTTTTCTCAATGACGAAATGCCTGTCCGCCATGGCGGCTATCTGGGGCAGATGGGTGATGCACAGCACCTGGTGGGCATGGGCCACGGTGTCCAGCTGCTCGGAGACCCGCCAGGCCGTCCTGCCGCTGATGCCCGTATCGATTTCGTCGAAAATCAGGGTGTCGATGTCGTCCCTGCCGGCCAGCACGGTCTTGATGGCCAGCATGATGCGGGACAGCTCGCCGCCGCTGGCCACCTGGCTCAAGGCCCTCACGCCCTCACCGGGATTGGTGGAAATCAGGAACTCCACATCGTCATAGCCCTTTGCTGTGACGGTCTTGGCCCGGTCTATGGCGATCTCGAATTCCACCGTGGCAAAGTTCAGGTTCACCAGGGCCTCCTTCAACTGCTTCGTCAGCACGGCGGCATGTTTCCTGCGGATCTTGGAAAGCCTGCCGCAGCTCTCCTCCAGGTTTGCCCTGGCCGCGGCCAGGCGCCGGTTCAGCCCTTCGATATAGGCGTCGTAGTCCTCCAGCTTGTCCAGGAGCTTCTGCCGCCCCTCCCCGTAGGCGATCACTGCCTCCAGGGTGTTCCCGTATTTTTCTTTCAGGCGGTTCAGGAGGTTCAGCCGCTCCTCCACGGCGGCATACTCCTCGTCGTCGAACTCGCAGTCCTCCATGTACTGGGCCAGGTCCCGGTTGTAATCCGCCAGCAGATTGTCGATCTCCGCCAGCTCCCCCTCCAGCTCTCCCAGGCGGCCGTCCAGCCCCGACACGTTGCGCAGGGCGCGCAGGGCGCGGCTCAGGGCGCCTCCCGCTCCTCCCTCGAAGTCGCTGCCGGTGTACTGATAGCTTTCTGACAGGTTTTCGGTTATCCTCTTGCCGTTCACCATGATGCGGTAGCGCTGCTCCAGCTCCTCGTCCTCGCCGGGCACCAGATGGGCCTGCTCGATCTCCTGGAGCTCGAACCGGGCCAGCGCCTGTTCCCTGGCCTTGGCTTCCTCGTCCATGGCCTCTTCCTCCAGGGAGCGCTCCAGCTCCCGGCACTCCCTGTAGGCGGCAGCCACCGCCTCCGCCTCCTTCGCAAGCTTCCCGCCGCAGTAGGCGTCCAGAATCTCCATGTGCTTCTTTTTGTGCAGCAAAGACTGGTGCTCATGCTGGCCGTGGATGTCTATCAAAAGCTCCGCCAGCTCCTTCACCTGCTTCGCGGTGACGGTCTCGCCGTTGATGCGGTACACATTCTTCCCCACGCTGATCTTGCGGCTGATGGCTACGGTCCCGTCTTCCGATTGCTCCAGCTCCAGCTCCTCCAGCTTCCCGCGGACGCGCTCATTTCCGGTGAAGACCAGCTCCACAAGGGCGCTCTCCGCCCCCTTGCGCAGCATCTCCCGCTCGAACTTCCCACCGAGGGCCAGGTTCACGCTCCCGATCAGCAGGGATTTCCCCGCGCCGGTCTCTCCGGTGAGGATGTTCAGGCCCTCGCCGAACTCCACCTCCGTCTCTTCCATCAATGCCAGGTTCTTCACATGCAAGCTAGTCAGCATCTTCTTTCTCCTTTCAGGCTTTTGGCCCGCCGCACGCCCCGGCCCTTCCCAAGCCGGGGCATCCGGCCCCGCCAGATTCACCCTCTCCGGCACATCTGCCTGTAAGCCGTCGGACTCTCCCCACCGCCCCATGGGAGCAAGAGTCCGGCCGTTACGCTGTGATGGATCTGATTTTTTCCATCAGCGCCTGTGCTTCCTCTACTGTATGGGTGGCCACGAAGATGGTGTCATCCCCAGCGACGCAGCCCACCACCTCGGGAAACTGCAGGGCGTCCATGGCGGTGGCCGCCGCCATGGCCATACCGGACACTGTCCTGACCACCAGCAGGTTCTGGGCGGTGGCCATGGAAGAAAAGGCATCCTGCAGGACACGGATGAACCGGCCTCCCTCCTCCTGCTCCAGCGCCACATATTTCTGCCCTCCCTCCGCTGTGGGCACCTTGGACAGCTTCAGCTCCCGGATGTCCCTGGAGACCGTGGCCTGGGTCACGGAAAAGCCCGCCTCCCGCAGCCTCCCGGCCAGCTCCTCCTGGGTTCCCACATCGTAGTTGCGAATGATCTCCAGCATCTTGTCCTGCCTGTTCTCCTTCATGTCCCTTCCCCCTCTGTCAGGCTCCTGGTCCCTTAATCTGCCGCAAGTCCGGAGAATGCCCCACTATGGGCATTCTTCTGTGCGTAACGCAGAAGTTCTTTACACGCTATTCTTTCATCTTTCTGTGGAGCACGTCCAGAAAGCTGCCCTGACCCAGCTTCAAGAATTCCGTGGTCTCCTCCGACCTTACGATCCGCAGCCTGTCTCCCGTCCCCAGCGGTATGACATGGCTGCCGTCAAAGTTTGCCTCCACATTCTGGTTCCCGCTCTCCCCCCGGGCCGGTATCTGGATTTCTATCACATCCTCCGGGGAAAGGACGATGCTCCTCTGGTTCAGGGAGTGGGGACAAATGGGCGTCAGCACGATCAATCTGGCGCCGGGCTCCACCAGAGGCCCTCCCGCGGACAGATTGTAGCCCGTGGAGCCGGTGGGCGTGGTGACGATCACGCCGTCCGCGCTGTAATCGTTCAGGAACTGGCCATTGACGTATATATTGAACTTGATGATCTGCAGGGGGCCGCTTCTGGATATCACGATATCGTTCAGCGCCCAGCCCTCTTCCCTCCGCCCGTCCGCGAATGTGGCCCTGCCGCCCAGCATCATGCGGCTCTCCTGCACATAGTCCCCGGCGATCAGCCGTTCCAGCGACTCCTCCAGGTTCGGCACCTCCACCTCTGTCATATAGCCCAGCGTACCCAGGTTCACGCCAATGATGGGAACCCGCAGCATCTTCGTCAGCCTGGCCGCCTGCAGCACCGTGCCGTCCCCGCCCAGCACGATCATGCAATCCGCGTCCGCGGGAACCTCCAGGGAGCTGCCCGGCTCCGGCCGCTGCCGACTTCGCTCTGCATCTCCATCCCGCCCCGGATCCTGATACGGCCACACAGCGCCGCCCTCTGCCCGCCGCCAAGGGGCCTGGCGGGAATCCTCACCCGACCCGCAAATTCCCTGGGCCATGACGGTGACGCGCTTCCCCTTCAGCCGCAGGAAGTCGCAGATCCGCTTTGTGGTGGCCAATTCCCTGTCCTTCTGTCGATTGGTATAGATCAGAAAATGCTTCATGGCTCTCCGGCTCCTTCATAGCTGTGCATGGGAAGCCGCCACCGTCTCCCCGATCAGGCTGTCCCAGCCAGGCTGCCGGGACAGCCCCCCGCCGCTCTCCGCAGCCTCCCGCAGCCGCTCCTCGGCGTCCCGCTCGGACAGGCCCCTCAGTTCGGCAGACGGCTCCCCCTCTTTTTTCAGGTGCAGCAGATACTCGATGTTCCCCTCCGGCCCTCTCACCGGGGAGTAATCCAAATGCAGCGGGCCAAATCCGACTACGTCCGCGTAGTCGACGATTTTCCGGATGACCTCCCCGTGAATCTCCGGCTCCCTGACCACGCCCTTCTTGCCCACCTTCTCCCTGCCCGCCTCGAACTGGGGCTTGATCAGGCAGACCATCTCCCCGCCGCGCTTCAGCAGGTTCCGGGCGGGAATCAATATCTTCGTCAGGGAGATGAAGGACACGTCCACGCTGGCAAAGTCCAGCGGCTCCCCGATGTCCTCCGGCACAACGTACCGGAAGTTCGTCTGCTCCATGCAGACCACCCTTTCATCGCCCCGGAGCTTCCAGGCAAGCTGCCCGTGCCCCACGTCCACGGCATAGACCTTGGACGCTCCCCTCTGCAGCATGCAGTCCGTAAAGCCCCCGGTGGAAGCCCCGATGTCCATGCACACCTTATCCGCCAGGGAAAGCCCCCATGCCTCCACGGCCTTCTCCAGCTTCAGGCCGCCCCGGCTCACATAGCGCAGGGCGCTCTCCCGCACCTCCAGCGCGATCTTCGCCTCATCGAAAAATGTCCCGGCCTTATCCTCCTTCTGTCCGTTCACATAGACATTGCCGGACATGATGATGGCCCTGGCCTTTTCTCTGGAGGGCGCGTGGCCCTGTTTTACCAATATGACATCCAAACGTTCTTTCATCTGTTTTCCTACGCCTCACCGATTCTCTCCAGGATCCTGCCCACGATGCCCTCCGCGTCCATGCCGATCTCCTGCTTCAGCAGCTCCACGTTGCCGTGCTCCACGAAGACATCGGGAACGGCTATGCCCAGGAAGCGGCTGCCCAGGCCCTTTTCGTTCATATAAGCCAGCACCTTCTCCCCGTAGCCGCCGCAGACCACGTTCTCCTCCATGGCGACAATCAGATTATGGTTCCCGCAGGCTTCGGCCACGGCCTCCTCGTCGATGGGCTTCACGAACCTGGCGTTGATCAGGCTCACCTCATGGCCCATGGCCTTCAGCCGCTCCCGCACGGCCTCGGCGGTCTTCACCATGCTGCCCAGCGCGAACAGCGCGATCTCCCGCTCCCTGCAGATCCACTCTGCCCTGCCCAGGCTTACGGGCTCCCGGTGCTCCTTCAGCCCCGCGTAGGCCGTCCCCCTGGGATAGCGCACCGCCACGGGCGCTCCCAGAGACACCGCGAACTTCAGCATGTCCGACAGCTCCCACTTGTTCTTGGGGGCGCAGATATGCATGTTCGGGATGCCGGAGAGATATGTAAGGTCGAATACCCCCTGATGGGTCTCCCCGTCGCTGCCCACCAGCCCCGCCCTGTCGATGGCGAATACCACAGGGAGGTTCTGCAGGCACACATCGTGCAGGATCTGGTCGTAGGCCCGCTGCAGGAAGGAGGAGTACACGGCCACGATGGGCTTCATGCCACCCACCGCCAGCCCCGCCGCGAAGGTCACCGCGTGCTGCTCCGCTATGCCTACGTCGAAGAAGCGGTCCGGATACATGTTGTGGAACCGTTTCAGCCCGGTGCCGTCGGGCATGGCGGCGGTGATGGCTACAATCCTGTCGTCCCTCTGGCCCAGCTTGCACATCACCGTGGAGAAGATGTCCGTATAATTGGCCACTGTCCTGGGGTGGGAGGGGATGCCCGTCTCGATGTCGAAGGGCTCCGTGCCGTGGAACCTAGCGGGATGGCGCTCCGCGGGCCGGTATCCCCTGCCTTTCTCCGTCAGCGCGTGGATCATCACCGGACCCTCCACCCGCTTGGCGGCCTGGATGGTGGCCACCAGGGCCGGGATGTCGTGCCCGTCCACAGGCCCCAGGTAGGTGATGCCCATGTCCTCGAACATCATGCCGGGTATCACCAATTGCTTGAAGCTGCTCTTTGCCCTGCGGATGCGGCTGATGGTGCTGTCCCCCCGCTTGGTGCCCTGGAGGGCATTGTAGATTCCCTTTTTCAGGTCCAGATAGCCGGAGGCCGTGCGGATGCTGTTGAGATATTTGGACATGCCCCCCACGTTCTCGGAGATGGACATGTTGTTGTCGTTCAGGATGATGATGAAGTTCGTCTCCAGCTTGGCGGCGTTGTTCAGTGCCTCATAGGCCATGCCCCCGGTCAGCGACCCGTCCCCGATCACCGATACGATCGTCTCGCTGCCGCCTGTGATCTCCCGGGCCTTCACCAGCCCCAGCCCCGCGGACAGGGAGGTGGAGCTGTGGCCTGTGTCGAAGACGTCGCATTCGCTTTCCTTGCGCTTGGGGAAGCCGCTGAGGCCATGGAACTGGCGCAGGGTCTCGAACCTGCCCTTCCGGCCGGTGAGGATCTTGTGGGTGTAGGACTGATGCCCCACGTCCCAGATGATTTTGTCCTTCGGGAGATTCAGGGCCAGGTGCAGGGCCATGGTCAGCTCCACGGCCCCCAGGTTCGCCCCCAGATGCCCGCCCGTGACGCTGATCGTCCGTATCAGGAAATCCCGGATTTCCTGTGCCAGACTTCCCAAGTCCTCTTTCCTTATCTTCTTGATATCGTTCGCCTGTCCAATGGTCTCCAGCAACATCGCCATCCCTTGCCTTTCCCGGCAGCCTTCCTCAAAAGCTATCCATGGAAGAACGCTGCGCCCGTTTATCGCTCCTATTTTCTTCTGTCTATCAGGTTCAGTATCAACTGCTTCAGGAACTCATGCTCCCCCTCGAAACCGTCCAGTATAGCCACAGCCTCTCTGGACAACGCTTCTGCGTCAGCCTTCGCCTGCTCCAGGCCCTTCCATGTCACATAGGTGGTTTTCCCGTTCTGGGCGTCGCTGCCAGTGGACTTGCCCAGCTCCCCGCTGTCGCCGATCACGTCCAGGATGTCGTCCTGTATCTGGAAGGCGATGCCTATGTTGTAAGCGCATTTTTCGATGGCGGCCACCCGGTCTTCTCCGGCTCCCGCCAGAATCGCGCCTGTCATCATGGCCGCCTGTATCAGGGCCGCGGTCTTGTGGGCATGGATGAACATGAGCCTGGTCCCGGCATCCTCCGTAACGGACTCCGTGGAATCCTCTGAGCCCTGTGCGGCCATGGCCGAATCTCTCCCATGCCCGTCCAGGCCCTTCTCAGCCTGGCCGAATTTCTTCTCGGCCATGACGAAGCTCTTCTCGGCCATGACATCCACCACCTGCCCGCCAATCATGCCATGAATCCCGGCCTTGCACGCCAGAACGGAAATCGCGGCAGCGGCCCGCTCCAGCCGCGCAAGCCTTTCGCCCTCAGAGGCGCTGCTCCCCGGCCCGGGCTCCCCAAGCGCCCGGATCGCCGTCTCAAAGGCATAGTTCAGCAGACCGTCCCCGGCCAGGATGCCCATGGTCTCCCCGTACACATACCAGGTGGTCTCCCTTCCCCTGCGGTAGCGGTCATTGTCCATGGCGGGCAGATCGTCGTGCACCAGGGAATAGGTATGAATCATCTCGATGGCAGCCATGAAATGTTCGATTGCGCCGCCGTCTTCCCCGCCGCACATCCGACAGGTCTCCCGCATGAGAATCGGGCGCAGGCGCTTTCCCCCGGCCAGCAGACTGTAGTTCATGGCCTCTATGATTTTCCCCTGCAGCCCTTCCTCCTTAGGCAGATGCTCCCGCAGCACCCGCTCCGCATATGCGGTCTCCTCCCGCAGCCTCTCCTCAAATGCTGATGCGTCCATTTCCGAATTCCTCCAGTTCTCCCTCTTCCGTAAGCTTGAGCACCTGCTTCTCCACCTTATCTATCTGGTCGTTGCACTGCTTCAGGACCGCCATGCCCGCGCTGTAGGCCGTGAAGGCCTCCTCCAGCGGGATGTCGTCCCGCTCCAGCTCCCCAATCAGTTCCTCCAGCCTGGCGAAATTCTCCTCCAGGCTAAGCTTTCTCGTCTCTTCAGCCATTTTCCACTCTCTCCTCGTCCGATTGCCTTAGCCGCTTCCTGATGATACATTTCACCCCTATCACCGCCTCCAGAATCCCCAGAGCTATCCCGCCCCCCAGCAAAGCCTCTCTGGTACCAGAATTGCGCCGCCTCCAGTGTAGGATACATTCGATGCCCCAGACAATCCTCCACCATATTCACGATTAGCCAAACGCTCCAAAAACAATGACAGGAGTCAGTCCCTTATCGATTCTCCTCAGCATAGCTTTCCCCTTCCGTTCTCCGCGGGCCCAATCCTGACCACCCTGGCCCCGATCCGCCCGTCCTTCACCCGGATGGTGATGTCCTGCCCTTCCCGCACCTGCCTTACAGAGCGGATATTGTGCCCCGCGCTGTCCTCCACATAGGAATAGCCGCTGCCCAGCTTCTCCAGAGGGGACAGCCCCTTCATCCGCTCGATGTAGATTTCCAGCTCGTGGCGGCGGCGCTCCAGGAGCCTGCGCATCCTTTCCTGCAGCCTCTCCTCCGCCGACAGCGCAGCCATCTTCCTCTCCCGGATCCGGCTCCCGGGGCTCTTCAGCTTCAGTTTCAGCTCCAACTGCCTGGCCTGTCCCCGGCCGTCCTGGAGCTTCCTCTGCATCAGGCGCAGCAGCGCGTCCCTGTAATTCAGTATCCCGCTCATGATTTCCCGGATATCCGTCACCGCCAGCTCCGCTGCCGCCGATGGCGTGGGCGCCCGCAAGTCTGCCACGAAATCCACGATCGTGGTATCCGTCTCATGTCCCACCGCGGAGATGACCGGCACGGAGCAGTCGAACACCGCCTGGGCCACCTCCCTCTCGTTGAAGGCCCACAAATCCTCGATGGAGCCGCCGCCCCTGCCCACAATCATCACGTCCACCCCGAAGGCCTCCAACGCCCGGATGCCCCGGACGATGCTGGGCACCGCCGCCTCCCCCTGGACGATGGCCGGATAGAGGATGATCTGTACATAAGGGTTCCTCCTGCCCGCTATCTGGATGATGTCCCGGACGGCCGCCCCTGTGTCCGCTGTGACCACGCCCAGGGTCTGTATGAACCTGGGGATGGGCTGCTTGTATTCCGGGGCGAACATGCCGGATTCCTCCAGCTCCTGTTTCAGCCGTTCGAACCTCTCATAGAGCTGGCCGTTTCCGTCCAGCCGGATTTCCTTCGCGTAGAGCTGGTACTTCCCGTCCCGCTCGTACACGTCCACCGCGCCGCCCACAATCACCTGCTGGCCTTCGGACATACGAAAAGAGAGGCCCGCACGGCTGCCCGCGAACATCACGCAGCTTATGGTCCCCCTGGAATCCTTCAACGTAAAATAGATATGTCCCGAGGAATGGTACTTGCAGTTGCTCACCTCGCCCTTCACATAGAGCCTCTGCAGCAGATAGTCCTGCGTGAACATATTTTTGATATAAGAGTTCAATTGTCCTACAGTATAAACATTCCGGATCTCAATCACCTGATTTCAACAATTCGCGAGCGCTTTCCGTCCGCGGAAGCTTCACGATCTTGGCCAGGATGGCGTTCACGAAACCGCCGGCGTTCTCCTGCCCGTACAGCTTCGCCAGCCCCACCGCCTCATCTATCGCCACTCCCGCGGGAATGTCGTCGTCAAAGCGCAGCTCGTACACAGCCAGGCGCAGCACAGCCAGCTCCACCTTGCCCATCCGCCTGGTATTCCATCCCACGGTATTTTCGTCGATCAGCCTGTCTATCCCGGGAAGCTCCCGAAAGACAGTCTGACAGCGCTTCTCTATATAATCGGCATCCTTCTGGGATCCGATCTCCTCGTTGTCCTCCACGAACAGCCTCATCTGCCTGGGCATGTCCTGGGCCGGATGGAACTCCGCCTGGAACAAAAGCCGGAAAACCTGCTCCCTTTGTTCATGTCTTCCCATTTGTCACCCCCCGAAGCCCGCGTCACACCCTGACCTTCACTCCGGCGATGCGGATGTTCACGTCAGTGCAGTTCAGGCCTGTCATGTTCTCGATGGCCGCCTTCACCTTGGCCTGCACATGATGGCAGGTGGCCGGGATATTGTATCCGTATTCCATGGTCACGGCCAGGTCCACCCGCACATTGCGCCCGGTCACCACCACCCTCACGCCCTTGGTCAGCTTCTTCATGCCCACCTTGCCCATGAGCTCATTGGTGATGTTCCCGGCCATGGCGCTGATGCCCTCCACCTCCGTGGCCGCCAGGGAGGCGATCATCGCCACCACGTCGTCGGCAATCTGCACCATGCCCACATTCTCCTCCGCTTTCAATACCACTGTACTGCTCTCTGTTTCTTTTCCCATGAAAAATACCCTCCTGAAAAAGCATTTCAAATATGTCCCAATATTATACCACAATTTCGCGCGCTTCGCGCACATGGAATCAAAAGTTGACACAATGTCTTTATGGGTCAACATTATACCATAGATCCTATTCATTTGTCACCCAAAATGTCAGCGACAACTGTTTTTCGTTCTGGGCATAGGCCACCCTGCCCTCCTCGTCCGACAGATACCGGAAAATCTCCTGCCCGTCTATCAGCCCCTCCACCACTTCCCTGTAACAGGGCTCATCGGCGCATTTGATCGTCACGTCGGCGCGGCCCTCTTCCAGGGTTTTCCGGAATAGGGCCTCCATCTGCTCCCTGTCATAAAAAGTGAAATACGCGCCCTCCCGCACATAATAATTCGCTTCAGTGGCAACGCACAGGGGCATGGGCACCTGGCCTCCGATGGAGTGGGTGCGCAGCAGCTCCGCAGTGGTCACGTTCAGATAGTCATAGTTGATCTCCGGCATGGCGATTCTGCCGCTCCCGTCCCCGGCCTCCTCCCCGGAGGGCGTATCATCCATCTGGTAGGACACGTCCCCCCATGTGGTGTCCACATAGTAGTAGTTCCCGTTCACCTTCACCAGATTCCAGGCATGGCCCTCCCCGGTCTCCACGGTCCCCAGGACCAAAGTGCACTCCACCCCCAGCCTGTTCAGCAGATACTGGGTGGCCTTGGCATAGCCCTGGCAGACGGAGGAGCGGCCTACGAACACCGAATATATGTTCTGGTTGTCCGCGGCGTTCAGGTCGTAGTCCGTCTGGCGGATCAATGTGTCGTACACATACTTTACCTTGTCATAATCCGAGGCCTCCTCCGGAATGCCGGCCAGGATCCGATCCGCGGCCAGCCGAATCTCCTCCTCCCGCTCCACGGCAGTGTCCAGGTCCACATTGTAGGTGCCGGAGAACTCCACGGCAGTGAGGGTTGTCCCCCTGGAGTATTTCGTGTAGGAATAGCCGTCCACATAGAACAGCTCCGGGTGGTCGCTCAGGACGCACTGGAAAATCTTGTCGATGCTCTCCTCGTCCAGCCCTGCCTCAAGCCCCTCCCGGCTTAAGTGCTCCTGCCTGCCGAAGCCCCCCAATATACGCTCCATGTCATTGTACCAAATCTGCTCCGTCTCGCTCAGGGTAGCGCGGGCATAGGGGCAGTTCCCCTCCGTCAGGAAATTCACTGGAGGCTCCGTCTCCTCCGGCGGCTCCTGGGTCTGGGGAATGCTGGTGGACACCTCCTCCGCCTGCAGGGAATAGTCCCGGGGCACCTCGTGCCGGAAATCGATTCCCGCACAGCCTGTACATACCAGGCACAGGAGCGCCGCCCCCAGCATGGGCCATATCATATGCGTCTTCTTCCTCATCTGCCCGCTCTCCTTTATCCGGGCCCGTCCCGCCTTAGTTTTTGTTGAATTCCGTCAGAACGAGTCCTTTATTCCGGTCAAGCGTCATGCCGACGCTCCATGGGTTCACGAATAAAAGCAAAGGATTCCCCTTCATGTCCTTCACCTTCTTCATGTCCGAGGTGCCCGTCAGCTTCTCGATGTCCACCTCATCCTTGTTTTCAATCCAGCGGATATGCTCATAGGGCAGGGAATCCAGCCGAATCTCCACATTGTACTCGTTTTCCAGCCTGTACTTCAGCACGTCGAACTGCAGCACGCCCACCACGCCCACGATGATTTCCTCCAGGCCCGTGTTGAATTCCTGGAAAATCTGGATGGCGCCCTCCTGGGCAATCTGCTGGATGCCCTTGACGAACTGTTTGCGCTTCATGGTGTCGATCTGGCGCACCCTGGCGAAATGCTCCGGGGCGAAGGTGGGGATACCCTCGTACTGGAACTTCTCCTTGGGGCTGCACAGGGTGTCCCCGATGGAGAAGATGCCGGGGTCGAACACGCCGATGATGTCCCCAGCGTAGGCCTCGCTCAGAATCTTCCTGTCGTCCGCCATGATCTGCTGGGGTTGGGAGAGCCGCATGACCTTGCCACCCTGGACGTGGCGCACCTCCATCTGGGCGTCGAACCTACCGGAGCAGATGCGCATGAAGGCCACCCTGTCCCGGTGGGCCTTGTTCATATTGGCCTGAATCTTGAACACAAAGGCGCTGAAAGCGTTCTCCGTCGGCTCTATCATGCCCACGTCCGCCTTTCTGGCCAGGGGCGTGGTGGTCATCTGCAGGAAATGCTTCAGGAAAATCTCCACACCGAAATTGGTCAGGGCGGAGCCGAAGCACACAGGCGTCAAATCTCCCGCCCGCACCGCCTCCAGGTTGAAATCCGCTCCCGCTCCGTCCAGCAGGTCAATCTCCTCCAGCAGCTTGTCCGCCGCGCCGTCGCCGATCTGGGCCCGCAGCATGTCCTCCTGCGCCACAGAAATCTCCGTGGCAGTGCCCTCCTTGGTGCCCTTCTCCGTGTCCGCGTAGGAGATTACGCATTTCTTCTCCCTGTCATAGACGCCCTTGAATTCCTTTCCCGAACCGATGGGCCAGTTCACGGGGCAGGTAGCGATTCCTAACTCTTTTTCAATGTCGTCCAGCAGGTCGAAGGTGTCCCTCGCATCCCTGTCCATCTTGTTGATAAAGGTGAAAATCGGAATCTTGCGCATGACGCAGACCTTGAACAGCTTCCTGGTCTGGGCCTCCACGCCCTTGGAGGCGTCGATCACCATCACGGCGGAATCCGCGGCCATCAAAGTGCGGTAGGTGTCCTCCGAGAAATCCTGATGCCCGGGCGTGTCCAATATATTGATGCAGTAGCCGCCGTACTCAAACTGCAATACCGAGGAGGTCACTGAGATACCTCTCTCCTTCTCTATCTCCATCCAGTCGGAGACGGCGTGCCTGGCCGTGGCCTTTCCCTTCACGCTCCCCGCCAGGTTGATGGCGCCGCCGTACAGCAGGAATTTCTCCGTCAGGGTGGTCTTGCCGGCATCCGGGTGTGAGATGATGGCAAAGGTGCGGCGGCGGTTTATTTCTTCTGTGTAATCGTTCATTTATTCACGTTCCTCCATTTTCATGTCATCACAGCAGCTTGTCCAATTCTGCGTTCAATCTCTTCTTTAATTCCGTCAACTCCTCCGGCGTGGGAAGATACTCGTCCGCGAGAAGCTCGTCCCCCAGCTGCCATACCGGGCCGGGCTTCGGCGTATCCCCTTTCCTCCTGGGGTGGAAATGCCAGTGCATGTGAAGCCCCCTTCCGGCTCCCAGCAACGAATAGTTGAGCTTTTCCGGCTGGAATGCGTTATAGACTGCCTCCGCGGTCAGCGACATCTCCCGCAGGAATTCCTGCCGGAAGGAAGGCTCCAGAAAATGCAGCTCTGTGGCATGCTGCTTACACAGGAACAGGGAGTATCCCCTGATTCGCTGATGGTCTCCGATGACTACATATCCTGTATTCAGTTCTCTGACGAAATAAGGGTTTTTGTTTTTCTTTATCAGTTCAATCCTCTCACAGATCAGACAGTCGCACATTCCTCTTTCGTCTCCTTTCTCTTTCCGGCCCTGCCCTTACGGCGGGGTGACGAATCCGTCCTCCCGGGAAGGTATCCCTTCTTCGAATGGTATCCCTTCTTCGAATGGCAGCATGGACTCTCCCTCAAAAGCGGGCACGATGCCAAAGTAGTCCAGCACAGTGGCGCCGATGTCCGCGAAGGTCTCCCGGGTGCCCAGGTTCCTTGGCTTGATACCGGATCCGTACATGAGGAACGGCACATGCTCCCTGGTATGGTCGGTGGTGGCAAGGTACCCCGGGTCGCAGCCGTGGTCGGCCGTGATCATGAGGATGTCCTCCTCCTTCAGCTTTCCTAAGATTTCAGGAAGCTTGCCGTCAAAGTAGGTCAGCGCCTTCGCGTAGCCGTCTATATCCCTGCGATGGCCGTAGAGCATGTCGTAGTCCACCAGGTTGATGAAGCAGAGCCCCTCAAAATCCTTATCCAGATATTCCAGCGTCCGCTCTATGCCCTCCTCGTTGCCGGAGGTGTACACGGACTCCGTGATGCCCTTTCCGGCGAAGATGTCCTTGATCTTGCCCACGGCGATGACCGCTTTGCCGCTGTCCGAGAGCTGATCCAGCATGGTAGTGGAGGGCGGCAGGATGGAGAAATCATGGCGGTGGGCCGTCCTTGTGAATTTCCCGCCCCGGGGGCCGATGAAGGGCCTGGCGATGACCCTGCCCACGCCGTGCTCGCCCTGCAGGATCTCCCTCGCCGCCCTGCAGTATCCGTACAGCTCCTCCAGAGGCACCTTCTCCTCATGGGCCGCTATCTGGAACACGCTGTCGGCGGAGGTGTATACAATCAGGTCCCCGGTGGCCATATGGGCATCGCCGTAATCCTGAATCACTGTGGTGCCGGAATAGGGCCGGTTGCAGAGCACGCCCCGCCCTGTCTTCTCACAGAAAGCATCCAGCACCTCCTTCGGGAACCCCTCCGGATAGGTGGGCAGGGGCTTGGGCGAGTAAATCCCCGCAATCTCCCAGTGGCCGATGGTGGTATCCTTGCCCCTGGAGCGCTCCTTGAGCCTGGCTATTACGGCTCTGTAGTCTTTCCTGTTTCCCGGCACGGATACGCCGTCTATCCGGAACAGCCCCAGATTCCCCATGTTCGGCATGGAAAAGAACGGGCTGGAGGACACAGTCCCCAGCGTATCGACGTTCACGTCGCCGTAGGAAGCCGCATCCTCCATTGCACCGATTCCAAAGCTGTCCAGCACGATCAAAAATACCCTTTTCATAGTCTCTTCTGTCCTCTCTGATGGCCATCCGGCCGCTTCATGCCTTGAATAAGGTCATTATATCATGTGCAAAGACCGCACATGATGGATGGCCATCCGGCCGCTTCATGCCCTGAATAAGGTCATTATATCATGTGCAAAGACCGCACATGATGGATGGCCATCCGGCCGCTTCATGCCTTGAATAAGGTCATTATATCATAAGTATTATGTAAAACAAACAACTTTTTTACTGGGCAACCGTGCTGATGATGATGTTCTCCGCCGGAACCTCGGTCTTGCGCTTCACGATGTCCTCGATTTGGGCCCGCATGGCGTCGTCCAGGGCCGGCACGTTGACCACTACGTCCACCGCGTCTCCGTTGATGCTGACCACCACGTCCTGGAAGCCCTTTGCCTCCAGCAGGATCTCCGCGGCGGATTCCTTCTCGGCGATGGCGGTCATCTGCACCATGCTGTCCACCGCCGCCTGCTTCTGTTCATCGGAGAGGCCTGCGCTGTTGATGATCTCCAGCAGCATCTCCTTATTCTTCGCCCTGGTCTGTTCCTTCAGGAGCTTGGCATCGGAGAGGATCCCTGCCCCCGTGCTGGAGGTGAATACGGCCTCGCCCGGGATTTCTCCCTCCTCCGGCGTGTTCCCGGCCACTTCTCCCTCCGCGGTGCCGTCCGCATCAACTACATCTGCGTCTTCGCCCGTGGTGCCCGCGTCCGCCACTTCCATCCCGTCCGTCAGGTAATCGTCCACGATGGCGCCTCCGTCCGTGTCCAGGCTCTGGATGTCCGTCTGGCTGTTCATCAGGTCCTCCTCCGACAGATCCAGGAGTCCGTCCAGGGTGTAATTCTCGGTGACGACGCCCTCCGAGTCCACCGGGCTGGCATTGCTGGCCTCCACGTTGCTGTCGTCCGTCTTCAGGTACTCATCCTCCATTCCGCTGCCGGCGAACTGCAGATAGCCCGCAATCGCTATCATGATCGCCAGTGCCGTTATCATAAGCTGGTTCTTCTTAATTAGGTTTTTCACATTCATTCCCCTCTTCGTGTTTTAATACTTCATTGTATGAGCCTTTTTTGCGATATATGCACCTGTCTCAAAAACTTTGTCTGGCCCGGCCCACCGCCCGGAAAGCTCACTGTGCGGCCTCTTCCATCCGCACCACCTTCACCTTGTGGGCCTCCACATCGAACAGGGCCTGGGCAATCTCCACGATGGTACGGCTCACATTGCCGTTCCCGGCTCCCTGGGCGATGACCAGCACGCCCTCTATCTGCGGGGGCAGGGTCTTTATCACATAGGGCTCGCTTAGGCTGCCGTCAGAGCGGTACACCACGCTCTCCTGGGAGTCCACCTCGTTTATACTGCGGCTCCCGCCCATGGCGTCGCTCTCGCTGGTGGCGCTGCGGCGCACGGGCTGCTCCCTCTCCACGACCTGCTCGCTCGACGATTTTAATGTAATCATGACCCGCACCTCCCCCACCCCTTCCACCCGGGTCAGGGCCTGGGTCAGGCGCTCCTCCAGCTGGGAGGCGTAGAGCTCGTCTGTGCCAGCGCCTGCCGCTCCATCGGCTGTCCCGGCAGTCTCCTCCCGGGACTTTTCTGTATCAGCCATATCCGCTTCCAGTGCGCTTTTTCCTATTTCGTCTATATTACTGTCCTTCTGCTCCTCCTTCTTGGTGGGGAGCGCTATGATGACCAGCAGAATCCCCGTCAGCACGAGAATCAAAAAGTTATCTCTGCGGAACCACTTCTGCAGTCCCTTATCCGCCGCCCACTGCCTCCAGTCCCTGCCCATATCTCCCCTGCCTTTCCCGATAAATTTCCCCGCAGAGAGCCGCGTGGAATGTGCCGCCCTGCGCCATTCAATGCCCCTGCGCTTCCTCTGTGCCGCCCTGCACCGGCCCAATTGGCTCTACGGACACAGGCTCTATGGCCTCTGAATCAATCTCTACCCTCCAACCAGCCCCGCCCTCGTCCGCCTGCCCCTCCTGCTGCCCCGGATTTCCGCCCTGAGCGCCCCCTTCCGGCAGCCCTTCTTCCTCCGGGAAGCCGCTGCCCTGACTGTCTTTCTGGGCATCCTGCTGATTCTGTCTCCCGCCCTGCACACCTTCCGGCAGGCTGTCTTCCACTGGGAAGCTTCTGCCCTGGCCGTCCTCCCGGATATCCTCCTGCCCCTGGCTCCCGCCCTGAGCCCCCTCCCCCTCCTGCTCCTCCAGGCGGCGCATGACCTCCTCCAGGGTCATCTGCTCCAGCAGCTCGTCCGCAGCCGCGGCCTCCCCGGCGGCATCCTCCAGGCCCTGCTCCAGCTCCCGCCCGAACTGCTCCAGCGCCCTGGCGGCGTTCTGCCTGCCATCCCCCAGGAGGAAGCTTCCGATGGGCAGGAACACCTGTATCAGCACAATGACGCTGACCAGGAGCTTCAGATATTTTTCATAAGACTCCTTGGGCCTGAAATGCACCACCGCCTGGGCGCATATCATGAAGATCCCCATCCGGCAGATTGCCTGGAACAATGTATTTCCCATATCCATCCCCACTTCCCGCGCAGACAGAGCGCGAACATCACAAAATGCAAATGCCGCAAAACGCAAATATCGCCAAGCGCAAGTTCAGCCAAGCGCAAATGAGCGTCTGAAAGACTCCCCGCCCCGCGCACTATAGCGCCGCCACCGCTATGGCCACGAGGAACAGCAGCATGGCCGTCCCGGTGGTGCGCAACAGCAGCATGGCCGCGTCCCCGATCCGGTTCACGCAGGCCGTGATCCGCCTGTCGCTGACGATGCCCATAAAGGCCGCCGCACACTTTAACAGAACCGCGATCATGGCAATCTTGAACACGGGCACGGCGCACAGCAGCAGGAGCAGTATCAGCAGCACCAGGCCCACGCTGCCCCGGATCACCGTGGCAGACCCCACCACCATGTCCACCACCCCTCCCGCCGCTGCCCCCACCCCCGGTATGGCCGAAATCAGCCGCTGCAGCGCCGAATTCCTGGCCGAGTCCAGCACCGGGGCAATCAGCCGCTGGAATATGCTGATGCCCGTCACCGCCCCCAGCGCCCCCTTGAGCACCCAGCCCACGGCCTTGCCCAGCAGGTCGATCAGGGGGGAAAGCTTCTCCTCCGCCCAGATGCCGTTCACCACGGACAGCATGCTGTAGCTGCCGATGAAGGGCAGGAGCCCTTTCACCAGGATATACTCCACCCCGTACACGGCGAACAGCATCATCTGGTACGCAGCCCCCGCCGTAGCCGCGCCGGTGGAGATGCCCACGGTCAGCAGATAGGCGGGCACCAGGAGCTTTACGAACAGGATGATGTTCTCCACCGTCTGCCTTGCGATGTCCGCCGCCTGGGTGAAGCATTTCAGCAGCACCGCGGTAAAGAGCAGGTACATGAAATAGAAGCCCATGTCCGCCACCTGCCGCCTGTTGAAAATCTCCACGAAATGCGTCATCAGGGAGGATACGATGCCCAGCACCAGCAGCCAGACGAACACATTCCGCATGCCCGCAATCTGGGTAAAGAAATCTGTGATGCTGTCCCGGAACAGAGCTGCCAGCGCCCCGAACACGTCCCCGGTCATCACCTCCCCCAGAAGCTCCTCCAGGTTCAGCCGCCGCTCCGGGAACAGGCGCAGGATCCCCTCCTGAAGCCTGTCCAGCCCGAAGTCCTGCCAGACCAGATTCAAATCCATCTCCATATGCCCGTCCTCCCTGGGCCCGCTGCCCTCCCGTCAGCCCGTGCCCGATTGTGCCTATGGCTGTCCGCGGCTTCCTCTTCCTGTGCCTGCCGCCCCAGGCCTGCGGGCTACAGGAAGCTCTGTATCTGCTCTATCACCGCAAACAGGATTGGCAGCCCGGCGAACATCACCACCAGCTTCCCCAGCACCTCAATCTGCCCTGCCACGGCCTGGTACCCGGCGTCCCGGCATATATCGGAGCTGAATTCACAGATATACGTAATCCCGATTACCCTGAAGAGGATGGACAGATATTCCTCAGACCCGCTCAGATAGCTCCTGATCTTCATGAACTGCCCTGTGATGGTCTCCATCTGCCGCATGGAGAAGCAGAAGATGATGATGCTGACAGCCAGTCCGATGTAGGAGGCATACTCAGGCTTGCTCCCCCGAAACTGCACCGCCAGCAAGATCCCGGCTATCCCTAAAAATCCCACCTTTACAAGCTCCGTCATATCCCCCTCCTACAAAGCGAACAGTGTCTGAATCGTCTGGAACAGCTCATAGATGTAGGGCACGATCCAGGTCAGGACCAGTATCAGTCCGGCCAGGCTGATCAGGAAGGCATGCTCCTCCCTGCCGCTGTGCTTCAAAATCTGGCTCAATATGGTCACCAATATTCCCACTGCCGCTATCTTAAATATCAGACTTACTCCCATGGCCCCTCACTCTTCCAAGCAATTCTCTATCGAACCGTCCATCACAAAAACACCAATATCAGCAACAGTCCCCCCATGGCTCCAAGCCCCACCGCCATCCTGCTCTTCTCGCCATGCTCCCGCTCCAGCCTCTCCCTGGTGGCCCCCAGGAGCTGCGCGCTCTGTTCTATGGCCCGCAGCTGCATCTGGCTGTCCGAGAACCCCGTCTGGCCGGCGAACCGCAGGAAATCCTCCCTGTCCGTCTCCTGAAGGGGCAGATCCGCCAGCGCTTTCCCCAGCTCCTCCCGGAAGACCTCCCCGAAGGAGGCCCCCATGTTCTCCTCCATCCTGCGCCCCACCTCCCCGAAGGCCTCCCGAAACGGCGCCTCCAGATCTGCCGCCAGGTGGCTGCAGCACTCCGGCAGCGCAGCCCGCCCGTAGCGCACCTCGCTGGCCAGGAGCTCCAGGATATGCTCCAGGCTGCGCAGCACCTTTATCCTTGCGCCGAACTGCTGCCTGTACCACAGCCCCAGCCCCAGACAGCCCGAAAAAATCATGCATCCGCCCAAAAACCTGATCACGCCCATACTTCTGCTCCCGGCGCGCTCCGGCGCCCATGCCAGTCAACATCCCCGCTGCAGCCGCAATGCCATATTCTATAGCTCTCATGTGCATGCAAGCATGCCCACTTGGCTCGTTGCTCGCGGGAACCAGTATCCCTGCTTCCCCCGGACGCGCCCGCCCAGGGTTCCCTCAGTCCCCCGTCGGTTTCCCGGCTGCCGTCTGCTCCGCCCTCTTCACCACGCACCGCCCCTCCTCCTTTCCCAATATCAGAAAGATGTCGAACAGCCGCTCCCAGAACTCTGCCCCCAGCCCGAACCGGTACTCCACGTCCCGCCTGTCCTCCCCGTGGACCGTGGCCAGGATCCTGCATCCGCAGGCGGCCGCCTGTCCCAGGGCCCGCAGCTCCCCTTCCCCGCCCAGCTCGTCGATGGCGATGACCTGGGGGGACATGGCCCGCAGGAGCAATAGCATCCCGATGTCCTTGGGACAGCCGTCCAGCACGTCCGTGCGCATGCCCATATCGTTCTGGGGCTTTCCCAGAAAGGATCCCGCCAGCTCGGAGCGCTCGTCCACCACCCCCACGGTCATCCCCTGCCCATAGGCATTGCCGTCGGAGATCTGCCGAATCAAATCCCGGAGCAGCGTGGTCTTGCCGCAGCCCGGCGGCGAGACGATCAGGGCGCTGCACAGCCTCCCCTGCCGGTACATCCCGGGCAGCACCCCGTCCGCGGCGCCCTTCATCTGGTGGGAGACCCTGATATTCAGATAGGATATGTTCTTGACGGTCCTCACCCTCCCGTCCGCCTCCATCACGGCTTGTCCCGCCACGCCTACCCGGTGGCCTCCCCCCACGGTGATGAAGCCCTGGCGCAGCTCCTCCTCAAAGGCATAGGGGGAATAATGGCAGATATGCTCCAGCACCTGCGACAGCTCCTGCCCGGTAGCCCGATGCCCCTCCGACGGCTTTCGGGAAAGCTCCCCTGTGTCCGTCAGGAACAGCTCCTCCCCTTTTCTATGTATGATCACAGGCTGCCCCGCCCGCAGGCGAATCTCCTGAATGGACGCCTGCTCCCGGGCCACCCTCTGCCAGAGCGCCCGGTGGCCGGAGGGAAACAGCTGCAGAATCGTATTCTCCATCCCCATGTCCTCCTTTCTCCAATATATGAAAAAAAGGACAGGATATTCCTGCCCTTTCTCGAATTTCTTTCTCTATTCCGTTCAATAGGTATATACATTGTGGTAAAGCCGGTAATACCCTCCGCCCAGATCCTGCACCTGCAGCTGAATCGCGAAGCTGCTCGCACCTATGTCCTTCAGCGCGGAATCCACGTATCCCTTCCGGTAATCGCCGCTGTTGTAGGCGCGCTCCACCGAGCTCCACAGGGACTGCGGAATGACGTTCACGAACTGTCGGTCTCCCGTCCCCGCATCCTTCAGCAGCCTGCGGCAGTCCTCATAATATTCCTGCATGGTGTCCCGCACCTGTTCTTCGGTGACCCCCGCCTTCTCCAGACTCTCCCGCCTACGGTCCTCCGCGGCCTGCAGAGGGTCCACAGGCTCCTCCTTTTTCTTGCTCTCCCACTCCAGGGGCTGGATGGGATTCGGATTGATCAGGCCGGATATATCGTCCGCTCCGTCGGCGTCCTCCCCGCCGGGATTTTCCGCGCTCCCGGGAATCTCCCCGTCCTCCGAAGTCCCGGCTTCCCCGCCCTCTGGCGCCGCAGGCGTCTGTGTGCCGGCCCCTTCGCAGGCCGGCAGATACACCGAGAGCCCCGTCCGCCTGTGGGTGGCCGCCAGCTCCCTGTCCGTCTTGTTGAAATAGTTATAGGTGGGCTCCTCCGTATCGTCCCACGTCACGTCCACATTGCGGTAAACGCCGTCTATCTTCACGATGTTCCACGCATGGTCCTCACCCGCGTAGCCGGTGCAGTAATAGCAGGGGACGCCCAGCTCCTGCATGATATACTGGAACGCCCTGGCATATCCGGCGCATACGCTCCTGCCGCCCACCAGCGCACTGTAGGCGCTCTGGTTCATGGGAGCGGCCACATCGTATTCCACCAGACCCATCAATGCGTCGTGGACATACCTTTCCATCTCTGCCTGGCTTCCCAGCCCCCGGGCCTGGGCCACGATATTTCCCGCCGCCCCCTGGAAGGCAAGCCTGGCCTGCTCCAGCGCGTCCGCGGTCTCATTGAATTTCAATGTGATCTCCGCGCACCTGCCGCTGCGCAGGTATTTGCAGGAATATCCCGTGTCCAGCCAGAACAGCTCCGGATGGTCGTTGTAGACCGCCTCGAACACCGTCTTCAACTGGCTCACGGACACCGTGGCCACCGGGGTGAAGGATGGCGTCAGGCTCATGGCATTGGCATAAATCTGGCTGTATATCTGCTGCATTTCCGCTTCCAGCATGGCATAGTACGGATAGGTTTCCGCGTCAAAGGACAGGCCGCTGCCCGTGTCCCCGGGATTTTCGGCCCCGGTCAGGCCGCCCGCCTCGTCCTCGTCTATCTCCTGCGCTTCCTCCTGTACAGGCTCGTAGCCCGTCCTGCCGCTCACATCCTCCGGAGCCTCCACAGAAGGGCTGTCAGGCTGCTCGTAGCCGCTCTGCCCCTCCAGCCAGTCCGCGTTGATCCCCGGCTGGCCCTCCCCGGGCACCGTGGAATCCGACTGTCCGTCCCCGTCCCGGAACAGGCCGCCCAGACCGCCCGACTGGCCATCCCGGGAAGACTGCGCCGAACCCACGCTTTCCACCCGCTCCGCCAGCATGGCCGTCAGGGACGGATTCAGCGCGCAGACCAGGATGCCCGTGCAGCCTATCATGATAAGACCCATCAAAAAAAAGAAGATACCCTTCAATACTTTCAAGTTTCCACACATTCCGCCGCCCTGCGGCTCAAACAATCAATCGGCCAGCAAGCTCAATCCCGCTGTGCCGCACATGACATCAGCTCTTCCACGCTTTCGTACACATATACCGTATAGTCCCCGTCCTGATAGACGACCTCCCCCACCTGCAGCGCTTCCGCCTCGGCATATTCCGCCCGTTGCTCCGCAGTCAGCAGAAGGAAAGTCTCGCCCTGATGATACCCTTCCTCGTAATACCGCATCGGCGAGGACCATTTGAAGAACTCCAGATACTCCGGGTCCCCGATGTTGGCGATTTCCACCGCCCCGTCCGTCAGCTCCGTCATGATGTTGGCATTCCAATAGGTAGCGAAGCCGAAGTCGTAGCCGTTCTCCTGCAGGAAAGCCGCAACCGCCCGCTTCCCCTGGTTCTTGTCCGCCGACAGATAGGAGAGCGTCACCTTGGCCGTGCCCATCAGGAAACAGCAGGCCAGGAGCAGGCTTACCGCCAGTCTGTCGAAAGCTGGCTCCCGCCCCTCCATATAGAACGTAAACACCGGCAGGGCGAAGATCAGCGTGGTGATATAGTACCGCGGCACCATGGTGCTGGTGGTGAATATGAATACGAACAGATTCAGCCCCAGGGACACCGCCAGGAACAGCGCCACGAAGAATCTCTGCCCACAGCTTCCCCTGTACGCCTTTGCGCCGCAGTAGATCAGGAGGGCGATGGCCACGAAGGAAAGCATGGTGATGAAGCCCCTCAGGGACAGGAATCCCCTGTCCGGAATATAGCCGAAGAGCATCAGCAGGCTCCCCAGGGCATTCTGCACCCGCTCCGCCAGGATGCCCTGGTAGACCGGGATGAAATTGGTGGCCTCATAGGTCTGGAACACATACTGCCTGCTCACCCACAGCACATTGAGGCAATAGCCCAGCAGACTGCCGCCCGCGCCCAGCAGACCACAGTAAAGATATGCCGCGCGCCCGCTCTTCCAGACCTGCCGGAAGCTCTTCTTCCCCGTGTCCGTGCCGAACTGGCGGCGGAACTGCTTCCACTCCCCTGAAAATGCCAGGTACAGAAGCGCCGCCAGGGCCAGCGGGCACTGCATGGCCAGCAGATACCGCACGCCGGACACGCCGCAGATGACGGACAGCAGAAGGTACACGGCCGCCATCTCCCACCTCCTCCACCTGGGGTATGCCACCTTCTGCACCAGCCGCAGGAACAGGCCGAGATAAAAGAACAGCAGAATCACATGGGGCATGTACGTATTGCCCATCTGCATATGCGTCATCATCGTCTCCGAAAAAGGAAGCAGAAGGACGGCCCCGGTCAGGGCCACCCATCTGCGATCCACCTTCAGAGGCTTCATCATGTAGAAATAGGACGCCAGCATCAGAACATATGTGACGATATTGGTAATCATGCGGATCAGGTGCCAGTCCTGGGACAGCCGGAACAATGGCGCCATCACCAGTTGCGTATAGAGGAACCTGAACTCCGTGGAATAGTACCATTCCTCTGTGGCGAAGACATGCCCGCTCTCTGCCAGCAGACGGGAGAAGATCATCTCCGCCGCCATGTCGGAGTCCAGCCAGTGGTCATGGCAGGACATATTCAGGACCACCAGCCCCCCGAAGACCGCTCCCAGGACGGCAAATGGCCACCACTGCCTTATTTTCGCTCTCATAATCCCCCCAAGCCCTCCGTTACCTGTCGTCCCGGCCCACATACTCCCGCTCCTGCATGACGCTCTTGTACGCGGGGCGGATGATCTTATCCATATTGATCAGCTCTTCGATCCTGTGGGCGCTCCAGCCCACGATCCTGGCGATGGCAAAAATTGGCGTGAACATCTCCAGAGGAATCTCCAGCATGCTGTAGACAAAGCCGCTGTAAAAGTCCACATTGGCGCTTACGCCCTTGTAAATCCTCGACTTCTCCGCAATCACCTGGGGAGCCAGCCGCTCGATCATGGAGTACAGCGCGAAATCCTTCTCCCTGCCCTTGGCGGAGGCCAGCTGGTGCACGAAGCTCTTGAACACCTGGGCCCTGGGATCCGAGAGGGAATACACCGCATGGCCCATGCCGTAGATCAGGCCCTTCCGGTCGAAGGCCTCCTTGTTCAGAATCTTCTTCAGGTAGGCCCTGACCGCGTCCTCGTCCTCCCAGTCGGACACATTGGCCTCAATCTCCCGCATCATCTCCACCACCTTGATATTGGCTCCGCCGTGCTTGGGCCCCTTCAGGGAGGACAGCGCCGCCGCGATGACGGAATAGGTGTCCGAGCCCGAGGATGTCACCACGCGGGTGGTAAAGGTGGAGTTGTTGCCGCCGCCATGCTCCATGTGCAGCACCAAAGCGGTGTCCAGCACCGCGGCCTCCAGCTGCGTGTATTTCATGTCCGGGCGCAGCATCATCAGCAGGTTCTCCGCCGTGGACAGCTTCCTGGAGGGACGGTGTATGTACATGCTGTCGTCGTTCTGATAGTGGTTATAGGCATGATACCCGTACACGGCCAGCATGGGGAACACGCCGATCAGGCGGAAGCTCTGCCTGAGCACGTTCTCGATGGAGGTATCATTGCATTCCTTGTCATAGGATGCCAATGTCAGCACGCTCCTGGTCAGGGAGTTCATGATGTCGCTGCTGGGCGCTTTCATGATCACGTCCCTGGTGAAATTCGTGGGCAACGTCCGGCAGGCGATAAGAATCTCCCGGAAATCCTTCAGCTGCTTCTCGTCCGGCAGCTTGCCGAACAGCAGCAGATAGCTGACTTCTTCAAAGCCGAAGCGCCTCCCCTTGAAGCCCTTCACCAGCTCGATACAGTCATAGCCCCGATACCACAGCTTACCTTCGCAGGGTGTCTTCACCCCATTTATCATCTGAAAGGACTCAATGCGCGATACATTCGTAAGTCCCGTCACCACACCGTTTCCGTTCTTGTCGCGCAGGCCCCGTTGCACTTCATACTTGTCGAACATCTCCGGCTCCAGATGGTCGGCTTCTCTGCACATCCGTGCATAATCATTCAATACGATTTCGTTTTTCTTCAATAGACATTTCCTCCTATCTCTCATTTGTCATCAGTCCTAATTTATATCTTATCGTCTTTTCATCATCGGTGTCAACTGAAAATGTGATAATTTATGCAAAATTCACAAAGAATTCAAAAGGCCCCGATGCCAATCCGCACCGGAGCCCGCTCAGACACCTCCTGGCCTCCCGTATCATCTGCGCAGCCTCCGGCTACAGCAGATGCACCGGGAGCAGCTGCCCTATTCCATAGGCCTTATATGCCTGCTTTCGGGCGGTCGCAGCCCCATCCGCCGCGGCGGGAGGCTCGCCTTTCGGCTCCTGCTTTTTCCCGACTGTCTCGGCGGAATCCTTGACGGTTTTTGCCCTCCCTCTGGCCCCTTCCGTCTTCCGCGCCTTTTTATTTGCCGCAGTTTTCTTCTCCGCGCCGCTCTTTTCGCTTTCCGAGGCCTTCGGCTCCGGCACAGCCTTTTCCTCAGCCTGTGGAGCCGTCTCGGGCCCTTTCGCCGCGCCCGCTGCCTTCACTGCCCTCTTGATGCTACCTGCTCCTACCGACATGTTCCTCTACCTCCTTTGCCAGCTCCAGATACTCCCCCGCGCTCCTGGCGGATTTTTTATGCGCCATCACGGGCCTTGAGTTGTCCTGGGCCCATTCTATCTCACTGTCCACACGGATCAACGTGCGGAACACGTTCACTTCCTCGTATGCCTGCAGCGCCTCCAAGGTCTGTCTGCCGTAGTTCTTCCTGGCGTCCAGTTTCGTGATGGCTACTCCCAGGAGCGCCAGCTCCGGTACCAGCCTCTTCACATTGTCCAGGAATTCGAACATGTTCGCCACCCCGAACAGCCCCCAGGGGCTGGCCTCCACCGGGAGGATGACATAGTCCGATGCGCAGAGGATGTTCATGACCCAGCCGCCAAGCGTGGGCGGCGCGTCTATCAGGATGTAGTCATAACCGCCCTCCTCCTTCAGGCGCTTCAGGCTCCTGGACAGGATGAGCTCCCTCTGCCATTTGGCGAAGAGCTCGTACTCGATGCCGCTCATCAGCGTGGAGGACGGAACAAGATCCAGGTTCTCATAGGGCGTATGTACCACATAGTCCCACAAATCCTCCTCTTTCTTCATCGCGGCATATAGGTTCTTCTCCCCGCAGGCGTAATCCATCACCTCATCCTCCGGAAAGAAGGAAAGTGTCAGGTTCAGCTGCATGTCCCCGTCTATCAAAAGCACCCGCCTGCCCAGCAGGGACAGGGAATAGCCTACATTGGCACAGGTAGTCGTCTTGCCGCTTCCGCCCTTGTTATTGGCGAAGGCTATCGTTTTCACCCTCTTCTCTGTCATACAGGCACTCTATTCCTTTCTCTGCAAAATAATCCATCCACTTCTGCTCCGGGCGGATATCCGTCACCACCATATCGATGTCCCACAGTTGGCAGATCCGCGAGAACGCTACATTGCCAAATTTCGTATGGTCTGCCGCAAGGATGCGCTGCCTTGCTGATTTCAGCATGGCGTGCTTTATCTGGGAGAGGGCCTCGTTGGCATCCGTGACGCCCCGCTCCAGGTCTATGCCCTTGCAGGACAGGATCACCTTGTCCGCCTGGAAGGATTCAATCACGTCCGCGGCCCGGGAGCCCACCAAAGTCAGGTAATTCTCCCGCAGCGACCCGCCGGTGCAGATAATCTCCCATCCGGTGACATCCGAGAGCTCTATCAGCACCTCGATGGAGCTGGTGATCACGGTCAGCTTCTTCCTGGCCTTCAGGGCCTTCACCACGGACACAGCGGTGGTGCTGGGGTCCACGATGATATGCTCCCCCTCCTGCACCAGGCCTGCCACCAGAGCCGCGATCTCCTGTTTCGCTTTCATGTTCCGCTTCTTGCGGACATTGAAGGGCATGTCCACGCCGGTGTTCTCGTTCAGGACAGCGCCGCCGTAGCTTTTGATGGCCAGGCCCTCCCTGTCCAGCTTATCTAAATCCCGTCTGATGGTCTCCTCAGAAACGTCAAACAGGGCGCTCAGCTCGCTGACCACCACTTTCCGCTCGTTCTGCAGCTTTTCCAGTATCAGGTTCCTGCGCTCTACCGCCAGCATCCACCCTTGCTCCTCTGCAAATTTATTGTCGTACAAACTCCATCCTCTTATCTCGGCAGTGATTTCATTTTATCATGTTATATTTCAGGGCGCAAGCCTTACTTGTATCTCGTCCTCTCCAGGAAGTCGTCAAAAATCGCTTCCGCCTTCTTCCGCGCCTGCGCCGCCTCCTCCAGGCTTTCGAAGCTTCCCAGATACCGGGTATGGCCCTGGAAGGTTATCTGCGCGATCCAGCGCCCGGACCTTCGGTTGAAGTATACGCCCCGGATGCCGCTTTTGTTGCTGGCGGAGACCTTTCTGCTGCGGATGCTCTCTATGCAGGTGCCCTCCACGAAATGCCTGGTGTTGCGGGGATCCGACAGGCAGCCGCAGCTTCGGGTATGGCTGCTTTTCAGGTTGGACTGGCAGACAATCGCCTCTTTCCCGCATTTGCACAGGCAGCGCCAGTAATGCTTCCCGCCCCGCCTCCCGTCATAGGCGGCCACTGTCAGGTTTCCGAACTGTTTTCCCACCCATTCCTTGCGTCCCCTGCTATCCTGCTCTGCTCTGTTCATCCGGCTTGCCTTCCTATCCCCAAATTTTTAAGTATCATTTCCCCTCTTTGGTAAGCCTGTGCTGTTTTTTTCCTATTATACACCCATTTGTCTTAAGGGCTCTCTTCTCTTACAGGATTCTGTATGTTTTTTTCATGATATAGAGAATGTGCCAGGAAGTCGTCAAAGAGCTTCTCGGCCTCCTCTCTCGCCTGCGCCGCCTCCTCCAGGCTTTCGAAGCTTCCCAGATACCGGGTGCGGCCCTGGAAGGTTATCTGCGCGGTCCAGCGCCCCAATCTCCGGTTGAGGTATACGCCCCGGACGCCGCTTTTGTTGTTGGCGGAGACCTTCCTGCTGCGGATGCTCTCTATGCAGGTGCCCTCCACGAAATGCCTGGTGCCGCGGGGATCCGACAGGCAGCCGCAGCTTCGTGTGTGGCCGCTTTTCAGATTGGACTGGCAGACCACCGTCTCCCTTCCGCATCGGCACAGGCAGCGCCAGTAGTGCTTTCCGCCCCGTTTCCCGTCATAGGCGGCCACTGTCAGGTTTCCGAACTGTTTCCCTGCCCAGTCCATGGGCGTATATCCTATCGGGCAGGCACCGTCACGATTTTTCTTTCTTTCCAAGCCTTCGTCCATCTCCTTACTCCTTATGGAAAGGGGCCGCATGTGACTGCGGCCCCGTCTTCCTTAATCGATTTCATTTCTCTCTTACCTGTTCACGGAATGCTCTTCTTCCATTTTTTCCCGCTTTTTGATGGAGAGAATTGCCAGCGCTGCGTTCACCACGGCGTACAGGAGCATCAGCAATGTCCATTTATCTACGAAAATCATGGGATTGCGCATATCCTCCGTCAGTATGAAAGTGATGAGCGCCAGCACGGCGGGAAGGATACTGAACAGCCTTACAAGGCCTTTCCTCTTCAGCTCCTCTTCTTCCCCGTCCTGTGCGCTGTGCATGTACTGTCTTTCCTCGTCCTCGTTCTGCCTGCGCTTTCCGTAAAAATAGAAGGTCAGCATCAGCAGGCTGATGAGCGCGGTCAGGAGGGTCAGTATCAGGTTCAGGAGGGCCCAGCTTCGGCCGGTACCTTCTCCCATTGCCGCTAGCGGCGTGTCGTCATCCTCGATGACTGTAGGCTCCTCTCCTTCCGGTGCGTCCGTTCCTTCCGCCTCTTCCGGCGCTGCCAGCGGCGCATCGTCATCGCCTATCTCCTCCTCTTCCGGCTCATCCTCGGGCGCTTGCTCTACAGGCACTGTGGGCGCTACCGGCGTTATGGCCGGCGCCGCTGCTACAGATACTACAGGTGTGGGCGCTACGGGTACGGCTGGTGTCGGGTCTATGGCTGTGGGCGTGTCGCCTGGCTGTGCCGGAGTTGTGGGGTTCGTGGGAGCCGTCGGATTGCTAGGGCCCGCCGGTTCCGTGGGGCGTATCGGATTCCCCGGAATCGTTGGATTGGTGGGGTCTGTCGGATTCGTCGGCTCGTTCGGCTCTGTAGGGCCTATCGGATTCCCCGGCTCGTTCGGCTCTGTAGGGTCTGTCGGGTTCTCCGGCTCGCTCGGCTCTGCAGGGTCTGTCGGGTTCTCCGGCTCGCTCGGCTCTGTAGGGTCTGTCGGGTTCCCAGGCTCGCTCGGCTCTGTAGGGTCTGTCGGACTCTCAGGCTCTGTAGGGCCCGGCTCCTCAGTGGCGGCGCAGTTCACGATGAATGTCACTACACTGTCCGCCGCATCTGCCAATGTCCACTTTCCGCCATCTGCCTCCTCGGCCAGCTCCACGATTCCGCTCTCCTCTGCATCCTGGCTTTGGGCGCCGGAGACTGCCGTCTCTGTGTCAGATGCCTCTCCGTCCGTATCCAGTGCTGCCACGGTTTCATCCTGCTTCACGTCAGACGGCTCGCCGTCTGCTTCTGCCGCTTCCTCCATGGCTTCCCCGTCGTCATCGGACGCTTCTCCGTCTGCGCTGGCTGCTTCCTCCGCAGATTCCTCTTCTGCATCAGATGTCTGTGCTGCTGCCCCGTCAGTGCCTTCCTTGTCAGGCTCTTCCGCTTCAGGCTCTTCCCTCTCAGGCTCTTCTCCGCCATCCCCGGAAGCTTCCTCTTCAGGCTCTGCATCAGGTTCTGCCACATCTGTCCCGACTGCTTCCTTCGCAGCGTCTGTCTCCTGAGAATCGGCTGCTTCCCTGTCATCATCAGCTGTATCTTCTGCAGTTTTGTCTACATCTTCATCTTCATTTGTTCCTGCCTCCGTCTCATTGCTCTCGGATTCCGTTTCGGGCTCCGTCTCGGAGGGTCCATCGGGAGATGCCGTGTCATCGGCTGTCTCTTCGCTGCTTTCGGCTGTGGGAGCAGTCTCTTCCGCTCCGTCCGCCTCCTGTCCTTCAGCCGCTGTCTCCTCCGCTTCCCCGTCAGTAGGCGCGCTGTATACAAGCGTGACCGTCTCCGGCTGGTTCGCGTGGGTATGCAGGCCATGGCCGGCATTGTAGCTGCTTACATACCATTCAGGGCTTATGGTGACATCACAGGTGTATGTCCCGTCTCCATTGTCGGACACATTGCCGATTGTTACGCTGCTGTGTTCCACACTGTAGGTCACTGCGCCGTGGTCGGTGGCTCCCGCATCGGTGACCATCACCGCTATGAGGCTGCGGATGTCGTCCATGGTGGGCGCCGGCGTGCCAGGGTCGGGAATAATGGGATCCGGATTTTCCTTCACCCTGTAGATGGCGGTGATGATGATATTGCCATCGGCATCCGTCTCCAAAGTCCATTCCCTGAACTCTTTTCCGGGCATCTCCGGCGCTCCGGGGTAATCGTCCGCGCTGACGCCGTCAGCAGGCGTGCCCTTGGGGTATTTGTCATTCAGTTCCTTGATCGTCTCACCGGTCTCCCCGTTCTTCCAGGTCACGGTGATGGTCTCCGGCTTCTGGGGCTCCCTGTCCTTGTAGGTGGCCGTGATTGTGACGTTGCCGCCATCATCCGTCTCGACTACCCACTTGTCGAATTCCTTTCCTTCCGGGGCTGCGGGCGCTTCGGGGTCGGCCTTACGGATTTCATCTATAGCTGTTCCCTCAGGGTATTCCCTGGGCCCCTGGATTGTCTCGTTGGTCTCCCCGTTCTTCCAGGTGGCTGTGATGGTCCTGGCCTCCGGTGCCCACTTCGCCTTATAGGTTGCGTCTGTGGTCACTTTTTCGGCAACTGCAGGCTCCCAGCCGACAAAGATATATCCAGGCCGAACAGGCGTTCCATTAAACTGCGGCGTAGCGTCCCCTTTCTTCGCTTTGTACACCTGATCCGCAAAAATCTCCGCATCGTCCACGCCGTCATTGTAGGTGATGGTCCTGTATGCGGTGGGGATTGTGACGCTTCCGCTGGCAGTGCCTATGTTGCCGCTGGCGCTGGCTGAATCGGTAATGTCATAATCACCGCCATTTGCCGCCGCTGCCGCATGGATCCGCGCTTTCGCCGGCGCTCCCGGAGTCTTCCAGGTGCCCCCTGTTGCAGTGTTCTCCAGATCGACCTGCAGCTCCTCCTCGCCTGTATTCACGATTTCCAGGCGATACTTCAGGACGGCCTGGCTGCCCTGGCTGAATGCGGCGCTCCTGTCAATGACCTTCCAGGTACGGGATTCCTTGCCGGGCTTCACACTCCCGGGCATTGCCTCAAATCCTGCCACGGCTGTCCCGTCCACAGTCAGGCTGTCGGGCACCAGACGCATGTCTGCCGTACCGGACTTCACTGTTGTGGTCAGGGCATCGATGATGTCCAGGCCATAGAGATCCGCACCGCTGGTGTTCGTCACCGTGACGGTATAGGGAACCACCGCTGTGCCGTTCTCCTCGTCCACCTGGGTTTCGCCCATCTCTTTTCCGACCGTTATCTTATAATTGATGTCGGTTTCGGCCGGTTGGCTGGTCTCAGGCTCTGTGGTTTCTTTGCATGCGGCGATTGCTGTGTTCTCGGCTTTACCGGCGCTTCCGGCTTTGACTTTGAGGGTCAGGATTTTGGTTCCGTCAGGCTCAAGTTCAAACTTTGCGGCGGTGACGGTATGTATATCCTCGTCATAGGAGAATCCAACATTGCCCAGCCCGCTTTCATATGCTACATTCTGCGGCAGCCGGTCAGTCACTGTCACCTCAGTAGCCTTTGCATTGCCTGTGTTTTGTACTGTAATGGTGTAGGTCAATATGTCGCCTACATCGGCAGTTGATTTATCAACTGTTTTAGAGATTTCCAGGTTGGGAGCGGTTGTGGCAGGCTCTTCGCACGCTACCCGGAATGTCACCGGCGTCTTGCTTCCTGCAGCCAGTTTCCACTTCTTCCCGCTGGCATCCCACTGGAAGTTGACAGATTTGTCGCTTTCATTGCTCAGTAGGTTATGCTCTGTCTTCTTCAGACTGCTGTATGCCGCCTTATACTTCTCCGCAAGGAAAGTCACCTCACAGGTATAGACGCCGTCCGTCTCAATCACATTGCCAATCCGGATACGGTCCGTATGTCCTGGATTTTCCTCGCTAAAAGGGTCAGAGGTGTTATAACAGTCGAACTTGCCCACCTTATGGCGGCCAGGCTCACAATATATCAGGACCGCGGCTTCTGCGTTGCCCCTTACAAGCCTGTTCACCTCCTGGGGCGTAGGCCTATCCGGCGCGGGTTCCGCCTCATCTGCCCTGGTGGTCTCCGTGCTGGTGGTGCTGGACTCCGTCCCCTTTCCGGGAGTGACTTTAGCAGTATTTACTACATATCCATCGTCGTTAATATCCCCGGATGTGAAGCTTCTCTTTACATAAATGTTTGCCGTACCGGTCTCAGGTATGGTGCCGGTCATCACGGAGCCACCAACCCATTGCGCTCCCGTATCGGTCACCACATAGTTCTTGCCGGGTGTGCCGGTGACGGTGATTTTGTACAGCAGGGTGGCGGAACCGTCTGTAGGAATCTTGACTGAGCCTGAACCCGGGAAGATGATGCCGGTAGTGTCGATTCCCTGAGGAACTTTGCTCTGCTCATTTACCAGTTCCTTTTCGAATCCAGTGATTGCCATTTCCTGCCATTTCGCTACATAGGTGACAGTCCGCGTCACAGTTTCTGCCACATCCGGCTCCCAGCCGAGGAAAATATATCCTTTTCGAATCGGCTGGACGACTTTTTTCCCATCTGTGGTAGTAATGACCTCCGTCTTCCCAGCTTCTTCTTTAAATGCAGGCGTCGCAGCGCCCTCGGCTAACTCCGCATATGATTGGTTTTCGAAAACCACCTCATCTGGTACGCCATCCGTATATGTGACAGTATAGGTCGGTTTGTCTCCAATTACGCGGATGTACAGTGTTGTGTTAAAGAGCATATCTACTGAATATAATGTTCCACCGCTTACGTAATCGGAAATGTCACATATAGTCCCTATTTTGACACTGGTTTCGCCAGGTTTTTGGGCGGTTACTGTGCTCCTCATGCCTTTCGCTGTATTGGGTCTGCTAATCAGCTTATTATGGTCATCAAACGTATCATCCCATTCACATGCGTCAGCCTCCACAGAAACAATGGACATATCATATGAACCGACGGATACCTCTTTAATTTCCCATGGATAAAACTTGTAGTACCGTCCGCCATACAGCATTTGCTGGGAAAAACTGTCTCTAAAGAAGTTTTTCCATCAACGAGCGATTTAGTACCAATCAAAGTTCTAAAACGATCAGAATACCACTTTGCAGTCTGCGTATTCAAATCAATTTCTACCGCTCGTGTTACGGGTGACGCCGTCTTATCAACGTTGCCGCTGCCGGCCCCATTGAAGCCGTAAATGAATCCTGTATTCCCCTTAACAGAGCCGCCATTGTTCAACGGATAAAAATCAAAGTCGACATCTATTTCGATTTTGTCACCCGATACGGGAGCTCTATCTCCGGCGAAAAACTGGAATTTCAACTTCGGTGTACTACCTGTCGTCTCCCAGGAAACCGTCACATTGGCATAGCCAAGATTAACTGTCCCTCCATTTGTAGCTGACTGGCCATTCACCTTGATATTACGGAAATTCCTGGCTGCAAATGGCGCACCGCCCCTGTTGTTTACCAAATCCCAGTCCCCGAGCGCCCACAGCCATACAGGCCCTTCGTCATAAACAGGTGAATCCGCTGCCGGAAGATTCGCTGGCAGCTTACCTGTCGGGAAATTCCAGCTCAGGCCAGCAGGGTTGCTGGGACTATAGGTATAAAACGTCGTCTGGTTATACCAGTTCCAAAGCTTGGTGTCATCAGATTTGTCACTGCTGCACCATGCAAGGGCTGAATCCGTTATCCGGGTTCCTGATGTCTGCGCCGCCTGCACCGTCAGCTCAGGTGCCCCCCCTAAACATAGCACGGTGGCCAGAATCAGCGCGAACATCCGTCTGCCCAAACGCTTTAATTTCTTCATCTCTTCATTCCTTTCTTTGCCAAAAAAAGAATTATTTCGGATGCAAAGTATCCGGCGGCCGGGCTGGCATAGCATTGTGAAACGAAACTTCCAACACCTTAGCCCCCATAGCTTTGCGTCCCGCCATTTCTAACGGTTTGCTAATTATAATCAGTAGCCGGGCTGCCGTGGCGCGCAGACAAATTCATAGTCTGTTTGTGCTTTAGACCCCTTGTTTTGCGTCCCGCCGTTTCCCGCGGTTTGCCTTTTATAATTAGCGGCCAGGCTGACATAGCAAATCC
>OFFF01000093.1_pt1 | contig 66590 bp, 56 predicted proteins | sample 1521301 | NCBI WGS metagenome assembly OFFF01 (sample SAMEA3504101, study PRJEB24116) | mouse gut metagenome | biome: mouse gut; feature: mouse-associated habitat; material: faeces | place: Denmark | collected 2011
GGTCCAGTACGGCGCCAGCCTGCAGGCGCTTGTGGTGGCGCTGAACACTGTGGGTACCCATCTCCCATCTTGACACGGCCTGAGGGGTGACATTCAGCATATCTGCCAGTTCCGCTTGTGTGAAATTCCTTTTTTGCCGTCTGTTTTTAATCGTTTCTCCGATATTCATAGTTTTCTCCTTTTCTACATCGCTTTCATAGACTGCGTTCCATCCCCGGGCAGGCACGCATCGTTTGTTTGATGGTGAGTCCAGTGTACCATGTCCGGAACCTCTGCGTCAAACAAGCAGCAATTGTTATGCTGCAGAATAAAAAACGCTGCAATTCCATTCTCCATAAGGATACAATTGCAACGTTTCTAAATATAAAATGAAACCACTGAGCAATGAGCAAGTGCCGATTTGGAACAGTCAGAGCATCTCTGGCTCTGCATCCTGTCCAAAGAACACGGCGAATTCCACCGTTCCGATGGATATGACCTCCCCGCCCTGAAGCCTGTTGCGCCCCTGCCTATCCTCGTTTCGCTCTCAGCAAAACTGACCTAGAAGAAGTTGGGCAAGGCCCTGGGAATCAGCAGCTCCGCGGTTTCCCAGCGGGAGACGGGAAGCGCGCCGGAGGCAGAGCGGCTGAAAAAAATATGCCGTCTCATGTAGACGGCAATAAAATCGGGAGGTACAGAATTCAGAAATTCAGATAAAGTTCCTCCCCTCCATTACAGGCGGAACGGAGGGGATATGCGGCGAGGCGATTTTCTGGCATAACGCAATGCAACAGCCTATGCCCTGTCTATGATTCCGTCATGTTTTCCTCTAATTCCTCCTCCCTTTCGGGATCAAAGAAACTGTCAGGCTTCAGAGCCTTTTTGATACGCAGCATCCCAAACCAGACTGGCGCAGAAAATATGACAAACATCATCAGCTGAGGTATTAACAGCACAATATAGAGCCACCCAAGATTTACCGCAAGGAACAAAATCGTCATCACCCACCTGTCTCCCGCCGCAACCAGGGAAAACAGTAATTTTTTCTTCATTCCAAACTCGGGAAAAAGCACATTCACTGCCGGCAGGTACCAGTACAGCACCATGACAATAATAATCCAGCAGAACTGTATCAAGTATGCGAAAGTGTTCAATTCATGTCCATATATAATGTAAAACCCCAAAGCAATTGTCGGTATTGTAATCAACATCAGCAAGTTTCCAATCCCAAAGTACTTCCGAAAATAGCGGAACATAGAAGGCAGCATCTTTTCTTCTTTACATTCAAACACGTCATTAAAGTACTCCGCTGCCGCAAACATGGCAGGGAAATAGCCAAAAACCACCAAACCGCACAGAGACAGCAGCACCATGCATAAATTCACCAGAATCAGCCTGCTCACACATTCGAAGAAACGATATATACGCGAGCCTTGCACCCGTTCAAAAGCATCCAAATCCATTCCTGTCACTCCCTCCAAAAAATATCAGGAACTCTGCCTGGCAGAGTTCCTGACAGTCAATACATTTCCACCTGTGCGGTTGCAATCCACTTCCAAATGAGCAAAACGCGGCCGCGAATGCAGACGCAAGAGCGCGAGTTTTGCGAATGCTGGAGTGGGGTGGATACATTTTAGGAATTGTGTTCCATATACTGGGGTATATTTAACCAACGATACCCGCATTGCTTGCACTTTCCACGAAACGCTTCTGTACGAACATATACATCACAATCAGCGGAAGGATTACCAGCAAGGAGCCTGCCGTCAGTATAGACCCCTGGTACAGTGTGCTTTTTGTATTAAAAACAAAACTTGCAGGAATTTTGCTTCCAATTGCCGCTATGGTATTCTCCGGGTCACCTGACACGTCAAGCAGCTTCACCATCAGATTCAGCTTATTTGACACAAACAGATTTGTGTAATATGTGTCATTCCAGTTCCATACAAAGCTCAGCACACCAACAGTGATGATTCCGGGCACTGCGTTAGGCATAATGATACTGAAAAGCGTACGCAGGAAGCTGCAGCCGTCCATATGCGCCGCCTCCTCCAGCTCCCTGGGCAGCCCGCGGAAGAACTGTCGGAAAATGAAGATATACAACCCGGCTTTCAAGCCCATACCGAAAAAGTCCAGAATATATACTACTATCGGCTTTCCCAACATGTTAAGCGGAGATCCTGTTATTGCTTCAATAATCCCAAAAATATCAAAGCTACGGAAGAACAGGTACTGGGGCAGCATCAGCACGGAAGGCGGCACCACGATAGTCAGGATAACGATGGCGAAAAGCTTCTGGAACCTCTTGGAACGCAGCCTGGCAAAGGAATAGCCCGTCACCGCTGCTGATAAAATCTGCAGCAATACCTGCAAAGCTGTAGTGCCAATCGTGTACAGCAGCGCCTTAGGATAATTCAGCATCTTAAACGCCACATAAATATGCTCTTCGGAAAAGGATGCCGGAACCCATTTGGAAACCGGGCTGCCCACCTCATCCGGAGACATGAGAGTACCTGAAATCATCTCCAGAAGAGGCATCAGGATAATCATGCCTATACACAGAATCAAAGCATACCTGAAGATAGACAGAATGAGTTTTCCGCCATTACGCCGCGTCCAGATTTTCCACTCGTCCCATGTTTTGGGAATCCGCCTGTACTTAAAAGCTGATTTGGCTTGTGCTTTAGTCTGGGTTTTCCCCTTTGTCTTAGTCATTGTAGAACACCACCTTTCCCAGGATCAGGCATACTACCCCTATCACAACCAGAGTGACAAACAAGAAAGTTACGCTCATCGCCGCGCTGTAGCCGTATTGGGCCTGACGGAAGGCTGTATTTTTCATCGTGTCGATCAAATTCGTCCTCATCAGGTTGTCTGTCATCGTGTACACCACATTGGTCATAATCAAGGGTGAAACAGTCGGCAGCGTTACTTTCCAGAAGGTCTCATAGGTCGTTGCACCCTCCATCTTAGCCACCTCATACATGCTGGGGCTTACGGACTGCAGACCGGCCAGGAAAATCAGTATCTGCACACCACTCAATTTAATGGTCTCAAATACGTTTTCAATGACTCCCATCATCACTGATATGACATCTCTGGGCAGCCCCACGCTGTTTATCAGGAACCTGACCAGCATCATGGCTCCGCTCAAAGCCGTTGTTGCCGAATCCGCATCCAGAGTATCCATGGATACAGAACCCAATTCTATATTAATCATATCTGTTGCAAGCACGATGGGTAGGAAGAACAGCACCCTGGCCGCGCCGCGGAACTTAAATTTTCCATTCAACAGCACTGCAGCAAACAGTGAGAAGAAGATAATCAGCACTGTATTCGGCAGAGCCTGGGCAAAGGTAGTAATCAGATCCTGGTAAAATGTGGCATGAGTGCGAAGCACAAATACGAAATTATCAATGCCGACCCAGGACTGATGCACACCGTCCAAATCCAGGGTTACTTCATTTAAACTGTAGACACATACCTCTATCAATGGCTTCAGGAAAAAGAACAATACGCCAATAAACCAGGGGATCATCATGATCAGTGCCCATCTGTCCTGCCTGCGATAAAAGGAGGAAGGTTTTTTCTTTTTCTTTGCTGTATCTGCCATTTACTTCACCTCCTATTCTACAAGCAGGTAGCTTTTCGCTTCCAGCTCTCTGCCGTCGACAGTAACCGGCGTATCATTATAGTTCACATATACGATGACGCCATTGTCATAAGTTACTTTCACCAGCTTCTGTGCAGGTGTTTCATGCATGGCGATATTACTGTTCGCCACCTTGCCGGCAAATGCCTCATATTCCTTGTACATCTCTGTAATCCCATCTGCCCAGTCACTGTAGGAGATAGACAGATAATTCACCGCATACAGAGTATAATACAGTTCACCCATATCCGCACCCATCACATAGAATTTCGGATTGCTGCGGGTCTCGATACATTTCAGCAGATGCTCCGATAAATCCTTCTCTGTGTGGTGGTTCAGCGGCTCTGTAGAGTAGGACACACAGCCGTCCAGCACCAACTGCAGAAACGGCACGTCATAGTCAAATATCGTATACTCCGTGCTCCTGGTGGGCATATCGCTCATCATATCCACCCCTTCCCAGGCATACTGGTAAGGACTCTTCATTATGACATTGAACTTCTCCTGCAGGATATCCGTAGCCTCTGCCACCTTTGTCGCTGCCGTTTCCCGGCTTACCGCAGCTTTCTCATTGTAATCCGCAACCAGCTGTGAGCCCATATCCGTCACAGTAAGACCGGACACATTATACTTGGAGAGCCCTTTTACCGCTTTCCTGGCATAGTCAGCCAGGTAAGAAGGAGAGAGTACATACGGAGACCATAACAGACCGTTCTTCATCATGTCACCTGCATACATAATCTCCGTGATTACTGCGTATTCATTGCTCAGATAACGGCTGCCGTACTTTTTCGCGTAAGATTTTGCGCTGCCCTTCTGGAACAGGTCATAGGATGGATAGATATTCTGCATACATACATTCGGATACAATCCATATCCCAGCTCCTGCGCTTTCTGTACCAGGGCTTTGAAGCTTGACTTGTTCCCCTGAGTGCTTTCCAGCTTCACGCTTGACAGATTCTCATGTCTCTGTCCTCCGTCCAGCCAACCGTCAAGCTGCACATTGACATTCGAGACGCCCCGGCTGTTCAGATCCTCCAATATAGAAGCCGCTTCCTTGAAAGAAGTCAGTTCCTTCACTCCCTTGTAAGGGAATCCCAGCATCGTCTTCATTTCCAGGCTGGATCCCAGAATTTCCAGATACAGCGCGGAATTCTGCTGCCGCTTCTCCAGAACTCCCTGCGCTATCAGATATTCCTGATATGCATGGGCCAGTCCAGTATAGTTCAGATCCTCAGGGTCGGTCAGAAGCTTGTAGCGAACCACGATAGTGTCATCAAACGAGTCTCCTGTAAACTTATTCACCATGATTGAGGTGGAAGATGTGGTAGCCACATTTTCTTTCTCCGTGATATAGAAAGTAAAATACGCGTTATTATAGCTTTCTGCCCTACCGGAATTCTTTGCAAAAATCTCTGTCATACTCTGCCCCTCTTCCACGATGGCAAGCAGGGCATAATCTTCATAAACTGCTCCAATGACAGGCATGGTTGCAAAATAGTCTGCAGCTGGCAATGTCTTTACGTCCATCAGGACATCTTTTCCATATACCCGGCTGCTATAGGTATTTGCGTCCACCTTGCCATTATTGAAATTAAGCACCGCTCCGCTGCCGTCAGGGAGCACAAAATATCCGCTCTCATCCGCTCTGGCGGAAAGCATGTAGGGAAGCAGCGTGATGGAGTTCACAATTATCTCCTCGTCACTGGTGACTAAACTGTCCATGGGGAGACGCACTACCAAATCTTTGCCGTCCAGCACATACTCAAGATCCACCTTAATCTCCAGATTGGTCCATGTGCTCTCAATGCCAAATGATTCATTGTCATAGGCCAGTTCTTCCTCGGTGTACGCGCCCTGTTCATAGAATATCTCCTGTACCTGGCGTATGAAGCTCTGGGTTACGCCGCTGCTGCTCTGGCTGCGCAGATAATTTCCCTCGAACAGACGGTAACAGTTTTCCAGGAGCCACTCCTTATTCTCGGCGCTGATATGGTCAAACACCAATGACTCCATACGCTCTGCGGAAATCATCGCCGGCACCACATCCAGGCTCAGCTTATCTTCTTTCAGGTCATAGGATATCCTCACACCGTTTTCAATGTTGTTGAATTCCATTTGTCCCGAACTGATTGCCATGGTATAATTCACCTGCCTGTTTGCAGTGCTCGCCTTGGAATCCTTGAAATAGGTAATGATAAAATCTGATTTCTGGTTTGCCTTAATCTCAGCGGTTCCGCTGTCGCCATCCATTATCTTGGTCTCAACTGCTACTCCGCTGCTTTTGTCCACCAGACAGAGCATTGCTCCACTTTTATCCAGATAGAGTTCCGCCTCGGCGTTCTGCGCCACCAACTCCATGTTGGCAGTCGCCTCTTTCGACGAAGAAACCGTGTATGCATGCACGGTCATGGAAGGCATCATTTCCGCCGCAAGGAACAACAGGGCAAACAACCATTTAACTTTCCTTTGCCAAAATCTTCTCATTCTCTTGCCCGCATCCTTTCTTTCACTCAATTTACCAGGTGCCGCCTAAAAATAGTTAAGCACAATCTCCTTGTATACCGTACTCACAAAGCTTACAAGTTCACTGCCCATAGACACCAGCATCAGGATAATAAAGATGATAATGATCAGGGACAGTATGGTGAGCAGAATGGAGGCAATGCCCTGGAAAAATCCATAACAATGCACCGATACAAGTCCGATAAAGCCATAAAAGACAATGCACACAATTCCCAGACTTATACAGAAAGTGAGCAGCGCCTGTTCATTCAGCGACAGTATATGGGAAAGCGCCAGATACAAGGCGCTGAGCCACATATAAGGGTACTGGGCGTACATGGCTACCATGAAAATCTCTTTAAAGCTGCCGCTGCCGTTGGTCAGCACAGACACAGACCAGTTAGCAATCACTATGAATAGAGTCTGAATCAGCACACCGGCCATTACGGTCCAGATATTCTGGTAGCGGGGATCCACCATTACGAATACTGTCCCTGTGTAAGACTGCCGCATCACGCTCAACAGCATCAGCATGACCATAAAGAAAATGCAGGCGGGCAGACTTCCTTTCCCCTCATACTTAATATCGCTGAAGGCCTTGAACGGCTTGGAAAGCACGTACAGGGGAAAGCGTATTACCTCATCTATCACGCTGTTCCACCATTTCTTCAAATCAAAGTTCTTAGCCATTTGCATAACCGTCACCTCCTTTGCGTCGACCACGGACACGGCGAAGCACCTTGACGGCCACAATCAGCACTACCAGAACCACCACTGCCGTCGGCGCATACGCACGGACGATCTCTTCCCTGGTCTTCTCAAAAGCCATAGAATAGTAGTCTGTCCGGTAAATTGTCTTTAATATCTCCTGAGATTCCTTATAATTCCCTTCCCAGTAAAGCTCCCTGCCGATAGCGTCCTTTGCCACACTGTAGTTATGGTTCATGCTCAATGCCTGACGCCAATACCCTACTGCAGCCTCTCTCTCTCCTTCTGCCTCCAGCTTTACGGCATTGAATATCGCATCCGCATATCTGGTAGGCTTCATTACCGTAATGGATTTCGACAATCTGTCAGCCACCAGCACCTTGTTGCCGTGTCCCAGCCACCGTACGCTTGTGGGGTTCCTGAAGCAGCCGTCCTTATCGCCGCTACCGCCGAATATGAAAAGCAGATTGGATGCCTCGTCATAGGTGAAAATACGGCTCGTGCCACTATCCAGTACCATATACATGCCGTACTCGTTACAATCAATATAGGTCAGCGAAGACATGCCCGTGGTTATATCGCCCTCCGGAGGATTCTTTTGCCAGTCTTCCGGCATGATATCATCACCATTCACATTCAGGAGACGAATGGGATTCTCTACGTCTGTACTGCGAATCGTGGTATAAATGAATCCCTTATCATTGACGGTCATGGATGTATACTCTGTGGGAAGCACCAGCGCCTGTCCGCTCAGCTGCTCTTCCGAGGCAAGCATACGGAAAAAGATATCCAACACAGAAATGGAAACTGTGGTGGTGCCGAAATAGCGCTGGAACTCGTTGTCCGAGCTGACCTCCAGAATACCCTCATACAGGTTGGTGGCAATAATATACATACGATCCAGACTGTCTACCACAATTTGGCTTGGCTTGTATACAACGGCCAAATCCAAGCCCTTCGGCTGCCCAAAGGAATTGATCAGCTTATAGTCTGCGCCAAATACCAGCACACGGCTGTTTTCAGGCTCACAGACATACAATGTCCCTTCCTCTGTCACAAAGATGCCTTCCGGATTTGAAATCGTTACGGCATTGTTCTCCAAATCCTGATATTCCGAAAGAATATGCTTTACTTTAAAATCATAATCCAATACTAAAATCGCATTGGCCGTTGCCACATAGACAGAATCATCTGTGACGAACATGGAAGCCAGATTGTCAAGGTTATCCACTCCCTCGATATCACCGGCATGATAGACCTTATCCACTTCATAGGAAACTGGCGCAGACCTGAAACCTTCTCCGCAGCCAAAGAAATAATTGGCCGTCCCTTCTGCCAAAGCGGTCATAGGAGAGATAAGCACCATAAGCCCTGTCAGCAGATACAACAAATAATTTTTCACCTTTTTTCTCATCTTCACCCTCCCTTAATCCTTCATACCGGAGGTAGCCATTGTTTCCATGACGTTGCTCTGGGTGATGATAAAGATCAGCACCGGGAGAATGAACAAAAGCAACGATGCTGCCGATGCCATTCCCTGACGCGCTATGCCTGTCGCCGCAATTCGGGAAAGCATATAGCTTAAGGGCTTGATATTCTCTGTGTAGAGATAGCTTCCGCCTGTGTTGCCCCAGAGATTCTGAAATGTAAAAATGAATACCGTCATCAGAGCAGGTTTTACTACCGGCAGTATAATGGCAGTGAGCGTCTTAAAATAACTGGCTCCATCGATCTTTGCCGCCTCAATCAGAGAATCCGGAAGCATTTCCATAAAGTTCTGCAGCAGATACAGTCCCAGCGTGGAAGCGAATGAAGGCAGAATCACTGCCCAAAGACTGTCCATTAATCCCAGCCTGGTGATGATGATGTAGTTGGGAACAGCCGTCACCGCACCGGAGAACATCAGGGCATATACTACCATATTGCTCATCAGCTTCTTGCCGCGGAATTGAGACTTTGCCAACGGAAACGCCGCCATAGCCGAAAGCAGAATCTGTCCCAGGCATCCTACAATCACCAGCACCCCTGTGTTGAACAGATATCTGGTAAAGGGCACCAGGGAATCGCTGGCATACTCCAGCAAATCCTTAAAATTCTGCCCCGTGGGGTTCTGAGGCACGACGGTAGGCGGGTAGCGATACAGCTCGCGCATGGGTTTAAACGCATTTCCTACCATAAACGCAACCGGGAACAAGGCAAATACCGCAAACAGCGCTATAAAAACCAGCAAAAACACTGTACCTCCCACACTGCGGTTGCTGCGGCCCTTGGTAAAATACCGTACAAAGGCTTTGCGGAAACCGCCTGTGGCTTTGATTTGTTTCAACCATTTTGTCATATTAAGTCCCCACCTTTCGCAGAACTTTCTGGATTAGCCTGTTACATCCCACCATCAGTACAAAGAGCACTACCGCGATAGCAGAGGCATATCCCATTTCAAGCCGGGTGGTACCATAATCGCTCAGATGATCCACAATACTGTGAGTTGCATAACCTGTACTGGGGAATCCTGTCAACGCAGATCCGCTGATGGAAAAGGCTCCTGTAATTGCCATGATGGCACCGAACAGCAGCACCGGCTTCATGGACGGAAGCACTATGTACCACAGCTCCTGCCATCTGTTGGTGATTCCATCCACCATGCCCGCTTCCTGCAGAGAACGATCCACACCCTGCAGACCGGCAATGAAACTCAGGAATCCGATACCGAAGCTCATCCACAACTGCACAAGCAAAATGATTGTCATCATGTATTTGGCATCATGCAGCCACAGAATGGCACCATCCGTAATTCCCAGACTCGTCAGCATTGCGTTGATATATCCCGTAGAGTCATCTGAGAAAATCAATGTCCATATCATATAAGCATTACCGGACAGGGACGGGCCATACAGAACCACTGTCATTACAACCCTTAGCTTATCCGGAAGCTCACAAAGCATCCAGGCCATGGTAAAGGAAAGCATATATCCTACCGGTCCTACGATAACCGCCATGATAAAGGTGTTCTGCAGCGCCTTCATAAACAGGTCATCATTCAGGAACAAGTCAATGTAGTTGTTCAGTCCCACAAATCTTGGTGTCTGGATTACGTTATAATCCGTAAAGCTCATCACTACGGAAAAAAGTACCGGAACCACTACGAACACGATAAATGCGAGTGAAAAGGGCAATATCATCAGATAGACTTCCTTCTTCGTTCGCAGCTCGGTAAGAAGCGGAACCTTTTTATTTACTGCTTTTCCTTTATTGCTCATAACATCACTCCGTTTCCAAACCATATTCCTCGCGTTTCTTAGTAATTTCCGCATCCACTGATTCCACATACCCTGCCAATGTATCCAACCGGTCAAGGCTGATGTCGTTGATTACAGCATAAAACGCATTTTCCAAGTTACGTCCAGTCAGATACGAACCAGGAATCTGGCGAATCTCCCTGAGCCAATCCAGGCTTTCATCCAACACTGCCGATACCTCCACCGGCCAGCTGGCTTGCTTGAAGGACTCCAGATTCGCGACCATATATCTTCCGGAAGAGCCCAGCACCGCTTCCATCTCGCGCGCATAACCCGTCTGTACATCTGCAGATATCCACCATTTTATGAATTCCCATGACTCATTCTGAGATTGGTTCTTCTCAACAGTGGGCTTGATTATCGCCGACGAGCTGGTAGTTACAGGTATGCTGTGGTCTATCGATCCGTCTTCTTTTATGGTTCCCGGTAAAAGGCCGATACCCCATTTGCCGCTGATCTCCGGTGCGGAAATGCTCAGCCTGTTATAATAGGAGATGTCCATGATCGCCAGAGGCACACTCCCCAAACGGAAACGTGTCACAAAGTCGATGCTGGCGGAGAAACCGTATTTTGTATAGAAATTCGCCCATGTCTCAAAGCAGTCTATCGACTCCTCTCCCAGCAACAGGGTTTTTGTGCCCTCCTCATTATACAGTTCCGCATCATTCTGATAGAGCATGGATAAATACACACTGTTAATAGCCTTGGAAGTCCCTACTCCGCTGCCTGCTCCCAGAGTCTGCATAGATTCCCTGTCCAGGTATACCTGCATATTGTAGGTTGCGAGGGAAGGAATAATGCTGATCAAATCATCCCATGTATCCGGCACCATGATACCATATTTAGCCAAAATATCCTTTCGATAGAACAGGACCGGGAAGCTCATCTGATCCGGGATTCCATAATAATTTCCTTCAAACTCATAAGTATCTACTGCAGCTTCTGCAAATTGTGAAGCTACTTCTTTAAAATCATCGAACTGAGCAAGATTATATGCCGCCCCTCGATATCCCAGTTCCATGGGGAGCGTATTGGAAAGCCCTATCGCCACATCCGGCCCGGTTCCTCCCGCCACAGCTGTCATGATAATAGAAGCATCCACCAGCTTCAAATCCACTGCAATATTCGTCTTGGGCGTAAAGCTCTCATTAATCAGGCGCCTCAGCACATCCATCTGATCGCGTCCTGTGGAAATCCATACCGTGATGGTCTTATCTGTCTGTGTCTCGCCATCTTCCGTAGCTACATTATAGTCATTGGTAAAGGACCCCACAAAGGACAGAACCTCATGCTTTACATTCTGGAAAAAATTACCTTCTGCTCTTGGAAGCTTATTACCGGATCCCTGCATCTCCAGCCAGTCTATGGTCAAAGCCTGCTGGGAAAGCGTCAGCACACCAGCGCCCAAAGCAGTGATATAGTCCGCTATGGATGTAACCTTGTCGGTAATCTTGCTGGGTGTCTCCGCAATCTCAAAAAGCATCGTGGAGGCCCTCTCTATAGACGCGCTCACATCCGTAGTTCCGCCCGTGATATCCGTCACCTGATTGTACACTCCCTCCAGGCGCTCGGCCACATGGGCCAGATTTTGAGTCAGATTAGGAATACGCTTGGTCAGCTGGTAATCCTGATAGCGCGTCGGAGAAGTGCTTGTAATCGCCGTGATCGAATAATACACTTCTGAAAGCTCCTCGATTGTGGACTGCAGCTCCAGTGCGGCTTCCGCATATCCTCCCGGCGCACAGGTCAGGCGAATCGTATTTGTCCCCTGCTCCAGGTAAAAATACAAATCTTCTCCCGCCACCGACTGAAAATAGCTTGTCTGGAAGTTTGTGGAATATGCAAATCTTACATCCTCCGCCTCGGCGAAAGGAACCTTTCCATTAATGGAAACCCTGCGCACTGCGGAAAATCCCACGCTCTCTTTCTGCTTATATCTTACAGCAATGCGGTAAAGACCGCTCTGAGGCGCTTCCACCTGCCACTCCAGCCATTCTCCTGCCTTCTTCCAGCCATCGCCGCCTATGGTGTTCAGTACGATATAGGAGGGATGATAGGGTTCTGAAAGCGCTGAAGTACGGTCATTCTGAGGGTAAAAGCTGGGATTCGACTTCAGCCATGCATCCTCACCCTGTACCCGCAGTTCGGCATTCTCGATAATCTGTGCCCCCTCTGCCTGTTTTTCACTGAGCCAGGCGGCATAATCTTTTAAATCCTCCGCCGGCCTCACCACAATGCTCCGTATGGCCATCCGATCCTTCACTGCCTGGAAAGCCAGCGTATTGCTTCCTTTTTCCAGGTAGAACTTCAATCCGTTGCCATCACCATAGTATCCTTCGCTGTCTGTCAGAGACACCTTCTGCCAGTCCACTACTTCTTCCTGGGGCGGAAAAGCCTGATTGCCTTCCATATTCTTGTAGTCCTGGTTTTCGTCTGCATACATACGGTAAAATACCAATGGGGAAGCCTGTGCGTAAGGCACTTCTCCATTCAGGAGAAGGTTCATCTGTATATCGTTGCCGCCTTCAGACACCACAGCGTATTCCACATCAATCTGGTACAGACCAGCTGTCTGGACATCCACATTCCAGCTAATCTCCCCGCTGGTCCCCGTTAGCACGGCATCGCCGTCCACTGTCACATCCATGCTGTCGGCTTCCGCATAATCAGCGCCCTTCAGGATCACTGTGTCCGCTCCGCTTCCGGCAGAGGCATGCTGCTCCAGATAATCCCCATAAGAGTCTGCCGTCTCATATACCGGCACCCTACCCTGTACCCTGCTCTCTTCTGATATAGCCGCAGCCGCAGCGGGTATGGGCGGTACGCAGGAACAGGCCAGAACAAGCGCTAATGTCATGGTTTTTTTCAAAAATTTGCGCATGTGCCATCTCCCATCATTTTAACACAAGGGGTTCTTCGTTATATCAAAGAACCCCTTGTGTATGAATCACTACTCTGTTGCTTCCTCTTCCTCTTCCACTTCATACATCTCAAAGTCTGCCGACCATACGCTGTCTGTTGTATAACCGTCCCTGATCAGCTTCTGCATATCAACATTATAAGCAGATTCGTAAGCGGCGCGAAGGGATTCGCCCTGGTAGTAAACCTTAGCGGAAGATATCCAGTCGATAATACTACTGTTCGCAAACATATACCACTTGTCCGCCACAGTACGATCCATGCACCATATATACAAATCCTGGTCTATGCCATCCTCAAGCCATTTAGCTCCTTTGGCCGTATCTTCAGGCGCTACATAATCTGCCATCCGGCTATCCCAGCCCATCCAATCCAATACCATAGACAGAACCTCGATGGGCTTCGCTTTGTCCTGAATACCGTTCGTCAGGCATATTGTCTGACCGTCAAAACAGGCTTGCTTATAATTCTCCAGAGTCAGATAAGCATCCATCGCTTCACTGCCAACCTTGCTTTCATCAAGGCTTACGCCGCTTCCCCAGGGATAAGGCACAAAGCCAAGCTCGAACAGCTGCTTGTCAATGCTATCTGCCTGCCATGCCGCACGATGCGCCATTGCAACGTGCTCGCCCTTATCAAAGGTATTTCCAGGATATCCCCAGGTATCATATTTCACATTTCCCTCTTCATCTACCGTTTCAGGAACAGCACACAATCCGGCATCAATCAGCTTTAACAAAAACTCTTCCGTCTCAAGACCGGTATCGGAAAGATAACGAAGATCTCCGTTGGAGCCAAACAGAGACTCTCCCCCGTTCGCCATCGGCGCAAAAATGGTCCAGTAGTAAGGAGCTACAAAAAGGGGATAGTCCTCCTCGCTGCCCATCAGTCTCTTCATCTCCTGCAGATAATTGAAGCAGCTGTCATAGTCCCACTGACCCATGGCAAACATCTCTGCGGGGGTATGTTCCATACCCAGGTTCTTAATCATGGTCTTATTGTAGTAGAGACCCTCGCCTGCGATATAAGAACCGATGCCATAAGTCTTGCCAACCCAGTCAAACAGACTATTCTCCGCAAAGCGGCCATCCATATCATTCGTAAAATCATAGAGCATATTATTGTTAAGCAAAGTAACGATATGCTGGAAATAAATATCCATGATATCCGCATCAGGATTGCCGCTGGTGTAGTTCATAACCAGCTGATTGGGAATCTCTGCCCAGTCATTAGTGGGAAGGCCTACGAATGTCAGTTTTACATTATACTTCTGTTCAATGGCCTCTTTCTTCTGCTGTCTCTCCGCTCTTTTCTGATCCTTCTCAGCTTTTTTTGCCGCATCGTCATCATCTGCGTAATCCAGCCCCTCATCATCCGGATTCAAGTTGTTTAAATCGTTGTAGGCCAAAACTTTCAGCTCTACGCCGCCAAAATCGTATGCAGGGAACAATTCCGCTTCAGCATCGCCGCCTTCAGCATCACTGCTTTCAGCATCGCTGCTTTCAGCATCACCGCTTTCATCTGCCCCCCCTTGCTGATCTTCGCTTTCCGGTGTGGAGCTTTCCGGTGTGCTGCTCCCGGGTGCGCTGCTGCCCTCTCCGGCATCATTTCCACAGCCGGCCAATGACATGGACAACATGCATACGGACATTGCACATGCCATCGTTTTCAAAAACTTTCTTTTCATAAAACTACCTCCTTTTTATAGCTCTTTTCAGAGCGCCATAAGTTGCTTTGCAACTATTGTTGCTGAAATCAAGGACTTGTCTAAGAGAATTCCTAATTGTTGATGATGACTACCTAGATAAAGCGTCCTTCCATGCCCGGGCAGCCGCAGAACATATGTATCATCCGGCGAAATGTTATATAATGATTGTCTCTGCCTCCATTTGCTTAATAAATTGTTTATGACTTATTTATAATATACCTTATTGAACAATTTGTCAATCTATTTTGCATATTTTTTATGCAGTTTGCTTGCTAACCGGCTGCTTTCCGTCAAAAAAACTAAAATTTTGAATAATTGCCCGATGTTTTGGGCGCGAAATGAACAAATACAGATATTTTCACTATAATAATTTCCCCACTGCCTTTCGCAGATAACGGATTACCACATCCATCGCCCTGTCGAAGCCAGCCTTCATATCCTCTGTCTTCTTCTCCGCGTAGATGTCAGGCGCGATGCCTACATATCCTCCGCCGCCATGACGATAGGCAGGAATTCCCGGCAGCGGGCATTCCCGTCTATCTCCGGCAGTTCATCCCAATAGGCAAAATTGTATTCCGCCTCCCTCCAGAGCAGAGAAAGTCCATGGATTCGCTCCTCCATGGAAATCTGCAATCTGCTTCCTTCCTCTTCTCTCCTCGTCCGCTTAGGAATTGTCGGAAAATAACTGATGCAACTTGTTTAGAAGAAAGCCCGGAAATACAAGGAAAACGGCTATCAACTCGCATCAGTTATTTGTAGACAATTCCTTACTCCTCCTCATCCTCCAGCAGCTCGTTCAGCGCGTCCCTGGCGTCCTGGATTTCGTCATGGTCTCCGCCCTTCAGAGCGGCCTCGAAAGCGGTAATGTATCGGTCCAGCATCCGTCTGCGGTCTCCCAGGGACTCCTCGTACATCCGTTCTGCCCGCAGCAGCACCAGCCGGTTCTCCTCGTAATCCCGGGGCTGAATCTTCAGATAGGCCAGCTCTTCCATGCGCTTCTTTACCTCTTCCTCCGTCATCTGGTTGTCCTGGCCCTTGATGATCATCTTCTGGCTCTCCCCTGTGGACACCACGGTGACCTCCACCTCCAGCAGGGAATTGATGTCGTATGTATACGTCACGTCCACGGACTCCTGCCCCTTGGGCGCCTTCGGTATCTCAATCTCCAGCTCTCCCAGAAATAAGTTGTTCCTGGCGAACCGGCTCTCCCCCTGCAGCACCCTGACCCGCACCTTGGTCTGGTTGTCCCGGGCCGTGTAGAGCCGCTCCGTGTGGCTGGCCGGGATGACCGTGTTCCGCTCTATGATGGGACAGAACCTGCCGTCCTCGTACTTGCCCTCATCGTACTCCACCACCACCTCCGTGCCCAGGGTAAAGGAACACACATCCGTCAGTATGACCTCCTTCACTTCCTCCCTGCGCTCCTTCATGGCCGCCTGCACCGCCGCCCCCAGCGCCACGGTCTCGTCGGGATTCATCTTCGTGTCCGGGAACTTCCGAAACAGCCGGATCAGGAAGTCCCGCACGATGTTCAGCCTGGTGGCCCCGCCGATCAGCAGCACCTCATCGATGTCCGAAAGCTTCAGCCCCGCATCCGCCAGGCTCTTCTTCACAGGCTCCCGAATCTTCATCAGAAGCTCCTCACAGGCCTCCTCGTACTCCTTATAGGTAATCTGCTGCTCCAGCTTCTCTTCTTTATACAGGAAACTTATAGTCACTTTATCGGTATCATTGACAGCGCATTTGGCCCGCTCCGCCTCCCGAAACAGCCTGGCCTGCTCCTTCTCGGACAGGTTCTGCAGCTGCAGCTTCGCCTTCGCAAGGAACAGCTTCGCCATCACCTCCGTGAAGTCCTCGCCCCCCAGGTAATTGTCCCCGGCTACGGCGCGCACTTCCAGGATATTATGGTACAGCTCCAGAATGGACACGTCGAAGGTGCCGCCCCCTAAGTCGAACACCAGGAAACGGGTGTCCCTGGTCTTGTCGTACAGCCCGTACGCCACCGCGGCGGCTGTGGGCTCCGAAATCATGCGCTCCACCTTCAGACCCGCCAGCTCCCCGGCCCGCTTGGTGGCCTTCCGCCTCTTATCGTCAAAATACGCGGGGACGCTGATCACCGCCTCCGTCACTTCCTCCCCCAGGAAGCTCTCCGCATCCTCCTTCAGGGAGCGAAGCACCAGGCTGGACAGCTCCTCCGGCCTGAAGTGCTTCCCGCTCAGCACATAATCCCGCTCCGTGCCCATGCTGCGCTTAAAGGTCTCCGCCACGGTGTCCGGATACAGGCTCATGCGCTCCCTGGCCGTCTCCCCCACATACACATTTCCCTCTTCGTCCACGCTGACCACAGAGGGCGTGAGGTTCTTCCCCAGCCTGTTGGGGATGATTTTCGGCCCCTCCTCCGTGAAATACGCAATCAAACTATTGGTAGTCCCCAAATCGATCCCTACTATCATATATTTCCCCTACTCTCATTTATAGTAATAGCTGGCTGATTGTTCCAGCAGTCTGCAGTCCTAAGGTCCGATCCATGATCTGGCCGTTTCGAGCCTGTCCGAAAAACGCTCTGTGGGTAAATGGTATGGATGGCCATCCGGCCGCTTTCTGCCATGAATAAGGACATTATACCATAATTACCGCCCATGTCCACGGTAATTTTTTCAACTTATGCCAACCCCTGCCCAGGGTCTGGGTCCCCGGCCGTCTCCCAGGCACCAAACCCCTGAAATGTAAAAGAGCCCCGGCATCCACCGAGACCCTTTTACTATTTTCTTATGAGGGGGGAGATAGTGAGTTCATCAACTATCTGATATATATATTACAGGCAAAATGTGTTCAAACTGTGTCCATTTTATAATTAAAATCTAAAAAACCTGAAAAGCAATCTTAAACTCTCATTCCCCGCCGCGGACGCAGAGCTCGTCCAGGATTCCCTGATACACCAGCGGCCGTATGGCAGTCTCTCTCATATGGAAGCAGTCCCTGCTGGCCATCGCCAGCATATAAGTCAGCAGATGGGAAAAGACGCAATGTATCATATAATCCATCGGCAGATCCTTCCGCAGCTCCCCTCTCTCCACGCCCTGTCCCAGAATCTTCCCGAATATATTCGCAGGCAGATACGGCGCAAAGGCTTCCTCGTTCATCTTCTCCCGGACCATCCGGTCAAAGCCGGAATTGCTGGTCATCATATGCACAAACCGAAGAAACCCCTCCTTACAGCGATTTTTCTGCTCCACTGTATCCAGAAGGAACGTCACCTGTGCCCTGAAATCCCTCTGCGCCTCCAGCGTCTCCTCCAGCCAGCTGAATAACCTCTGTATATGATAGACGATGGCGCAGGCCACGATTTCCTCCTTTGTGTCAAAATATTCATATGCCGTGCCCTTTCCGATGCCCGCCCGTTCCGTGATGGTGGAGACGCGGATGTCCGCCACATCCGCTCCCTCCTCCAGCAGCTGCATCACTGCTTCATACATCTGGTTCACCTTCGGCGGCACATGATGGATATCTTCCAATCCTGTCACCTTACCCATGCTTCACCTTCTCTTCGTTTTCCTTTCCGTCCAATCCGTCAATCTATGTCCGGCAGCTCCTCCACTTTCTGCCTCTTGCCCCGGATCATCACATCATAGATACAGGGGATGACCACCAACGTCAGCAGCGTGCCGTAGACCAGGCCGCCGATTGTCACCACGGCCATGGGCTTCGCCATCTCGGAACCCATGTCATGGCTGAACACCATGGTGGACAGGGCCAGGATAGTGGTCAGGGCCGTCATCAGCACAGGCCGCAGCCTGGTGCGCCCCGCCGTCAGGATTGCCTCCCGTTTCTCCATGCCGCCCTCCCGCAGCTGGTTCATATAGTCGATGATCACGATGCCGTTGTTCACGATGATGCCCGCCAGCATCACAAAGCCGATCATGGCGATGACGCTGACCTCGCTGCCGCTGATGTACAGGCCCAGGAACCCTCCTGTGAAAGCAAGGGGAATCGTGAACATGATGATGAACGGCGACAGCAGGGACTGGAACTGGGCCACCATGATCAGATACATGAAGACCACGGCCAGTATCAGCATCAGCACCATCTGCTCCATGGCATCCTGGATGGTCTCGTTCTCCCCGGAAAATACCAGCTGATACCCCGCGGGCACGGGATAGTCCGCCAGCTTCTTCTCCACGTCCGCGGCCACCAGGCCCACATTGTACCCCTCCGCGATTGCCGCCGAGACGGACACGTATCTGGTCTGGTCCGCGCGGCTGATGGACGAAAGGGCCTCCATGGTCTCAAAAGAAGCTATCCGGGACAGGGGCACCTTCACGCTCTCCCCGGTGTCGTCCGTGCCGTCTATCTCCAGCTGCTTCAGCAGTTCCCTGGTCAGTTCTATGTCATTGCCGTTCATGACGTATACATTGTAGTCTTTTTCGTCCGCCACCAAAGTGGTAGCGCTGCTGGCCGCCGCAAGCCTGGCATAGACCTGGGTATAGACCTGGGCCACCGTAAGGCCGTAATGCACCGCCTCCTCCCGGTCAATGACGATGCGCAGCTCTTCGTCCGCATCCTCCAGGCCGTCGCTGACTTCCGTGGTGCCTTCCACGCTCTCCACGATGGCAGCCACTTCCTCCGCCATGCTCCGCAGGGTGTCCAGATCCCGCCCCTGCACCTGAATCACGATGCCGCTTCCGCCCATGGCGCTCATGTCCATGCTGGAAGTGTCTATGGTAATCTCGGCATCCATGCCGTCGGTCTTGTCCCGGATGAGCTGGGCAATCTCCTCATTGCTCATGGACTTGTCTTCCTTCGTCACCACGTAGACAGAGGCGCTGTTGGTGCTGCCGCCTCCGCCGCTCAGCAGCGCCATGTTGGAACTGCTGGTCATGGCTCCCACATTCTGCACGTCATCGATGGAGCGGATGGCTTCCACCACCTGATCCGTCAGCGCTCCTGTCTCCGCCAGCGTCGCGTCCTCCGCCAGTCTGACATTGACCGTCAGCTGCGTGGAGTCCATGTCAGACATAAAGGCGGTGCCGTTGGTGAAAGCCAGCGCCACGCTGCCCGCCAGCAGGCCCAGCACCACAAGGAACACCAAGGGCTTCACCTTCAGAGCGCCTCCCAGCAGCTTTTCGTACATTGCCGCCAGGCCGCCGAAAAACCTGCTCTCCTTCTGCTCCTTCGTCTTCACCAGCAGCTTGGAGGACATGGCCGGGACCACCGTCAGGGCGATCAGCAGACTGGCCAGCAGAGAATAGGCGATGGTCAGGCCCATGTCCACGAACAGCTGCCTGGTGATGCCCTCCGTGAACACAATGGGCAGGAACACGCAGACGGTGGTCAGCGTGGAAGCCATGATGGCCCCCGCCACCTCCTGCGCGCCTGCGATGGCGGCCTCCCGGACAGAGGCGCCCTGGCTCCGCAGGCGGTAGATGTTCTCAATGACCACGATGGAATTGTCCACCAGCATGCCGATGCCCAGCGCCAGTCCCGACAGGGAGATGATGTTCAACGTCACCCCGCTGAAATACATGCAGACAATGGCCGTCACCAGGCTAATCGGAATGGAGAACGCCACCACCAGGGTAGGCCTGATGTCCTTCAGGAAGAGAATCAGGATCAGAATCGCCAGCCCGCCACCGAACAGGATATTGTTGAGGATGGCATCCATCACCAGGTCGATATAGATGCCCTGGTCCATCAGCGTAATCAGGGACAGGTCGCCGTTTGCCCCCATCATCTCTTCGAACCGCTCCGCCAGCCGGTCGGACACCTCACCGGTGGAGTAGCCGGTCTGCTTCTGAATCGTCAGCATGACCCCGGCGCTGCCGTCCACATTGGCATAGATGTCCGCGGAGTTGTCCGTATAGAACACATCCGCCACGTCCCCCAGAGTGATTACGGGCACGCCGTCCATATGCAGGTCCATCAGCGGCAGAGCCTGCAGCTCCTCCACCGTGGAGGGCTTGTCGCCCAGGCGCACCATATAGCTGACGCCCTCCTCCGTCACATAACCTGCGGGCATGGAGAAGTTCTGGGCGGTCAGAAGGCTCTTGATGGTGTCCACGGTGAGGATGTTGGTCATGTCGGCCTGCTCATAGGCGTCTTCCTTCGCCTGGGCCAGCTGCTCCTCCCCCTGGGCCAGCTGCTCCTCCGCGTCCTTCAGCTGCTCTTCCGCGTCCTTCAGCTGCGACTCCACGCCGTCCAGCTGATCCAGGCCGCTCCTGATCTGCTCTTCCCCTGCGTCCAGCTGCGACTCCGCCACCTGCAGCTGGTACTCCCCCATGGAGATGGTGGCCTTGCCGTTGGCGAACTCGATGGCCGCGGTCATCTGGCCTTTCTCGATGGCAATCAGGCCGTTGTTGATATCCTCGATGGCCTTGCCCAGATCCGTGACATTCTGGCTCTGCAGGACAGCGTTAATCTGGGCCACATACCCGTCATAGCCCAGGCCGCCGGTCAGGGCCATCAGGGCGGTATGTAAATCGTCATATTGCTCCGGCAGTTTGAACATGTCCATGGCAAGGGCTTCTTGGGAAGCCATCTCCGCGGCTCCCAGCGCGGTGCCCACCGTGGTGGCCAGGGCCTGTACGGAGTCCTGGTCCGGCAGAGAGCCTGACGAAATATCTATCACAGGGCACCAGGGATCCAGCGCCAGGGCGGCGTTAATGATCTGCGCCATCTGCTCGTCCGCCGAGATGAGGAGGTCCAGGGCGCCGTTTGCCGTAAATTCCTTCCTGAGCTGCTCGATGTTGCTCCTGGCCTCCTCCATGGACGCCAGCGCCTCACCCACAGCCGCTATGCCCTCCAGGCTCCCGAAATCCTCTATGTTCCCGTTGGCCAGGATGTCGGCAATCACCCCCAGGGAGCTGGCCCAGGTTCCCATATACTCCGTATATCTGGCCGTATATCCCCCGTCCCGCAGCTTCTCCAGCTCAGCCCTCTGCTGCCTGATCTGCGGCACCACGGGCTCCAGCTGCTGCAGTCCGTCGTTTAACTGTTTGGCGGTGGCCAGGTTGGTCTGTATCTCCTCCAATTGGGCCTTGGCTGTCAGCAGGGAGTTCTTCTGGACGGCCAGCTGGCTGTTCAGCGCTTCCTGCTGGTTCTCCAGCTCCGTTCTGCCATTCTCCAACTCTGTCTTGCTGTTCTCCAGCTCCTGGCGTCCGTCGGTAAGCTCCTTTTGGCCGTTCAGGAGCTCTTTTCGCCCGTCGGCAAGCTCTTTTCTGCCGTCCTCGATCTCTTTCTTTCCGTCCTCCAGCTCCTGGCGTCCGTTAGCCAGCTCTTCCTCGGCCTCTTTCATCTTCTCGTCGATGGAAGCGAACACCTTCTCGTTGACAGCGTCCACCTTATCCTGGCGGATGATGACGTTCACGCTCTCCTCCAGCAGGCCTGTGGCGCTGACGCTGGCCACGCCCTCGATGCTCTCCAGCTCCGGCATCACCTGGTTCTGCACATAGGTGCTGATCGCCGCATTGTCCATGCCGTCCACGCCCACCGCCGCGATCATCACCGGCAGCATGTCCGGGTTCAGCTTCATGATGATGGGGTTTCCGATGGCATCGTCCCAGTAGCTCGTGATCTGGTCCAGGCTCTCGCGGATCTCCAGGGACACCGCATTCATGTCCGCGGTCTGGGCGAACTCCAGGATGACCATGGAATAATTCTCTTTGGACACGGAGCTGATGCTCTCGATATTGCTCACCGTGGCCATGGAGGCCTCCACCGGCTGGGTCACCGCCGCTTCCACGGTCTCCGGACTGGCCCCCGGGTATGTCGTCATGACGATGACATAGGGGAGGCTGATGCTGGGCAGAAGGTCCGCCGTCATCCTGGTAAAGGACACCACGCCGAGCACGATGGCCAGCACCACTCCCACCAACACTGTATAGGGTTTCTTTACGCTGAATCTTGAAATCATGTCTGTTCCTCCCAGTGCCGACCAGCCGGTCGGTTTTTCCGTGCTTGATTATATTCCCTGGCGTTTTCAAAGTCAATAAATGAAATCTTTTCAGACTCTTAAAAAAAAATAAACAGCGGCCCCTTGGCGCGGAGACCGCTGTGTGAACACTTCACTTCAATATGATTTGATTGGGCGCGGTATTGTAATAATATACCGCCGCCCCCAGGCCCTCCATCAGCCGCCTGTTCTCCGGCGTGGTATAGCTCAGCCCCTCCCCGGGGTTCATCAGCCACTCCGGCGCATCGAAGAAAGCGGCCCGGGGTTCCGTCAGCCGGTAGAAAGCTTCCGACAGGCCGCCGTTTCCATGGTGGCCCATCTGTATGTAGTCGCACTTCAGCTCCTCTGAATACTGCCCCGCGATTTTGTCGGACATGCCGATACCGATATCCGCGCAGAAGAGCATGGATTCCTGACGGTTCGTCACTTTGATCATCAGGCCGCTGTCATTCCCGATGTCTCTGCTGTTCTCATAGACATAATTATCGCAGGAATGGAGAATCTTGAACTTCAGGCCGTCAATCTCCAGTTCGTCGCCGGTATACAGGTACGCAACCTTGTCCGAGTCCGACATATAGTCCAGGAAAGTCTCATAATACTGGATTTCATCCCATTCATAGCATCTTTCCTTATAAGTCAGGTAATCCACGTCGGGAGCGTAGACCACATCGATATCCGACTGCAGCTCGCCCCACAGCCGGTTGAATGCGCCGATATGGTCCGGGTGGGGATGGGTCAGGAACCACGCGTCCACATGGCCGCCCTTCTCCCGGATCACCGACCGCACATAATCCTCATTCCCCGCGTTGCCGCCGTCCACCACGATCAGCCCGCCGTCCTCGGGCTCTATAGTATAGAACATCGCCTGCTTTCCCGTGACATCGGCGTATTGGGTGATACGGCAGCCCGGCTTGTACCCAAACCCTGTGAACAGGACCGCTGCGGCCAGCACCGCCACGGCCATGACCTGTGCAATCCTTTTCTTATGCAGTTCCATTTCTTTCACTTCACCTGATTCTATAGCATTTTTTTGATTTTAGACTTGAGTCTCTGCAGCGCATTGTCCGTGGCCTTCTCGTCCCGTCCCAGGACTTTGGCGATCTGGCTGTAGCTCATGCCGGTGATGTAGAGGTCCAGCACCTGCTTCTCGAAGTCGCTCAGCTCTTCCTCGATCAGTTTCTCCAGGTAGGCCACCCGCTCCTTGTCCAGGAACAGCTCCTCCGGGTTCAGCTTAGTCCGGTCCGCCAGAAGCTCCGACAGCCCCGGCCCCTCTCTGTCCTCCCCGGTCTCCTCACCGTCCAGGGACACATAGAAATTCAGCGGAAAATGCTTCTTGCGCTTGGCCGCCTGCACCGCCGTATACATCTGCCGGTTGATGCAGAGCTCCGCAAACGTGCTGAAACTGGCATCCCGGCCCATGTCGTAGTCCTGCACCGCCTTGAACAGCCCGATCATGCCCTCCTGAATCAGATCCTCGCTGTCCCCGCCCAGGATGAACATGGACTTGGCCTTTCGGCGCACCAGATTCTTGTACTTGTCGCAGATATAATCCATGATGGCTGTCTCCCCCCGCCGCAGCCGGTCAATCAGCTCCCCGTCACTGTACTGCCTGTAATTCTCGTCCCTTTCCCCCATGTCTAGCGCATCTCCTTTTGCCCGGTCCCCTTTACCCTAATCTCTGGCGCAGGATTTCATAGGCCAGCACCCCCGTGGCCACAGAGGCGTTCAGGGAGTCGATGTCCCCCTTCATGGGGATGGAGGCCACCATGTCGCACTTCTCTTTCACCAGCCTGCCTACGCCCTCCCCCTCGCTGCCTATGACCAGCCCGATGGGGCCTTTCAGGTCAAGTCCATACATGACAGTGCCGCTCATGTCGGCGCAGACGAACCACAGCCCTTCCTTTTTCAGCTCCTCGATGGTCTTGGCCAGATTGGTGACTTTCGCCACCGGCGTGTAGTTCAGCGCCCCGGCGGAAGCCTTGGCCACAGTGGCGGTCAGTCCCACCGCCCGGTTCTTGGGTATGATGACTCCGTGGGCCCCCGCCAGGTTCGCCGTGCGGATGATTGCCCCCAGATTATGGGGATCCTCGATATTGTCCAGCAGTATCAGGAAGGGCGGTTCCTGCTTCTCTCGGGCCCTCTGCAGGATGTCTTCCACCGATGCGTACTCGTAGGCCGCGGCGATGGCGATGACGCCCTGATGCTTTCCTGTGGAAGAAAGCTGATCCAGACGCTCTTTTGTCACATATTTCACAAGGCAGTCTCCTTTTCTGGCCTCCTTTTTTATGGTCAGAATCGGTCCGTCCTGACAGCCGTCCAAGATGTAAAGCTTGTCTATGGTCTTGCCGGAACGGAAGGCCTCTATCACCGCGTTCCTTCCCTCTATGGTAAATTCTTCGTATGCCATGTCTTCTCTCCTATTTTTTATCTGTCAAAGACCGGCCAAAGAGATGCCTGTCTTCACCAGATGCAGCAGCCGCTCCATTTGATCCGTCAGGTACAGATACCCAAGCACCGCTTCGAAGCCAGTGGCTTTCAGATAGTCGGAAAGGCTGGCGTTCTTGGCCGTAGTGTGCGGTTTTGCATTTTTTCCTCGCCGGTAAACCGACTGTTCTTCTTCCGTAAGGCTGTCCAGAAGGGTCTGTACGATTTTGGACTGGGCGTTGGCGCTGACGTACCGCACAGTAATCCGGTGCAGGTCGTTCACGGGACGGTTGGCCTGGGACACTACCATGGTGCGGATGACCAGGTCGTAGACCACATCCCCGATGTAGGCCAGCGACAAAGCGGAGTAAGAGCGGATGTCCTGGCGCTTTCCCGGAAACGCGGCCGATATCATCTCCAAAAGGCTCTGGGGACAGACTTCGCGTTCCGGGACTTTCTCCTGGGCAGATTCTGCGGTATCTATGCCAGGGGAACCTGTCTCTGGTTTGTCTCCCCCGGGGTTCGCGCAGAAGCCCTCCGATTTCCGGCAGGGCTCCTGTTCTTTCAGACTGCCACAAAAGTCCCCTGCTTCCCGGCAGGGTTCCTGTGCATTTATCAGTTCTTCCCTCATGCCTTCTTCCATTTCACGCCCTCACGAGTGTCCTCAAGGACGATTCCCTTCTCCAGCAGCTCGGCACGGATTTCGTCCGCTCTGGCGAAATTTTTCTCTTTCTTGGCGGCCTTGCGCTCTTCGATTTTTTCCAGGATATAGCTTTCCATGGCGGCGTCCACGCCCCCGCCCGCCTCCGCTTCCATAGCCGCATAGGCCGTGGTCAGATCCAGGGACAGCACCTTGTCGAAGTCCTCCGCCAGAGCATATTTCGTGGCATCCGACATCTCCTCCTTCAACATGTCGTAAAGCACCGTCAGCGCCATGGAGGAATTCAAATCGTCGCACAGAGCCGCCTGGAACTTCTGCCTGTAAAGTTCCGCTTTCTCCCGGTCCGCTTCCCCTTCCTTCCCCAGCCCGCCGATGCGCTTCACCAGCTTCTCATAGGCCGCCCGGGCATTGTCCAGTGCGTCAAAGGAGAACTCCAGGGGCTTGCGGTAATGGGACTGGAGACAGAACAGCCGGTACACTTTCGGGTCATAGCCCTTGGACTTCAGCAGAGAAACCGTCAAAAACTCCCCCTTGGACTTGCTCATCTTCCCCGCCTTATCGTTCAGATGATGCACATGAACCCAGTAATTGCACCACTTATGCCCCAGATAGGCCTCGCTCTGGGCAATCTCGTTGGTGTGATGAGGGAAGATATTGTCCACGCCGCCGCAGTGGATGTCCATGTACTCGCCCAGATGCTTCATGGAGATGCAGGAGCACTCGATGTGCCAGCCGGGATACCCCAGCCCCCAGGGGCTCTCCCACTTCAGCTCCTGATCCTCGAACTTGGACTTGGTGAACCACAGCACGAAATCCGTCTTGTTCCGCTTGTTCCCATCCTCGTCCACGTCGTCCCGCACGCCCACCAGCAGCTCCTCCTCGCTGTGGTTGGAGAGCACATAATACTCTTTCAGTTTGGAGGTGTCAAAGTAGATGTTCCCGCCGCTCTCATAGGCGAAGCCCTTCTCCAGGAGCCCCTCTATCATGTGGATGAACTCAGAAATGCAGTTGGTGGCAGGCTCCACCACGTCCGGTGTCTTGATGTTCAGGTCTGCGCAGTCGGCGAAAAAAGCGTCCGTGTAGAACTTCGCAATCTCCATCACCGTCTTGTGCTCCCGCTTCGCGCCCTTGAGCATCTTGTCCTCGCCGGTGTCCGCGTCGCTGGACAGATGTCCCACGTCCGTGATGTTCATGACCCGCTTCACGTCGTAGCCGATATACCGTAAGGTTTTTTCCAGCAAATCCTCCATAATATAGCTTCTCAGGTTCCCGATATGGGCAAAATGGTACACCGTGGGGCCGCAGGTGTACATGCCTACCTTTCCCTCCTCATTGGGGATGAACTGCTCCACCTTTCTGGTGAGCGTGTTGTAGATTCTTAGCTTGTTCTCCATTTTTCTCCTCTCTGCCCCACCGGGCTATAGTGCCTATTTTCCTACCGTAAATCGATTCGTCTTTCTCTCCATACCCTCACAGCCGGAAACGCTCTTTGATTTCCAGAGCCACAGCGTCCGGCGGGACATCTGTATTATCTATTTTAATATAATTCTCAAAGGGAATCTCTCCCTCCCTGCTCTCCAGCCTGTATCTTTCGTCATAGCTCTGTAGCCTGCGGAAAGAAGTTTCGACCGCCAGCTATCTTGCCCACGGCACTGTTGCCGATGATGCATACCAGCTTCATGTCCCTATTCCTTTCCGCTGCTCCCCGTCAGGGCCTTTATCTGCTGCTCCAGCTCCAGGATGCGGTTAATCATCTCCGAATTGGCACGCTGCAGATTCGCGATGTCCTCCTTGATCGGATCGGGCAGGTCTGTCTGGTTCAAAGTCTCCTGGGGCAGCGCCTGATTGCCCCGCTTCACCACCCGTCCCGGCACGCCCACCACCGTGGAACAGGGGGGCACCTCGCTCAGGACCACGCTTCCCGCGCCTATCTTGGAATTGTCCCCGATGGTAAAAGAGCCAAGGACTTTCGCTCCCGCGCTGATCATCACATTACTGCCGATGGTAGGATGGCGCTTGCCATGCTCCTTGCCGGTACCTCCCAAAGTCACCCCCTGGTACAGGGTCACATTGTCCCCGATAATGGTCGTCTCTCCGATAATGACGCCATTTCCGTGGTCAATAAAGAACCCCTTCCCAATCTTCGCGCCGGGATGAATCTCAATCCCTGTCTTGCGCACCCCTCTCTGCGAAACCCATCTGGCCCAGAAATAATGCCCTTTCTCATACAGCCTGTGGGCAATCCGGTAATGCAGCATCACCTTGAAGCTGGGATAAAGAAACACCTCCATAGAGGAATGGATTGCCGGATCCCGCTCTCGGATGATGCGGATTTCTTCTGTGATATTGCTGATGATACCCATGTAAATCCCCCCTGTCATTGCTGTCCATGAGACCGACCCGAAAAGACTGCGCCGGAATAAAAAAGCGGAAGAATTCCCTCCCTAAGAGACGAATTCTTCCGCGGTTCCACTCTTTTTAAAGGCCTGTAACGCCTTTCCCTCCATGCGCTTAACGCGCGCCGACGAATCTGCCTACCCTCTCGCGGTCAATCAGGCCCAAAACCCTTGTGAATGCCCCGCTTCACTGCCCCGCGAATTCTCGACAGACCTGCTCCCAGATGCACTTCCTCGTCCTCCGGCGAGGACCGTTTTCAGCTGTCCCCAGTCCCTCTCTGCCGCCTTGCTGTGACAAGTACTCTCTCTGTTCCCAGCATTTCCCATTGATTCCCGGAAAGCCCTCGAAGGCCTCCCCTTAACAGAATATGCAATAATCCCGATTCTGTCAATGCTTTTCTATTGATTTGCGGATAGATTTTACGCCTTGGAGCAGCAGCCATTGCACCCCTCACAGCCGCCCGCGATCTGCTGGGCGGACAGGTCAAAGGGACTGGTCAGAAGGCACACCGCCTGGGCGGAGATGCCCTCCCCCGTTCCGGTGAAGCCCATCCCTTCCTCTGTGGTGGCTTTCACGTTGACGAATTCCACGTCCAGCCCCAGCACCCGGGCGATATTCTCCCGCATGGCATCGATATGGGGCCGCATCTTCGGCGCCTGGGCGACGATGGTGGAATCGATGTTCTCGATACAGAACCCCTTCTGCTCCAGCAGCACGCCTGTCTTCTCCAGCAGCACCAGGGAGGAAATCCCTTCATAGGCCGGATCGTTGTCCGGGAAATGCTTACCGATATCCCCCAGTGCCGCCGCTCCCAGCAAGGCGTCCATGATGGCATGCAGCAGCACATCCGCATCCGAATGCCCCAGGAGCCCTTTCTCGTATGGTATCTTCACGCCGCCTATCGTCAAGTCCCTCTCCGGCACCAGACGATGGACATCATAACCGATTCCAATCCTCATTCCGCTCTTTCCTTACTTCCTTTTTTTCTTTTTCGGAAAGGAAAATGCCAGTCCTTTCTCGCTTCCGTCCAGTCTCACGTCACGCAGCCTGGAGGTACGGCTCCCCTCCCGGTCGCGTCTGCCGCGGCTCTCCCGTTCGCTCTCACGGTCAGACCTCCGGCGGCTTTCCCTCTCGCTCTCACGGTCAGACCTCCGGCGCTCGCGGTCGCTTTCCCGGTCGGACCTTCTGCGGCTCTCGCGCTCGCTCTCACGGTCGGATCTCCGGCGGCTCTCGCGCTCACTCTCACGGTCAGACCTTCTGTAGCTGTCGCGCTCGTCCTCGCGGTCACGTCTCTTGCGCTCCTCCCGGTCGTCCTCACGGTCCAATCTTCTGCGATTGTCGCGCTCGTCTTCCCGGTCGAACCTTCTGCTCTCTTCCCAATCGTCCTCACGGCCACGCCTTCTGCGGCTGCTGCGCTCCTCTTCCCGGTCGTCCTCGCGGCTGCGCCTTCTGCGGCTGTCGCGGTCGTCTTCCCTGCTGCGCCTTCTGCGGCCTTCCCGGTCGTCCTCACGGCTGCGTCCGCCGCGGCTGTCACGGTCGTCCTCACGGCCCCGTCTCCCGCGCCCGCCGCGTCTCCTGTCGCGGTCACGGCGGCTGCGGCTGCTCTCGTAATCGTCCTCCTCTATCTCCGGCCCGATGTCGCCGATGTGATACTTCAGCATCGCGGCGGCAAGCTCCAGCGCATCGCAGTCCTCCTCGTCCATCTTGCGCTGCAGATAGCTCTTCATCAGATCGATTTCCTCATGGTCGCGCAGCTCCCAGGCCTGGTTCATATATTTGTCGGCTTTCGCCTTCATGACCTTGGCGGCTCCGGGCAGCTTCTTCTCCTCAATGGTGGTACGGCAGAACCGCTCAATCTGGCGGACTCTGTAAAGCTCCCTGCCGCTGACAAAGGTGAAGGAGCGCCCCGTCTTGCCGGCACGGCCTGTACGGCCGATGCGGTGCACGTAGTATTCATTGTCCTGGGGAAGGTCGTAATTGATGACCACCTCCACATTGTCCACATCGATGCCCCTGGCCGCCACATCCGTAGCGATGAGGATATTCGTGCTGCCGTTCCGGAAGTGGTTCATGGCCACGTCCCTCTGATGCTGGGACATGTCCCCGTGCAGACCCTCCACGCGGAAATCAGCCTTTTTCAGCACCTCAGCCAGCTCGTCCACCTTTATCTTCGTATTGCAGAAAATCAGGCAGAGCTTCGGCTGATAGTATTCCAGCAGGCGGATGCAGGCGGCATCCTTGTCCTGGCTCTTCACCCTGTAATATCTCTGGGACACCAGCGGGATGGTCAGCTCTTTGGCCGCTACCCGCACCAGCCTGGCATCCTTCTGGAACTGATTGGCGATGTCCAGGATGGGCTGGGGCATGGTGGCGGAGAACAGCGCCGTCTGATGGGCGTTGGGAATCTCGCCCAGTATCAGCTCCATGTCCTCCCGGAAGCCCATGTCCAGCATCTCGTCCGCTTCGTCCAGCACTACCATGTTCACATAGTCCAGCTTGACCGTGCGGCGGCGCATATGATCCATCACGCGCCCGGGGGTTCCCACGATAATCTGTACGTCCCGCAGCCCCTTGATCTGCTTGCTGATCTCCTGGCCGCCGTACACGGGAAGAACTTTGATGCCATGCATAAATTTCGCAATGTTCCGGATTTCCTCCGCCGCCTGCATGGCCAGCTCTCTGGTCGGGCACAGGATGATGGTCTGCAGCTTCCTGAGGTCAGGATCTATCTTCTGCAGGGCGGGTATGGCAAAGGCCGCCGTCTTGCCGGTTCCCGTCTGGGCCTGTCCGATGATGTCCTCGCCGTCCAGCAAGTAGGGAATGGCCTGCACCTGAATCGGCGTCAGCTTCTCAAATCCCATCTCCCTGACCGCGCGCACGATGCGCTGATCCAGAAGGGGCTCGATGGAAGCCAGGCTGGCCGAATCCACCACCTCCTGGGCATCTTCCTTTTTTCCCTTTATTTCGTTGTTTTCTGTATCATTTTTCGTTTCACCGGCAGTCTTGTCCGATTCCACAGCCCCATCCTGTCCATCGTCTCCGTACTGCTCGTCTTCTCCATACTGCCCTTCCTCGGACTCGTCCCAGTCCTCGTCAGTCTCATCGGCTGCCATGTCCGCCCCGGCATCCTCACCGGCTGCTTCCATGGTCTCCGGCTCTCCGGCCTCCTCTGCGGAATCCCCCTGCGCTGCCCCAAAGCTCCTCTCATGGGCTCCAACTTCCTTTTCCGCAGCCGTCAAATCCATTTCTCCGGCTTCCGAGCCCTTCTCCGCAGCCGTCATGTCCATTTCTCCGGCTTCCGAGCCCTTCTCCGCAGCCGTCTGTCCGGCCTCCAGCGCCGGCTCCATCTCCTCGGCCCTCTCCCGGCCGAACATCTCATTCATTTCGTTCATCCTACGATTACCTGACAATTCCTTTCTGCTTTTTCGTGCTGACTACAGTATCTTCTCCATACCAGTCTTCTGGGGCACCAATCCACAGCTCTCATAGAATCTCTTCGCGCCTTGATTGCATTCCCATACATTCAGCGTCAGGTTGTAGCATCCCTCTTTTTTGGCATAGTCCAGTACATATCTGTACAGACTGCTCCCGATATGCTGTCCCCTTAGGGTCTCATCCACACACAGATCGTCAATGTAAAGTGTCTTGATATCCGTCAAAATGTTGTCGTTAGGATGTCGCTGAAACACACAGAACGCATAGCCCAATACATTTTCGTCGGCATCAGCCGCCACAAACACGGGCCTTGTGTCATCACACAATATTTCCAGAAGCTCCTCGTCCGTATATTTCTTCGTGCCGCTTTTGAACAAATCGGGCCTGCCGGTGCTATGCACCGTCAGCACCTGTTCGAGCAGTCTGTCAATCCCTGCCAGATCCCGCTCTTCCCCACGCCTGATAATCATAGTCTTCTCCTTCAAAAACCCCTTATACATTGCCGACAGCCAAAAATATAGAATCGAGCATTTTACTGTTAGGACAAACAAAATCCTGAAAACCCTTATTCAGGTCTTCAGGACTTTGCAAATAGCGAGAGGGGGACTTGAACCCTCGACACTGCGGGTATGAACCGCATGCTCTAGCCAGCTGAGCTATCTCGCCATATATACCGATTTTCACCGGACATGGAACCTATAGGGCTCGAACCTATGACCCTCTGCTTGTAAGGCAGATGCTCTCCCAGCTGAGCTAAGATTCCTTCTGATAAGTCGTCCACACAACCGACTTTGTTAGTATACAATGAGAAACATGATTTGTCAACAAATTTTTCTCAAAAATTTCTATTTTTTTGAAGCCTTTTTTGAAACCGCTTTTCGGTAACCCGTTCCCCCCGCCCTGAATGCAGCCCCATGCGGATGGCAGAGCGCCGGATACGGGCCGGAATCCCGGATTTCTCCCGGGATTCCAATCCACGCCGAATCTTCTTTCTGTCCGGAAGCGGAACCCTCCGTCAGGTCCTGGCCGCGCCGTCCACGGACAGGATCTCGCCCGTCACATAGCTGGCCATGTCGCTGGCAAGGTAGAGGAACGCGTTGGCCACATCCTCCGGCTCGCCCACACGGCCCAGAGGAATGGTGGCGATCAGCGGTTTGATCACCTCGTCAGGCAGGGAAGCCACCATGTCCGTCCTGATGACGCCGGGAGCCACCGCGTTCACGCGGATATTGTCCCTGCCCAGCTCCCTCGCCAGGGACTTGGTCAGTCCGTTCACCGCGAATTTGGAAGCAGGGTAAGCCACCCCTGAGGGCTGCCCATAGATGCTGACCATCGAACTGGTGTTTAGAATGACGCCGCCCCCCTGCTCCTTCATCACCTTGGCCGCAGCCTGGGCGCAGTTGAACACAGCGTTCACGTTCAGGGCCATGGTGCCCGCGAATTCCTCGGGCTTGTACTCATACAGACTGCCCCTTGCGGACACGCCCGCATTGTTCACCATGATGTCCAGTCTCCCGAAAGACTCCTTCACCGTAGCCACTGCCTTCTCCACCTCCTGAGGATTCTGCAGATTGGGGCAGAGCCCGATCACCCTGGAGGCATACTCCGGATTCTCGGCCTTTATATTCTGCAGCGCCTTGTCCACAGTCTCCTGCCGGGATCCGCACAGCGCCACAGACGCGCCGTTGTCCAGGTACAGCTTTACGATTGCATAACCGATGCCCCTTGTGCCGCCGGTCACCATGGCGGTCTTGCCCTTCAATAATTCCATCTTCCATACCTCCTGACCAGATTTGGCTTAGATATGCCATATGCCCACATTATACTAATTCCCTCCGGAAAAGTCAACAATCCTGCCCTCCTGAATCGAAGACCGGATCCAGGAGAGGGATATGCCAGCTTTGCGAAAACCCTGTCCAGTCATTTTTCCGTCCACAGGAAAACACATAAAAGGCTCTCAAAGCGGATTCCCCGCCTCAAGAGCCATACTGCCTGAGCCTCTGTGGAACCGTCAAGACCTCCTCTGCTCCATCCCGTCCCACAGGTCTATCATCTGTCCGGCAAAGGCCAGTTCCCTGCCCGTCCATCCATAGAGGATGCAGGTGCGGTAGGCATACTCCGGAACGCACACATTATTGTAGCCCGCGGTCTGGACGGAGAATACGTTCACCTTCGGGTTCACTGCCCGCCTGTAGGCAAGGATCAGGTCGAAGACATTGATGTAGGAACCGTTCCCCCGTCTGACGCCATTGCAGCTGAAGCCCTGTTCCTGATACTGCTTCCGCTGGGCAATTGTCCCGTACAGCCCCCCATGTCCTGCCTGCTGGTCGGAGTAGATGAAAATCTGGTCCCAGTGCTCTTTCTTCGCGATGGCGTTGCTGAAGAACTCCCAGATGCCGCCCTCCGTGGAAGCGCCCACATCGGCATGGCCCTCTCTGGACACCTCCCTGCACTGGCGCAGGATGTGGCCCCGGCGGGAAATCGGGAATATTTTCAGCCTGTCGCCGAATTTCCCCACATAGCCCTCCTCGGAGGCCGCGGCGGCGATCACCGAGGAGAGATTGTCGATCACCGCCACCTGAACTGTCCCATACTCCGTGGGAATGTTGCCCCAGGCGGAGCCGGAGTTGTCCGAAAGGCACATGGTCTTCCCCCGGAACCTGGGCAGGCTCTCCATGGACAGGTCCATGCATTCCTCCAGGGCGTCCAGAATCTGGGGGCGATGGGCGCATTCGCTTTTCTCCACCGCCTGATAGGCGCTGTAATAACGGAAAGGAAACTGTCTGCCCTTCGCCACGCCGCCTTTCAGCCGGTCAAGGTACTCCTGGCAGAATCCACTGTCCTCCACCTCGGAAAATACCCCCCTGAGATTGCGGAGCATGGCCATATGTCCCATGGATACCTGACAGAAGATATCCTTCCATCCCATGCCCTCCGAGCGCAGATTCTCCCAGGTCTTCTTCCCGGGCGGCAGCGCGATGGCGCCGGTCTTCATGAATTCGTCAATGACTGCCGAATGGGCATGGGTGATGCGGACGGCATCCTTTAAGCCGATTTCCGCGCTTTTATACTTGGCCGCTTCATAGACGTCCAGGCTTCCCAGCTTTCCCGCCAGGGAACGCTTTAAGAGACTGGGCATCTTCTGCTTTCCGTGATTATGATACAAAAAATACGCCAGCTGGGACAGGGCGTCGTCTCCGCGGCTCATGACCTGGCGTTCTATTTCGGAAAAAAGGCCGGGATTCTTCTGCGTAAACGCTTTCCTCCCCGAATGCAATGCGGCTCTAACCATGATGACCTGAGGGTTCAGGCGCATGGAGAACTCCTGCCTGAGGGTCACGGCCCACCGCAGAGTTCCCTCAAAGTCCGCCGTCAGAGCTTCATCCACGGCGCTTTCCATAATCTGCGTGGTGGTACGGCCGTCCCAGGCATCGCCGAAAAGCAGATGGCCCTTCAGCAGCGCGCAGCTCTTGAAACTAGCGTCCCGGACTCTTCCCCCCAATCCGCCGTCGCGGTAATAGGAGGGCTCTCCGAAAATGGAGGACGCCGTGATCATCTTCAGGGTGTCCAGCGGATTGACGCGATAGGATTCCCCTTCCATGAAATTTACCACTGTCTCATTTTTCCTGGCTTCATCCAGCACATTCCGAAAACGGCTCATTTCGTCCCTCCTATTCTTGTTCCGTGTCTGCTCCGCCCAACACCCAGACATGGGCAGAGCCCCCTGTCTTTTGCATACAAAAAGCCCCGAGAAAGGGCGGGAACGGTATTTGTCGTGCTCTACCATTGAGCTACCGCCGCTTTCGCGGCAGATGGGAGTCGAACCCATAACAACGCGATCCCAATATCGAAGTAACCGTTCCCTGCGCATCGGGGCTGCTTACTCTTATTATCGTCCGGAAAAGCCATTTTCTGAAGAGCCTATCTGCTCTTTTCCCGTTTTTCCAGGAATTTTACCAGATATTCCCACACTCTGCCGGTGGAGGAAATGCTCAGGGTCTCCTCCGTGGTATGGATGGCTTTCATGTTCGGCCCTATGGACACGCAGTCCAAATCTTTGATTTTGCTCCCCAGGATGCCGCACTCCAGCCCGGCATGGATGGCTTCCACTTTTGGCGCTTTGCCGTACATTTCCTGATACAATGCCGTCATCTTGTCCCGCAGGGGCGAATCCTTGCGGTACTTCCAGCCGGGATAGTCCCCGCTGACCTGGCTGCTGCCCCCCGCCAGCCCGGTGGCCGCCAGAAGCCTGTCGATCAGGGCATGTTTCGCGCTCTCCACGCTGCTGCGCACGGAGAAATCCGCCGTCAGACACCCTTCGGTATAACGCAAAAGCCCCAGGTTCAGGGAGGTCTCCACAAGCCCCGGCATGTCCGCGCTCATGGCCTGTACGCCATTGGGCAGGACATTCAGGTACGATGCTGCCAGCCGGGTGCTCTCTGCATCCGCGCACAGGTACTTCCCCTGTCCGGCCTCTCTCATCAGAATGTGAAATCCCGGATCCCTGGACGCCAATTCCGCGCGGATATCCTTCTCCAGATTCCTCACCATATCCTGGAACGCCGCTTTGGCAGAAGGCGCTGCCACAAGCACGGCCTTCGTCTCCCTGGGAATGGCATTGTCAGCCAGTCCTCCGGCGGCTTCCAACAGGCTCACCGGCAGCTTTTCCGTCAGACGGTACAGGAGCCTTCCGAACAGGCAGTTGGCATTGCCCCTCTCCTTGTGAATCTCTCCGCCGGAATGCCCTCCCTGTAGGCCGCCCAAAGTCACTTCCAGAGCGATTCCCTCCCGCTCCTTCACGGACAGCGGCAGTTTACATTTGACCCTGGCCCCTCCGGCGCAGCTGGTCAGGAAGATGCCCTCCTCCTCGGAATCCAGGTTCAGCATGCGGTTCCCGGTCAGCCGAGACAGGTCGATGCCCCGGGCACCGTCCATCCCCACCTCCTCGTCCACGGTGATGACCACCTCCAGGCGGGGGTGCCGGATGGTGTCGGAGTCCAGAAGGGCCAATGCATATGCCACCGCTATGCCGTCGTCCCCGCCAAGGCTGGTGCCCTCCGCATAAATTTCGTCTCCCCGGACGGCAACCCGCAGCCCTTCTGTCTTCATGTCAATGGGGCAGTCCGGCTTCTTCACCGCCACCATGTCCATGTGGCCCTGCAGGATCACCGCGGGCTCATTCTCGTAGCCGAAGGTGGCCTCTTTGATGATGATAATGTTCTTCAGATTGTCCTGTATGCAGAAAAGCCCTCTCTCCCTGGCAAACTCCGCCAGGTAGTCGCTGATCTGCCCCACATTGCCTGAGCCGTGGGGAATTTTCGTGATCTCCTCGAAGAAGTAGAACACGTTCTTTGGTTCCAGATTTGATAAGACTCCCATATGATCCTCCTGTTTCCGTCCCGCCCTGTTTCTTCTGCTTCCTGTAATTCTTCCTTTTCCCGGCAGGCAATGCCGCTTCCGCCGGACTGGCCTGTGGGGCCTTGGACGCCTGTCTTCTTACTTCTGATTATATGTCTTTCCGTCTAAAATATCAATAGCTTATGTCCTATTTGGGCGGGCTTTCGGCAGGCCTGTTCCGGGAATTTGCGGCCTTTTTGGCTGTGTCCGGAAATTTTTTCAAAATATTGAAAAAAACAGTTGGCAAAATGCCGTAAGGTGTGTTATAATATCTTTTGTCCGGGGGAGAAGGATGTGATGGGTACCTGGGCGGTGGATATATGCAGGATTAGTACATTGGTAGTATGTCAGCTTCCCAAGCTGAAGAGGCGGGTTCGATTCCCGTATCCTGCTTTCGAAAAGCCTTGATTTTATCGGGATTTTTAGCATTTGGCAGTTTCAAAGTCAATCAACGAACCACTCAAACCTGATTTGGTTGGTTTTTTTATTTTCTTTTGTCTAGAGGGTTGCCCCTCTGTAATGGAGATTAAAGCCACCTTTGGCTCTCCGGTTTCCCCACTACCCAATTACAAAGCACCTTGACAATTCAATAGACTTTGAATCCTGAATGTGGTATATTCATTACAATGGGAGGTAGACGAGTATGAGTGATAGCGAAAAGTTGGATCTGATTCTTTCAAAACTTTCAGAAAATGACAAAAAATTTGAAGAAACAGACAAAAAACTGGTAGAAATTGGCAAAAAACTTACAGAAGTTGACAAAAAACTTACAGAAGCTGACAGAAAAATTACAGAAACTGACAAAAAACTTACAGAAACTGACAAAAAACTTACAGAAGTTGACAAAAAACTTACAGAAACTGACAAAAAAATTACAGAAACTGACAAAAAGCTGGACAAACTGGAAAATGATGTTACAGACATCAAACTAACTCTTGAAAATGAAATTAGAACCAGCATTGTAAGAGTAGCGGAAGGGCATCTCGATTTATCACGAAAACTTAGTGAAGCAACAAGAATTGATGACGAAAAAGAAATGATTGCAATCCGTGTATCGATGCTTGAGACAGAGATGAGACGGTTAAGACAGCAGCTTAGCCAGATGGCGGGATAACTACATACCTGAATAGCACAACCACAAAAAATGCAAGGCCTATTGAATCATCAAGGGCCTTGCATTTTTTGATTCAGGGAGGCTGGAGATATCAGCTTTCATCTTCCCATTCTCGCCACCCCTTCATCCATGGGATACCGTCCCACAGCTTTCCGGTGCGGAGGAAATATTCTATGGCAGTCATCACAGCATCTTTATCCGCCGTAGTGTACTTTCGGCAAATGACGGACTGGCCATCGGAACATTCAATATCTGTCTCTTCGTCCGAATCCAGATACTCCGGGTCATAGGTAGAAAACCATGCCGCCTGCTCACCCACCATGCCGCTGTTGTCTCTCAAATACTGCAAAGCAAACAACCCATCTCCGCTCTCCAGCTCCATGATATCCTCTTCCAAATCCGGGTTATTGGTGAGGTAGATGTTTCCCCAGCGACCGTCCCTAAGATTTTTCAGAATTTTCTGGCAGTTGTCCGGAGTGATTTCTTCCGGTTCGTCTGGCCAGCAGACATAATATTTCACGGCAATCCCCTCGGGCATCGCTGCCGGAGTCTCATTCTTTGGTATAAATTCTATGTACTCTTTTATCTTATTCACTTCAAACCTCTCTATTCCAGTTCCGCATCTGCCCCGCCCAGTACCCAGGCATAGCAGAGAATTCCCGGCCGCAAAGGGAATGCGTCCGGAAATCCTCTGGGGCACCGGGCAGGGCAGATGCTGTTTTAATATTCCAGTTCCGCATCTGCCCCGCCCAGTACCCAGGCATAGCAAGCTCTTTTCTCTTCATCCCTCCTGCCACGCCTGCCTGGCGGCTTCCTGGCTGGCCAGGATTTCTCCCAGGGTCCTGGGCGTGTATCCGATATAGTCAATCATGGCGCCGCAGTTGTACATCCGGCAGGGCTTGTCGTACAGGGTCTCCATCTCATATTTCACCCGCTCCATCATGTTCCACTCGAAACTGATGTGCACATGGCCGTAGAGATGGTACCAGCCGTAGTAATGGTGGTTGAAACAGGGAATGGGATAATGGCTGAGCACGATCCCCTTTTTGTCCGAAAGGGACAGTTCCTTGTAGTCCGTTATCTCGATGAAAAGAGACTGGAACTCCCTGTTCTTCAGCAGCTTCTTGTCGTGGTTCCCCACGATCAGATGCTTGACGCCGTTCAGGGAGGACACGATTTCATTGGTCCTGGTGGCATTGTGCCAGCTGATGTCCCCCAGGATGAACACTTCGTCATTCCTGCTGACCGCATTGTTCCAGTTCTCTATCAGCGCCTTGTCGTGTTCCTCGATGGTCCGAAAAGGCCTGTTGTCAAAAGCAAGCGCGTTCTCATGCCCGAAATGGGTGTCCGCGATAAAAAAATATGCCATAGGAACCTCCTGTCTGAAAGGGCCGTAGAATCACGCGCCGATGATATCGATCTGGCACATCTTCATGGTCTCCAGCGCAGCCTCATGGGTCTTCGGCGTCACCCCCGCGCAGCAGGAAGCGTCCACCGCAATGCCCATCTCCGGGAAATGGGCCTTCAGCAGCAGCGCGTTGGACACCACGCAGATATCCGTGCAGAGCCCGATCAGCTCCACCGCGACCTCGCCGTCGGCTGCCAGCTTGGCTATCTCTTCCACCAGCTTCGTGGAGCCGAATGTCCCCTTCTCGATAGTCCGGTAATTTTTCTCCGACAGGGCGTACATCACTTTCTCGTTCAAAAGCCATCCGTCGGTATCCTTGATGCAATGGGGCACAGGAAGCTTCTTCCCCTCCGCCGTCTCCAGGTAATCCGCCTGGTGCGTGTCCAGGGTGGCGAATATCCTGCCATCGAAGGCCGCAATCCTGGAGGCCACTTTGTCCACGATTGCCACGGCCTCCGCTGTCCCCAGGCTCCCGTCCACGAAGTCCTTCTGCATGTCCACCACTATCAAAACTTTCTCCATAGCGCACCCCTCCTATTTCTATCTGTAATCCATACTGCACACCGAAAAATCTGCAACTATGAAAATACCCCGAAAAGCAACGTTTCCGGGGATGATTTCCACATTCTTATGCCACCTTGCTCTTGGCAAGCTCCGCAAGGGTCTTGAATCCTTCCGCATCGTTCACTGCCATCTCGGCCAGCATCTTCCTGTTGATGTCCACGCCTGCCACCTTCAGACCGTACATGAACCTGCTGTAGGACAGGCCATTGATCCTTGCCGCAGCGTTGATACGCGCGATCCAGAGCTGTCTGAACTGACGCTTCCTCTCTTTTCTGCCTGCGTAAGAGCTGGCAAGGGCCCTCATGACGGACTGCTTGGCAATCCTGTACTGTTTGCTCCTTGCTCCCCTGTAGCCCTTCGCGAGCTTCAAAATTCTTTTATGCCTTTTCTTGGCGTTCAAGCCACCTTTGATTCTAGCCATTCTTAATCTCCTCCTGATTTCTTCCGCAGCCTTCCCTCATGGCCTGCCGGACAATCCGTCCTTCGCTTGCGCGCCGGGACAATCCCCCAGCCCAATCCGGCTGCTCTTTGCTATCCACTAATCACTCTTCAGCCAACCTTGTCCGCCTTATAAATAGGGCAGAATCTTCTTCATGTTCTTTACGTTCGTCTTGTCCGTAATCGCAGGCTTCCTCAGGTTACGTTTGGTCTTCCGAGTCTTCTTGGTCAAGATATGGCTCTTGTAAGCCTTGTTCCTCTTCAGCTTACCCGTCCCGGTCACTTTAAAACGCTTTGCAGCAGATCTGTTTGTCTTCATTTTGGGCATAGCATATTCCTCCTAAACTTTTCATATTTTGTCACAGGAGCCGATAGCGGATCCTGCAACCATACATTATATACTCGGCGGTCAAATCTTGTACAGTGAACCTGCCAAAGGGCAGGTTCACGGAATATCGAACATGCAAAAATCAAACGCCGTATATATCCAACTCTCCTAACGCTTCTCTGTCAGGAACATCGTCATGGTCCGGCCCTCCACCTTGGGCGCTTTCTCCACCACAGCGATATCGGCCACGCTCTGGGCGAAATCATCCAATATGTGCTTGCTGCTGTTCATATGGGCCATCTCACGACCGCGGAAACGGAGCGTCACCTTTACCTTGTCGCCTTTGCTGAGGAACTTCCTGGCCGCATTGACCTTGGTGTTCAAATCGTTGGTGTCAATGTTGGGGGACAGGCGGATTTCCTTGATTTCAATGGTCCGCTGCTTCTTCCTGGCTTCCTTTTCCTTCCTGACCATCTCGTACTTGTACTTGCCGTAGTCGACAATCTTGCACACCGGGGGCTTCGCGGTAGGTGCAATCTTCACCAAATCCAGGCCTGCCTCCTCGGCCATCCGCATGGCCTCCCTGGCGGGCATGATGCCCAGCTGCGCCCCGTCCTCACCGATCAGACGTATCTCCTTATCCCGAATCTGTTCGTTAATCATTAAATCGCTAATGGTTTTATACCTCCCCATAAAAAAAGTGGATAGCATAACTATCCACTTCCACACACGCAGCGCAGAATCCCTTGTCCTCTGCGCAGAAATACATTATCGTGAACGCTTACTGGCCCAATCGCCGTAAGGTGAGAGCGGATACTCTGCTTTGTCCTATCGTGTTCTTCACACGCTTAATCACTTTACCATAGATTTTCCGCGCTGTCAATATTCGATTTTCATTTTTGTGACATTTTTTCCGGTTTTTGGTCAGCCCTGCTTCTCCGAAAAGGTGGCGCAGACCGTCCCCTTGCAGTCACAGGCCCCGCAGCCCTTGATGTCCACATGGTCCGCATGACATTTATAGTTGGAATTGTAGACACATTTCACCGCTTCGCAGTCAATGCTGATGGTCTTGCTGGGGTGGGTCACAGAGCTCTTGAAGGAATCCATGCCCTCCCGCCTCTGGGTGAAACTCTCGCAGCAGGTCCCCTCACAGTCGCAGGCCTTCTGCCCGCCCACACAGATATCGCCTTTGCAGCACAGCTGTTGTTCATTGTAGCCGCAGTTTTCTACCGCACATCTTAAATCCGCCATATAAGCCTCCTTCTGCGCTGCTGTCCCCACGGGGTCCCCTGCCGAGGATTTCCCGGATGCTTTCCAGGGGACTTCCGGGAAGCCCTCTCGGGGATGCCCGGAAATCCACCCAAAGACTCCTTAAAATCCTCGCCGGGACTTCCCTGCGAATCCCCGGCAAGCAGCGCTGAGTCGGCAGATTCGGACAGGCCATGCAGTCCTGTCAGAATCAGTATGCCCTATTTTCCCGAGACTATTCCGGAAACTGCGGATATCTGCAATCATCCCGTTCCATCCTGTATCCTGTCCCGCCGTCGCTTCCGCAAACGCCTGCCGAACAGTTCCGCGCGTCCGGTTATTCCGCATAAATCTCCGCTCTGCTTCCACCTGCGTCTGTCCGGTGCCATGTCCCGCAATCAATTCCATGAAATACCTGCCGGAAATTCCCAATTCCCCAGCCCGGTTATTTCGCGCCTTCCTGCACCTCTTCCCTGCGGATCTCCTTGGTGCGGATTTCCTCGCAGATCTGGTCAAGGAACGCGGCAAGGGGCTTCTGTCCCTCGTCCCCTGCGAACCGGCTCCTGACGGACACCAGCCCTTCCTCTTCCTCCTGCTGGCCTACCACCAGCATGTAAGGCACCCTGTCCAGCCTGGCCTCTCGAATCTTGAAGCCGATCTTCTCCGAACGGTTGTCCGTGGCGGCATCGATGTCCCTGGCCTTCAGCGCCTTCAGCACAGTCTCGGCATAGGCCTCGTACTTTTCGGAGATGGGCAGCACCCGCACCTGCTCCGGGCACAGCCAGGTAGGGAACTTCCCGGCGTACTTCTCAATGAGCCAGGCCAGCGTCCGCTCATAGCAGCCGATGGAAGTCCTGTGGATGATATAAGGACGGACTTTGTCGCCGTTCTCGTCAATATAGTACATGTCGAACTGCTCCGCCAGCAGGGCGTCCCACTGGATGGTAATCATGGTATCCTCTTTGCCGTATACGTTCCTGGCGTTGATGTCCACCTTCGGCCCGTAGAAAGCGGCCTCGCCCACATCCTCCACAAAGGGAATGCCCAGCTCGCCGAGCACGCGCCGGATAGCTCCTTCCGTCTCCTCCCAGACCTCCGGTTCGCCGATATATTTCTCACGGTTTTCCGGGTCCCATTTGGACAGATGATAGGTGACGTCCTCCTCCAGCCCCAGGGTCTGCAGGCAGTACTGGGCCAGGGCGATGCAGCCCTTGAACTCCTCCACCATCTGATCCGGCCTGACGATCAGGTGTCCCTCGGAGATGGTGAACTGCCGTACCCTGGTAAGTCCGTGCATCTCCCCGGAATCCTCGTTGCGGAACAGCGTGGAAGTCTCGCCGTAGCGGCAGGGCAGGTCGCGGTAGGACTTCTGGCTGTTCTTGAACACATAATACTGGAAGGGGCAGGTCATGGGGCGCAGGGCGAAGACTTCTCTGTCTTTCTCCTCGTCCCCCAGCACGAACATGCCCTCTTTGTAATGATCCCAGTGGCCTGAAATCTTGTACAGGTCGCTCTTTGCCATCAGCGGCGTCTTGGTACGGACATAGCCCCACTCCTTGTCCTCCAGATCCTCGATCCAGCGCTGGAGCTTCATGACCATCTTGGTCCCCTTGGGGGTCAGAAGGGGCAGCCCCTGCCCGATCACGTCCACCGTGGTGAACAGTTCCATCTCACGGCCCAGTCTGTTGTGGTCCCGGCGCTTGGCGTCCTCCATGCGCTCCAGATGGGCAGCAAGCTCTTCTTTCTTATTATAAGCCGTGCCGTAGATGCGCTGGAGCCTGGCCTTGTCGGAATCCCCTCTCCAGTAGGCCATGGAGGAGGAAATCAGCTTGAATGCCTTCACGCCCTTGGTGCTCATCAGATGCGGGCCTGCGCACAAATCCACAAAGTCCCCCTGGCGGTAGAAGGAGATCTCCGCGTCCTCCGACAGATCCCGGATCAGCTCCACTTTATAAGGCTCGTTCCTGTCCTCCATGAACTTCACCGCTTCCGCCCTGGGCAGGGTGAAGCGCTCCAATTTCGCGCCGTTCTTGATGATCTTCTTCATCTCCGCTTCCAGGGCGTCCAGATCCTCCCTGGAAAAAGGCTCATGATCGAAGTCATAATAGAATCCCGTGTCGATGCTGGGGCCGATGGCCAGCTTCACCTGGGGGAACAGGTTCTTCACCGCCTCCGCCAGCACATGGGAGGCCGTATGGCGGATGGTCGCCAGCCCTTCCTCGTCATTTGCCGTGCAGATGCTCAGCTCACAGTCCCTGTCGACCACTGTCCGCAGATCCACCACTTTCCCGTCCACCTTGCCGCAGCAGGCAGCCCTTGCCAGCCCTTCGCTGATGTCCAGGGCAATGTCATATACGCTGAGCGCGTCTTCGTACTCCTTGACGGAGCCGTCCTTCAATACGATTTTCATCTGTGCCTTCTCTCCCTTCTGTTCCTGCAGGAATTCCTGCATCCGCATTCCTTCTTTTCCTTGCCCTGCTCCAGCTTCCCGGTGCCAGCTTCGCATCCGCTGCCGTTCCCATTGCCGCATCCAATCACGACGCCATGGGTCAGGGGCGCTATCCGCAGGCCATGAATAATCCCGGCCAGCAGGCACAGGCCCGCAATTGCCCACAGCGTTATCTTCGCCATGGTCACCTCCCCGTCGAAACAGGTCTCTGTCAGCTTTCTGCACTTTTCTTTGAACTCTTCCATTTCCTGTCATCTCCTTTTCCAGATTTTCCAAGTAAACATACCGAATCCAGCCGGGGATGTCCGTCCCCGCTGCCCGGCGTGAGCCCTGTGCGCCGCTCCGGCGGCGTCTCTCAAGCGCCGCGGCATTTTTCGCACAGCACTGCACACAGGCCCGCGCATAGAAAAAAGTCCCCTGCAATCTAAAATTGCAAGGGACGTTTCTATTCCACCATTCCATCATGGGAATCCATAAAACGCGGTTCCACCCTTGTTGCAGCCATGGAACAATCGGCTGCCGCCTTCCTTCGCCTGTAACGGAGGCCTCCGTGCCCGATTAAGGGCCGCTCCGAGCCGGTCTTCAGAAGCCTTACGCCGAACCGCTCACAGCACCGGTCTCCCGGGCGGTCCTCTCTGGGGACGTTCCGCATCCTACTCTTCTCTTCAACGCTTTCTCTTTTCCTATCATAATACCTTTGCGTGAAAAAGTAAAGAACTATTTTCCGAAAAACAGCATCATTTCCCCCCAGTCTTCAGCTCGCCGATGACAGTGGCGATATAGCAGCTCACCTGATTGCGCTCCATGTCCAGGGCCACTGCCAGCTCACCGTACAGGCTGTCCTCTGCCAGATGGAAATATTTCGCATCCACAGCGGTCACTTTCCTTCCCGCCTGGACGCGCTTCTGCTTCCGCAGATATATCGTCTTGATGACCTTCACCAGTTCTGCGCAGTCATTGGTCTTCATGCACTCCTTGTACACCTGCTCTGTCAATTTGTCATTCGGGATGACTAACAGCGGTATCTCCGGAATGGCCTCTATCAGCTTCTGGGCCGCGCCGCGGTCAATCACTTTCCGCAGCAGAGGCTCCTTCTGTGAATCCACCGGCACATACACGGTGCTGCCTGATGTATACAAGGGCTTCAGTATATAATATTTTTTCTCCTTATCCACGCCCGAAATGTTAAGGGTGGTGATATTCTCCACGATGCAGACGCCTTTGTTGCTGCATATCACATATTCTCCTACCTGAAACACTAGACCCTCACTTTCTGCATACCTGCCGACTACCATTAGGAATTGTCGGAAAATAACTGATGCAACTTGTTTAGGAGAAAGCCCAGAAATACAACGAAAACGGCTATAAACTCGCATCAGTTATTTGTAGACAATTCCTTACCTCCGTCACTATATGTTATAACCATATTATAACAGATTTAAACATAATTTGTCAGCGTATTTTATTAAAGAAAGTGATTTTTGTGAAATATGCGCATGGCGTGATGGCAGCACTTTGTACAGAAATCCGTGCGCAGTTTGTCAATCGATAACTTTTATGCTTTCAATGACAGGCTGGCTCTCGCTCTGCACTAGTCCAATACTGTCAACATAAGCTTCGGCGGAGATGGACTCGCAGATGGCGTCCACCACCTCTATCCCTTCCGTCACATAGCCGAAGCAGGCGTACTTTCCGTCCAGGTAGGTGCTGTCCTCATGGACGATGAAGAACTGGGAACTGGCGCTGTCCATCATCTCCGAGCGCGCCATGGAGATGGCCCCTCTGGTATGGGACAGGTTGTTCTCGACCCCGTTCTCGGAAAACTCGCCCTTGATCGTTTCATCGGAGCCGCCTCTTCCATTGCCCAGGGGATCGCCGCCCTGTATCATAAATCCCGAAACAATGCGGTGGAAGGTCAGTCCGTCATAAAAGCCGTCCCCGGCCAGCTTCAGGAAATTCTCCACTGTTATAGGCGCTACGTCCCCGTCCAGCTCCACGGAAATCGTGCCGAAATCCTTCACCGTGATCTCCACATGGTGCTTCCCGGAGGCAGCCCCCGTCTCCCCGCCCTCTGCGGCAGAGCTTTCCTCCTGCCGGCTGTCCTCTCCGGACGTCAATGACTGACCGTCATTATCTGCTTGTCCAGCCGAAGAGCCCTCTTCCGCACCGTTACCGCAGGCAGCCAGAAATACTGCCATTACTGCTACCATCAAAATGCTCATCCATCTCTTTTTCATCTCTTCTCCCATTCCTTCCTCTTGAATATACGACAACAATGCCATCACAGATGCCAGTGCACCTATGGTGGCACAATCGCGCTTCTTTTATGCAAAATCACCAAATGATTGTCAGGCAATCTCACCAAAGAGCCCTAGATGGTCAGGTCAAAACGCTGACCCGTGTAGCCCTGCCGCTCTTCCTTTACGGCATTCCAGTCCACGTTCGCAATCTTCTCCGCCAGCTCCTCCACCGTGGACGCATACACTGTCGTCTTCTTGCCCGTGTTCTTGCCAAGGGCCCGATACTGTGCGGTCTCCGCGCTTTCGGCTTTCTTCGCGTTCCCCTTTTTGTCCGTGGAATGCTCTTTTTCCATGCGCTGCTTTTCGATGCGCTCACGCTGCTTCTCGCTGTTCTTCTCCAGCTCCGCGAAGAAGGAGACCTCCCCGTCATCGCCGAAAGAGATGCCGATGCGCGTCACATCGTCCGCCTTGTCCCCCAGCTGGGACTTCATGTCGCCCAGCTTGACCACGGCATCGTCCAGGGTCTTCAGGTTCTTGTTCTTCACATCCTCGTCCGTTGCCATCTTCTCCAGCTCGTCTGGCGTGAACAGGGTGCTGTATTCAGCGTTTCCCCTGGACAGCAGGGAAGCCGCCTCCTCGTCCGTCTCAAAGTCCGCCACGATGAAATCCATATTGCCATATTTCTTCTGCAGCTCCTTCAGCAGATTCTGTGCCGCCTTGCTCAGGTTGGGAGCCTTCTTGCTCTCTTTCGAGGCATCCGTAGTTTTCCTGGCGCTGTCTGCCTTGGCCTTCTCTGCGTCCCTGGCAGCCTGCGCTGTCTTTCCATAGATGCCGCTCTGATAATAACTTCCTATTTTCTCCATTTTCTGCCCTCCATAGCTTTTTTGACATCTTCCTTAGCTGATGCCTGCAAATTCTGCCTTCCTGTCCGGATTCCCGCCGCGCTTCGCCTGTATGGGCAAAACATCGGCCTGCTATATTTTATTTCGGCAAATACTGGGAAAACTTTACCCAAAATATCGTCCGAAGAACTTGCATTCCCTTCCCGTGATCGTATAATGGAAGTATGATGAAAATATGGAAGAACAGTCCGCGGATACGGAGAATGGAGGAAAAGAACATGAAATATCGTGATTTAGGCAAGACAGGGCTGAAAGTCAGCGAAATCGGCCTGGGCGGGGAATGGCTGGAACGGCACAACGCCCAGGAGGTGAAGCAGGTCATCGACCGCTGCGAGGAACAGGGCATCAATATCCTGGACTGCTGGATGTCGGAGCCCAACGTGCGCACCAACATCGGCAGCGCCCTGGCCGGAAGACGGGAAAAATGGTATATCCAGGGCCACATCGGCTCCACCTGGCAGAACGGCCAGTATGTCCGTACCAGGGAGCTGGGGCAGGTGCAGGCCGCTTTCCGGGATCTGCTGGAACGGCTGCAGACGGACTACATAGACTTAGGCATGATTCATTTCGTGGATGAGCCTGTGGAATTCCACAGAATCATGGAAGGGGAGTTCATCGAATACGTGAAGGGGCTGAAGGCGGCAGGAACCATCCTCCATATCGGCATGAGCACCCACAATCCGGCCGTGGCCAGGCTGGCGGCGGAAAGCGGCATCGTGGAGCTGATTCTCTTCAGCGTCAATCCGGCCTTCGACATGCTGCCCGCCACGGAGAACATCGATGATTATTTCGCGGAAAGCTACGATGAGACCCTGGGCGGAATCGCTCCCGAGAGAGCCGAGCTGTACCGTCTTTGTGAGCAGAACGGCGTGGGAATCACTGTCATGAAAGGCTATGCCGGCGGCAGACTGTTCTCCGCAGATACCTCTCCCTTCCGGGTGGCGCTCACCCCCGTGCAGTGCATCCACTATTGCTTAACCAGACCGGCCGTGGCCAGCGTCATGGTAGGATTCGACACGCCGGAACATGTGGACGCCGCCGTGGCCTATGAGACCGCCACCATGGAAGGCTTTGCCTTTTTTCATCCCTCTAAAGCGCCCTTATCCGTTCCATCTCCCGGCAATCCCAGTGCCGAAAAAGCCAAGGGTTCCATGTGCCCCCTTATCTTTGGTCATTCCGTCCCGTCAGGGGCAGATTCTTTCGTCCTCTCTTTGTCTTCCAGCCTGTATTTTCCGTAGGCGCTCTCCATATCCAGATGCACCTCCCTGAAAAACAGCACCAGCCATACCGCGAAAGCCCCTATGGCCACATAGCCGGAAATCCATCTGCTCCCTGCAGCCCCCAGCAGCATGACACCGCCCCACAGCCAGAAAGCGTTCCTCTGGTCCGCTGCCATCCGCTTCCTGTCATACCTGGCACGCTCCTCCTTTGACAGAAGGCTAAACCCGCTCAGCCAGTTTGCTCCATGCTCTCCGGCCAGGGCAAACAGAGAACCCAGCAACAGAAACGCAGCCGCAAGTACCATGCACAGATAAAAACCTATCATTACCGTATCCTCCCCGGTAGTTTCCTCCCCGGTATCATAAAACCCGGCATCCCCATTTCCTACATCCATCCCTTCCTCTGACGCACCAATATGGCCTACAGCGCCTGTCCGGCCTATGCCGCCCTTCCTATCTCACATAAAAGCCGCTCAGCTCCATCTCCTGATCGTAAGTCAGAGTATAGGTCACGCTGACATTCTCATAGGAGGCATTTATCTGCGCGACCGCGTAGTCTTTTCCCTTTTCCCTGATCTGGACCATGTAAGCCGGGCCCACATTGAGGAGGGAGCCCCAGTCCTCGCCCACATATCCTTTGATGTCGTCCAGGGACATCTGCGCCAGCAAGTCCCGCAGTTCCCGGGACAGGTATGCGTCAAAGCCCTCTCTGTCCCCTTCGCTGAATACATTGATCACTTCCTTCGAACGGGCTTCTACCTGGCCAGAATCGAAGACAGTACTGTCGTAGATATCCAGGTTCTTGGGAAGCCACCAGTAGAGGAACCCGACGGCCAGCGCCAGCACGCCAAGCACGCTTCCCAGAATCAAAAGCAATAGCCTGCGCTTCCTGGCCTTCCTTTCCCCGCTGCCCTCCAGGTTCTCGTTGAATTCCGCGGCCAGCGCCTTCGGGTCTCCCATCTCTGTCAGGATTTCCGTCAGCTGCCGCCCTTCGCTCAGCGCGATTTCTATATGGGAATCCAGCTGTCTCCTGATTTCCTTCTTTTTGGCTCCGGAGCACTGCAGATGTCCGGCGACGCATTTGATATATTCCCGCTTCGTCATATCCCATTCATCCCTTTCCCACAAGCATCTCCCATTACTTCTTTTCGTATTTATTCTGAATCGAGATTGTATACACCGCCATGGCCACGATGGTCTCCAGCATAATCCCCAGAATGGAAATGACGGCACCGCCCGAGTTCTGCCCGAACAGAATCGGAAGTCCCAGAACCATGGCCACAAGGCCGTACACGATGAAGAGCTTCCCCACCGCCCGGTTGTACCCTTTCACATCCTCCATGGGAAGAGGCCGCACATTTGACCAGAACCCCACTTCCTTCTTCGCGAAATGCGCCGCCACCCCCAGGCCTATGAAAAGAAGCCCTACAGCAATCCACAATAAAAACCCAACTATCCTATCTTCCATTTCCTGTCCTCCTGATTTTTCTTCCGCCATGGGCGCGGATGCTTCCAAAACCCTTTCCTGTGCTTTCAGGTGCATCCGTCTTCCGCCCCGGCCCTGCTTCCCAGAATCGCCTCCACGTTCCCGGAGAATGTCTGCCACAGTTCCTTCAGTTCCTCCAGAGTATCCCTTCCCTCCTCCGCCAGCTGGTAGTACTTTTTGGAGACTTCCTTTCCTTTGGGCTGGCTCCATCTGCTCACCACCAGCCCGTCGTCTTCCATCCGGTAGAGAATCGGATACAAGGTCCCCTCCTTTAAGAGGAACATGCCGCCGCTCTTCTCCTTCAGTTCGCAGATCAGCTGATAACCGTACTTCTCCTTTTCCGTAAGAAGCTGCAGCACCAGCATTTCCAGTACGCCCTTCTTCATCTGCTGCTCGTATTTCGGCTTCAACCCATCACCATCCTTCTGCCGGGAATGTAAGAAGTGCCCAGGCTCCTTCTCATTGATTGATAATATTTAGTATTGCTAATCATATATTATTACAATGGGGACGTTTTGTCAACAGAAAAAAGAAGGTTTTCTGCTTTTGAAAAAATTAAGAAAATCCTGACAGGATTCTTTAGATTCGGAAGATATCATGGTATAATGTTTTTATTCGTGGCATGGAACGGCCGGATGGCCATCCATACCATGATTGCACTTTAATCATGGTATAATACTGGCAGAATATCAAGGCACGACCTGTCCTGATTATCTGCATCATACCCGGACTACACAAGAAAATGGGAGGAAACACTATGAAAAAAGGAATCTTGCTTGGATTGTTCCTGTTTGCGGCAGCTTATCTCATCTTATCCAAATGTATCAAAAACTCCACAAAATATATCCACATGGGCCCGGAGGGCGAGCAGCCCTGACAGAGAGACCGGTTTCGCCCCTCCAATATCGGCGGCGTGCAAAAAGTCCGAATTCTCGTCCAGGAACTCCAAAAAGGGGAATGGCTCCGCCATTCCCCTTTCCATCTCTCCATGCCTTCCGACAGGACTTCCTCCTTCGCCCTCCGGCCCTGGAAACGCTTCATTTCTTTCCTCAGTTGTATTGCTTTCCTCTACTTCATTTCTTCCCTCTTTTTCCGCGCTTCCCATCCGGCTTCCCGGCGCTTTCCCTCTCCTGGGCCCCGTCCCGGAAAGTCTCCTCGTATTTGTCCGTATCCGTGGGCAGCCCCTGCTTTCCCAGGGAATATTCCGCCAGCCGCTTCACGATATAATACAGCGTGGCGAACAAGGGCACTCCCACGATCATCCCCAGGAACCCCATCAGCTTCCCGAACAGCAGCATGGCCACCGTCACATAGAGGGCCGACAGGCCTGTAGAATTCCCCAGAATCCGGGGGCCGATGATGTTCCCGTCCACCTGCTGCAGGATAATGACGAACACGATGAACACCAGGCACTTGGCCGGCGAGACCAACAGCAACAGAAAGGCGCTGGGAACGGCTCCGATGAAAGGGCCGAACATGGGGATGATGTTCGTCACCCCCACAATGACGCTGATCAGCAGCCCATACGGTATCTTTAGAAGACTCAGGCACACGAAACAGATGATTCCCACAATCAGGGAATCCACCAGCTTCCCGGAGATGAATCCGTTGAAGATGCGGTTCGTCTGCACAAGGGCTTCCGACACGGCCCCGTTGAAGCGCTCGTTTCTGCTGACAGCATAGAAAAGCTTCCGGCACTGGCCCAGGTAATGCTCCCGGCCAAGCAGCAGATAAATCGTCACCACGATGGAAATCACCAGGTTCACGATGGCAGAGCCGATGGAAAGAAGGCTGTTCGCCACTGTGGACACCGTGGAGAACAGATTCGTCCGAATCCACGACACCAGAGAGGTCTCGGCGGACTCAATCATCTGCATCACAGCGGCCGCGGCTTCATTGTCCGACTCCAGATAGCTGTTGAGCCTGTCCAGCTGCGTCTCCAGCATCTTCGGCAGATCCCTCACCAGCCCGCTGACGCTGTCCACCAGCTGCGGCAGAATCAGGGCGCAGAACAGCACCAGCACCCCCAGGGCCAAAAGCACCGTGACCAGCACGCACACAGGCCTGGCGAACCTGGCCAGCCCTTTCACCCTCTTGACCTGTCTCTCCAGAGCCTTCTCCACCGGGCACAGCACATAGGCCAGCACGATCCCCGCCAGCAGCGGCTGCAGCGCCGACAGAATCACTGCCCCGAAATCCAGAATCTCCTGAAACCGGAACAGCAGAAAGAAAAAAGCTATCGTGGCAGAAAGGCTGGCAAAAATCATGATGCCCTGCTTCCGGTAGTTTCTATTTTGATTTTGGTCCATTGCGCTCTCCTCCCCTACGGCCGCCCTTTCTGACAATTCGCCGTACTTCTGTCCTCCCTGTTCTCGCCCTGAAACGGGCTGGCAGCCATTGTCCTTATCCTGTCCTTTGTCTTCAGAAAAAAGCACTCTCCCTCGTACAGGCCCTTTTCACAAAGCTGCTCCAGAACCGCCGTCATGGAGACATTCAGCCGGTGATATACCCGCCGTCCTTCCCAGGGCAGACCTGTAATATATTCCTGCGCCTTCTCGTCCAATGCCCCCAGCAGACATTCATATCCCGGCAAATCCGCTCTGGCCGTCACCCCGAAGTCACAGGACGCGTAGGAATCCTCTTCGCCGTTTTCCTCCAGCTTCGCTCTCAGGATGGCCAAAAACCTTTGTGCATCCGGCTTCTGTCCGACCAAGAAGCTGCTGGTTTTCCAGCACGCCACGGCAAGCGTCTCATCCCGCTTCACCACCCGCCGGAATGTGGCCTTGCCATATCTGTCATATTCTTTCACATAGGCGGCTTCTTCCTTATGCCCGCCGCTGCCGGGCTCCTGCCGCAGAATCACCCCGGACACAGTCAGATGTTCCCACACCGCCTGGCGCACTTTTTCATAGGGAGCCGGGAAATCCAGCCGCTCCGCAATCTGCTTCACCGTATACCCCAGATCCGCCAGATGGCGGATGGCGCCCCCGTTGGCGGCCTCCTGGGTGAAATTGGCCAACGCCTCCTGAAAATACCGATTCCCTTCCATATCCAAGCAACACTTTCCTGATCCGTCTATTTCTTTGATTATGTCATATAATGGCGGAATATGCAATGCTTTTTCACAGAAGAATAGGCTTGCATTTTGCCTGAATAGCGAGTAGAATATTATGCGATGACATATAATGATCTATTTGTCGTACGAAAAAAGCAAAAGGAAACGAGGTACATCATGAAAAACAATCAGAACAAATGGTTGAGCGCCGCCATCCCCGCGCTGCTCCTCCATTGCAGCATCGGAACAGTCTACTGCTGGTCCATCTTCAGTCAGGAAATCGCTGACTATATCGGCTTCTCCAAGGGCGCTACGGAGTGGGCGTTCAGCTTCGCCATCTTCTTCCTTGGAATGTCCGCCGCCTTCCTGGGCAACATCGTGGAGAAGGACATCCACAAGTCCTCCCTCATCGCTTCCATCTGCTTTGCCTGCGGCATGGCAGGAACCGGTTTCTTCATTTATTACGGCGGCACCCATCAGCACAGCCCGCTGGCGCTGATCGGCATCTATGTATGCTATGGCTTCATCATGGGCATCGGCCTTGGGACGGGCTATCTGTCCCCGGTCAAGACCCTGATGCTCTGGTTCGAGGACAGGAAGGGCCTTGCCACAGGCCTGGCAGTGGCCGGCTTCGGCGCGGCGAAGGCAATCGCCAGCCCTATCATGCAGGCCATGCTGGACAATCTGGGCGACGGCGGCATCTACAAGATGTTCCTGATCCTGGCAGTCGTCTATTTCCTCATGATGTTCGCAGGCCATCTGCTGCTGAAGAAACCCTCTACCTGGCATGAGCCCCAGAAGGCCGAAAAGGGCAAGGGCATGATGGACGTGATCAAATCCAGGCCTGTCACCAACTACATAGGCATCTGGCTGATGTTCTATATCAACATCACCTGCGGCCTGGCGCTGATCTCCCAGGAGAAGATGATCGTGAAGTGCATCGGCCTGGCCGGCGCGGCAGGCATCATCTCCACCGTATCCGCCATCTTCAACGCTGGCGGCCGCCTTGGCTTCTCCGCCTGGGCAGACACCATGAAGGACAGGAACACCATCTATAAGCTGATATTCATCCTGTCCATCGCATTCACGGCGATCACGATCGTCACCGGCGGCATCAAGAACGGCGAGGGCAACATGGCTCTGGTGGTTCTGGTCCTGGGACTGATATTTGTAGTCAACGCTGGCTACGGCGGCGGCTTCTCCAACGTGCCCACGCTGCTCTCCGACCATTACGGGATGGGCAATATCAGCGCCATCCACGGACTGACCCTTTCCGCATGGGCGATTGCCGGGCTCACCGGCAACCAGATGGCCAACTGGATCGTGGACCACACCGGCGAGTTCATGGAAGTGCACGGCGTCAGCGTCAATCCCGCCGGATACCAGAACGTGCTGTATGTCACCATTGTGCTGTATATCCTGGCGCTGCTGATCAGCTTCTTCCTGGTACGCCCTCCGAAGGAAGCGAACACAAAATAACGTTAAAAAGCCCCTGTGTCCGGTCTGCGTGCCCGGATACAGGGGTTTTTTCAGGCTGTGGCAAGGCAGTCCTCGTACCGCTTCCCCGCCTTGCGCCAGTTGATCAGGCCGAACCAGCCCTCCACATAGTCGGCGCGCCTGTTCTGGTATTGGAGATAGTAGGCATGCTCCCACACGTCTATCAACAGGATGGGGACATATTTCTCCAAATCCGGCACATCCTGGTTGGCGGTCTGCACAATGGACAGCTTTCCGTCCCTGTCGGACACCAGCCAGGCCCAGCCGGAGCCGAACTTGCTCACCGCCGCCTGCTTCATCTGCTCCTTCCACTGTCTGTAGGAGCCGAAATCCCTGTCGATGGCCTCCGCCAGGGCCCCCGAGGGCTCCTGTCCCACGGCCCCTTTCATGGAGTCGAAATACATCTCATGGTTGTAAACCCCGCCGCCATTGTTGCGCACTGCCGTCTGTATGGCATCCGGCAGCCCGCTGATATCCGACAGCAGCTCCACCAGGCTCTTCTTCTGCTGCTCCGGATAATCCGCCAGCGCATTGTTCAGGTTGTCCACATAGGTCTTGTAATGCTTGTCGTGGTGGAACGTCAGCGTCTCCTCGTCCAGCACAGGGACCAGGGCATCATACTCATAGGGCAAAGGACGGACTACAAAAGGATAGGTTTCCGCTTTCATATATTACCTCACAATCTGCCATTCAGGCATTTTTCAGGGGGCTCTGCCGCTCCGCGGGAACAGTTCGGCCCGGAAAGTTAACAGTTCTCTGAAAAGTATATGTAAATTTATCCCAATTATACAGCATGCCGCCTGAAATTGCGTTTCATTTTTCCCGGAGGTCCCCGTCTTCGGGCACCGGCAGGCTGCTGTGCTCCCTTCGGTAAGAGGAGGGGGATGTCCCGCACTCTTTCCTGAAAAAGCCGGAAAAATGCCGGTAGTCCATGAATCCCAGGTAATCCGAGATCTCCTGTATGGACATCACCGTGCGCTCCAGCAGGGACTGAGAGAGAGCCAGCCGCAGCTTCAGGTAATAGCGGTAAGGCGTGATGGAATAGGTCTCCTTGAACAGATGGATGGCCCTGGAGCGGGACAGCGGGACGCATTCGGCTATGTCATCGATGGTCAGGGGACGGGACGCGTTCTGCTCGATAAAGTTCCTCATGGTAAGGGCCCTGGACTGACAGGAGGCCTCACTGCCCAGGAAGCCGGACAACGCCTGGATATACCGGTGCAGAAGGAGCTCCAGCTCACTGCCTGAGCGGACCGGCTCTTTTTCGATGGCATGCAGGATGGCATAGAGGTAGCTTTCGTCACCAAAGGCTGCTATCTTCAGGACATTGCCCAGTTGGTAGTCGGAAAGCAGATGGCCCACCAGGCTGCCGCCTACATTGAACCACACTTTTGTCCAGGGATCCTTGCTGTCCGCATAGTAGTGATGGCTCCTGCCTGGCTGGAGAATGTAGGCGTCCCCTGCAGTGACGGTGACGCTCTCTTTGTCCTGGCGGACATGGCCGGTGCCGGAGAGGACGTATTCGAACACGTAGCAGTCCGCCCGGGGACGATAGATTTCATAGGAGGGGTCGGGGTAGGTGACGCCTGCCAGGCCGGGGACAAAGCAGGCGGAGGCCTGTCCGGTGTAGATGGCGTACTCTTCTCTTTTCCCCTGGTGGCAGATTTGCTGTCCGTCGGACATGATATATTTCTCCTGTTCCGGCTGTGCATCTCTTCCGCCCAGCGCCCGGCCATAGGTAGATATTTCCGGTCACAGGCAGAAATTTGCACGGCAAGTTTTTGCGGCAATCCCTAAATGGGCTGTCGGCTTTTCCTGACCGGTTCATTATATCACATTCCTTTTCCATTTGCCACACAAATCAGACAGCGGGGATGCGGGAACGCCTTTTTTCTGATAGGCGGCATCCGGCAGCACTATTTTGTACATTTCCGCAATTAATTTCCATGGGAAAGATGACGCTGCGGGTTTATACTGGTTCTTGAAGCAGATGACCGGCCGGACAGACGATATGCCGGCAGAATCATAGAAAACGGACATGGATAGCAAAAAGGAGGTTCACAATGGCAAATGTAGCGAGACTGGAGCATCCGAAGCCCCAGATGCAGCGGGCGGACTGGCAGAACCTGAACGGCGAATGGGATTTCGCCTTCGACTTCGGCCGCAGCGGCGTAGACCGGAGGTTTTATGAGAGAGACGGGCTGGACCGGAAGATTCAGGTCCCCTTCTGCCCGGAGAGCGAACTGAGCGGTATCGGGTACAAGGATTTCATCCCGGCAGTGTGGTACCAGAAAAAGGTGGAACTGACCGCCGGGCAGTTAAAGGGAATCGTGCGCCTGCACTTCGGCGCGGTGGATTACGAGTGCCATCTCTGGGTAAACGGGCAGAAGGCCGGGAGCCACAAGGGCGGATATGTCTCTTTCTCCTTTGACATCACCCAATATGCCAGAGAGGGGGAGAACGTGCTGACCCTGTATGTGGCGGACGACAACCGCAGCGGCGCGCAGTGCAAGGGAAAACAGTGCGGCAACTACTACTCCGGCGGCTGCGATTACACCCGGACCACGGGAATCTGGCAGACCGTATGGCTGGAGTTCCTCCCCAAGGCCCATATCGAAAAGGTGTTTTATTATCCCAACATCGCGGAGGGCTTCCTGACCATCCACGCAGTGACCCAGGGAACGGGAACTCTGTGCGCCGAAGCCCTTTATGAAGGCAAAGTCTGCGGCAAGGCACAGGTACAGGCTGTGGCGGGGAACGCTGTCCTGAAACTGCCGCTGTCCGAGCTGCACCTCTGGGAAGCGGGCGCCGGAAGGCTGTATGACCTGAAGCTTTCCTTCGAGGAAGACAGGGTGGACAGCTATTTCGGCATGCGGGAAATCCGGCTGGACGGGGAGCGCTTCCTGATCAACGGCAAGTCCGTGTTCCAGCGGCTGGTGCTGGACCAGGGCTTCTATCCGGACGGCATCTATACGGCTCCCACCGATGAGGCGCTGCAGCAGGACATCCGGCTCTCCATGGACGCCGGCTTCAACGGGGCAAGGCTCCATCAGAAGATTTTTGAGGAAAGATTCCTGTATCACTGTGACAGAATGGGATATATCGTATGGGGCGAACAGGGCAACTGGGGAATCGACTACAGCCGTCCGGACGGCGTCAAGAACTTTCTGCCTGAATGGATGGAGGCGCTGAACCGGGACTTCAACCACCCTGCCATCGTAGGTTGGTGCCCCTTCAACGAGACCTGGTCCAATCCCAGCCAACAGCACGACGATCTGCTGGCGATCGTCTATCAGATGACCAAGCTCTTCGACACCACCAGGCCCTGTATCGACACCAGCGGCAATTTCCATGTGGCCACGGACATCTATGACATGCACGACTACGAGCAGGATCCGACAGCCTTTGCCGCCACCTATGAGGAATTTGCCAAAGGCGGTCTCCTGAAGGACCGTTTTTCGCCCAGGCAAAACCCCATTCCCGGCATTCCGGTGTTCATCAGCGAGTACGGCGGCATCAAATGGGATGTGGAGGGAACCCTGGAGAGCAGCTGGGGCTACGGGGACGGCCCGAAGACGGAAGAAGAATACATCGCGCGGTACAAGGGCCTGACGGATGCCCTGTTGGACAATCCCCACATGTTCGGCTTCTGCTATACCCAGCTTTACGATGTGGAGCAGGAAGTCAACGGCCTGTATACCTATCACCGGAAACCTAAGATGGATATCTCGATTTTCCGGGAAATCAACAGCCGGAAAGCGGCTATCGAAGATTAGCCGTCCCTGTCCGCCCTGTTCATCTCCGGGAATAGACACAGCCGCAGTAGTCCTGTCGGTACAGGCCATATTGAGCTGACAGCTCAATGGAGCGCTTATAGCCCTCTTTCTTCTTGAAGTCAGAGGGAAGCCATGAAATACCGTACTCTTCCGCCAGAACCTGGCCGATTTCGTTCAGCTTTCCGGCATTTTTCAGCGGGCTGATGGTCAAGGTGGTGGTAAAATAGGTAAATCCGCCTTCCGCCCCGCGCTTCGCCGTCTCCCGCAGACGTAGGTCGAAGCAGCGAAAGCATCTCTCCCCGCCCTCCGGGCAGTCCTCCAGGCCTTTCGCCATCTGAAAGAAGCGCTGGGGCTCATAGTCCCCCTCCACTACGGAGATGGGATACCCCTTCCTCTCCTGGTTATAGGCGGCAATCAGCCGTTTCTGCTCTGCCACCCGTTTCCGGTACTCTTCGGACAGGGAGATATTGGGATTGAAATAGAACACTGTTATCCGAAAAAAGCTGCAGAGGTATTCCAGCACGTAGCTGCTGCAGGGCGCGCAGCAGCTGTGCAGGAACAGGGATGGTGCTTGTCCTCCCTCTGCGGCTGATTTGTCTGTCTTTAATCCGTTTATGATTTTTTCCAGTTCCTTTTGGTAATTTATCTGATTCATCTCTGCTACCTGACCTGTCTGCGGCTTCCCGGCTCTGCCCGGAGGCCGCCTTTTCAAAAGGCTTCCAGCAGCCCCTTCAGGCCTCTCTCCTCATATATCCGCTTATAATACGCCACCTCGTCCCCAATTAGGTCGTCGATTACCTGCATGCCCAGCAGTTCCACCGGGGCCTTGTCGTCCGTCAGGAGGTATTCCCCAGGCACATAGCGCTCCATCGAGGCCGCCGTCCGCTCCATCATGGCATACAGCGCCCCGTCCTCCAGGGCCTGGCGCTTCGTCTCAAAGTTCTCCGGCATGGCCCCATTGTCCGAGGCGAAGAGCTCCCGGTTGGTGGAGCCTGCCACGTCCACTGTGTAGACATCGCGGAACACGAAGGAAATGGTATCCGCCAGGTACTGGTTGATATTGCCCTCCTCCCTGCCGCGCATGTTCATGTTGACGACCATGACCCCGTCTTCCGCCAGGTGCGCTTTCACAAGCATGAAAAATTCCACCGAGGACATCTGAAAGGGAATGGTGATGTCCTGGTAAGCGTCCACCATGATCACATCGTACTTCTCGTCCACCGCATTCAGGAATGCCCTGCCGTCATAGGTGGTCACCGGCACGTCCTCCGGCAGATGGAAGTATTCCCTGGCCAGCGCCGTGATTTTTTCATCAATCTCCACGCCCTCGATGTCCATACCGCCGTAGTATTTCCTGCACTGGGCGGCATAGGTGCCGGTCCCCATGCCAAGTATCAGCACCTTACAGTCCTCCGGGGCCTTCTCTGTCACCATCAGCGGGGCGGCCATGGCATAATCATAATACATGCCCGTAAGCCCCTGTTCCTTCATATAGATGGACTGGACGCCAAAGAGCACATTGGTGGATAATATGACACTTCTGTCATTTTCTTTCACCTGCAGGTAATTGTAGACCGACTCTCCCTCGTAGGCCAGATTGCTCTCCCAGAAAGCGAAGCTGTCGGAATATCCCAGGGCGCAGCAGAGCAGATAGCACAGGACCGCCATGAGGGCTTTTCCTGTCCCGGGAATCTTTTTTCTGTTCCGGCTGCTCCGGTTCCTGCCGGTGGCTTCGCCGCCTTCGCTGTCAGCGTTCTCACCGCTTTCTATATGGACATTATCCGTCCTTTTTCCATGCCCCTCGGCACCGCCCTTGTCTGCGGCCTTGCTTCCCCCTGCCTTCCTGGCGCTGAGGAAATAGAGCAGCGCCAGCACCAGCAGTATCCCCGCGAAAATCAGGAACGTGATGGAGGTCCCCACGGAGGGAATGGTCACGAAGGTGGGCACAAAGGTTCCGATGATGCTGCCGATGGTATTGAAGGCCCCCAGCGTCCCCACCACTTTTCCGCTCTCCTCCAGATTCCCCACGGAATACTTGGCCAGGGAGGGCGTCACCGTCCCCAGCAGAAACAGCGGGAAGACGAAGATGACCATGCAGGCCGCGAAGGCCGCGATGATGAGGAAATTGCTGCTGACGGAAAAAATCAGGAGGGCCGAGATGCCGACAATGATGTACTTCCCCACCGCCGGAATCGCCGCAATCCACACCGCCGCTATCAGAATCCTGGTGTAGAGCCTGCCCGGATCCGGATCCCTGTCCGCGCTGCGCCCGCCGTAGATATTCCCCAGAGCCATGGCGATCATGATGGTGCCGATGATGATCGTCCACACAATCTGGGAAGAGCTGAAGTAGGGCGCAAGCAGCCTGCTGGCACCCAGCTCCACCGCCATCACGGACATGCCCGCGAAGAACTCGGTCAGGTACAGAAATATTTTGTTTTCCAGTATCTTAGGTGTATTGGCCATGCTCATATCTCATTCTCCCTTGAACTGTCGAAAATAACTGCTGCGATTTCCCTTGATTACAGGGTTCGCGAAGCGGTTCCTCAGCAACAATGAAACGAAATGGGACTTGGTCAAATTCTGTCCGGAGGGCTCCGGCTCCCGGCTCCCTCAACGGCAATGCGTCCCCTGACCGCCCGAAAAGTTTTACAGCTGCGCCACGTCCACCAGCGTCATATCCTTCCCGGCGTTCTCCAGGCTGGTCAGCAGCGCCCTGGCGGTATCCAGCGACGTGATGCAGTTGACGCCTGTCTCGATAGCCGTCCGGCGAATCAGGAAGCCGTCCCGGGACTTGTCCCGCCCCTGGGTAGGCGTGTCGATGACAAGGTCGATGCGGTGCCCCAGGATCAGATCCATCACCGTAGGAGACTCCTGGGATATCTTGTTCACCTTCCTGGCCTTCACCCCGGCCTCGTTCAGGGCGGCCGCCGTGCTCCTGGTGGCGTAAATGGTATATCCCAGCTTCTCGAAGCGCCGGCCGATTCCGATGGCCTCGCCCTTGTCCGCATCCTTCACGGTGATAATCAGGTTCCTGTGCCTGGGCAGATTCACCCCGGCTCCCAGGAACGCCTTGTACAGCGCCTCGTGGAACTCCTTCGCTATCCCCAGGCACTCTCCTGTGGACTTCATCTCCGGCCCCAGGCTGATCTCCGCCCCTCTGATCTTCTCAAAGGAGAACACCGGCATCTTGATGGCATAGTAAGCCGCCTCGGGCTGCAGGCCGGGCTCATACCCCAGCTCCCGGATGGTCTTGCCCAATATGACCTCCGTGGCCAGATCCACAATGGGAATGCCGGTGACCTTGCTGATATAGGGAACCGTGCGGGAAGAGCGGGGGTTCACCTCAATGACGTAAACGTCTTCCTCTATGGCGATGAACTGGATGTTGATCAGCCCTTTTACATGGAGCGCCTTGGCCAGCCGCCTGGTGTACTCCGCTATCTTATCCTTTACCAGCTTTCCGATGGTATGGGCGGGATAGACCGAGATGCTGTCCCCGGAATGGACGCCTGTCCGTTCAATATGTTCCATGATTCCGGGTATCAGGATGTCCGTGCCATCGCACACGGCATCCACCTCGATTTCCTTGCCCTCCAGATATTTGTCCACCAAAATGGGGTGATCCTGGGCAATCCGGTTGATGATCGCCATGAATTCCTCGATCTCCTCGTCGGAGATGGCAATCTGCATCCCCTGGCCTCCCAGCACATAGGAAGGCCGCACCAGCACGGGATACCCCAGACGGTTGGCCACCGCCTTGGCCTCCTCGGCTGTGTACACCGTGCCGCCCGCCGCACGGGGAATCCCTGTCTCCTCCAGGATTCTGTCGAACAGTTCCCTGTCCTCCGCGGCGTCCACGTCCTCCGCCCTGGTGCCCAGGATGGGCACGCCCATCTTCATCAGGCTCTCTGTGAGCTTGATGGCTGTCTGGCCGCCGAACTGCACCACCGCCCCATCGGGCTTCTCAATGTCCACGATTGCCCCCACGTCCTCCGGGGTCAGGGGCTCGAAATAGAGCTTGTCCGCAATGTCGAAATCCGTGCTCACCGTCTCCGGGTTGTTGTTGATGATGATGGTCTCATAGCCTGCCCGGGAGAAGGCCCAGGTGGCGTGGACGGAGCAATAGTCGAACTCGATGCCCTGGCCGATGCGGATGGGGCCGGAGCCCAGGACGAGAACTTTCCGGCGTCTTCCTTCTGCGTTTTCCCGGAAAAGGCTGCCTGCTTCCGGATCGCGCCTTCCTTCTGCTTCGGAACCTTTTGTTGCGCTATTTTCCGCCCGGCCGCCGCTCTCTTCGGTGCCGCTAATACAGGCATGATTGGACGTAACACTTTCCAAAGCTGAGATTCCGCTCCCGCAGGCTTCGCACTCTCCGCCGTAGACGGAATAGTAATAGGGCGTGGACGCTTCGAACTCTGCCGCGCAGGTGTCCACCATCTTGTAGACGGCACGGATTCCGTTGGCATGGCGCATGGCTTTGATTTCGCTTTCGCTCCTGTCGGTCAGCCTTGCTATCACATTGTCAGGGAATTCGATGCGCTTGGCCTCTTTCAGCAGCTCCGGAGTCAGCTCCTTCGTCCGAAGGGCTTCCTCCATCTCCACTAAGATGGCTATTTTGTCAATGAACCATATATCAATCGACGTAATGTCATGAATCTCTTCGTAGCTGATTCCCTTTCGGATGGCCTCCGCTATCATCCAGATCCTCCGGTCATCCACCACTTTCAGTCTGGCTTTCAGCTCTTCCGCGGAAAGCTCGCTGAAATCGTAGCTGAGCATGCAGTCCACATGCTGCTCCAGGGAGCGGATGGCTTTCATCAGCGCGCCCTCGAAGTTGTCGCAGATGCTCATGACTTCGCCGGTGGCCTTCATCTGGGTGGTGAGAGTGCGTTTTGCCGTGATGAATTTATCGAAAGGAAGTCTGGGAATCTTCACCACGCAGTAGTCCAGGGCGGGCTCGAAGCTGGCGTAGGTCTTCCGGGTGATGGCGTTCTTGATTTCATCCAGGGTATAGCCCAGCGCGATCTTCGCCGCCACTTTGGCAATCGGGTACCCCGTGGCCTTGGAGGCCAGAGCGGAGGAACGGCTCACTCTGGGGTTCACCTCGATGACGCAGTATTCGAAGCTGGTGGGATGGAGGGCGAACTGCACATTGCAGCCGCCGGTGATTTCCAGCTCATTGATGATGTTCAGCGCGGAGGTGCGCAGCATCTGGTACTCCTTGTCGCTCAATGTCTGGGAAGGTGCCACCACGATGCTGTCCCCGGTGTGCACGCCCACAGGGTCGATGTTCTCCATGTTGCAGACCGTGATGCAGTTGCCCGCGCTGTCCCGCATGACCTCGTACTCGATTTCCTTCCAGCCCGCGATGCAGCGCTCCACCAGCACCTGGCCCACCCGGGAAAGCCGCAGGCCGTTCTCCAGGATTTCCTCCAGCTGCAGCTGGTTGTAGGCGATGCCCCCGCCGGAACCGCCCAGGGTGTAGGCGGGCCGCAGCACCACCGGATAGCCGATGGACTCCGTGAACTCGATGCCCTCCTCCACGGTCTCTACCACCTTGGAGGCCGCACAGGGCTCCCCGATGCGCTCCATCAGATCCTTGAACTCCTGACGTCCCTCCGCATTGCGGATGGTGGCAGCAGTGGTGCCCAGAAGGGTCACGCCGTGGGATGCCAGAAAACCGGATTCCTCCAGTTCCATCCCCAAGTTCAGCCCCGCCTGGCCCCCCAGGGTTGGCAGGATGCTGTCAGGCTTCTCTTTTTCGATGATCTGCTCCAGGGCTTTTACCGTCAGGGGCTCGATGTAGACCTTGTCCGCGATGTCCCTGTCCGTCATGATGGTGGCGGGGTTGGAGTTCACCAGGATGACCTCCACGCCCTCCTCCTTCAGGGAGCGGCAGGCCTGGGTGCCCGCGTAGTCGAATTCCGCCGCCTGGCCGATGACGATAGGGCCGGAGCCGATTACCATGACTCTTTTTACATTCGGATTCTTAGGCATGGGACGCGCCCCCTTTCTCAGATGTTATTTCTTTTCTGTCGTCAGAATATCTATTGTTTATCGGATTTATTTGTTTGTTTTTTCGTTCCTCCGCACTTCCTCCCGGGCCTGGCTCCATGCTCTGCTGCATCACCTGATCCTCCTCCGCTTCGCTCCGTCGTATCACAAAATGATCCTCCTCCGCTTCGCTCCGTCGTATCACAAAATGATCCTCCTCCGCTTCGCTCCGTCGTATCATTTGGATGAATCGGTCAAAGAGGTATCTGGAATCCTGGGGCCCCGGACAGGCCTCCGGATGGTACTGTACTGTGAAGATATTCTTGCCTGTGTACGCAAGCCCCTCGTTGGTGCCATCGTTCACGTTGATGAAAGCCGGAACCGCCACCCTGGGGTCAAGCTTGTCCATATCCACCACATAGCCGTGATTCTGTGAAGAAATATACACTCTGCCGGTAGCCAGGTCCTTCACCGGGTGGTTCCCGCCTCTGTGGCCGTATTTCATCTTATAAGTATCCGCCCCTGTGGCCAGGGCCATCAGCTGATGCCCCAGGCAGATGGCAAATATGGGAATCTCCGTGTCGTAAAGCTTCCTGATCTCCCTGATGATGGAAGTACATTCCTTCGGATCCCCGGGCCCGTTGCTCAGCATGATGCCGTCAGGACTCGATGCGATGATCTCTTCCGCGGAAGTGAAAGCGGGATAGACCGTCACCTCGCAGCCCCTCTCCGCCAGGGAGCGGGCGATATTGGCCTTTGCCCCGAAATCCAGCAGCGCCACCCTCAGGCCAGCGCCGTTCAGCTCCTTCACCAGCGAAGGCTTGCGCTCCCTGATTCTTCTGATATAAGCCACTCTGTCAAACCGGACAGTGCCGGACAGCGGCCCGTTCTCTTCCAGCGACAAAGTCGGCTTCACCACATACTTCTCCCGGCAGGTCACCTTCTCCACCACCTTGCCCGTGGTGTATGCCTTCAGCCTGGGGAGCAGCGTCTCAAAATCGTAGTTTTCGTCCGTAGTGATCATGCCGTTCATGGTGCCCTTCTCCCGCAGAATCTTGGTCAGGGCCCTGGTATCGATTCCGGCAATGCCGGGTACATCATTTTCTTCGAGGAATTGCTGGAGACCTAAATCGGAGCGGAAATTGCTGGAGACGCGGGACAGCTCCCGCACGATAAAGCCATCGGGCCATGGTTTGAAAGATTCCATGTCTTCCTTGCAGATACCGTAGTTGCCAATCAGAGGATAGGTCATGCACACCGCCTGCCCCGCATAGGACGGGTCGGTCAATACTTCAAGATAGCCTGCCATGGACGTGTTGAATACAATCTCGCTGATTATTTCCTTATGGGCACCGATGTGGACTCCCTCGAATACAGTGCCGTCTTCCAAAATCAAGAATGCTTTCATATGTTGCCCCTTTCCCTCATAGGAACTGTCGGAAAAAACGGATACAACCTGTTCCGGAAAAATCTCTGAAATACACTAGAAGCAGCTATGAACCCGTATCAGTTATTTGTAGACAATTCCATACTCCCGGGCACGGAGCCGACGGCCCAACTTCTGCGCCCCATGGCACCGGCCATCTCCCCGGAAAAGCCAACGCGCTCTCCCAGCCCGGACATTCGTTTCATTATAGCACATAAAAAAAAGACGGGCAATACAAAAACCCGCCTAAAATTTCCAGCCGGAATCTTCCGTTCCACTCCATTTCCCACAACAACCCGTCAGGAACTGCACCGAAACAGCAGACACCACCTCTGACAGGCTGCGCACAGATACGGCTCCTTCCGCCCACCAAGCATGTCCCCACATTCCCGCCAGGCCGCGCACCAGGCGCG
>OFFF01000097.1_pt1 | contig 66112 bp, 70 predicted proteins | sample 1521301 | NCBI WGS metagenome assembly OFFF01 (sample SAMEA3504101, study PRJEB24116) | mouse gut metagenome | biome: mouse gut; feature: mouse-associated habitat; material: faeces | place: Denmark | collected 2011
AACCCCTGTTTCCGCCGTGAGAGGGCGGCGTCTTGACCGCTTGACCAATCAGCCACAGTTGCCATTTTCGTGGCACTTGTTTACTATAATATATTTCCACGAAAATTGCAACCTTTTTTTTGTATTTTTGAAAAATTCTACAATTTCTTTCCTGATGGGAAATTTTCAATCTTTTTCCATTCGGTCATGTATCGGACCCAATTATCCGGCCCCACCCACCAAGTGGTAATAGGCTCTGGAAGTAATCCGATATACCACCACGTATCCGATGCAGAAGAGCAGATAAGCCAGCACCGCCACCTGCACCAGCATCCACAAATTGCTGAAGTTCAGCAGCAGCAGGCCCTTGTACAGGAACGGGAAAGCGAAAGCCAGATGGATTCCCGCCACGATCAGGGGCAGGAAAAACACGGTCAACACCTGGCTGTTGATGGTCTTTTTGACCTCTTTTTTGGTCATACCCACCTTTTGCAGAATCTCAAAGCGTCCCTGATCTTCGTATCCTTCCGAAATCTGTTTATAATACATAATCAAAGTGGTAGCAAATACAAACACAATGCTGAGCATAATTCCCAGAAAGAACAGACCGCCGTACATTTCGCTGTAGCCGTCCCGGTTCACCGCCATAGACTCCGCACGGCTGTACAGCGGATACCCTTCCTGTGCCAGTTGTCCCAGGCCGCCCTGGATTTCATAGAAGATGGTCCCCTGTTCCTCATCGTTGCAGTCCAGGTCAAACCCATAGATCCAGTCATACCGTAACGGAAAATTCCCGACAGCTTCTGCCTGTTCCTTCAGAGGGCGGATAAAGCCGGGCACATCCTCCACGACGAGGAACATGGAGGGAATAATCTGCATGGCATCCACGCCGTTGTCCACAAATTTTTTTATCCTTTTGACCTGCCATACCTGATCTGTGCCCGCAAGGCGCAGACTGTCCTGACGGAACCACAGCTTTGTAGTATACATCATCAGCTCTCCCGCCCCTAGAGTCTCCTGGGTTCCCATAAGACGGTTATAATCCTCCAGGGAGATCACAAAGACGCTCCACAACTCCTGTACAACCTCCTTATAATCAACATTGTTTACATCTTGGGGAAGAATATTGAGAATGCCGTCGCCCAGAAATATTTCCATGGAGACATAGGAGTACTCCAGCACATTGCCTGCAGCCTGCCCACGGACGGCCAGCACTTCTCCCACTGCTTCCCGGACCGGGCCGAAATTTTCCTCCTTCAGTTCTTCCCAGCTGCCTGCATAGTTGTCTATGAGAATGTTTCTGGGGTACCGGGAGCGCAGGCTGCTCTCCTGTCCTCCATACAGACACACCGTGGAGGCCAGCATGACCAGCACCATGGTGCACAGGATACAGATCGTCGCCAGTCCTGCTCCGTTTCTCTTCATGCGGTAGAGCATGGAAGAGACGGACACAAAATGATTGGTCTTGTAATAATAGCGCTTATTTTTCTGCAATATCCTGCAAAGGGCTACGGAACCTGCAATGAACAGCAGATAAGTGCCCCCGATCACCAACAACACGGCGCCGAAAAACACCAGCATGGCCTCTACGGGATGTTTGATGGTGACTGCCAGAAAGTAGGCAAATCCCAGCAGGGCCGCTCCGACCAGCGCCATGGGCCAGTTGGCCTTAGGCGGACGCTCCCCCACATTTTCACTGCGCAATAGCTGTATCGGATCTGTCACCCGGACCTGACACAATGTCACTGCCAGAATCAGACCGAAAATAATCAGATACCAGACCACTGTGTTGGTCACATTGGAGGGGATGATCCGCATGGTATAGTCCACATCCGCCCGCAGAAGAAAGTTCATCAGCAATTCCGCCAGCTTGGAAAACAGAATCCCCAGCCCCAGGCCGGAGGTCAGACTGATGCAAGTCACCATCAGGCTCTCCCAGATCATGATCCAGGAGAGATTGCTCTTGTTCATACCCAGGACGCTGTACAGCCCAAATTCCTTCTTTCGTCTGCGGATCAGAAAAGAATGGGTGTAGAACAAAAAACCGATGGAAAACACGCCGATCACCGCACGTCCAAGCATCATGAAAAACACAATGACGGAACCGCCCCGCACTGTGGTCATCATGGAACTGGTATACAGATAACTCACAATATAGAACATCATAATCATACCTGTAGCAGTGAGCAGATAGGGAATGTAAAGTTCTTTATTTTTTCGTATACCTGACCAGGCCAGGCGGGGATAAAAACCCATTTTCATGCTTCTCCCTCCTCTCCAGCGCAGGCCTGCGTCGCCCGGGGCTGCTGGTCTGTATGACCGTTCTGGACCTCCAGGCGGCCCGGCTGTGTGGCCAGCAGTGTCAGGGTATCCGATATCTTCTGGTATAGCTGCTCATTGGTGCTGCTGCCCCGATAGATCTGGTGGAACACCTCGCCGTCCCGTATGAAGAGCACCCGTCCCGCATGACTGGCTGCCTTGACAGAATGGGTTACCATCAGAATGGTCTGCCCGCTCCGATTGATTCCGGCAAAGAGGCGCAGCAGTTCATCCGTGGCCCGGGAGTCCAGCGCGCCTGTAGGCTCGTCGGCCAGCACCAGCTTGGGGCCTGTTATCAAAGCCCTGGCCACCGCCGCTCTCTGTTTCTGTCCGCCGGATACCTCATAGGGATATTTTTTCAGTAACTGTGTGATACCAAGCTGCTCCGCAATGGGCTGCAGCCGCACCCGCATCTCGTCGTGACGTTTCCCCGCCAGTACCAGAGGCAGATAGATATTGTCCTCCAGGGTAAAGGTGTCCAACAGGTTAAAGTCCTGGAACACAAATCCCAGATTGTCCCGCCGAAATGCCGCCACTGCGGATTCTTTGATCCGTCCCAGATCCTGGCCTCCCAGGATCACGCTGCCCCCGGTGGGCTTATCCAGCGCCGCCAGAATATTCAGCAGGGTGGTTTTACCGGAGCCCGACTCTCCCATAATGGCCACGTATTCCCCCTGCTCCACACTGAAAGAAACATTTCTAAGCGCCTCCACCCGATTGCTGCCCAGACGGGTGGTATAGGTCTTTCTCACTTCTCTGACTTCCAATATGCTCATATATACCTCCTGAAAAATATGCCGCATCCGCGCGGCGCCTGCAGGCCGTCGGCCCGACAGTCCCTCCGGGATCAGCGGCAATCCTCTGTTGATGGGTATATTATAGAAAAAGAGGAAAATGAACGCCATCGAATCGACTTACATTTCCCCCCTGAAACCTTACAGTTTTGTCACAAATTCCTACTCCACCTCCAGCACTTCCCGCCCCAGGCCGATGCGGATCAGGGTCCCCTCTCCGGGCGCCGACTCCGCAGTGATGGTATGTTTCAGTCGGCCGCAGATCTGTCTGCACAGATACAGGCCAAGGCCCGTGGCTTTCCTGTCACTGCGTCCGTTATATCCCGTATATCCTTTCTCGAATATCCGGGGCAGATCCTCCGGAGCGATGCCAATACCGGTATCCCGGATGCACAGCGTGCAGGGCGGTTCCAGACAGATGCTGACGCTTCCCTCCCGGGTATATTTCAAGGCGTTGGAAAGCACCTGCTCCACCACAAAAGCCAGCCACTTTTCATCCGTCAGCACCTGACAATTCATATTGTGGTAGTCCAGTACCAGATGCCTGCGGATAAACTGTCCCGCGTATTTCCTGATACATCCGTGCAATAGACGGTCCAGGTCCACCTGGGTAAACACATAGTCCGTATCCCTGCTGCCCAGCCGCAGATAGGTGAGAACCATATCCACATATTGCTCGATACGCTGCAGTTCCTCGCTGAGTCTGCGGGAATCCTCCGTGTCCTGTTGCTGCAGTATCAGGCCCATGGCAGCGATGGGGGTCTTGATCTGATGAACCCATGTGGTATAGTAGTCCACGGTATCCTGATGGCGCATCTGCATAATGTCCTGCCTCCGTCTCTGTTCCAGCAGCAGGCGCCTCACCATCTCCCGGTATATATGGCTCTCCCAGTCCCCTTTTTCCAGGCGTTTTTTTTCCCGGCCTTCCAATATCTCCTGCAGCAATTCCCAGGCACAGTCCTCCTGGATCGTCTTCTGTCCGTTCCCGGCAGCTTTCTTCCCGGGCAGGAATTCCTGTTCCAGGTCCAGTCCCACGGCTTCCAATATCTTCTGCAGAGAAACATACCGGCGGTAAGTCCGATAGCCCCCGATCCCCATACTGGCCAGTCCGACCGCAGCGCAGAGCAGCAGCGGGTACAGCATCGCCGCCGGGGGCAGCCGGTACAGGCTCATTACTGCCACAAAGATAATCAAAAACAGCAGATCGGTCAAAATCTGCCTTTTCTGCTGTCTCATATAGATCCTTATAAAATGTCCCATATTTCTATCCCCATGTCCGTATGCATGTTTTCATTCCTATCCGCTGACCATGTATCCCAAGCCGAATTTTGTGGCAATGAAATCCTCCAAACCCGCGGCTTCCAGCTTCTTGCGCAGGCGGTTCACATTCACCGTCAGCGTGTTGTCATCCACAAAGCTGTCCGTCTCCCACAGCTTCTCCATCAGCCGCTCCCGGCTCACCACCTGACCCTTGCTCTCCAGCAGGGACAGCAGGATGCGGTACTCATTCTTGCTCAATGGAATCTGCTCTCCCCGGTAAGTCAGGGTGTTGTCCCCGGTGTTGAGCAGCGCTCCCCGATGCTCCAGCACCGGCAGCGTACCCCCAAAATCATAGGTCCTGCGCAGCAGAGCCTGGATCTTGGAAATCAACACCTCCATGTCAAAGGGCTTGGCAATAAAATCATCCCCGCCCATGTTCATGGCCATGACAATGTTCATATTGTCGGAAGCGGAAGACAAAAAGACAATGGGCACCTTGGATACCCGGCGAATCTCACTGCACCAGTAATAGCCATTATAAAAAGGCAACATGATATCCAGCAGCACCAAATGGGGAGAGACGGCGGCGAATTCCTGCATCACCTTATGAAAATCCGAAATGAGATGAGGTTCCATATCCCAGCTGGAGATCTGCCGGGACAGAGACTCGGCGATCCCCTCATCATCCTCCACAATCAAGATTTTATACATATGCGCCTCCCGGCCTCCTATCCCGCAAACTGGCTGTTGTAGAGATCCCTGTAAAAGCCTCCCCGGGCCAGCAGGCTCTCATGACTGCCCTGTTCGATAATATTGCCGTCTTTCATAACCAGAATCACATCCGCCTCCCGGATGGTGGACAGCCTGTGGGCCACGATAAAGCTGGTCCTTCCCTCCATCATGCGGGCAAAGGCTTTCTGAATCCGTATTTCGGTGCGGGTATCTATGGAAGAGGTGGCTTCGTCCAAAATCAACATTGGCGGCAGACACAGCATCACCCTGGCGATGCACAGAAGCTGTTTCTGTCCCTGGGAAAGACTGCCTCCGTCCTCGGTGATCACCGTGTGATACCCCTCCGGCAGCCGCTTGATAAAGCTGTGGGCATGGGCCGCCCTGGCCGCCTCCACCACCTCTTCTTCCGTGGCCTGGGGTTTGCCCATACGGATGTTGTCCAGAATCGTTCCGGCCCGCAGCCAGGTATCCTGCAGTACCATGCCGTAGCTGGTGCGCAGGCTTCCTCTGGTCAGATCCCGGATATCCGTGCCGTCCACCCGGATGCATCCCTGGTCCACGTCATAGAACCGCATCAACAGATTGATCACTGTGGTCTTACCGCAGCCCGTAGGACCTATAATGGCCACCCGCTGGCCCGGCTCCACCTGCAGATTGAAATCCTGAATCAGCTTTTTATCGGGCACATACTGAAAATGCACATGCTCCAGCTGCACATTGCCCCGGGCATCGGTCAGTACTGCCGCATTTTCCCCATCCGGCGTCTGGGCCTTCTCCTCAATGAGTTGGAAGATCCGGGCGGCGCAGGCAATGGCGTTCTGCAGTTCCGTGATCACACCGGAGATCTCATTAAAGGGCTTGGTATATTGGTTGGCATAGCTTAGGAAACAGGACAATCTGCCCACGGTGATCCCTCCCCGGATCGCCACCAGAGCGCCGAAGATACCTACGCCCGCATACACCAGGCTGTTGACAAAGCGGGTACAGGGATTGGTCAGGGAGGAGTAAAAAATTGCTTTCAGGGAACATTTCTCCAGTCTGCCGTTGATCTCCCGGAATTGCTCCGTCACCGCCGACTCCCGGGAAAAGGTCTTTACGATCTTCTGGCTGCCCACCATCTCCTCAATCAGCCCCGTCTGCTCTCCCCTGGTCTCGGACTGCTCTTTAAACATGGTGTAAGTCCTGGTAGCAATGAATTTTGCCACCAGAAAGGACACCGGAGTGATACAGATTACCACCAGGGCGATGGGTATATTGGTAACCAGCATGAACACCAGCGTTCCCACGATGGTCAGCCCTCCGGTGAACAACTGGGTGAAGCCCATGAGCAGACCGTCCGCAAAGGTGTCCACATCCGCGATAACCCGGCTCACAATATCTCCGTAGGACTTGGCGTCCAGATATTTCAATGGCAGATTCTCCAGCTTGTGAAACGCGTCCTGCCGGATGTCCTGAATTACATGATAAGTGATATAATTGTTGGCGGTATTCATGACCCACTGCGCCACGGCGGTGAGCGCCATGGCGATGGCAATCCTGCCCAGGATCACCAGGATCCCCGGCATATCCACCAGCCCCTGATCCACGATCAGATCCACCGCATCCCCCGTTAGAATGGGAACATACAGCGTCAGCGCCACAATCACCGCCGCCAGCACCAGAGACATCCCCACCAGCAGTCTGTATTTCTTTATATAATGCAATACCTTTTTAATAGTCTCCATCTGCCCCGCGTGTCTTTGTTTGCTCTCCGTCATATCTGTCCAATCCTCTTTTCCTGTAAAATACTTCCGAACTTACTTAAAATATAATGCCATATTTACATCGGTTCCGCAAGCCCCTTATGGAGCAGATGACGGCGTTATGCTGATCGCCTCGCTGCGCTCCATCTGCTCCAGCACTTTCTCATAGTACTGCCGCTGATATTGCAGCCGCTGGGCAATCATCTGTCCGGCAGTCTCCGTGCCGGACTTTTCCCCCAGCCGCCAGCGAATCCAGTCCAACTTCTCCCGAAGCCACTTGCGCTTATCCTCGATCTTCAGGTTGCGGAAATCCGCGTACTCCATGGCATCGTAGATGCGATAGGCGTCAAAACGGTCCACATCGTCCGCATCCCCGATGCTCAGGGCAAAAGCAGTGTTCTCTCCCGGAAAATCCGCCTTTCCGTCCACATGGATCGCGATACCGTAACAGATCTCCTGCACCCGCTTCGGCCCCAAATCAAGCTGTTCCAGAAAAGGCCGGACCAGCCGGGCCGACATGCGCCCATGCTCCCCCCAGCCATCCTTTTCCCTAAAGGGCAGACTGTAACCCACATCGTGCAAAAGACCGCCGATCACCAGCCCTTCCTGGTCCAAGCCCTCCCTGCGGGCGATCTCCCCGGCGGCATGGGCCACCCGGTAGGAATGCTGCAGGCGGTACTCCCCATCCGCCGGATGCTCCCTGAAAAAAGCGCAGTCCGCGAACCGCTCCCTCAAAAAGGCTTCTGTTTTCTGTATATTGGTCATGGTTTGTCTCCTTTTGCAGTCATGATTTTATACAGTATATCAGCTGCTTGAAAATAATGCAATTTCTTTTCATGCTGCCTTGCGAAAAATCCACCCTGGCTTTTAGTGGTTTACCTTGCGTTTTTCTTCCCTTCTGGTAAAATAGAATTGCCTGAGTCCGGGCAGAATTTCAGCAAAATCCCACAAAATCTCATAGAAAAGAGGTTCTCCCATGAAAATACTACTGGTGGCTGTCAACGCCAAATACATCCATTCCAATCCCGCAGTCCACTCCCTGAAAGCCTGCGCGGGCGAATATGAAGACTGCGTGGAAATCGCGGAATATACCATCAACCAGCAGCCATCCTACATTATGCGGGAAATCTATAGAAGGAGGCCCGATGTAATTGCCTTCTCCTGCTATATCTGGAACCGCGGCATAATGGACGCGGTTCTCCCCGATCTGCATAAACTGCTGCCTCATGCGGACTTCTGGGCCGGCGGCCCGGAAGTTTCCCATGACGCCGCCGGAGCCATAGGCAGATGGCGCCTGCGGGGCGTGATCACCGGGCCCGGGGAAACGGCTTTTGCCCGTATGGCGGCGGCCTATGGAACGGGAACCGCCGAAGAACTGCCCGCCGTCCTTGACGGGAACCGAATGCGTCCGAAACTGGACCAGCTGCCCTTCTGGTACAAAAATATGGAAGATTTTGCGTACCGCATTATCTATTATGAGAGCAGCCGGGGATGCCCATTCTCCTGCAGCTACTGTCTCTCCTCCATCGACCGGTCCATGGACTTCCGTTCTGTAGACCAGGTTTGCCGGGAACTGGATTTCTTTTTAGAAAAGAAGGTGCCTCAGGTAAAATTTGTAGACCGTACCTTTAACTGCCGGAAAGAGCATGCCCTGCCCATCCTGCGGCATATTCTGGCGCATGATAACGGCGAAACCAACTTCCACTTCGAAATCGCCGCAGATCTTTTGGACGAAGATTACTTCGCAGTGATGGAAAAACTGCGCCCCGGCGCCGTGCAGCTTGAAATCGGCGTACAGTCAACCTGTCCGGAAACCATTGCGGAAATACACCGCCGCATGGATTTTCATAAAGTGGCCTCCGTTGTCCGGCGCATCTCTTCCTGGAGAAATATTCATATCCATTTGGACCTGATCGCGGGACTGCCCTTTGAGGATCTGCAGCGGTTTCGGATTTCCTTTGACGATGTGTACAGCCTCCGCCCCCAGCAGCTTCAGCTTGGCTTTTTAAAAGTGCTGAAGGGATCGGACATGGAACGGCTGGCTCCCGGGTATGACCTGATATATGCCGACCAGCCTCCCTATGAGGTGCTGTCCACCCGCTGGCTTTCCTATGAGGATCTCTGTCGGCTGAAACAGATTGAGGAGACGGTGGAGTTGTACTACAACAGCGGCCAGTTTGCCCATACCCTGGAATTCATGCTGTCCCGCTTCCATGGCCCCTATGCCATGTATGAAAGTCTTGCGGCATGGTTTGACAGACATGCGTTGTTCGGAGTGCAGTCCTCCCGCATACGGAAATATGAGATTCTACTGGAGTGGGGAATTGCCTGCATCCTCGGAGAGCCGCAGACACCGCCGTTGTCGGGGCAGACTGGCACAGGCGGGCAGATACGCTCCGACGTGCCGTCTATAAAGGATGAAGCGGACAGTCAGATCTCCCGATTGAAAGAAGTCCTTCTCTACGATCTGTATCTGCGCGAGCATATGAAGAACCGCCCCGCCTTCGCCCCCTCTCAGGAGCCCTGGAAAGAAGTCATTCATGACGCGCTGCACCGGGAGTCTTTGGAACATACAAGATTCCCGGAACTGGCGGACTGCAATTACCGGGAACTGACCAAGAGACTGCATGGGGAAGTGTTTACTCACATCTTTGATGAACCCACGCTTGTGTTGTTCGGATATGAGCGGCGCGATCCGCTGACCAACAATGGAATCACGGCAGCGGAATCCCTGGCCGGCAGCATACCAGACTCTGCTACCCCAGGTGCTCTCCCCAGATCTGCACCAGCTTTTCCAGAGAAAAAGCGGCGTTAGCCGGACTGGTGGAAGGCAGTTCCACCACCAGATGCCCATAGGCCTCCGGCTGGTATGCTTTGAAATATTTTGCCGCAGTCCTGCCGTTTACCAGTATCTTTTCTATCCGGGACGCCTCCATGACAGCCCGAAGATCCGCCGCTTTCACATTGCGGATACTGCTGTCGCTGGAACCCCGGATCTGGCAACTTTCAATCACATCATACACCGCCAGGCCATGGCGCAGAAGCAGGGCCTTTTTCTCCGGGATATCCCTGGGCACCGGCTCCCCGTAAACCGCTGCCAGCATGGGCCAGAAGCGGTTCCTGGCGTGCCCGTAATAAAAACCTTGCTCTCTGGATTTCACGGAGGGCAGGCTGCCCAGTATCAAAATCCGGGAATCTTTGTCATATACCGGCGCAAAGGGCTGCACCACCTGTTCATACTCTGCCATATCGGTCTCCTCACCTGTTTTTACAGTTTCCCAAGCCGTTTCATTTCCCCTCTTCAAGAGAAATAAACTCCAATTCCCGGGCCGCCTGCTCTCTGGAATCATACAGCCTCACCTGTGGATAATCTCTCAGGCGTTGCCGCCATACAGCGCCATTTGCTATAAATTCCGGGCCGCTCTCTGCTATGAGACGGCATTTCCCCTCCTTAAAAAAGCAGACCGGCCCCTCTCCCTCCGGATCCGTCCCCTGACCCACAGTTCCAAAAAATCCTCCCTGACCGTCCACCGCGAAAATATCTACTCTGGGCACGGCATAAAAAGGTATTTCCACCTCCATATCTTCAAAGAGAAAGTAAATTCCATATTCCTTCCCCCAGCGGTCATACGCAGGGCCCCTCTCCCGCAGAGGCATGGTATAGACAGTGGTCCCCGCCGGGATCACCTCCGCATCCCGGACATAGACGGAGACCACCTCTCCTTCGGTGCAGTCCAAATACAATTTTTTCATAATATCCCCCGCCTATGGGCCTCCTCCAGAAGCCGGGGCTGTATCTCGGGATAAGTCCACTCCTCGGGCAGTTCCTTCGTCAGCAGAATTTTTTCAATCTCGCTGTGCAGTTCCGGCTCAAAGGTTTCAATTTGGGCATAGTACAGCATTCCGAAACTCTCTTCCGTCCCGCATATCCCAGAACGGCCAGTACATGGTTCTGAACACAAAGATATGGCATCCGATTCCTCCTGCCCGTCAGAACCATCCGTGGCCGCTACCGAATACACGCACACAGGCAGCAGGGTGTAGCGGACCGCTCCCGTCTCCTCATACAGTTCCCGCCTGGCGGTATCGTCAATCTTCTCCCCCGGCTCCCGATGTCCTCCCGGAACTTCATAGGTCTTCCTGTCCCGATGTTTACAGAACACCCATTGATCCCCTGCCCTTGCGATAATCACTGCATATTTCAACAGATGATCCTCCACTTCTTCATAGAATTGTACTTTCGTCATGCCTGTAATTTCTGTCCTTTCCGTACTTAATATTCTTCCTGTCCCGCCATTGGCCTCCCTTGTATGCCTCTGCCAGTTTCTTTATCCAAATCCGCACAGCCTCCTGCTTACATTGTAATACACCCCCCGGACATCCCTCATGAAGCGGAATACACCAGATTCTTCCGTCCCTTATCAGAACCGAAATACCATCCCCACCACCGCTGCAGCCAGCAGCCACACCGCCGGATGCAGCTTTCGGAAAAGCCTGATCCGCATCAGTCCGAACACCGCCACGCACAGGATCAAAGGCCCTGTGTGCAATGCGCCTTCCTCCGTCACCAGCACCACTTTGAAAAGCCCCCATACAGCGGCGGCGATCAGAGCCGTCACCGCCGGACGCACCCCGGCAAACACCGCTTTCACCATGGGTTTCTCGCTGAAATTGGTGAGAAATCTGGCAATGAGAATCATGATTATGACACTGGGCAGTACCAGCGCCAGGGTTGCCGTCAGCCCGCCCGGTATTCCCGCCCCCTGATAACCCGCATAGGTAGCCATATTCACTCCCAGGGGGCCCGGCGTGCTTTCCGACACCGCCACCATATCGGTCAGGTCCTCCAGGGCGTACCAGTCATATTTTTCCGCCAGGTCCATCAGAAAAGGCAAGGTGGCGGGGCCTCCTCCCACCGCAAACAGACCGATCTTGAAAAACTCCCAGAAAAGAAGAAGAAACGTCATTGCTGAAGCCCTCCTTTTTCCCTGCGCTTCTTCCTCAGAAGTTCCGATGCTCCGCCGAAAAGCCCTGCCAGCGCCACGATGGCGATGGTGGGAACAGGGGTAAACAGGGCCAACACCAGAGACATGGCACAGACCGTCACACACACCAGATTCACCAGGCTTTTTCTGGCCATGGTTATAACCGTATTCAGCATCAGCGCACAGACCACCCCCTTAATCCCCATCATCGCATGTTGAAACCAGATGTTATCCACCAGCGTCTGAAAAAAAGAAGCGATCAGAGTGATCAAAGCCAGCGACGGAGAGATCATGCCCAGCGTGGCGGCAATCCCGCCCGCTATCCCCTCCCTCTTATATCCCACAAAAGTAGCAGTATTTACAGCTATAACGCCGGGCGTACACTGCCCGATGGCATAGCAGTCCAGCAGTTCCTCTTCACTGATCCATTTCTTTTTCCGTACCAATTCATGCTTCAGCATGGGCAGCATGGTAAGGCCGCCGCCAAATGTCAGTCCCCCGATTCGGAAAAAAGTCAAATACAGTTCCCCCAAGGCTCTTACATCCATACTTCCTTTATCCCCCTATACCTCCCATAGCCCGGAATGCTCCGGGTCTCTAACGAACCAGGCTTTTCCCCATCCAGATATCCGGCTTGCCCAACCCGTTGGCATCCGGAATCACGCCGATGATCTGATATCCCAGCTTTTGGTAAAATGTAAAAGGATGATTTTTCAGGTTTCGGATATTCCGAATTTTAGCAAAGGTATCTTCAAACAAATTGCCCTCTGACAGCGTAGTACTCCCGTCCTCATCGTCACTACCCAAGTACAGGGTCAGGCAGCCCTTTTCTTTCAGCCACCTTTCCAGTTCCCGCACCAGGGCACTGCCCACTCCCTGGGAGCGGCAGGATTCCTCCACTGCCAGCGGGTGCAGTTCCCAGGCCGTCAGGTCATACCGGGGAGCAGCACCCGCCAGGCCCGCCAGCCGGCCGGCCAGAACCGCGCCCAGAGCCAATTTTCCCTCCTCCAACATCTCCTGTACTTCTTCCTCCGCGCAATCCCCGTAACAATGAGGGAAAGCCTGCCGCAGAATCCCGGCCGCCTGCTGTAAATAAGTTTTTTGTGTACCGTCCAGTAAAATGAATTCCATGTCTATGTTCCTTTCTCCAAAGTCTGTAGTAACTCTTTTGGGTACCTGTTAAATCCGGCGGCGTTCCGATCCGCCGATGGTAAAGGATATTTCTCCCCGGTCTCAGCCCCCTTCCGTCTCATAAGCTGTATAAGAATGGTCAAAATGATACCCCAGCTTTTCGGCCAGCGCCACCGACCAGAGATTGTGGGCATCCCAACTGGGATACAGACTGCGGGAACAACATTCCAGAATCAGCCGGGCACCGCAGACATAGGCCAGCCCTCTTCTGCGCTGATCCTCTCTGGTGTCGATCTCTACTTCTATTCCGCCCCTGTAACTGGAATAAGAAGAGGCTCCCGCCACCAGTTCCTCTCCCTTTAAAATCACTGCGCCAAGGCCCCATTCCTGAAATCTCTCATAGCTGCCATACTGAGCCACCAGATCCCGGCTCCAGGAATTTTCCAGGCACTTTCGGTAAAGTTCCCCGTCAATCAGATTCAGGCTGTACTCGTGAGAAAGACCTGCCACTGCCCGCCGCAGCCTGTTCGGATCCCAGACCCCGGGCTCCTTTTTGATGGCGTAGCGGGTCACTCGGCGCACGCTGTGACCATAGGCCCGGCGAATTGCGCTCTCCCAAGTCATGCCTGAAGATTCTTCCCCGCATATCTCCTTTCGTTCCTGGGGAATCGTGATCCCCCCGGCTGAGTCTCGGAACTTCTGCAGGCCCAGGGCCTCCTGGGACGAATCTTCAAAAGAATCCCTCGCAACCATAATCCAAAAATTTTTGCCACAGCCCTTTGGCTTATGAACTGCCAGATCCACATTCGGTTCCCCTGCCAAAAAGCAGAAGTCTCCCAGCACCGCCTTGGCGGAACGGGGAGCGGCAGAACCGTCCCCCACAACATAAATCTCTCCCATAATGCCCTGCAGACAGGAATCAATCATGGTCTCCCCCCAGCCCGCGAATAAAGGCTCCGCCTCCCGGGGATTCTTCGGTTTGTATATATATCCCATATGCTCCATCCTTCCAGACAAAAAGCCATCACAATGCAAGCCCATTTCAGCCAATGCATCTTCCTCCATACGCCGTCGCACACAGGCGGCCCGAGTTTTTTCTAAATCCACATCCTTTGCTGTGCTACAGCATATGCCTCACCGATTTTTTCCGCATAATATCCGTGAGAATTCCATTCAGCGGTATGGAAAATATAATTCAGTATAGCATATCGCCCCACGTCCGTAAAGTCGCCAGTTCCCTGTACAGACGTAATCCTGTGCTGTAGGGATATTTTTGTCATACTGATCCTTTCAGCAGCGCTTTCTGAAAGCCGGATACCCCCTGCTCCTTCTTTTGATAATGCCAAAGGAAAGTTGATACCAAACACATATTGGACTGAAGGATTTGTACAAGCTATTTTATATATTGAAGCTGAATTAGACTTTTTGCATATGCGACATAAATATCGGGAAGAAAAACACCCGTGAATATTTAACCCACCGACAAAACCATTCCATTAACTATGAATGGCTTAATATATTAAACTTTTGAATATCTAATAATAGGGATAATGAACCTCGTCATTATAAGCAAGAAGTAAGGAAGTAGACTTACCCGAAAGATTTAGAGAAATTCACCAATTCACAATGCTTTATGAATTATTCACCCAGCAGGCTTGGAATACTAGATTCCAAGACACCATATTTTCGAGTTCTTTGTCAGACATGATTCATTTGGTCTTGGTTCAAGAAGGTGTGCAAAATATTTCTGTGAATTCAGACCATTTGATTTAGTGGTCTCGAGCAAGGCATATATGGCATTGACTCTGTCTAGAATTCTCACTTAAGTTGTCCAAAATTTGCAGTATCCGTATTCAAGATAAATAATGTCGTAGCCAAAGATACCCTATAGTTTGTAACACTTCCCGGCATCTATTTTCTAACTCCCTTTTCGGAAAAGTGTTTTAAGTATATTTATAGAAAAGCACATAATCTGCAACAGCGTAACAGCTCTATAAACTGATATTTATTCATATGACAAAATGTGTGTAATCTCATTTGGTATATTTTCTAATGAAGTTTTCAAAAATTTAGGTACAAGATCAATATATTTCAGTTTTTCCATGGGGATCCAATACAAATGTTCATGATTTTGATCTGTACTGACACCACTGACTATCTTTATGTCTGCTTCTTTCATTAAATAGAAAAAACAATTTCCCGATGAGAAACACTGTCAACGCTGAAAAAACGCTCCTCAATAAATACTAATCTGTCAATTTCAAAATGATAACTCGTTTCCTCATAGCATTCCCTAATAACCGCACTTTCCGAAGTTTCATTTTCCTGTATTCCTCCGCCAACAGTATAAAAACAATGATGATGATCACTCTTTACAAGCAGAACACAATCATTTTTAAAGATCAAAGCCGCCGACCGCAAGGAAAATTTCATATTGCAGGTCTCATATCCGATATCCCTATATACTCCTTTACAAATTCTAGATCTATATACTTAATCATGAATCTTTACTGTCATTTTGAATGCATATTTATAAGTCATTTTCTAATAGACACACAATTCCGAAAAGGGAGTAACACTGCTATCGGCACCATATTCCCGGTTATAAAACATGGAGCCAATAACAGTGCTACTGTGAGAACCTGCGTTTTATACAGATATAAGTTCATACTCTTTCATACCGAATCCCAGTTCCGCCGCTGCGTCAATGGTATGGGTACCATGCCGGGACTCTACCCTCTGAAGGAAATGGTCTCTTCCCGGGTCCTTAGACTGATAAATCAAATCCATGCACGCCTGGTCCAACGCCACCGAATCCAGAGAGGATAGAATTCCGATGTCTTTCATGCAGGGATCCTCTGCCACGGCGCAGCAGTCGCAGTCCACGGACAGATTGCACATCATATTGACAAAAGCAGTATTTCCCCTGAAGTATTCCATCACGCTTCCGGCGGCGTCCGCCATGGCCTCGCAGAACACATCCTGTTCTGCCACATTGTCCCATACCACGGTCTGGTCACCGGTCTTACCGCCGGAGTGAATCAGACATTTCCCTTTGGTGGAGGCACAGCCGATGGAAAGCTGTTTCAGGGCTCCGCCAAAGCCACCCATGGGATGTCCCTTAAAATGAGACAGCACCAGCATGGAATCATAGTTTGCCATATTTTTGCCCACAAAGTTCTCACGCAGCACCTTGCCGCCGGGGATGGGCAGTACCAGGTCCGGACCCTCTCCATCCATCAAATCCACCTGGAAATACCTGCTCCACCCGTGCTCCATCATCAGCATTTTATGTTTCTCCGTGGAATTTCTGGCCCCGTCATAGGCGGTGTTGCATTCCACAATGGTTCCCTTTACCGCCTCCACCATGGGCTGCATAAACTGGGGCCGCAGATAGTTCTGATTGCCCTTCTCGCCGGAATGTACTTTTACCGCCACCTTGCCCGGCAATTCCTTTCCCAGCACTTCATACATCCTAATGACCGCTTGCGGCGTAATTTCTTTTGTGAAATAGACCTTTGCCTTTTCCATATGCTTCTCCTCTCTCTTGCCGGCAGCATCGTTCCTCCTGCATGCCCAAAACTCCTGCGCTCTAAAAGCATGGGCAGACAATCCCCATTCCTGAAAAAGAGGTTATGCGCCCGGATCCTGTGGCAGCAGCAGAAAGTATACTTGACATCTGCCCTTGCAGTTTATAAAATTGCTCTAAGGATAGTATACAGCTTAAAGTTCACTTTAAGTCAAGACTTTTTTCTTGTCTTATACTACTATCGGGAAAAATCGGTATTTACCAAGGACTATATATTTCAGACCTTTCGGTACAGCACAGAATGCAAAGGAGGAAACTATGCTATTTACTGTGGGAGAAATGGCGAGGGAACTGGGAATTCCGGCCTCCACGCTCAGATATTACGATCAGGAAGGACTGCTGCCTTTTGTAAAGCGCTCCGGCAGCGGGATGCGCATATTCACGGACGCCGATTATGAGACCTTGATGGTCATCGGTTACTTGAAAAAATCCGGACTGTCCATAAAGGAAATCAAATCTTTCATCTCCATGGCCGCACAGGGGGACGCCTCCATCAAAGACCGCCTGGCTCTGTTCCGGGGACGGCGTACCGCCGTCCAGAAACAGATCCGGGAATTGCAGGAGACTCTTTCTCTGCTGGAATATAAATGCTGGTACTATGAGACTGCCCAAAAAGCCGGCACAGAAAACGCCGTCCGAACCCTTTCCCCGGAGAACATTCCCCAGGAATACAGAGACGTCAGATGCCGTCTGAATATGACTCACAGCAAGGAGCAGGAATAGGAACGTCACTATTCCCGGCTTATCGAGCGCTTCCGATCCACTGCCCGTGGCTTGTCCTTTGCACCCGCCATGGGCTTTGTATAATGGGTTCAGAAAACGTAATTTACCACCAGGATAGCGGCCCCCAGCACCGCCAAAACCACGCCCGTTGCCCGGTTCAAAGTGACGGCGCTGGCCTTGTTGGCAAACTTGGCGGCGATCCTGGCCCACAGCAGTGTGGAACCCACGCAGAACAGCAGACACCACAGATCCGGCATCCCACCGATGACAAAGTGGCTGGCCGAACCGGTCAATGCCGTAAAAGTCATGATAAAAACACTGGTTCCTACCGCTGTCTTGAGTTCGTACCCCAGCACGCTGGTAAGGATTAACAGCATCATCATGCCGCCCCCTGCCCCGATAAAGCCGCAGATAAAGCCCACCAGGGTTCCGCAAACCATGGATTGTATGATCCGCTTTTTCCTGCTGACTCTGTTCATGGCTTCCCTGGTGGTCATAACAGGCTTTACAATAAACTTGATGCCCAGCAGCAGGGTCATAAACACGGAAAAACTGCCCATGGTGGTGTTCGGCACTTGGCTGGCCACCCAGCTTCCCCCCAAGGTGAACAACAGCACCGTGGCCATCATCACCAGGCCGTTGCGGATATCCAGATTCTTGTTCTTGCCGTAAGTGTAAGCGCTGACAGCACTGGCCAGAACATCGCTGGCTAAGGCGATTCCCACGGCCTCATAGGCCGGAAGCCCCAGGAACGTAATCAGCATGGGGCTGATCACGGCGGCGGCACTCATGCCCGCAAATCCGGTGCCCAGCCCGGCCCCTATTCCTGCCAAAAAACAAATGATAAACTTGGAGATCATCCTCCTATCCTCCTCACAGTATTTGCCCCCCATATATTGCCCTGCGCCTTCTGAAAACGGTCTATTTTTCCCACAACATATAAGATTTTCGGTGGAAAGAGCGTCCATTAATTTACTCTCACATTTTGTTCTCCGTACTTCCTGAGAGCCTGTCAACAGCAAGATAAGCCGTGGGCTGAAAATAAATGTCCTTTCCTTTATTGCACTCATACATAAAATCTTTCAAAGGCTTGCTCGTATATTTTGAAAAATCCCCGTATATTGCAAACCTCACGCCATAATTAATGAATTTTTGTAAGATTTCCCCTGCCAGACAACTACTCAAAACAAAGAAATCGTCTACAATAGCTCCCTTGTTTACGGCAATATTTTCACATCCCGTTTCGTATTTCACTGTCATAATCAGATCCAGAGCAGACTGAACGTCTGTAATCAGCAATTTATCGCTGCTTATTACCGCAATCTCCGTATTATTTTTTTTAATAACTTCTGTTTTCATATTCTACCTCCATATAAATCACAAACACTTTGCTATATCTCACAACAACATTTTCTAAAAGTTCGACAGGGAGCTTCCTCCTGCTATTCATACAAGCTGTCAATCAAATGATCAACCATAAAATCAAATGTTTCCACATGATCCTGCGGAAGAATATCCTTGTTTTTGATATTCAAAATTAGAGAATAAATAACTGACATCGCCATATCCGCATCAACCTTACATCTCAAATAGGATGGATTGAGAAAAAGCTGTTGGCTCTTCTTATTGGACTCTACAATTTTTTTTGATTGTTCCTCTGACAGCTTGTTCATAAAGATTGTAAAATCAGTACTATTCGAATTGCATAAAAAATTATTTTGATCATATTCTCGATAAATGAACTTCAAGGCTTCCGCAACACCATACCTATCTTTATACTTCTCAATCAATGCAGATGCTGCATTGCAAATTTGTTCCTGCACAGAACATATTACTTCACAAAACAGAGCCTCTTTCGATTCAAAAAATAGATAAAATGCGCCTTTCGAGATTCCTGCCTGCTTACAAAGGTCATCTACACTGGTTTTCTTATAACCGTACTGTGTCCAGTATCGCTTACAAATTTCCCGCAAGTTCCTTCTAATATTATTCTTTTCTCGTTCTGTAAAACTTCTTGCCATAAATTGCACCTCTCTTTGTGACTCAAAATAACATATCAGTCATATGTATAATACTGCCTTTATTTTCAAAAGTCAAGTAACACTTTATAATTTCTATAAAAAAGCAGAGAAAAATCGAGTCGCATCTCCATTCTCCTCTGCTCTGTATTATTTAAGTCCCTTTTTCTGCCCCACAGCCTCCAGTATGTTCTCTGTATCCGTCCACAGTGCTCCGGGATTGCGGATGTACTCATATATCTGCTCATGGGACAGATACTCCAGCATATATTTTCCCAGACGATAAGAGATGGAGTAAGCCGCAGGAAGTTCCTGGTAATGGAACATCAATTCGTCACGGCTGCAATTCAGTTCCACAGGAGCCATGACCTGTCCTGCCAGATTGGTGGCCAAAGCCTCCCAAAACCATATGACACCATTGCAATTGGGTTCCACCTGCTGCTGACAAATATGTACAAACTCGTGGACAATCAGCCGTGCGTATTCCTCCCTGTCCATGTGGGCATGAGAACTGCTTTCACGGCATGCCTCCAAAGACAATATGTGAATCCTGCCATCAAAAGTATCCGCAATCATCCAATCCCTGTAATCCTGTCCGCACTCCGCCACATGGGCAGCGTAAACATCCACGTTAGAATGTATGACCACCAATACCTTTTGATCCAACTTCTCCAGCAGGAAAAAGTTCATGATCCTCTCCATATTTTCCAGAAGCGTCCCGACTATATCCCCAACCAGCTTCTGACAGGATTGGCTGTAATGAAGTTCAAAAAATTCTGTGGAAAACACGCCCTCTTTTCCGGCATATACCCCATAGCGCATAAACATCTCCAGAAACCGATTCTCCACCTCTTCAAAAGGCAGCGCCTCGTAGGAGAACTCTGCGGCCATCACCGGCGGCTTCTGTTCTATGCGCTCGTTCAGCAGGTTCAGCAGGTCATAATAGAGCATATCATTGTCAATTTGCTTAACCTGCCTCTCCTCCTCATTCGTCAGGACAGTTCCCAGATATTTGATATATATCTGTTCCAGCAGCCGCTCCTCCACAGCCTTATACTGCGGCATGACGCCCTTGATCGGTCGGGGTACATCCGACAGATAACATTCGCTGGCGTCATGCAGCAGACAGGCCAATATCAGCCGGTCAGAATAGCCCCTGGCCTCTGCCTCCCGGGCACAATGAATACAATGCTGTCCCACGGAAAAAAAAGTTTTTACATGTCCGTTCCCCCGGCAGATCAGGGACAGAGCATGGGCAATATCCCGAATGTCAATCTCGCCACTCTCCGGACAAACCGGATCAAAATGCCTGCCCGTATATGTTGTAATGCAGCCCATCGTATTCTTCCTCTCTTACCCCTTTACCACCCGAAATGCTCCTGGATTTGCTGCGCCACCTTCTCCGGCGACAGCCGGGAATTGTCAATTCGAATATAATTGGCAAAGGGTATTTCCCCTTCCCGGCTCACCAGGCGGTAATTGGCATCCTCCTTCCGTATGAGGCCTTCGGAAAACTCCACATCCCGCTTAGACGCCTTATTATTCAAACGATTCTCCGTTCGGTTTCGCTGTAGCCGGATCTCTTGGGAAGCCACCAGTTCCACGCAGTAAATCTCCGCTCCATTATCCTCAAAAAGCCCGACTACTTCCTGTATGTAATCCCAATCGGAGTGCATGTCAAAAGCCCACATATACGTGAAAATCATGCCCTCGTAGTCACTCTTCACAAACTCCTCCAGCACAACGCTGCGAAGCCTGTTAATCACATCTCCCCGCCATCCGCCAAAGATCTCAATCACAGGCTCAATCATCATATGATTATGGAACAGCCGCAATCCCGTTCTTTTCATCAATTCCTGCCCCACCGTCATCTTGCCTACCGCGCCGCTTCCTACTATCAATACCAGTTTCATGTTTCCCCCTTCATCACTCCACCCGCATTAACATGTCAATCTGATTCTACCACATGTCGCCACAGGATTCAAGGAGAGTCAGCAAAACCGGCTGTGTTTCCGAAACAGGCCGTGAACAGCACCTTTCTGCTTTACGCCAATCTTTTAAGTTTTTCAGAGTGTTCTGCCAGTACTTCTTTACAGACGGATATATCCTGTTTCATATTCTCATAGTCTTCCACGCTTATCTTGTAGCGTTCAAACGTTGATGTATAACAGGATTCTATTGTATTCAGGCGCGGCATAACAATGTTTTCCAACGTCAATTCTATATTTTTTACTCTTACTTTGAGTTCCTGTACCTCCTCTTTCAGCTTCCGTACCTCCTCTTTCAGATTCCGTACATCCTCTTTCAGCTTCCGTACATCCTCTTTCAGTATTTGTACATCCTCTTTCAGTATCCGTACATCCTCTTTCAGTTCCCTGATATCCTCTCTTAGTTCCTCCATATCGCTTTTCATGTCTTGCATATCTTTTTTTATTCCCCGTATATCTTCTCTGATGGGGGTCAGCATATTAGAAATAGCGTGTAATCAGAGAGAACAACACCCCAACACATGAGGTACTGTTCTCTCTGCTATTGTGACTTTTATTATACAGGAAGTAAAAATATTGTCAATCCCTAAATTAAAAAAATATCCCATTGTACGGAGCAATACATTCCATGACATCCTCCCCGCGTCAGGTTTTTGCTTCATACTCTTTTGACTGGAGGCTGCAGCCATTGGGCATTACTTACCTTAGAGCTGCAGGACCGCCCCCGCCGATACATATTCTATCTGTTCCTTCATCTCCTCCCGCATTAAGGCAAAATTCTCCCGGCCCGTGCAGTGGCAGGTGTAATATTGAACGTCCTCTCCTTTCAAGCACCGGGCCAACTCCCGCACCGGCTCCGGGGACTTGTCTCTCATAATGTGAAACCCGCCCACCACATGGGTTATGCGTTCTCCCAGATCACAACATGCCTTGTCCATGATATTGACAATGCCGCAATGAGCGCAGCCCGCCAGCAGGACCCGGTACTCCCCCTGGCGGATCAGCAGGCTTTGCTCATGGGAAAAATCATCCTGCCGCTTCTTTCCGCCTTCCAAAGTATACAGGTTTCGGTTGGACTGCGGATATAATTCCCGCTTTTTCACATCCGCTATAATCATCAGTTCCTGGTCCAGTTCTAAATTGCCTTCGGTGAGAACCACCTGATCATGAGAAGCAAGGGAATCGTCCAGTCCTATATCTGCATACAGACACAGCACCTTGGAAAAGTGCCTGTCAAAGGCTTTCCTGTGAACATATACTCTTGCCCTGGAATTCTGCCGCAGAAAGAGTCCCAAGGCCCCGCCATGGTCATAATGTCCATGGGAGATGACCACAGTATCAACCTCCTCAATTTTTACACCCATCTTCAACGCATTCTCCAGAAAAAGTCCGCTCGGTCCCAGATCAAACAATACCTTATGATTTTCGGTCTCAATATACAGGCATAAACCGTGGACTTTCCCGTACTCTGACGAGACTGCCGTGTTTTCCACCAACACTTTTATGATCATACGATTATTCTCTCCCATCCCCTGTTTACACGGATCACAGCCCGCCGACGGCGGTACTCGCTCTGCACAGAGGATACTGGCCGCTTGAACCCCGATCCGTCACTAACTCATATGCATACCCATGGCCGTCACCACCGCCACCAGATTATCCTGCCCATCCGTAATCCGGGTTTCGTAGTAACAGGCCCGCCTGCCGTCCTTAATCTGCCTGCATTCCGCCACCAGCCGGGCATCCTTGGGCATACTGATAAAACTGATATTGCTGTTGGCAGTCACGGTCATATGTCCCGGTGGATTGGATGCCACCGCAAATGCAAAGTCTGCCATGGTAAACAACGCTCCTCCCATCACATGGCGATGGGCCGCCATATGCTTCTCCTCCGTAAGCAGGCTGCAGCGGGCGTAGCCCTCCGCCACCTCCTCAATGACAATCCCTGTGGTCTGGGTGGCGTAAGTATCCGCCTTGAAAAACTCCCTTGCCTCCTCCAATTTGGTCATCCCTGTTCATCCTTTCGCCAGCATTGTTTTATAGTTATTTCACATTCCTATCCCCGCCGACACACATCCAAAACGGGGCATTCCCGGCACGGCCATAATAGACCTTAGTCATTCCGCTTATTCCTTTCAGTATCGGAGCTTCCAATGATAAGCGCTTCTCCTCACAGATCCTGTTTGACAGCATTAATCACCGGGGTAAAATCATCCGTATCCCCGCAGAAGAAGCCGCCGATTCTGTCGCAGATATGCTCCATCACCCCTCTGGCGGCCTGGTAGTCCTCCGTCCGAAACGTAATATAACAGAGAAACTTCACCTGATGTTCCTTCAGAAAAGCATCAGCAGATGCCTCCCCAAAATCCGGCTCCATGGCCTCTACATCCATACAGCCGCCCGCTCCCAGGTCGATCTCCAATACCTGGGCGGCTTCCCAGTACTCCATCTCGTATGCCGTGTCGGACAATGCCTCTTTCAACGCACCTACCGTCATATCCCCATGGAACATGTAAAACCAGCCCTCCGGTACATCCTGCCTGAATTGTTTTTTCTTCGCTTTACTTTTCATCCTATGGTTTCCCTTCCGGCCTTCTTATAATTCGTATCTGCCTCTGTCCGACTCCCTGTTGCTCTAAAATAGCAGAAATCTGCTCAAATCATGCATACATTATAGTCAAAATCTTTGAGAAATACAACTGCTTTTTATTTTTTGAGCCCGGTGCGGCGCTTCTGCTTCTTACAAAAAGCCTGAATACAATCCACGCTCTGCTAAAAATCTATTGTCATGAATAAAAAAGGATGTGAATCTACTGAAATAAATTTCCGAAGATTCACACCCTTAAGTTTCTAATACCCAGTCTCTAATTCTTATCTTCTTTTATAAGGTCTATACGGTATCTGCATAGCGGGAACTTCCCTGCACATTATAAGCCCCGGTAGAGGTATACCCGCTGGCGGCATTGGCCTGGGTCGTCATATAGTAGTCCACAAGCGAAGCGCTGGTTGCGATGGAAGAACCGTAGTCGCTGAAAAACTTCTGAACCTGGGACATATCTGCTTTCTTAAATGTGTCCTCGTCAATCTTCAGCTTGCCCTTTTCATCCACATTAATGCCAAACTGCTTAAGCGCATCCGCATTCTGCGCCGTCTTTTCTCTGATGTGAGACAAATTGGCCAGCACACCTGAATTTGAACTGGATTCGGCAGCGTCAAACATACGGTTGTAGTTGTTTACAAAACTCTTGGCTGTGGCAAAGATCTTCTCAATATCGTATTGATCTGTCTCATTGCCGTCCTTATCCTTTACCTTTTCATATAAAGCGCTGGACGCAAGGGCTTTACCGTCTGCCTTGAGGGAAGACGCGCTGGACGCCGCCGTGCTGTCTGTCCCGTTGTTGTCCGTAGCGTTTGAACCGTTCGCGGCGCCCGCAAACTGAAGGCGTGAGGCAACCGTAGAACCATAACTCATGACATTCTTGGAGGAGAACATCTCCTGCACCTTGGAAACTCCCGCCTCTTTCAGCTTGGCTTCATCAAGATCAAGCGTCCCGTTGGAATTCACCGTAATGCCGATTTCCGAAAGTTTATCGGCATTCGTAGCCGAGGTGCTCATCACATTCGCCACATACGCCGTTTTATTGGCCAAAGTGGAATTTTTCGCCGCATTCACTACATTATTGTATTCTGATACATAAGATTTTATCGCAGAGACTACCTTGTCTGCCGCACTCTGTCCATTCGCCGTATCCGTATAAGTCTTATCATTCTGCAGCACGGAAACAGACGTCTTCAGACTTGAAAGTCCCGATGTCAATTCGGCATTTGCCTTCTGGGCCTCTTTAGAGACCTTTGGATGCCTCTTCTCCTCCAGAATCCTGTCCAGAACATTGCTTTTACTGCTTTTCGAGGTGGCCGTTGTACCCGTACTCTGCCATGCGCTTTCTCCCTTGGAATCCGCATAATAAGCCTTCATCAGCTTGCCGTAGCTGCCGTTCTTGATGGCTGCGTAATCACCCAGCCAGTTGCTGGAGGCGGCATTGCCTGCAGCAGATCCTACGCTGGAAAAGAGATGCGAATAGTCAGGCTTTGTAGCTTGCACATCAAAACTGATTCCCATAATCTTACCCTCCTGTCATCCTTGACTCTGTTAAAAAACTTCCTGTTATGTCTATTGTATCGTCATCTCCTCTTTTAAGCAATAGGTATTTTGGGATTTTTATGCTTTCCTGGAGATTTTTACATAAATCTCCAGCTAATAATCTTTTTTTCTTCTGCAGTTATTACATTTTTTTATGAAAGTTCCTCCAAATTCTCCTCCGCAATACCGGCAAAGCCCCTCACCCATCCATTGTCTGATCATTCCCTGTCTGCGGCTCTCCTCATAATATGCCGCTTTTTCTATCTGGTTGCCTATCAAGGTATATCTCATAGCCTTCATCAATGCGGAATCTCTTTGCAGCATATTCGCTGTCAGTAAAACGGAATCGATATAGACATTTTGAGACCAAATCGGCGGCGTACCCAGCTTATATACCAATCTGCTTGACAGATACACGCTGTGGCATCCCTTAAAATGATTATATCTCGGGTCAAGTTTCTCCAGGCTGTCCGGCAGATATAACTGCAATTTGAAAGAGTCAGCAAACGCATCTCTCCCAATCTCTTTCAGTCCATTGGGCAGGACTATATTTTCCAGACTTTTACACCCCCAAAACGCATAGGATCCAATTACTCTCAGGTTTTTGGACAGTGTTACGGTTTTCAATGCATCACAGTTATAAAACGCCCCTTCTCTGATTTCCGTTACATGATCCGACATTATGACGCTTTTTATTTTCTTGCTTAAAAATGCATTATTACCAATCGCAGCCACCTCTTGGGGAATCATTACATCTGTCGAAGTTCCACCATATCTTACCAACACCCCTCTGTCAATATTAAATTCCCTCTCCTCTGCCACGCTGCTCTGCCCGCTGCCATTTACTACATTAATGCCTGTAGGGCTGCTGCCTGTCGAAGCATAGTTCAGTTTAACCACAATCGGACCGTTCTCATATGGATTCCACCGGGGCTTCTCTATTGTATATTCCGTATCGCAATAAGGACATACAATCACCTCGTCCCCTTTCTCCATGTGCAGCTGTGCCCCGCATTGTGTGCACATTTTCGGAATCATTTTCATATTCTGTCCCTCCGTATTTCTTCTGTTCAAAAGAGCGAGTTATTAATTATACCATGGCTCCCATATAAAAACAATAGCAGCACTGGACCAGGACAATGCCTCCGGGCAGCCCTCTGCTCTATTTCTACTAACAAAAAATCCAGCGTTTTCCTGTTTTAAGAAAATCTGCTGGATTTTGGCGTACTTTAATAACTGTTCCTTTTACTGTAAACAGATGACTTCCTGTCCGTTCTTTTTGTATTTTTTCATGTAATTTATTGATGTTATACCCTAAGCAGAGCAAAAGAATCTCTAGTTTTACCTTTGTTTTCCCACGAAGCAGGAATCTTTGGAATCCATAGTCATTTTTCAGAACACCAAATGCACCTTCTACTTGAATGGATCGGTTTATCCGATATTTGATCCCTGTTTCACTCAGGATGTTTTCATAAGATTCCTGCCGCTTTTCCAAAAAACTTTTTGACAGGTACAGCCGCTTGTTCCCTCTGGCAAATCCTGTACGGAAACGGGCAATGGTGCTGTGATCCGGTGCTTTCTGACCGGCTAACAGCCACATAAAGTTAATATCACTCCTGCAGGCGGTTTCTCTCGAAGAATAATACCTCCAATTCGAGGCTCAGCAGTCGAACAGAATCATCATTAGGGACCAGACCTTCTAAACTTAATGGTAAAACCAGTTGATAAGGTTCGCCAAATTCGGTATAATTTTTATGGTATTTTAATTTACTGGACATATCTTATTATACCACGGATGGCAGGCTCTTCGGAGTCTGCTTTTCTGTTTTTGGCATAAAAACGGAGCCGTTGCTCCGGCAGATTATTCATCTACTTTTGCAACAGCCCCGCTCTGTTGTTCCCTGCTTACTGCAAATATTCTCTGACACACTGCAGCGCCGCCTCGTCCTCCGCCTTGGCCCTGAGAATCTGCTCCGCCAGTTCTTCCCGTACTTTCCTGTCCGCCAAATGCCGAAGCATGGCATCCACATCTGACCAGTCCCCGATCCGACCGCTCATCTCCTGGGCAAAACCACTTACTTTTCGGAAATGACCAGCGGCCTCTTCCAGCTTCCCATTGTCCTGACCCGGCTGTCTGGCCGCCAGTTCCAACAGATACTCCGCTCCGTGGCTCCTGCCGTCCATCAGGCACTGGGTGGCGTCGTTCTGAACCAGCAGCTTGGAGAACAGGCTGTCATAGGCTTCACTGGCAAAATGGCTTTCCTCCAGAAGCATCTCACGCCATGCGTCATAGGCCAGTATTCCCTTGGCGTAGGAATACTCCTTACGCCCCTCCAGAGCCGCCACCGCCTGCCGCAGCACTTCCCGGGGCGCCATTCTCTCCCCAACGATGGGGCCAAGGCACATCACTGCCTGGGTGTCCGTGTTTTCCCACCATTTCCTGCTGATAAAGTAACCATTCTCCGCAGTTTTCACATCAACTGCGTACTCCGGCTCCTCCTGGAAGAAATTCCATCCCAGCAGGCTGTCTCCGTTGTCTTCGTAGCCTGCCACAATGCAGGGTTCGGGCGGCCCGATGATCCCCAGGGCAATACAGGGATATCCCTTCTCCAGATGCTCTTCGATATAGGCCAGAAACGCTTCCCTGGCAGTGGACTCTTCCCTGCCCAGAAAAGAAAACTCCCGGCCCAGAGCCTTGGCCCCCAGCCCATACACCTGGTTGGATTCCGTGAATGCATGGTATATATCCACATTGCTCAGATCCCATATCTCTGTGTTCCACACCAGACGAAAAGCCGCTCCGGTGGCTGCCATGATATAAGGATAAGACACATCGTCCCCCAGATACTCCGACACAGCCTTGACACAGATGGGAAAAGGTGTACAGCTTCCGTAACTGCCATATTTCACTTGCTGAATATCATGTAATAGTATGCTCTCCTGCTTCATATTCTCTACATCGCTCCTTGTCTCTTTCAGATGAAACTCCATATGCTTTCCCAGTAATTCAAGACCATATACACCGGGCAGCAGCTGCGCCTTGCCCACCACCGGTCTGGTACTGCGGAATGCCCGGGGAGACATGCCCATGGTTTTGGAAAAGGCCCGGGTATAGGCTTCATGGGAGCCAAACCCCCATTCCAGCGCTATATCCAGTACACTTCTCTGGGTGCGAAGCAGCTGCGCAGCCGACAGAATGATCCTCCGCCTTTTATAGTAACGCATAATTGACATGCCCACCTGACCAGCAAACAATTCCCGAATATAATTTTCCGAGAACCCAAATTTCCGTCCCATTTGTTTCAGATCCAGATATGGGTCGGCCACATGGCTCTCCACATAGCTGACCATGGCCCGTGTAATGGTTGAATAACTCATTGACTGGTTCCTCTCTCACTGCAGTGTAGGTCTATTCTATCAGGATTTATATACAATTTCTTGACTTTTCTGAGGTTCTTCCATCCCACTGGTCCAGACCGTTCCCCTGTGTTTAGGACCATGCCCAAAGCCTGGCAGGGCAGAACGCAAAAGGCGCGGACACCGGCTTTCAAAAACCATGTCCGCACCAATCATCCGTATAAGACCGACGGATTCAGATAAATCCCCATTACATAAATTCTTCTGTCAGAGTACCTCTATCCCCTGCCTGCACACGGCAGCCCCCCCTAAAGATCATTCTGCCGACAGTTTATCAAACGCCTCAGCCGGAATCACTTCCCCGTCCGCAGTATAAAGGCCGGGAACCTTCTGCTTCAGATACTCGATGAGTTCCGTGCCGGATTCCTCAGAACATTCCGCGATGGCACGGCTTTTGCTTTTGCTCAGCAGCATGACGGTAAGATACTCTATTCTCTTTCTGTTGGGCATATCCCCCACCGCTGCCGTCTGCTTCACAAGGCAGGCCGCTGAAAGATCGGATATCTTTAAAATTGTGTGCTGCGCGTCCGCAAGATAGATATAATCTCTTGTCAGAATACCGTCGGACTGTCCCACCGCCAATGCTTTCGCCGTGTCCAAAAGCCTGATAACCCGACACTCCATATCTGTAGTCTGGCGCTCAAACTCGTCCATATCGCTTACGGTATATCCGCTCTGCTTTGCACAGTTGCTCTTCCAACTGGCTGCTCCTCTTACATGGCGTATAATTGTAATAATAATGGAAGCCAGGGCAACCAGCGCAAAACCGACAAAGAAACCCGCTATGAATTTACCGGCACCGATCATGTCCTCCTGTCCCGACAGACGATATTCTTCTATTCGTCCCATTGCCCAGTAAAAGCCGTAAGCGCTTCCGAAAAGCACGATTCCGAAGAAAATATAAACCCCGAAAGAAATCTTCGCCGTTTTCTTTCTGATAGAAGTAAATACCCCTTCAGCATAATGCTTTCTTTTGTAGTCATCACTCATCACCTGCAGATACTTTTCCATTTTCATTTTCTCCTCTTTATAAATTCGGATCTTGTAAAATAGTATAACACAATGTCTTCCGCAAGTCCACATATGACTTTCTATGAGTGTATCAATAAAAAACGGCAGAATGACGGATTTGATTTTCCAAGCCATTCTGCCGCTTTTAGCATACTATCACTATTTTTTCCGGCCTCTTGCGGAAGATTTTCCGTCTATTTTTCCCCGCCGCTCATCCGAAGCTGGGCGTTGACTAGGCCATAGTAGATTCCCTGCTGTTCCAACAGTTCGTTATGGGTACCGATCTCGGCTACACCGTGCTTGTCAATGACCACCAGCCGATCCGCGTCCCGCAGGGTGGAAAGACGGTGAGCAATGGCAAAGGTGGTTCTGCCCTTTATCAAACGATTCAATGCCTGCTGGATCAGGAACTCGCTCTCCGTGTCCAGAGCCGATGTGGCCTCGTCCAGAATCAAGATCCGGGGATTGTTCAGAATCGCCCTGGCGATGGCAATGCGCTGCCTCTCGCCGCCGGACAGATTATAACCGTGCTCACCCACATAAGTGTTGTAGCCGTCCGGGGTCTTGCAGATAAAGTCATGGGCATTGGCTGCTCTGGCCGCCATGATAACTTCCTCCAAAGTAGCATCCTGTTTGGCAAAACGGATATTGGCCAGGATCGTGCCGGAGAACAGAAAAGTCTCCTGCAGCACCACGCCGATCTGGGAATGCAGACTTTCCATCTGTACATCCCGCAGGTCGTACCCGTCCAGGGTAATCCTTCCCTGGTCCACATCGTAGAGCCGCATAATCAGATTGATCAACGTGGATTTTCCCGTGCCGGATGCCCCCACCAGACCGATCATCTCTCCCGGCTTTACATTGAAAGAGATATGTTCCAGCACCGGTTCATAGGTCTGATAGCCAAAGGACACATCCTCAAAGGTAAACCCGCCCTCAATGGGAAATGCCTTACTTTCCGCCTTGTCTGCCAGTATGGGTTCCTCGTCCAGCACATCGTAGATGCGGTTTAAACTGGTCAGCATCAGCATCATCTCCCTGGGCAGATGAGTCATCCAACTTAAGGGGCCGAACAGATAGCCGCTGTAAGATATAAACTGTACCAGCTGACCCACGGTCATACTGCCGTCCAGCACCTGGATCCCGCCGAAGTAGACGGCGATATAGGTTCCCACTCCCAGCAGAAAAGTCAATATGGGATAGAATACCGCCCAGAAGGTCTCGTTCTTTTTCTGGATTGCGGCATAAGTCCTGGTCTTTTCGGTGAATCTGGCGCTCTCCCGCTCCTCCTTGCCGAAGGATTTCACAATCCGCATGCCGGACAGGATGTCCTGCAGATTGCTGCTTAAATCATCCGCCCGCAGCCACTGCTTGTGGAAAATGGTATGGATATGATGCCAGAACAGTCTGGTAATCACAATCACGACAATGACAAAAACCAGGGACAGCAAAGTCATCCGCCAACTTATAATCATCATCATCACCAGAGACACCACCATGGTCACCAGCATGGAGAACATATCTCCGAATACATCCTGCATAAAAACCCTGATTTGTCTGGTATCCCGGGACACCCGGTTCATCAATTCTCCGGGCTTGCGGTTGTTGATAAAGGACAGGGACAGTGCCTGGATCTTGTAATACAGCTTGGCCCGCAGGCTCATACTCAGGGAAGCCCCCAATTTAACGCAAAGCCAGTAACGATAGATCCAGCAGACCATGCCCCCCACAGTAAGAGCAAAGGTGAGAATGATAAACAGCCATAAATCCACTGTGGTCCCCTGCCCGGTGGCCAGGGAATTGTCAATAAAGTACCGCTGTACCATGGGATTAAACATATTGATGCCCGCCAGCAGTACCAGCAGCAGAGAGATCACAACCAGCCTGCCGATAAATTCCCCGCACAGCGCCATAAATTTTTTGAGTATATCCGACTTGCCGTCGCAGTACATGCACTTGCTGGTGCCCGGCAGAGCCCGGCCGCATTTTTCACAATATTTCTCGTATTCCCGGCTCTCCACCCGGCTGACCATCCGAAGGCTTTTCCCTTCCTGCATGGCTTGCACCAGAGTCTGCGCCCCCCGGACCGCATAGGCTACCCGGACAATCTGGCGCATGGAGAACCGGGCCACGCACTCCGGCAGGCCTTCCCTGGGGAATACGGTCACAATGCCGCAGCCTACCTGGTGCTCACATTTTATTTTCTCGCAGTCTGCCAGCAAATGCTCAGAGGTCTTCTCCTCCCCCCGGAGAGTCATCAGGCGTTCCTCCGTCACCACGATCCAGGTCTGGTCCGTGTAGCTGGTCTGAGGACTCCGCGCCCGGTTGTCAAAGGCCAGATCCACAGGCACACAGTACCAGATGGTCTCGCCGTCCCGGAGGGACAGAGCCTGCTGCTGAGACTCCTTCAGTGTGTATAATAGTTTCATGAATAATTGCTCCTTGTGAAATTCAAAAACATACGGATTAGATAAACAAATCCAGTTTCTTGCGCTCCATAACGGTCAGGGCATACAGATCCGGCAGCTCGTAGCGATTGCCGTCAATATCCGTAATCTGGTAGCGGGCCTCGCCCAGAGACACCACTGCGTCGCCTCCCATATGGGTGGTGAAGCGGCAGCTTCCAAAATCCGTCTGCACATGCCAGTAGGCATAGCCGTATTCATCCTTCACTTCCATCACCTTGCGGATCACGGGCATGAAATAACGCAGGCGCACCTGCTCCTGCACCATGTCCTGCACATCCCGGGGCATATCTCCCAGAGAACGGATCATGCCGATCTCTTTGGCTTTCTCATCCGCCTCCCGTATGGAGATAAACTCCTGGGAATTGGTGAGGGGAAATGTCAAATACACCCCCACCCGGTCATAGCTTCTGCCGTCAAACTGCAGGGACAAAAAGCCTCCCTCTGTACGGGTAAAAACAGCGTTGTCCGCCGTCAGCAGCCGCATCTGCAGCACTTCTTCCGACTCCTTCTTCAGTGCCTCCTCGTCAAACTCCTCCAGATCCAGCAGATTCGGCATCCCGTTTTCTCTATTATCTTCCATAATATATGTTTTCCTTTCTTGACGATACTCATCTTTTATCTGTTCAGGTCAGCTTACTCCAGACCGCGCATAGCCAGCGCCTTGGTCTGCAACTCACTGAGTTTGAAGAAAGTACCCTTCAGCGCCATCAATTCCTCATGGGTCCCGGATTCCGTCACCCGGCCATCGTCCAGCACAATCAGATGGGTGGCATTGCGCAGAGTGGAAAGACGGTGAGCAATGGACAATACGGTTCTGCCCTTCTCCAGCTGCTCCAGGGATTTCTGAATGGCCAATTCCGTCTCCGTGTCCACCGCCGATGTGGCTTCGTCCAGAATCAGAATCCTGGGATCCGCCAGGATGGCCCTGGCAATGGAAATCCGCTGCTTTTCGCCGCCGGACAGCGACCTGTTGGAAGCTCCCAGAATGGTGTCATAGCCCTGGGGCATCTTACAGATAAAGTCATGGGCGCTGGCCTGTATGGCCGCCTTGATGATTTCCTCCCGTGTGGCTTCCGGCCGGGCATACGCAATATTTTCCGCCACCGTACCCATGAATATATAAGTCTCCTGGGACACCATGGACACGTTTTTGCGCAATTCCCTGAATCCATACTGCTTTACATTGATGCCGTCCACCAGCACCTGCCCTTCCTGGGTATCATACAGACGGGAGATCAGGTTCACCAGCGTGGATTTTCCAGCGCCGGAACGGCCCACAATTCCCAGTACTTCCCCGGCTTCCACATGGAAACTCACATCCTTCAGAATGGGTTTGTTGGGTTCATAGCCGAAGGTCACATGCTCCAGAGTGATCTCACCCCGCAGCCGCTCCGGCCTCACCGGGTCCGCCACCTCCTTGACCTCCGGCACTGCGTCCACAATCTCAAAGAGCCGCTGAGCCGAGTTCATGGCGTTAGTATACCAGCGGATAATCCTGGACATAAACTCCAGAGGCCATTTCAACTGCCCCACATAACCGCTGAATGTGATCAGCACGCCCAGTTCCATATCGGATCCGCTGATGATCAGCGCTCCGCCCACTGCCCATACCAGGAAAGTGAGCATATCTTCCACAAAGATGTACAGAGCGGAAAAACGGCAGTCATACCGTGACACATCCAGTTCCGCGTCCCGCACCTTTTTATTGTTTTTGGTAAATCGGGTCATTTCCTGTTCTTCCTGGCCAAAAGCCTTGACCACCCGGGCTCCCGTGAAATTCTCGTTCATCTGCCCGTTAAGCCTGCGGTTGGCCCTGTGGCGCTTACCATAATAATGCCACAGTCTGGGCATCAGCAGATAGCTGATGAAGAACAGGATGGGCATCAGGATCACCGATGCCAATGCCAGCAGAGGATTCAGCATAAACATGATGACGCAGGTGGCCACGATGGTTCCCACATTGATGAAAAAGTAGGGGATACCGTCGATAAAGAAGCTGGATATCTCCTCCGCGTCATCGGAGACACGGGTCATCAGGCCTCCGGTCTGTCTCCTGGTAAAAAAGCTGATGGACAGCTTTCCCATGGAGTTAAACACCTGGCTCTTAAGTTTACCCACCACTTCCGGGGCAATGCGGGCCGTCAGCACCGCCTGGAGAATGCTAAGCCCCTGCAGCAGCACTTTGGAACCGATCATCACCAGCACCAGAATACCCAGGGCCAGCACAAACCGCCCGGCGGGCAGATGCATCGCGGCCAGGAATCCCTCGTCTTTGGCCAGCACCTTGTCATACAGCACCGTGCCGCTGAGATAGGGCCACACCAGATTCAGTCCCGCTGTGGCTAAGTAACAGAACATCATCACCAGCAGACGGAATTTGTAAGGCTTGAAATAGGACACCACCCGAATCAGGATGGAACCCTTATCCATACATTTGGGGCACACCTTCCGTTCCTGATCGGGGTAAATCATACCACATTTGGGGCAGCATTCCTTCCCCCGTTTCACATCCAGGTCCTCCTGGGTGATTTCCTCGCTTTTCCTCATCTTCTCCAGCAGACGGCCGATCCGCATAAAGGCTTCCATTCTGGTGTTGGAAAACTGACACAGATATTTGTCCATACCGCCGATACGCCCCATCAGGATGCCGGTGCTGACCTGCCGGATCACTTCCAGCTTTTCCACTTCGGCCAGGTCATACAGCACCACCGCCGGTTCCTCCATGCGGGTTTCCTGCTCCAGAGACCAGCTGTTGTAACCGCCCAGACGGTATTCCTGCTTTTCCCTGTAGGGATATCTGGCTACAATCAGTTTTTCTTTTGTCAGCGCCACGATAGAGTCCGCAAACCGCTGCTCCTCGTCCAGATCCCCCGTGGCGGCAAATACCACATCATTCTTTTCAATGCCATACCTGCGTATGACATCCGTAAAACTTCCCGGTAAATTCATTTCTTCCTCTTTCCGCATACTTACAGCCTGCCTGCGGCAGACTCCCGGATCGGCTTGACGGCCGACCGCTTTTCCATATGCTCACTCTTCCAATCACGATCTCCCGAAAACTTTATGGACGCAGAAAAGGCATAACCTACAAAATGTATGTCATGCCCTCGGTTCATCCATATATGCCATGCTTACGCATGTGTATGCTGCCAAACCATCAGCCCGGCAACACAGCATACCTTCGGGAGACAATACGATACAAATCATGGTTGATCTGCCTTGCGCCTGTTAATAAATTGAACATTTTGATTGCCTCCTTTCTCTCGTTTTTAGTTCCATTAAACACTATAACCACTTTTCCATCTTCTGTCAACTGTTTTTCACATATTCTAAGCCAAAATCTAAGCCTTACTTCCCCATTTTCTCATAGATACCCCTCACCCGTCCGCAGGCGCTGCCATGCAGATACTCATGCCAGAACTGAAAAGTCGTGATACTATTGGCCGCCTGCATATGCCCCAGCAGTATATCTTCAGAAAGAGTTTCTCCTGTGAGCAAAGCCCTCTCCTGTACATAGATCTCCACCAGCTTTTCGGGAGCAATCTCCGTCCCGTCGGCCCCCAGGCGGCTTATAAAAAAGCTGATATCCCCGGAAGCCCCTCCCCCGTTCACTCCCTGCCAGTCACAGATCACGATCTCCCCGTTTTCCCGTAAAAGCAGATTGTCCCAGTGAAAATCCCCGTGGCACAGAACCTGTGGCTCCTCATGGTGCCAGCCGATGATCTGATTGATCCTGTCCGCCGTCCGCTCCAGGATTCCCGGATCCAGGGCTCCCGGGTGCTCTGCCAGCACAGAGCGCCAGCCATCCACACATTCGGCGATCCGCTCCGCCTTCAGATATCCCGGCTCCCCCTGCGGCCTCTTTAAAAAATCCGGTATCTCCCGGGTATGTACCTGTGCCAGCGCCCGCATGATTCCCCGCAAAAGACCATCGTCCAGGGCCTCTTTGGAAGGCTGCCTATATTTTTTCATCAGGAGCAGAATCTCCCGGTCCGAAACCCGTGTCTCCAGCACCTCCGGCAGGCAGGGCAGCGCTTCCCCATGCCCTTCTTCCCTGTAAAATTGATAAAACAAGGCTTCATTTAGATAAAGCGGAAACATCTCCGGCTCCGGAAGCATGTCCTTTATCACATGCTTTAAGACATATCTTCCGTCTATCTCCCAGATCCGGGCCCCGCTTTGCCCGCCCCCGATCTGCCGATGTTCATGATCGGACAGAAACGCCTCAACACTTTTGTCGTTTAACATAAGGTTCCTCCGCTTTACTCCACGGCCTCTTTTTCATATTGGGAATAATAGATCTCCTGGTAGACCTGACAGTCCTCCAGCAGCTTTTCGTGGGTGCCGATACCGACGATCATGCCATCGTCCAATACAAGGATCTGATCCGCATGACGGATAGTGGACGCCCGCTGGGAAACGATAAAGGTGGTGGTATCTTTCTCCACCTCCTTCAGCGCCTGTCTGAGTTTGGCGTCCGTGGCATAGTCCAGAGCGGACGCGCTGTCATCCAGAATCAGAATTTCAGGCTTTCTGACCAATGCCCTGGCAATGGTCAGTCGCTGCTTCTGGCCGCCGGAAAGGTTTTTACCGTTCTGGGCAACCTTGGCATCCAGCCCTCCGTCCCTGCCCTCCACCACTTCCCTGGCCTGGGCCGTGTCAATGGCCTGCCACAGTTCCTCATCCGTGGCGTCGGGTTTCCCCCATTGCAGATTGCTGCGGATGGTCCCCTTAAAAAGCACCGCTTTCTGCGGCACCACGCCGATACGTCTGCGAAGCTGCTCCATGGGAATGCTTTGAATATTCTGCCCCTCCAGCCGGATGGCTCCCTCCGTCACCGGATAAAAACCGGGAATCATATTTACCAGAGAGGATTTGCCGGAGCCCGTACCGCCGATAATGCCGATGGTCTGTCCCCTCTCCACCCGAAAATGCACATCCTGCAAAGTCTTATCTCCCGCCCCCTGATAGGTCAGGGATACATGGTCAAACTCCAAATAGGGGGGCAAATACTGCATCGTATCTCCCACAGGCTTTCCGGCCTCTTCTGCCGCAGACTGTGCCGATACATTGCACTTCTCTGCCGCCTCTCCTGCCGGGATCTCCAACACCCCTGCCACCCGGTCCGCGCAGGCCAGCGCCTTGGTGATGGTGACAATCAGATTGGCTAACTTTACCAGTTCTACCAGAATCTGAGACATGTAATTGATAATGGCCACCACCTCGCCCTGGGTCAGGTTACCCATGTTGACCTGAAGGGCCCCGGTGTAAATCAGCGCAATGATGGCTCCGTTGACAATCACATAAGTGAGGGGATTCATAACCGCGCTGATCCTCGCCACCGCCGTCTGCAGATGGGAAAGCGCATTATTCTGCTCCCGAAACCGCTTTTCCTCCACCTGCTCCTGGTGGAACGCACGGATCACACGCACACCGGTGAGGTTTTCCCTGGTAATGCCAAGCACCCGGTCCAAGGCGCTCTGTACCTTCTTGTACATGGGCATGGTGATCATCATTACGCCAAAAACCACCACGGCCAGCAGCGGAATAGCCACCACAAAGATCAGCGCACTCTTTACGTCAATGGTAAAAGCCATGATCATGGCTCCGAAAACAATGATGGGAGAACGAAGGAACAGCCGCAGCACCATGTTCACTCCGGACTGCACCTGGTTGATATCGCTGGTCATCCGGGTGATCAAGGTAGAGGTTCCCGCCCTGTCGATATTGGTAAAATCAAGCCTCTGGATATGTTCAAACACCGCCTGCCGCAGCTTGGCGGAAAATCCTACCGCCGCCCTGGCCGCAAAGAACTGGGCTGTCACCGAACTGGCCAATCCCACCGCCGCTAAAAGCAGCAGGCACAGACCCATCCTGACAATATGCCCCACATCCGAGTTGCCGGGGCTGCCGATTCCCCGGTCAATGATGCTGGCCATTACCAGAGGCACAAACAACTCAAAAAAAGCCTCCAGCAGCTTAAAAAGCGGGGCCAGTACAGACTCCTTCCTGTAGTCTTTCAGATAAACAAACAGCTTTTTCATCGCAACTCCTGTCCGCCCGCCTCATTGGGCATTTCACATCTGCGTCCTTCCTCCTCGCAGCACACGCAGACATAATATCCGGGGAGCTCTCCATACTCATATAGACGCATACCCGTATCCTTTAACATATTACGCTTTAACACATCCTCTGTCAAGCCCGTTCCTTTCAGCTTCCCATATGCCTCCTTACGGCACCACAACCTGTAAAACAAAGCCGTTCCCGGGCTGCGATCCGCTGTCAATCCCTGTTCCATATTGTTTACAGAAACGCCGCTCTCAAAGACGGCCGCTTCCTCCTGCGCAAAGAAACGTTTTACCAGAGACTCCTTATAGGGAAGCATCTGCTGAATGTCAATCCCTACCGGGACATCGCTGACTGCCAGCGCTACATAGTCCCCGGAGTGGGAAAGATTGTAATGCCAGGGCACTTGCCGGATATAAGGCTTCCCGCCGGGGGCGTAAGCCACCTGCAGCGGCAAGGGGAAGGGGATCTCTTCCAGCAGCTGCGGATAGGACAACTGCCGCCAACGGACAGGCGCGTCCTGGGGAGATTCCGTAAGGGCTTGTCTGTGTGCCCCATATTGCAGCAGCAGCTGTCCTCCCATACTCTGCGCCCTTGTGCCCGGCCTGGCACAGCCGGCCACCTTCTCCTGCTGCCAGGCGGTCAGCTTATCCCAGCCGGGCAAAGCCGCGGCGTTTTGGATGAATTCTCCGCTGCCTGTCTCTTCCATTTGAAGGCGAAGTCCGCCCACTTCCAGCAAATATACCTGAATCACGTTTTCCCCTTCCGGCTCACATCCGTTCATAAGTCTTATGAAAAATGCGCCTTTCGATCACATAGATATCATGGGGATCGTCCACGCGCACCGCCAGATAGTCCCCCTCTTTTCCCAGCATATATTTTTCCTCGTCCCATGCGGTGAAAACTTTCACTCTATGATTCAACTCTTTCGCGTAAATATGTACTTCGCCGCTGGAAACACAGGTTTTGGCGTAGGGAATCAAGGATACATTTTTCCCCTCCAATACATCCCTGACCACAGGCGCATACTCTCCCGAAAAGACGTAAGGCGTATCGAGGCGGTTATAGCTGCGCTCAAATTTAGCCCTGTCGTTGGGATATACTTCTCCCTGAATCCCAATCATAACCAACAAGTCTTTATGAATCCGCACATCCAGGTCCCCCTCCAATGTGCGGATGCAGATTTGAGCGCCTGTGGGAAAGATCTGGTCCGCCTCCACATAGCCCAGGGGAACCTTCCTCTTTTTGTATGCCGTCATGCCGGCGATATCCATGTTATACTCCTTTGCATGAATAATCTGGATATCGTCGAAATAATCGTCCATGCGCCGGACCAGAAATTCCTGAATGTCCTCCTCCGGGGGATTTCCCGGGATCTCCTTTTCCAGCAATTCCATCTGGAGAAGGCCGCCGGCCTTTTCCAGATGCCCGCCCCCGGATCCCACACCCTCCGTAATAAACGCCGCCAACTCGCTGGCCTTTACCTCTTTCACACAGCTTCTCACGGAAATCTTAACGCCAAAGGGCAGCACACTGTATACCAGGCAGGTATCCACAGCGTCCACCTCCAGCATCAGATCACTGATCATACCCAGAATATTGGGATCGCAGGGCTCCGCCATGGCTACCGCATAGCGGTATTCCTCGTGGTAGTGATAATTCATCAGCGCCGCGCCGGCTATTTCCAACTCCCGCAAGGACAGGTTCGCATTGCGAAAGCGCAGGATCAGACTCCTGTCAAACACTGCGTCATCCCGCAGATCCTTGTCCAGGGGATGGGATATCTCCGTGAAATTATTGGTATCCGTCAAAAGCCCATAGTAAAGAGCCGTGGCCAGGCCCCTGTCAGCGTTGACATCCATCCCCTCCTGCCTCAGAAGTTCCCTCACCACGGTGGCGCACGCCCCCAGATTGCTTCTCACTTCACTGAGCGGAGGCAGAGGGCCGCTGATCTGATGATGGTCGATGACGGCCACCTGACCCGCGTCAAACTTTGTCACATTTCCCTGTCCATACTGGCAGTCCACTGTGACCAGAAGCTCCGGCGCTTCCAACATATCCGCATGCTCGATGGGAAGATTCAACTCGGATACCATCAGAACCAGATTGCTCTTTTGGATAGGGCTGCGCCCTCCATAGACAAAATGTACCTTCTTTCCCTGGGCCTTCAGATAGAAATACACACCATAGCCGCTGGCCAGGGCATCCGCGTCCGGATTGTCATGACACTGCACCACTATGGAATCATATTTTAAAAAGTCACTTAATTTCATACCAACCTCCCCGCCTCCCATATTCTCTTGAACGTCGATGGGCCAGCCCGCTCGTTTTCCGCCGGATGGTTCAACCGAAAGCCCGGACCGTATTCACAGCACCATCAGCAAAGTGCCCGCCCCGATCAGCACACAGCCGAAAAAAGATTTTACCGTGAACTGCTCATGCAGAAAAATAAAGGCCAGCACCAGCGTGATCACCACACTGAGTTTGTCGATGGGCACCACCTTGGACGCCTCCCCCAGCTGCAGGGCCCTGTAGTAACACAGCCAGGACGCACCGGTGGCCAGGCCTGACAGAATCAGAAACAGCCAGCTCCTGCCGCCGATGGCCCCGATTCCCCCCTGGGCGCTGGTCAGAAAAACCATCCCCCAGGATAACAGCAATACCACCACCGTTCGGATGGCTGTGGCCAGATGGGAATTGACACCCTCAATCCCGATCTTGGCCAATATGCTGGTCAGTGCCGCAAACACTGCCGATAATAACGCAAATAGCAACCACATGGAAATGCACCTCCGTCTCTGGATTCCTGTAGACATATTGATCCCTCCCCGCGCCGGGCCCAGCCTCTGCATGCGCCTGTATTCCATATACAATGATATCTGTCCATACAGCAGTTATTCCCCGTTTGGAACCACTTTAGTCGGGGCATGAAAGGAGCTGCAGACATTACTCCACAACTCCCCGCCTTTCCATTACGTATTTTAATTCTCAGGAGAATCCTGCCCGGGCTCTTTAATCACCAGGCACAATTCCTCCAACTGCTTCTCATCCACCGTATTGGGCGCGTCGGACATCAGACAGGAGGCGTCCTTCACCTTGGGGAACGCAATCACTTCCCTGATGCTCTCCGCCTTCACCAGCAGCATCACAAAACGATCCAGCCCGATGGCCAGTCCGGCATGAGGGGGCACTCCATACTTGAACGCGTCCAGCAAAAAGCCGAACTGCTCATGGGCTTTCTCAAGGGTAAAACCCAGCGCCCGGAACATCCGCTCCTGCACATCACTCTGGAAAATACGGACGCTGCCGCCTCCCAGTTCCACGCCGTTTAATACAATATCATAGGCTTTGGCCCGCACACTGCCCGGATCGGATTCCAACCTTTCCAGATCCTCCTCCATGGGCATGGTAAAGGGATGATGCATGGCCACAAAACGCTCCTCCTCCTCACTCCACTCAAACTGGGGGAATTCCGTCACCCACAGGAAGTTGAATTTGTCATTGTCCACCAGATCAAGCTGTCTGGCCACCTCACAGCGCAGGGCTCCCAGCACGGCCCACACGGTCTTCAGGCGATCCGCCGCAAAGAGCAGCAGATCCCCCGGCTGTCCCTGCATCACCGCCACCAGATCAGCCAGTTGTTCCTCGGTCATAAATTTGGCAAAAGATGATTTGTAACTGCCATCCGGCATCACAGACAGATAGGCCAAACCCTTGGCCCCATACCCCTTGGCAAACTCCACCAGCGCATCAATCTTCTTCCGGGGCATCTCCGCCTGCCCTTTCACATTGATGCCCCGGACGCTGCCGCCGGACTCCAGCGCCCCGGTAAACACCCCGAAGCCGCAGCCCTTCACCGCCTCCGACACATCCTGCAGCTCCATTCCGAAGCGGGTATCCGGCTTGTCGGAACCGTAGCGGTTCATAGCTTCCTCCCAGGTCATACGTTGAATCGGAAGCTGCACCTCCAGACCGATGGCCTCCCGGCACACCTCCGCCACCATGCGCTCGGTGGCGTCAATCACATCCTCCACATCCACAAAGGACATTTCCAGATCCACCTGGGTAAACTCCGGCTGCCGATCAGCCCGCAGATCCTCATCCCTGAAACACTTGGCAATCTGGAAATACCGATCATACCCGGAGCACATCAGGAGCTGCTTGAATATCTGAGGGGACTGGGGCAAAGCATAGAAATTCCCCGGGTGCACCCGGCTGGGCACCAGATAGTCTCTGGCTCCCTCCGGCGTGGACTTGTTCAAAATCGGCGTCTCGATCTCCAGGAAGCCCTCTCTGCTGAGAAATGCCCGGATGGTGGTGGCGATCTTACTGCGCAGCATCAGATTGCGCTGCAGATCCGGCCTGCGCAGATCCAGATAACGGTATTTCAGCCGCAGCTCCTCCTTGGTTTTGGATTCCGCCTCAATGGGGAAAGGCGGCGTCTCCGCCTCCGCCAGGATACGCACCTGAGCAGCCCGCACCTCAATCTCCCCGGTGGGCAGATTTTCGTTCACCGCGCCGCTGCGCTTCTCCACTCTGCCCACCACAGCCACCACAAACTCGCTGCGCAGCTTTTCCGCCTTGGCAAAATGTTCCGGGCCGCAGTCGCTCTCTTCAAATATAATCTGCAAAATGCCCGCCCGGTCCCGCAGATCCACAAAGATAATGCCGCCCTTGTTCCTCTGCTTCTGCACCCAGCCCATAACGGTGACTTCCTCACCCACATTGTTAAGACCCAGTTCACCGCATCTGTAAGTCCTCTTTAAGCCTTTCATTGACTCTGCCATACTAGAAACCTCGCTTCCGCCCCATGGGGCTATTCATACTTTTCCGTCCAAAAATTCTTCCCCTTCTCCGCTTGCCGGTTCTATGATCTGCTTACCGAACCCTGCGTCCGGTACCTTAGTTTTTCAGCGTCTCCCTGTAGAACTCCACGAATTCTTCATACCCCTCCGCCGCAAGCTGCTCTTTCTGGAACTTCTTATTTTTATTCATGCGGGCCACCAGCACCTGGCTGCCGTCCTGCCGGGCCGCCTGTGCCTTGGCAATCACTTCACACAGCGCCTGGCCGCCCACGCCCTTCTCGATCAGGTACGCCACCTTTTTCCGGGCCTGAGGCACCTTAAAGCCGCTGTCCATCAACAGCATGATAATCCGCTCGAACCCGATGGAAAAACCGCAGGCCGGAACATCCTGCCCGGTGAACTTGCCCACCATCCTGTCATATCTGCCGCCGCCGCCGCAGGCTGCCCCAAACTGAGGCATGGAGATCTCAAAAATCGTCCCCGTGTAGTAGGACATGCCCCGCACCAGTGTGGCGTCAAATACCATCCGGAAGTCCGCCGCTTTGGTGGCGCTGACGCTGGAAATAATCTCCTGCAATCCCTGGGCCACCCCGGGCTCCAATACATCCCGCAAAGTCTCCGCCAGATAGGCTACCCCGTCCTCCTGCTGCCCCAGTTCCCGGTACAGCGCCAGGTATTTATCCACACAGGATTTTTCAAACCCTTTCTCCAGCAGCTCTGCCTCCACGCCCTCAAGGCCGATCTTATCCATCTTGTCCAACGTGATAAACACGCTGTCATAAGTCTCCTGGTCAAAGCCGCTGTAAGCAGCCATGGCCTTCAGAATCTGCCTGTCGTTAATGCGGATTTCAAAATCCCTGAACCCGATGTTCCCCAGGGTGGTGGTGGTGGCCAGGATCAACTCGATCTCAGCCAGATTGCTGGGTTCCCCGAAAATATCAATATCGCACTGCATGAACTGACGGTAACGTCCCTTCTGGGGCCTGTCTGCCCGCCACACATTCCCTATCTGCAAAGCCTTAAAGGGAGAGGGCAGATTGGCTGCATTGTTGGAATAGTACCGCACCAGCGGCACCGTCAGATCATAACGCATGCCGAAGTCCACCACTTCCTCCTCCGTAACCGCCTGGGCCACATTGAGCTTTTCACCCCGCTTTAACACTTTGAAAATCAACTTCTCATTGTCCCCGCCCTGCTTGCTGGTCAGATTGGAAAGGCTCTCCATACAGGGCGTCTCAATCGCCGTGAATCCAAACCGGCGGTATGTGTCCTTAATCACCCCCTGTACATAATCCCGGATCTGCATCTCCTCGGGTAAAATATCCTTCATGCCGTGTACCGGCTTTTTATTCATTGCCATTTATATCTCCTCTCCTTATAAGAGCCGCTTTTTGCGTTGGATCATCTCATCAATTCTTTCGATGTACTGCGCCACTTCCTTCACATTTTCGCACCGCTCGATCCGCCCGTCCGGGTACACCCTTTTGGTAATGCTGCCTGCGCCCAATGCCACGATGGTCTGCACTTCCTCCATAATAATACCATACCGGATATTACGATGTATTATCGTGTACTACTTGATTTTTCTACCTTTTCAAAATTCTATTATTGAGTATTATATGGTATTACGCAAAGGTTATTTGTTGGAGTTTTGTTGGACTAGCTTATTTCATGTTGGACTAGCCCTTTGCGCCAAACGCTAACCTTAATGCCATCCCGAAGCTCCCCCAGGAGCCTCTCGCACTCAATATTGAATTAAAATAACTTCATCTGTTCAAAAACCTGTTCCAAAGACTTCTTTTTCTTATCTCCGGTTACTTCGGCATAAATATCCATGGTTGTCTGTATGTCCTTATGCCCCATGATCGACTGGATGACTTTTATATTTACATCCGCTTCACACAGCCTCGCACAAAAGGTATGCCTTAAATGGTGACAAGAGAACTGTGGTAAAATAACCGCCTCTCGCTTTTCCTTTGCAGCCCTGACTTCCTCCATTGAGTTGTGGTTCTCAATCACTCGGCGCAAGTTCCTGTTAATCGACTCCGGTACATATAATTCACGGAATCTATTACAAAAGATAAAACCTGACATATCATCAACGGTAGATATGCAAAAAGTCCCTTCTTCCTCCTGCCTTGCCTTTTCTTCAATAAAAGCTGCATATACAGTATCAACCATTGGGATAACTCTTACCCCTGAATCAGTTTTCGGCATATTGATTACCCATTTATTTCCTGTCTTGTTTCTTCGGCCTGCGAAATAGAAAAGAGAATGATTTATATCAATCGTTCTGTTATTCATATCAATATCTTCCCATCTCAATCCGACCAGCTCACCGATTCTGCATCCTGTTCCAATCATTACCGTGAATAAAGGCTTCCACTTGTTATACTCCGGCATCTCGTCCAGATAGGATAAAAACTCTCTCTGTTGCTCCAATGTTAAAGCGTGTCTTACATAAGAACCTCCGCTTTGGGTTTTCTTATTCAACTGTTGAATAACACCATTGGCTGGGTTGGCTCGAATAATATTATCTCTCACCGCTATCTCAAGTGCAGGTCTAATCAATCTCTGAATATACTGGACAGTCCCTATGTGAAGCCCCAGATCGCAAATCAGATGATTGTAAAAAAACAGAATGTCGCTATACTTGATTTCCCCGATTTTCTTCCTGCCAAACTCATTCCGGATATACCTGTCATAGACTTCCAGATAATTCGCTCTGGTAGATACCCTTAGCTCAATTTTGGTTGACATATAACGGTCAAACATGAAATTCAAATCGGCTACTCCTGCCGCATAGGAATCAATGCCATCTAACTGATCTTTCTTTAATTGTACCTCCTTTTCCCGAAGCGTTGGCAAGTCCTTCGCATAAATATATCTCCGCTTACCAAAAGGATCAGTATATGCGTACAGATACATCCCCTTTGAATCACTGTATGATTCTCCTTTATGAAGCACTCTGCCTTTCTTGTCTTTTCGTGATGCCATGCACATTCCTCCTTCCACTGCAAAGGAGAGAATCCATTAGTGTTTTTTCTCATCCAAGATAATTGAAACACCTTTCTGCACCACCTCAGTAACAGTCATTTCAGAAGAATCCGCATATTTTTTTAATCTTTCATAGTCCTCCGGCTTCATTCTAACGCTAACAACTTTTTCTTTGGTAACGTCAGCCTTCGGTCTTCCTGCTTTCGCCATTGCGCATCCCTCCTTAATGACCATTATATTTTTGTCATACAAAAATGTCAAGTAGAAATTTCAATTATTGGACTTTGAAGCCTTCTAAATATCTTTCAAAGATTTCGCAGTTTACCAGTACCGTTTTCCCTGGCTTATAAAGTGCCTTCGCTTCTTTGGCCAGTTTCATAAAACTGGACTTACACATTCCATAATAGTCGGCTCCATCATCATATCGGCGAAACTTCTTCCACTCTTTTACAATCGTCACTGTTTCACTCATAGTTCTGCTCCTTTCGCTGTCCTTTGGCATTATCTGCCAATAAGGATACATCTGCTTTCAGATGTACCCTTATTGACAGACAAATTTTCCAAAAAAACACATACAGGTGACAGCTCATTACACTGTCCACATCGGTATCGCACCGTCATTCTAAGTTGACCGGAAAATCCGGAAGTATCATTATCAAAGATACGCTTCATTGCCTCATGTAACTGCTACACTTTTTGCCAGACATTCATCGCTCCCCGCCTTAACTTCAATATCAGATAACAATATTCCCTCGTATGCACTTCCACTTCAAAAATGGAAACAGGCTTCTCTTGGCGTGTCCGCATAGTGGCTCCACATATCCCACACGTCCCGTATGTATTTTGCATATTCAATTTTCAAGGTACACATGCCAACTTGCGTTGGCGGGCAGATGTCCTCTGCCTGTTTTGGATAAAATCATTTGCTGCACTTGTCAGCCCAAAAAGCACATAAGCACTCACGTCTGCTATGAACATTCTGTAAAAGATTATGTGCTTTATAGGAATGACAAGTTCATACTTCCAGTTTATCAGGCCCGTATTTATGAATTATCTGTAACAGAATTTTCTTTTGTACCCCTTCTGCCTGCTGGTACACATCACGCAAAGTTTTCAGTTCATCAGTGGAAAGGGTATTTATGTATGGCTTGTAACTTTCTTCTATGAAAATCCCACCTGCCCCGCCCTGCAACGTATAAATCGGATACCCCGGAGATAAAGCCTGAATATCTTTCCGTATCGTGCGGGTGGTAACACCAAATTCCTCTGCAAGCTCTCTTGCCGTTGTGTGCCGCCGGACTATCAGAATGTTAATAATTTCCATTCTGCGGTCAGACGTATTCATGCTTCACCTCCTTCCATGAATAAGTCCCAATCTTAGTCTACAAAACGTACCGGAATAAAACGTTCCTATACGCAAAAATATTTTTACAAAAATGTTCTGACTGTTTTGGTATCATCTTCATGCTGAAAGTAAAGCCAGTTTTTTGTTTTTGTACGGTATCTTTAGTTGACTTTCCCCCTGTCGCTTGTTAAAATCTTTAGTGGATAAAATCATATATTTCTTAAAACAAAACTCGAACTGCTATAAACCGATGCGGGGCAGCTATGCCCGGCCCTGGTTATAGCGGTTTTTTATTTGCCAGGGCTATGCTCCGGTGACCAGACAGCCGAAAGTCCGTCTGGGGAATGGACGGTAACGCCCTTATGTGTTGTGGGACACTCGCCGAAGCTCGTACAACACGCAAACTCCCTGCGGGCAGTTTGCCAAAAATAGCAAGCACTGCCTATGGACGTCCATAGGCTTCGGTTTCCCCAAGTTTCTCCAAGTGGAAACTTGAGAAAACCGGCTTGCAGAGGGCATATCCCCCTGACCCCCTTTGCGCTCCAAAATCCCGGAATTTCCTCTGCGGAATTGCCGGATTTTTACGCTTGAAAAGCCCCGCCGCCGGATACGGCATATTGCAGAAATGAAACCATTTTTTAAGAAAGGAGCTTCCCAAACAATGGAAAACAGAGAGCGCCAAAACCGCATGACCTTACGTCTGAGCGATGATGAACTTTACATACTGGAGCAGAAATTCAAATCCTCCAACATGAAAGACAAATCCGCTTTCCTGCGTCATTTAATCATCTATGGTTACGTCTACGACGTTGACTATTCGGAGCTGCGTGAATATAACTCTGTGCTTGCAAAAATCGGGAATAACTTAAACCAGATTGCAAAGCGCATGAACGCAACAGGCAATGTATATGAAGCTGACGTAAAAGAAGTAAAGGAGCTGATGAACAAGGTATGGCATACACAAAAATCCATGCTATCACGTCAACCGTCAATAAAGCAGTAGATTATATCTGCAACCCGGAGAAAACAGACGACAGCATACTGATTTCTTCTTATGGCTGCAGCCCTGAAACAGCCGCCTATGATTTCAAGTTTGCGCTGTCAAAAACAAGCCAGTCCGATCCCAATAAAGCCTACCATTTGATACAGTCATTTTTTCCCGGCGAGGTTTCTTATAAGGAAGCCCACAAAATAGGGATAGAACTTGCCGACAAACTTTTAGAGGGGAAATACTCTTACATTGTCAGCACGCACATTGATAAAGGACACGTCCACAACCACATCATTTTCTGTGCCGCCGACAACGTGAACCACAACAAATACCATGACTGCAAAAAGACCTATTACAATATCCGCCGCCTGAGTGACGACCTCTGCAAAGAGCATGAGTTGTCAGTCATTACTCCGGGAGAAAAGCGGGGCAAAACTTACAAAGAATGGCAGGCGGGCAAAAGCAATTCTTCATGGAAAGAAACACTCAAATCCGACATTGACGAAGCCATAAAAGCCTCCGCAACCTATGAGGACTGTATCGCACTGATTAGAGCAAAAGGCTATGAAGTCAAGGGCGAGGACTTCGGGGAAAAATCACACAAATTTATCTCCTTCCGCCCTCTGGACAGAGAGCGTTTTGTCCGGGGCAGCGTTAAGTCTTTGGGCGCTGAATACACCAAAGAACGGATAAAGGAACGCATCGAGGAAAAGGCGCTTGCAAAGGATAAGAAGCGTGTTCCATTCCCCACAAGGAAAAAGCCACTTGTCAAAGACTATTCAAAGAAAAATCTTATCGACACCACCGAGGATAAGTTCGCCGGAAGTCCTGGCTTGAAGCATTGGGCAGACATTCAAAACCTTAAAATTGCCGCCGCAAGCTACAGTCAGGCAGGTTCGATTGCGGAGCTTGAAAAACAGATTGCCGCCAAGTCCACACTGGCAAAAACAGCCCGCCAGAGCCTTGTGGAAACCGAGCATCAATTAAAGGATTTAGGGCAGGTCTTGAAATATGCCGAGCAGTATAAATCCAACCGCATCTATCATGTGCGCTACCAAAAATCAAAGGACAGGGACGCATATTTCCGGCGGCATGAAAGCGAACTGATTCTCCATGACGGTGCAGAAAACATGCTGAAGCGTTATGGCATCAATCCGAAAACCCTTGACGTTGAAAAGCTCCGCAGCGATTACAATGCGCTTTATTCCAAAAAGCAGGCTTTACAGGCAACCTATAAATCTGCTGAGAAAGAAGCCGCTGATCTGAACCGGAAACTGGATAACCTCAACCAGTATCTTGCCCGCACTCCGGAATCGCAAATTGTTGACAAAAAGCCAGACAAAAGCGCACAATCTCTCTAAATTCGACATTAAAAAAGGTGTATCGTTTAGAAGCTGTCACTTCCTCACGATACACCTTTTATCATCTGGCAGTCCGCCTATACTTTTCTTTGTACGCTTTGGTACTTTTTTATTCCTTTTTATCATGATACTCTCCATTTGCATATCAAAACCATTGACCGATTTTCATATCAATCAACAGTCTTTACCCACCTGATGCTCTTTAATATATTGAAAGGCATACTGCTTTCGCATACTTATATGAAACGCAGTACACCTTTCAAAATATACTTTTCTATTGCTGTCTTATTTTCTCTTTACTTTTAGCGTTTTTCATATACCATTTCCATTGACGGCGATTGAACTATGATGAAACATTACTTAAAACCCAAGTCCCTGTTTTATCTTCTCCATAATTTCATTATCAAATTGATAGTTCATTTCTCTTAGTCCTATCGTAGCGCCTTTTTGGGGATATATCCATAAAACTCCCATATCCCTTGCCGCCTGCTTTAAGGTATATTTATTCCCTGGTGTAGCCGCCACAAACAAGACATCTTTTATTTGTGAATAAGGCAGCCGTTTATTTTCCAGCACCAATCCCTTTTCATAAAAACGTGCTGCTCCATTCCCCCGTTTCTTCGGAACTTCTACGACCAGTTTCCCAAATTCTGCATCCGGCACACCATCTGCAAGATTTCCGCTCCACTCCAAAATACATTCTCCGCCATGTTTTCTCCGATGTTCTTCTGCCTTTTTTGCCCGGTTTGCACGTTCAGCATAGAATGATTTCAAATACCAAACGATAAGAGCGATTCCACCCACAACGAACAATATAACAATTAGTCCTGTTAGCATAATAAAATTTCTCCTTCGATTTTCTTGTTTCAAATTGATTGCTTATCTGTTTTTATCCTCTTAAAGATTACCACCATATCACAAATAAACGGCGGATCTGGGCCGCTTCCTTGCGGTTCACGCTCTTTCAATACATCTAAATATTTCTTTGCTGTTGTCATACAGTCCTCCCTTTTGAAAATATCAGTTTTTATATCATGGCTTCGATGAAATGAAATACTCATCTTCCCAATAGCGGTAAAGGTCATATAATGACCTTTCCTCATGTTTCTTGCAGGATTTTATCATATTGACAAAAACAATCCGGCTTGGATCGAAATATTGTCTTTTACTTTTCAAACGAAGTATCACTGGCCTGTTAGCGGAAAACTCATTCTTTGGCTTCGTTCGATATCCCCAATATAAATAGGGATAATTCTTAACTATCATTTCCCCAAGGTATATGGCAATATCCAAAGCAAGTGAAAGGGTTATATCTGTATATTTTGTACTTTCCTTCCGAATCTCATCCTCAATCCATTGAGGGTACTTTGCCACTTGATACTCAATTTCTTTCCCGCTCATGGGAACCTGTTCAATCTTCGTTTCAAACCATTTCCATAACAAAACCAAAGATTCCGGAGAAAAATTACCTATCCGGATTTCCGGAAAGTCTCCTTGTATGTACTCCCACAACAGTTCCAGACGATACGGAATTTCACTTTTAAACCACTTGAAATACTCCCCTGCCTGTTTCGGTGTCAGTTCAAAAAAAGCATAATTATCAAAAAGCTGCCTCGCCGCAATTTTATTGTGATTGGCAAAATCGAAAGGTGCCATCATCATAGAGTAGGCCATGGACAGTCATTCTCCTTTCATAAATATGAACCGGAATTTTTTCTCTCCTGGGCAGATAGAAGATGCCCCAAGTCTGCTGTCAAGGTATGTAGCCTGTCCTTTCGTGGTAGCAATATGAATGGACAATAATTTCGTGCCGCTCATAAGAAATGAGATCAGTCTTTTGTTCTCATGACGAAGTGCCACCTTTTTCCTGAAAGGACAATTTTATAATCTTTTCAATTTCTCTCAAGGCATCTGTTCCGGCGGGATTGACGGTCAACAGGGTCAGTGCAATGTCACCGTCCAGTAAGGTCAGTAAAGAATTTGAATCTTTGCTGATATACGCAGCTAAAATATATGTGTTCATCTCGACTAATTCCGTATGGTCAGAGAGCGGTATGAACATCTGTAGGATATCCTTTGCTTTTTCCTGTAAGTAAGCAGGATCACTGTGTAAGCTCTCACTTCTAAAATAGTAAGCAAAGCTATTAGATTCCTCGGCGGTTATCTCTGCCCATTCGCAAAGTGAGTGTACTGCCAAATACAGACAGTATGCATCTAATGAGTTACAGCATTTCGGAGATTTCACCATTTTGCATGGAACAATATCAGGGCTTCCCATCTTATCCCAATATTGCAAATATGCTTGGGCTGCTCTTTTCCTGCCATTCTCGTCCCCGGCTTCATCGCAGGCATCAAATTCCTCTGCAAACACATAAGATTCGCCTTCTATATCATTTTCCTCCCAATAGTATAGCGCATTGGGTGAATCGTCCTTACATATCCCTATGATTACGTCAGATTCCGGAGAATCAAAAAAGCCGATACAACCATTGTCCCAATGCAACAATTCAAGTGGCCGGAGTTCGTAAGAATTTATAAGCAAATCACCCATCATAATATATAATGTTCTGATTGGAGACGGCAATTTAAAATGCAGACGTTTCTCTACAGTCTGTACTTCTTCTTCTGAATAGCACCGTCTGTTTCCTATATATTCTTGTCTGACAAAAGCCCGTAATGCCGTAAGTTCATTTCTTAAAGAATATATCTGATCTTCTTGTTGGTTCATTGCATATCCTCTTACAAAATAATCACATTATTATTTGCATCTATTCGAAAATCAAAATTCCGCATATCATATTCGACTACTCGGAAAGTTATTTGATGCCGATGCTGATAGATTCTTGGGCTAATATAAAACAATTCCCCACCAGGCGCAGTCACAATATGGAATTGCTCTTTTATTCTGGAAATAAACGATTCATACAATGCAACGCCAAATGGGTTTGGATAGCACCATGACTGGCTCGATTCGATGATAAGTTCACTATCCTCTTTTGGACAACGTATTTTCATCGCTAAAAGCAGGCGGCAGGTTTCATCATAAAGCATCCACGGAATAATCTGGTACTGCTTGGTGTTTAATACATTATATATTGAATGTTGAATCGAAAACTGTGACCGCAACTGACCACAAGGAATATATTTAGAATCATGGGCTGCTTCTATCTCACCACAAATCCCAACAAAATCTTCTTTATATGCGAAGAAATAAATATTCCAATCATGGTGGCGTCTCTGTTCCAAAGTTTCTCCCTGGGCTTCGTAATAATCATTGATTCGAATAGGTTTTAGTTTATCACCATCGTCCATATACCAGGGGCTGGATAAAGTATTTACGTTTTGCTGAAGGAAGATAACTTCATGCCGCTTTTCATAAACAGAAGGCGAAAGATACGCATATCCAACCTTTTTGAAACGCTTTGAAATACTGCGTCTTATAGTCTTATATATATTAAGATATGAGGCAATTTTATCTTCTAAATATACAGACCCTTCGCCAATCAAACGTGAATCTGCAACCGAGGATGGTGGGCCGCTAAATTTGAGAATAACCGGATAATAGTTTCCAACCGCCGGGTCATCAGGGCAGTAAACAAAAAACCCCGTATCATTACCCGGATATATCTGTCCAAAATTATGAAATTCTCTGTAAGAATTGATCGGAGTCCTAAGAAGATCATCAATATCTTTTACCCATGTCACATTCAACCGATGAATGCAATATACAATGTTAATCTGCCTTTCTACCTCTGCAAATACTTCTTTCAATTCATCAGGATTGCAGTAAAAAAAGAATTGCATAGTATTCATCCTCCTATCGAAGAGTCAAGTTGTTTTCTATTTTATCCCAACTATAAATAGCCTTTTCAGTTCTCCAATATACAAAGAATAGCCCCGCTTTGTATGCTTGCTATGCGACATTCTTACCTCCAGACCATTACTTCCGCCGCCAGACACCGAACCAACTCTTTTTATAATGTGTCAGAGCTTCCTTTGCCGGGGGATACTCGATTGCCGCTTTCAGATACTCCACGCCCTTTTCAATGTTCTCCTGAACGCCAATCCCCTCGGCATACATCATCCCCAGGCCATAGTTTTTATAAATAGAATTTTTGCTTTTCTCCAAAAGTGCCTTTCCCCTGGCCGAATCCTGCTGACAGCCATACCCCAGCAGATAACAGATTCCTAACAGATCATGCCGGTAATATTCCGGCTCCCGATCCCGCTCTAAATATTGAATCGCCCGTGCGTAATCCACAGCCGTACCATACCCATGAAAATACATCACTCCAATCTGACGGCAGGCATAGCTGTCATTCCCATAAGCGGCGGTTTTCTCATAGCACTCCAGGGCATAGGCCAGATCCCGTTTCACCGCCTTGCCGTCCCAATAAATATCCCCTACAATATGCCAGCTCCACAAATGTCCTGCCTCTGCCGCCTTCAGCGCCCAAGTGAGGGCTTCTTTGTGGTTTTTCTCTGTATATGCCAAATGATTGGCATAAGCGTGCATCCACTCTGGATAGCCCCGTTCTGCACCCTGACGCAGAATTGGTATTTCCTTTTCCGGTTCGGGCGGAATCAGATTCCCTCTGCCATATTCATAATAATGACTGTAATTCCGACCAGCCAGAATCATACCGCCGGAAAATGCCTTTTCAAACCAGGGAATGCTCTGTTCCATCTGCTGACGCCTCCAGTCATCCCAGGCTTTCCGATCCGCAAATTCGCTTTCTTTCCTGTCCTGAATCTCTATAATATCAAGAAAATAATACGTATTCCCAATCATATACTGGCAGAAAGCACAGCCCTTTTCCGCTTTTTCCAGAATTTCCTTCCAGGCTTCTTCTACACTGTCAAAGGGCATGGCCTCCTTAAGCTCCGGTGTCAGCATATCCATCCGAAGCGCCCCTAAGACCCCTACGGCGCTGCCAAGGGAGATTGACTGATGAAGCATGGCATAAGCCGCAGCTTCGTTTTCCTCAAATGGATGATACTCCCAACTGTAGCAGGAACCGGAAAAACAGCGGGACAGGAAATAGCAGGCATCTCCATCCCCTTCCTTTGCAGCCAAAAATAATGCGTCTGCCGCTGCCTTCGCTTTGTCATTGTCACAGCAATAGTAAAGATCTTCTATGGCTTTATCTACCACATCACTAAAATACTTTCCCATGTTTCTTATCGCCCTTTCTCTTTTCTTTTTCAATCCGGTCAGTAACGTCAGCCCAGCCGTTCCTTTCAAAAAAGCCACTATTTATGTAGCCTGCCATCCAAAATTTCACCTGTGTCATAGTTCCTTCCTTTGCCAAAAAACAGGGATTCCCTTTCCCTGGGTGATTGGTACACCAGATAACCATAATGTCATTTTGGATGCCTCGAAGCATAACCACTGCCTGCACACCCCATTTCAGAATCACCTTCTGATATTTACCCTCATAGATGCCTTCCACAGCCAGCTCCACATCTCTCGTAGAGAAAAATTTGAGTTCGTTATGCCAACTTTCCCCAAAAACAACCAATAGCTGGTTCCAATAAGTTATCGGTTGTCCATTTTGTTCATCCCAAAGCTGATCTAAAAAGAATGCCTTTGCATCCTGCTCGGCATCCGCCTCTTCCAGAGCAGCATCTTCTTCCATGTCGGCATCTTCTTCATTTCCATAGATATCCTCATCCTCTTCTTCCTGCCCGATATCTTCTTCGTCACGCCTGGCATCTATTTTCATATCTCCCCATCCTGAGAAATCGGGAGCGCCTGCCAATAGCTGCTTCAGCCACTTTTCAGCCATATCTGGCTCTATGATTTTTTGCAGTATCCGGTATCCGTCCTTTGGCATTTCAAAATATGCAACCAGTATAATGCCACCTTGATAAATGCAGGAAATCTGCTTTAACATGCTATATTCACCCACAGAAAGCGGCGGCAATATTTGCAGACAAAATCTTTTATACTCGCTTTCCATAAGTGCATCCATCTGTTTCCGTAAAAGTTCAGGTGTAACATGGGAACTCTTGATTCCAGATATGTCAGTGAGGATAAACTGGCGAACTGGCGGTGTTTCAACCTTTTTCTCCGGTTTAATCAAATCACGCACTCCGTCCCATATCCCAAACAGGCCAAAACCCGTCATGCCAAATCCGATCAGGAGCCGTATTATCCCGATTCCTTCCTTAATTTCAGCAAGTCCCATAGTAATCAGTCCCAATCCAAGAAATACGGCATAACCTCCCAATATAAGGGGAAACAGACGTAAGCCTTTTCCGGTTCTGTTATTTTTTCTCATAATCCGCCCCCTTTCTGTCCAAACCTTTTCAAGAAGGTCACTATCTTTCTAATGCAATAAATATCCATTACCAGCTGTCCCAATAGCTTGGCTTTACCGGATCAAACTCATCCTCACTATATCGGTACAAGTCATACAACCGATTTTTGTCACGGTTCTTGCTGGATTTTATCATACATACAAAGACTGTTCCTGCTGGGGGAAAATACATTCTTTTGCTTTTCAATTTCAGTATTACTGGTTTCCTGGCAGAAAACTCACTCTTTGGTTTTAAAAAATACCCCCAATACAGATTGGGATAATTCTTTATAATCGTTTCACCCAGATATATGGCAATATCCAAAGCAAGGGACAACGTTTCGTCCGTAAATTTCATGGTTATTTTTCGGACATTTTCCTCCATCCACTTTGGATATCTGGAAACCTCGTAGTCGATTTCTTTTTTACTTTTGGGAACCTGTTTTATTTTTGTTTCATACCAATCCCATAAGGGAATCAGTGATTCCGGCGAATAGTCAAACGGCTGGGTTTCCGGACGTTCCTTCTTCATATATTCCCACAGCAGAGCAATCCGACCAGGGATTTCTTTCTGAAACCACAAAAAATATTCATCCGCTTTCTTCGGTGTCAGCTCGAAAAAAGCATAGTTATCAAAAAACTGCTGCGCCGCAATTTTTTGATGTCTGGCAAAATCGAAAGGCGCAATCATCAAAGTGTACCCAGGAGCTATTTGCGTCTCTTTTTCATGTATCACATTTTCTTCTTTACCACTTTGAATCACTTTGCAGTGATTTCTCTTTTTCACTGCCTTATAATAAATGACCATTCCTATGACAAGCACCCCTAAAATGAGGATTAACCATTTCTCCATAGAAGTCCTCCTTGCTGGCCTTATCGCTTTCCTGTTCGGTCTGTCTCTCCCTAAAATCCAACATGAAAGGCCAGTCCTGTCTGTTCCTGAACTTTTTCTAAAAGCTCTCGCCCGGCAGCCCCCTTTGTCAGCAGCATAAAGCAGACCGGCTCCTGTCCAAGAACCAACAAGGCTTCCCTGTCTTTATGGACATATGCCATCTGCAAGGGGAAATCCTGCAGCTCGATCAGTTCCGGGTGGTCTGAGAGCGGCTTAAAATCATCCTTTATCCTGTCAGCTATATTTTGGAAATACTCCCGTCGAAACTGTGCAGGGAAAAATTCACTGAACAGGCAGGTTGGCTCATCGGCGTGTTCCATCCATGTCATTTCTTCCCATTCCCGGATAGCATGGAGCACTAAAAACAGCCCATATGCGTCCAACAGGTGGTTAAATCCGGGGCCATGTTCCAGTTTATGAACGTTCAAGGGAGAGTGAATCAAAGGGATATTCAGCCTTTTCCAATATTTCTGATAAGCTGCCGCTGCCTTTCGTTTTTCCTCTTCAGCCCCATCCTCATAGGCAGTTACCAGTTCATCCTCATATTCCCAGGCCGTGTCATTTGGATCATTTTCTTCCCAGGCGTATAGCTCACCGGAAGATTCGCTTATTTTTATCCCAATGATGTCGCCTTCGCCCGGAGCAAGGAAAAATCCCAGATAGCTTCCCTCCCGGTGCAGGAGTTCCAGCGGGCGCAGGTAGCCGCTTGTAACTAATAGATCTGCCATGTACCGGTAAATATCTCGGATAGGAAGGGGGAGCTTCCCACGCAGCCGCTTTTCTGTTTCTGCTATTTCATCCTCCGAATAGCACTTCCATTTTTCCAAGCCTTCCCTATGCTTCGGGCTGATGAACTGCCGGAGCATCTTCAATTCTTTTTCTATTGCATACATACCTCTCACCTTTGAAACAAACCTGCCTCCCGCATTTCCTTTTCTTTTTCGTCCACCCGCTCCCTGCCCTGCCCATTCTTTGACCAGAACAGCATTCCTGTTTTTTCTTCCACCTGCTCCACAAAGGAGTAGGGGACCGGCTCCCTGGTGATCAGCCCATACTGCTGTTGGGCGCTGAAAGACAATAGCAGGATTGATCTATCAGGGTCAGTATAAGCATAGACAACATAATCTTCCGGCCCCACATTCTTTCCGGACAGTTCCATTCTCATAAGCTCCGGCTTTGACGAAACAGGGATCAGCCACCTTTCCAGCCCCTCCCGGACTTTCCGCATTTCCTCCAAGGGTTTTGGCAGGGAAAAACTTATGTAAAAAGGAGACAGTTCCTCTGTCATCCGGGTTTCATGCTGGTTCCACCAGTCCCACAGGACTTTGTCCAGTACATGGTGGATAATAAGGATATCCCAGTAAAAGCAGAGCTTCGAGAAATACTGAGGTCTCCCGCTTTTTCTTACTACCTCTGATCTCGGCTTTTCCGGCTTTTCCTCTCCATATGCGTTGACATCATCTCGGCTCCACCTGTAAACCGAGGCATAAGGGTCTTTTCGGTAAATCCCATGTCCCAAACTGGTTCTTTCCATGGCTTCCACCAGCAGGTATTTTCCGCTCCAGTGGAGTTCCTCCGGACGGCAGAAATAGGTGTCTTTCTTGTCGCAGGCATAGTCGCCCAGCACCAGATAAAGCTCCCTGAGTGGCAGCGGCAGCTTAAAATCCAACCGCTGTTCTACTGCGTCTATTTCTTTCTCTGTATAGATCTTGCCTGCTGCCAGTTTGGGTTGCCAGCAAAACTTCTTTATCAGTTCCAGTTCCTCACGGATGGAATACAATGGGCGCACTTCAAATTTTGGTTTTTCTTTCTTCCAAAACATAGACCTCTCCCTTCACTGTTTAACATTTCTGTAAATTGAAGTTAAATATACATCACCCAGTCATCTGCAAGCTGGTTGAGCCGCTGCTGTATTGCCAACATCCCGTTTTCCTCTTTGCACTCCCAAAGAGAAAGTAACTCTTCCAACAAAGCCAATTCCAAAAACTGACGGTGAAAGACCTCCCTAAGTTCCGGCTCACAGTTTGCCAACTGTGCATGATAGCTCTGCCGTGCATAGTTCAAATAAGGCACTCCTTCCTCAAACCGTCCCAGATGCCAAAGTAGGATTCCATGAGCTGCCGCTTGGGAGCTGCATATAGCGCATGGTTTTTCCAAATCTATTGTTTCATAGGCAAGGAAGAGAGCCTGCATATTTTCATCATGCCTCATTTGTCGAGAAAGGAAGGTGTCTATCGTCATATTTTCCATTTCAGGCAGAACACACTGCTCAAAGGCACAAGTCACATCACGCCATACGGTTTCAAAATAGCCTAACCCATTCTCCCATAATAAATCCGTATGCCAGGTTAGAGCGGACGCTGGTTTTTTAGCTGCCCGCCAAAGCCGTTCTTCGTCACATTGCAGCCATGCAAAGGGAGCAGAACGAGAACGGATATAGTATTCAATCTTTACATAGATACGCCTCGCATGATAGATGTAAATTTCATCAATAAATTTGTCCCGCACCCGCACGAACCGATCAGTAGAGCGGGGATAAAGCTGAAATCCTAAAGGTTTCAAAAATATCTTCAAGCGTTTTTTAATAAGTTGTACGCTTTCCTTCTTTGTAATCTTCTTCTCCATCGAAAGCACCTCTTTTATCTGCTTTCAGAATCACAGCCTAAAATCTTAACAGCTTTGCAGCATATTCTTCCGGAAGAATCGCATACTGGCGGTATTCCTCCCGAAGAGCCGGATATTGCTCAGGCACAGCAGAAAGCGCAGTGAGCAGTCCGTTTTGAATACGCTCTATGAATTGCCGAAACAAAGGTGTCTGATAAACCTGTTCCTGTGCCTTCAGCATATCCTTTGCTTTATTGGACGGGCATGGTGTATCGGTAAACTCAATGCAGGCATCCGCCAGCATATTCAGCATTTCTTCCATTTCGGCAAAATCCACTTCCTGCTCGTATTCTTCATATTCTTCAAAATCCAGACGTCCACCATTGATCGCCACCACTTCCATAAGGAGAACGGAAAGCCATGTGAGGATCTGCCATTCACAGGTGCTCCCCCAAGGTATATCTACGCACTTCCTGTAAAATTCCGCCTGTGAATCGGTTATTTCTTCTCCTACATTATAGTGGAGAGTAGCCGCATAAAGGTTATTCGCAAAATCCTGAAATTCAGACGTTGCTTTCTTTCCTTCCAGATAATCCCAGAGCAGGTCAAGCGCCTCCTGGGAAAGTTTGGAAAAAGCCCTTCCGTTGTCTGCCAGTCCCTGACTAATTATATGTATATATGGTTCCAGAATTAAAAGGTTCCCCAAAAGCCGTGAAGAGCTGCTGCTGTCTGCAAAAGCAGCCTCCACCATATCCTGAAACCCCGTGATCCAGTTAGCAGCCTTTGGCCCATTTAGTAACGAAAAATCTGTATTGAGCGTATATTTCATAAATTCCTCCTGTTTAGATTTTGATTTGTCTATCCTTCACAATTAGAAGTTGTAATTATGATAAAGCAGTTGCAATAATTCCAATCGTACAAACTAATATCACACCAACACTAAATACCACGATTACTTTTTTTAGCTTTTTATCAGCATTAGCCGCCCTATCCATTTTATCTGAAAGCAAAATACAAACGATTGCAAATACCAGAAATATCCACAAAATCACTTTCAAAACTATCACAATATCCACCTCCGCAAATCAGAATTTACTTTTTAGCCCATTTTCGTATTTCAAAAAAACCATAAATGCCAGCACAGACAGCAAAAACTTGTAACGAAATAGGTATATCGGAAAACAGCGCAACCGCTATAAGCGCAGCCAAAACTATACCCATACAACTTGCTGCTATAATTTTGGCTATTGAAGCCTTATCCATACAAATACCTCCTTGCCAAATACCGATTTCTGCATCTGATTAAAATAACAGATCCTCCTGCACTCCATATTGTGTATATAAGGTCTAAAAATATAAAAAACCATAGATAAATATAGCCGTAATGATCACTTGTGCCACTGTTAAAAGTCCGGTCTGCCATGTTTCAGGAACATATCCCAATACAATCCGATTCCAAACGGAAACCGCAAAAAAATATATCACAAAGCAGATAACGATACCGATACCTGCTTTTAATGCTCCATACTGCGGTATTTTACGCAAGAGGCATTGATAGCCAAAGTACGCAAATACCACTGGCGAAATCGCATGACTGATGCCTGCGATAACGCTGAAAATCTTATAGCCGGTATTTTCAATTAAACTGCATATCACTATGAATGCGTAAAAAAGCTGGAAAAGTGTAAATGTAATTCCGAGTATAATTGCAATCCAATGTAGCATATGAGTCGTCCTCCTTGTATCATAGATAATATTTTGTTCTTGTATGCCGTATTTTTGGTTAAGTCAAATACCGTTATCCGGTTCCATCTCTGCAGTTTCTGCGTTGCACGCACAGACAATCGCTGCCAAAACGGTAATGATGCGGTCAGATGTACGAGGTACACACTTTTTCATGGCGAAGTACTCCTTGTATTCTTTTTTCTGTTTTGTGCCTGTTTCCAGCTCCACCTATCCATATCCCGGTTTACATGACACCATGGGACAACACTTCAAACTCAATCTGATCATCCGGTGAAGCAATCTCCGCAACCAGATCCAGGCTCATATAATCTTCTTCCTGTCCGTTTTCTGTTCCAGTCAACCCAACCTGGATAAAGATTTTATAATACTTTGTGATTTCATCGCTGTCCAACGGGAGATATGATTCTTTTCGTTCATTTCCTTTATAGCTTACATTTCTATATTGTCCATTCTTAATATGATAAGAACGGTAATTTTTATCCCGATAAGTGAAGCCATAGCTCTCATACACAACATAATAATTCCCCGTAAAATAGCGGATATCGGGAAAGCTGTCAATCTCCGAAGCAAGGTCTTCGCTGGTTTCATCAAGATAATTGCTGAAAATAATTTCTTCAATTTGTTCCAGCATTTCATTCCGTCTTTTTGCAAGGAGCTGATATACTTCCTGTGGGAAACCCTCATCAATAGAGATTCGAGGCTTTATCATCAATTCAAAGTTCGCATAATCGTTATCAACATTTTCTTTCTCAAAAACAATCAATTTTGGTCTTTTTACTTCCTTTTTCTTTTTGAATTTTTCAAAAATTCCCATGATTCAGTCTCCCTTTCGTTTTTTAATAGATTATATAGAAAAATAGGGAACCGCATCCTGCGGTGGTTCCTGAAGATAACTCTTCACACAATCGAATATCTTCTTTGTTTCCGGCAGCATAAGTTTCTCAGATTCATTCTGTAACGGATACCAACTGCGAAGATATTCCAGAACAGTTACCTGCAATAAATTTCTGACTTCCATATCCTCACTTACAGCCATTTCCTCTAAAAAAGCAAATACTTTTTCTATCCTGATAGTATCCCGACGCTCATTCATCAGCAGTCGGCCAATATAATCACAGAAACAGCGGTCAAAATAGGCTGTCTGGCCTTCCGTTTCCTTTCCTTGAAAAGTGTCTTTGATCCAGGCTATTTCTTCTTCATAATTTTCGCTTATTTCCGGAAATTCCTTTAACAAATCATTTACTATCCCACACAGGACAGTTCCCTGCTGTTTAGGGTTATCCGTATTGTATGATGTTTTGAAATCGTCTGACATATAACGGCCTCCCTGTTCCATGTCCTCTGACAGCCTCACCCATGATTTTTATTGATACACAATAGCGATACCCACATTTTCCCGGCCCCAGGTGCAATATCCTTTATAGACATCATCCTCATAGGACGGCTTTTCTCCAGGATATAAAGCCGGGAAAATAGAAATACTGGAAAAACCCACATCTGTTATCCGGTCTGAATTTTCCAGAACCTCTCTTATATCGCAGCGGTATAGCCCATTGTCTGTATGCAGATAGAAAAACATTTCCCGTGTTGTGGCCTTGTTTCCGTCTATTGTTTCCATATTCTCTGTCCAGGTGTACGGCTCCCAGGAGATTACCTGATTTTGTAAAAACTCCGTCAATTCCGGTATTTTTTCTTGAAGCCCTTCTGCATTTCTTTTTGCTTTTGGAGCAAACGCCTCATAAACCGTATCTGTATTTTCGCCATTCGCTAACTGCATCAGTCTTTCCATAGAAGATTGCTCTATTGTAATATCCTGCGGCATATCCTCCATCCGATATACAATAGAAATCCCTGGCAGCGCCTTCGGCGCATATTCCTTAGACAATTCTTCGGGAAAAATAGATATGCCCGAAAAACCAATCGTTTCTATTTGCGTATCGTTTTTTATCACATCCGAAATATCACACCTGTAGATTCCGCTTTCTGTTTGAAACTCATAAAGAGCCACTCTTTTTGAAATCGTGATACCGCTCCTTCTATCCGTTTTCTCGCTCCCGCTCTTGAAATCCCAGGCTGTGACATTTTCTTTCGTAAATCGTATCAACTCCCAAATCTGTTCAGAAAGGCTCTCCACATTTTCCCGCACATCAGGGGAAAATACCTCATAGATATAATCGGCGTCCTCTGCCTCTATCAGCTCCATCAGCTTTTCCATTGTTTTCCTTGGGACATTGAAAGGCTTGTATTCCCCTTCAACCACTAACTCCGTATGTTCCGGCGCAAAAGGATTCCAGGCGATGCTCTTTTGACAGCCGCAAAGCATTACACAGCAGAGTACCGGAAAAACCATTCCCCATCGCCTCCTGGAACTTTGTTTTGCTTTTTTATAAACAAAATAATCCGACATATTGCAACACCCAATTTATTTCAAATTTCCTTTGACAGATACGAAAGACACAATCCATCAAAAGGTTTTCCAACAGAACTGTCTCTTTGAGATACAAGAAATTGGATGGCCTCCTTTGCCGGGAGAGGCACACCAAACTTTTCCATGATTTCTTCTGCACTGTCAATATAATGGAGTGCGTCCGGATCATAGACAACCTTTTCAGGCGACCATTCACAGACTATGGCATAAGCGTTCTCCATCAAAGCATTCACAAGTATCATAATCGTGCCAGACCTGGTATAAAGGTTTTGGATTTTTCCCGTTTTGCCTGTGAGTACCGTGCTTGGCAATAGTTCCCCCACAGTATCTAACCAGTTCCCGATCCAGTCACCTTCCGTACTGTCTGTAATTGACCATAATTTCCGCAAGACACATTCCCATGCGGAAATATCCTGTCCGTAAAACCGCAGGGTTTCTTCCAGGCAGAGAATGAGATAAGCTACCCTGCCACGCCCCGAAACCTTATAAAAACGATGAGAACGAATCCTCTGTTCCTCTTGTCGTATTTTCGAGGACTGAAACACCTTTATCAGCCGATAAACCAGATAAAGAAAAACAGTAAATCCCGCAAGAGCGGCGGCAAATACAATCCCGCCCCAAAATCCTCTTTCTAACAGTTGCCTTATCTGTTCCATACCGTCTGCCTCCATAATATTCAACCGCAACACAACTATTTCGGCACATACCCAGAGCCGCCACAGCTCTTGCAGACTTTTCCCACATCCACCTTCAGCAGTGGGAGTTTTTTCAGGTGCAGTCCTTTTCCCTGGCAGTCCGGGCATACGATACAATCACCTTCCGGTTTTGGCTGTACGGAATGGGGATAAGTCTCCCGGTATCTTTTGTACTGTTCCCATGTCTGCTCTGCGTTCTATTTCATCTTTTCGCTTGTTATGATAGCAGCTCTATCCAAAACGCCAGTTTCTTTCAATGCCTTTTCAAAATCGCTATACCCACTGTAAAAGTGGTTCAGGAGAATCGTTCTCAACCGTCCATTTTTCTGGATGCAGAAAGCATATCCGCCGCCTATTCGCCGGACTTGCACCCGGCTCCCTGGTATCTCTTCCCACTGGAGCTTATATTCTTCTTTGCGGGAATAGTGGAAGATTACTTTTTCCCTGTCATATTCCACCCAGACCAGCCCCAAATAAAACATGCGGTAAATGGCAAAAGCCAAAAGGTCAACACACACAATTAAACCAGTCAAAAAGATTAGGTTTTCCTCATGGTGTGTCTGTGGATAAATGAATACAAAATAAAGAGCAATACCCGTCAGCGGAACGAATAAAATCATTAAGACCAAGAATGTAATGATTTTTGAAAACAGTCCTATGGTACACCTTTTCATTCTCATAGCCTCTCAATCGTATTTTCGCTGTAGCTTACATCATTTTTGAATTTCCGTTTCTATTTCCGAAAGAGCTTTCCGCACTTCCGGATTTTTAATTTTGGGCAAGGTGCTTTTCAGCAAAGCAAGACATTCCTGATCCCGTTTCATTTCTTTCAGCAGATAAACCTTATGAACAGAAATATAGTCATTCAGAGAAATGCCGGCATATACAAGCCTAATTCCTGTATCATTTTTTAACTCCGCCTCACACTGTTCAATCTCCTTCAGATATTCCTCTGCCCCGCCGCCCGACTTCCAGACTGTATAGGCTGTGTTCCACCGGACTACCACACTGCGCTGGCGTACATAAGCAGACACAAGATTGACCAGAAACCATGTGACACCCACCACACCCATAAAAGACAAAGCAAATTGCCAGTTTAATGTTACTCCAACCCATCCAAGCCAGAGCATCTCCGCCAGTGAAACAAAGAAAAAGAAAAGGGATTGTTGATTCCTTTTCAAATTGGACTGGCTGATTACCGAAAGGAAGAACATCAGCGTTACAAAGGCCATAAAGACCATGAATGGCAGATACTTATGATCTTCCTCCATGTTGAACGCAAATCCCAATGAAAGCATGATGACGCATACTAAAAAGATGCGGATAATGTCTTTCTTATCTTTCAAATAATTCCACCTCATTCACCAAATATCCCTGCCGCCTCCGGACTGGTTTCCAGAGCAGGGGATGACCAAAACAAAAAGACGCTCTCCGCCGCACAGTTTCCTGCGGGCATAAGAGCGCCAGTTTCGACGGTATAAAATTGAGCATGACAAAACTGCGGACTATATAGTTATAGCACCGCTCCGCTTGCTTGCTTGCTTGCTTGCTTGCTTGCTTGCTTGCTTGCTTGCTTGCTTGCT
>OFFF01000098.1_pt1 | contig 66003 bp, 57 predicted proteins | sample 1521301 | NCBI WGS metagenome assembly OFFF01 (sample SAMEA3504101, study PRJEB24116) | mouse gut metagenome | biome: mouse gut; feature: mouse-associated habitat; material: faeces | place: Denmark | collected 2011
CCGCAAAGGCTGATTGCCGCATAGGTGCGGACGGAATTTACTACTTTTTTACTACTGCTCAGAGGGAAAACCTAAAGGTTCATGCGGGTATATGTGACTTCTCCCCATATCTAAACTGCCGGAAAAGCCCGGAAATACAAGCTATTCCGACATATAAGAATTTCTAAAGAGATAATCTATATTTACCCATAATTTTGTTAAAAGTTTGTTATATTTGGGAGGGCTGGGTTTATGAAGATTAAGATCGGCGCGGAGAGAAAGGCAAGGATACAAGAGGGAATGATGGGACTCTTTTTTGAGGACATCAATTATGCAGCAGACGGCGGGCTGTATGCGGAGATGCTGGAGAATCGTTCCTTCGAGTTTTTGAAGGCCACGGGAGACTATAAGGACTATCAGACAGAATATGACGGCGGCTATGGCTGGAGCGCCTATCCGGAGGGAGCAGGGGCGAGGCTGCGCTGCGTCAGCGGCAGTCCTCATACCGAGGAGAATCCTCATTATATGCGTCTTCAGACGGAAAAACCCGGAGAGGGCATCCGGAATAAGGCCTATGACGGTATTTTTTTGAAGGAGGGTATGGAGTACAAGCTTACCTTCTGGGCCCGGCCGGTGAAATTTCAAGGGGATTTTGACATTTTCATTGAAAAGGACGGTACAAGATGGGCCGGGGCGAAAATTTCCGCAGGGGACGGGCAGCAGGAGACCTATAATCATTTCCGCAGGTACGAGGCGGTGCTGCAGGCGAAGGGGACCGTGGAGAAGGGGGTGTTCGCACTTTGCTTGTCAGAGCCGGGCACGGTGGAGTTTGACTTTGTTTCTCTGTTTCCCGCAGACGCCGTCTGCGGAATCTTCCGCAGGGATCTCTTTGAGCTGCTGAAGGACATGGGGCCCGGATTCCTGCGCTTTCCCGGCGGCTGCATCGTGGAGGGTAACACGCTGGCCAACCGCTATCGGTTCAAGGACAGTCTGAAGCCCCAGTGGGCCAGAAGGAACAACTGGAACCGCTGGGCGGTGCATGGAAACAGCGAACAAAACGGCTATGAGGGCATCTACAGCCATTATAACCAGACACTGGGACTGGGATATTACGAATATTTCCTGCTCTGTGAGCTGATCGGAGCCAAGCCCCTGCCCGTGCTGAACGTGGGGTTTGCCTGCCAGTATCAGACCGATGAGATGGTGGCCCGAAACAGTCCGGAATTTCAGGAATTCCTGCAGGATGCGCTGGATCTCATTGAGTTTGCAAACGGGGATGAGAGCACGCCGTGGGGAGCTGTCCGGGTACAGATGGGCCACAGGGAACCCTTCGGCCTCACCATGATGGGCGTAGGCAATGAGCAGTGGCAGACGGAGAAGGCGGATTTCTTTGAGCGGTATGAGCTGTTTGAAAAGGCCATCCATCAATATGCGCCATATATCAAGCTGATCGGTTCTGCAGGTCCCGACGTGACCTCGGAGAAATATAGGATGGCATGGGATTTCTACCATATCAATGAGGACAAAAAGGATTTCGTGTACGCCGTGGACGAGCATTATTATGTGAAGCCGGAGTGGCTCTACGAGCATGTGGACTTTTACGATGCGTATTCCCGGAAGGTAAAGGTGTTCTCCGGAGAGTATGCCGCCCATCCGGAGGGCAGTTTCTCCGGGCCGGAGGCCAGAAACACGCTGGAGGGCGCTCTGGCGGAGGCAGCCTTTCTCACGGGGGTGGAGCGGAATGCGGACGTGGTGGTTCTGGCCTCCTATGCCCCTCTTTTTGCCAGACTCGGATACGCCCAATGGGCTCCCGACATGATTTGGTTCAACGCAGCCGGATGCTACGGCAGCCCCAGCTATCATGTGCAGAAGCTGTATGCCCGCAACATGGGGGACGCAGTGCTTGACACCTTCGGCGGGGAGAAGGAGGCGGGAAGGGATGGGATCTACTATTCCGCCAGCATTTCCGAAAAAGAGCGGGCGCTGATCGTAAAGATCGTAAATGCGAAAGAGCAGAAGCAGGACATCCGGCTGGAGCTTCCGGAAGAATGGAGGAAGGGCCAAAGGGTGCAGGCCACCATCCTTACGGGGGAGAAGAAGGATGCCTGCAACAGCATTGGAGAACCGGAGAAGGTGGCACCCTTTGAGAGAGAGTATGAAAATCCGGAGGCTGTGTCCTTGCCGCCCTTGTCCTTTGCGGTGCTGCGCATGGAGCTATGAGGGGCGGATGCCTGTAAGTATTTTTGAGGATCTGCCGTCTGAGGCATGAACGGCAGGCAAATCCTGCTTTGACGGGCTCCTTTCTGGGTATGGAGGCGAAATGAGAAACCTGATACTCAGAAGGGGGCCATTTTATCTGTAGAAGGAAAACATTTGCGCAGGGGAACATTACGGCGGGAATTCTTCTTTGGCTGTCCTATTTTGTCCTTGCACATAGCAGCCGCATATGTTATGATAAAAAAGTCAAGCAGTACAAATGCATGACAAATCACCGAAGGCATTGTCTATGCCTTTCACAAATTATCTAAATTCAATATGTGGGAAACAAAAGGTTTCCGCAAAATCGGCTTTTCGCCATCAATTCAATCAACAAAACCAAATAGGGCAGGGATGGGCGAGGGGCTGTTTTCCTATCTGTTGCCGGAACGGGGGAAAGGATGAACGGCAAGAAAAGAAGGAAGTTTTGCGCAGGCAGGCAGACAAAAGCAGTTAATTCAGCGGTCAGAGATGGGGGAAAAAGGCACGACAATCTGCAGGATGCGGGGATGGGGAATTCGTCTCAAAATCAAGAAGAAAGGGACAGTCAGCATAATAGGGATATCAGCAGTAAGGATGTTTTTAGCAATCCGTTTCTCTGCGCCCAGTTTCTGAGAGACTGTATCCATGTACCGGCTCTGAAAAATGTCCGGCCGGAGGATATTGAGGATATCTCCGAGCGCTACCATCCTTATTTGGGTACGGAGTTCGAGTCGGATATCGTGAAAAAAATACGGATCTGGGGCGTAGCAGGAACGGAAGAAGGGCAGGATGGGGAGCCGTCCTTTTTGGTTTCTCTGATAGAGCACAAGAGTTTGGTGGACTATGACGTATCCATGCAGCTTCTGAGGTACATGATGTGCATATGGACGGAGTACCGCCGGGAAATGGAGGTGAAGAAACGGGGGAGCACCGGACAGAAAGGGTTTCGGTATCCCATGATCATTCCGGTGGTATATTATGAAGGGAAACCGGAATGGACGGCGCAGATGCGCCTGAGAGACAGAATCAGGCAGCTTCCGGGGGTGGATGATTGGATTCCGGATTTTCGATATGAAGTGATCCGTGTACATGATTATAGTGATCAGGAGCTTCTGGAGCGTGGTGATGAGATATCTTTAATTATGTTGATTAACAAGATACAGGACTTGGCGGATCTGGAGAGGTTTCTTCGCATTCCCTCGGAGGAACTGAACCAAATCATCCGTCATAGTCCGGAACATGTGGTGGATGTACTGGTCTTGGCTATAGAGAGCCTATGCTTCAAAATAGATGTATCTGCGGAGGATAGGAAAAGATGCGTTCAGAAAGTGAGGAAACGAGAGATGGGATATTTGTTTGAGAATATGGAGCGGATCAGCGTAAGAGAGATGCAGCAGAAATTGGAAGAAGAGCGGCAAAAATCGGAAGAGGAGCTGCAAAAATCAGAAGAGGAGCTGAAAGAAACGAAAGAAAGACTTAAAATTGCGGAGGAAAGGATCAGACATTTGGAAAAACTGGCAAGAGTATGAAAAGGGGATTAATGAAATCTGATGGTGTAAAGGCGCAGCTTGCTGATTGGCAATGTTGGACGTAAAGGGCTTGCGGATGTGCTTTTTCGTGGTATAATATTGTAACAGAAGGACATTGTTTACGTTTGATCCCATGTACGCCGGAGTGAGGGGAAGCGGAGGATCATGTAGATTGACATGTACTTATCAGCTTGAGACGAGGCGGTCAACCTGCGCAGTACAATGTGGAAGAACAGTGTCAAATAAAATGTGCCGGCATGATGAAACGGCGTAAAGTAAGGAGGAAGCAAGCAATGGGTTCTTATTATCGTCACACAAGGAGCGAGAAGGCAGAGGTGCCATATTCTTTTCAGTGCGAGCACTGCGGAAAGGACACCGGCCCTATGAGGGCGGTCATTGTAGGACCGGAGGCCACGGACAACAGCAACTTTAAGACATTAAATCCGGATCGGGAGCAGAAGCTGTGCAAACGGGCTCACGACAATCTTGTAAATGAATTAAAGAGTCTTCACAAGAATGCAACGGAGAAGAATATCATCTCCACCAAGTTCAACGACCAGTGTCCAAACTGTCATCAGCCTCAGTCTTGGGCAGTGTCCGGGCTGAAAAACAAGATGTTTGAAAATCCCCTCGTGTGTCTGGGGGTGGGTACTGTTTTCAGTGTGATTGCAGTACTGGCCCATTTTTTTGCGGATAATATGGAATATGTGACTCTTCCCATGGCTGCAGGAATTTTTGGATTGGGCGTGGCGGCAGCTGCCGGCTGTCTGGTCTGGAATGTGATTAAGATAAATTCAAAGAGCAAAAAGACCGCCAGCGGCATGCACAACCTTCCAAAGATCGATTGGAGCGCGGTGTCGAATCTGCTGGAGGAGCAGTAAGTTTGGTTTAGAGCGGGTCAGGAGGACGAGCATGATTAAAGCAGGAATTATCGGTGCCACAGGCTATGCGGGAGGGGAGCTGGTGCGCATATTGGCGAACCATAGGGATGTCAAGGTGGTCTGGTACGGGTCCCACAGCTACATAGACCAGAGATACAGCGATGTGTATAGGAATATGTTCCAGGTGGTGGAGGACGTGTGCAGGGACGACAATCTGGCGGAGCTGGCCAAGGAGGCAGACGTGATTTTTACGGCTACTCCTCAGGGCTTTCTGGCAGGACTTTTGACGGAGGATCTGCTGTCAAAGACAAAGATCGTGGATCTTTCGGCGGACTACCGTATCAAGGACGTTGAGGTCTACGAAAAATGGTATGGAATCCAGCATAAGTCACCGCAGTTTATCTCTGAGGCAGTATATGGACTCTGTGAGGTTAACCGCGACAAAATCACGGCCAAGACCAGACTGGTGGCGAATCCGGGCTGCTACACCACCTGCTCCATCCTCACGGCGTATCCCTTGGTGAGGGAAGGGCTCATAGATGTGGACACTCTGATCATCGATGCAAAGTCGGGAACCTCCGGCGCAGGGCGGGGGGCCAAGACGGCGAATCTGTTCTGTGAGGTGAACGAGAATATCAAAGCCTATGGGGTGGCCAGCCACCGCCACACACCGGAGATCGAGGAGCAGCTGGGCTATGCGGGAAACTGTCAGGTGACCGTGAATTTTACGCCGCATCTGGTTCCCATGAACAGAGGGATTCTGGTGACGGAATACGCTTCTCTTCGGAAGAAGGCGGATGGATCCCTTCCCTCCTATGAGGAGATCCGGGCAGTCTATGACAAGTACTACGGAAATGAGAAATTCATCAGGGTGCTGGAGAAGGGAGTCTGCCCCGAAACCAAATGGGTGGAGGGCAGCAATTATGTAGACATGGGATTTGTGATCGACCAGCGCACTGGGAGAATCATTCTCATGGGCGCGCTGGACAATCTGGTGAAGGGCGCCGCCGGGCAGGCGGTACAGAACATGAACTTAATGTTCGGGCTGAGGGAGAGCGAAGGGCTGGAGATGCCGCCTTGTTTCCCTTGAATGCCGTTATTTCAGAAACATATGGATCAGCCGATCCTTCCATGGGCCGTAAGGCTGATAACGCAGGGGCAGATCGATCCAGCGATATTTTTTGAGAATATTCTTTTCATGGGAAAAAGTCTCAAAGCTCCTGCGTCCGTGGTAGGAACCCATGCCGCTGCCGCCTACGCCGCCGAATCCCATGCGGGAGGTGGCCATATGCATTATGGTGTCGTTGACGGCGCCGCCGCCGAAGGATAGGCTGTTTAAGAACTTCTGCTCCCCCTGACGGCTTTTGGTAAACAGATAGGCGGCCAGAGGTTTTTCTCCTTTCAGGGCAAATGCAATGGCCTGATCAATTCCGTCAAATTCGATTATAGGCAGGATGGGACCGAAGATTTCTTCCTGCATGACGGCATCGGCTCCGGATACCTTATCCATCACTGCAGGCGCAATGCGCAGGGCAGCCGCATCGGTTTGCCCGCCGTAGATCAGCCGTTCCTTGTCCATCAGCCCTACCAGCCTATCGAAATGCTTTTTGTTGACAATCTTTCCGTAATTTGGGTTTTCCAGCGGATTTGCTCCATACATTCTTTCCAGAGTCTGGGTAAAAAGCTTTAGGAATTCTTGTTTAACGGACTTATCGATGAGCAGGTAATCGGGAGCTACGCAGGTCTGCCCGCAGTTTAAGTATTTGCCGAAGGCGATCCTTGAGGCTGCCAGCTTCAGGTCGGCTGTCTTGTCCACGATGCAGGGGCTCTTGCCTCCCAGCTCCAGAGTCACGGGAGTCAGATGGGCGGCAGCTTTTTCCATCACCAGCTTGCCTACGGTCACGCCTCCGGTAAAGAAGATGTAATCAAACCGTTCTTCCAGCAGCGCGCTGTTCTCTGTTCGGCCGCCCTCCACTACCGTCACATATTCCGCAGGGAAGACATCCTGAATCAGGGCCCTGATGGCGGCGGAAGTCTTGGGGGAATAGGCCGAGGGCTTTGCGACACAGCAGTTGCCTGCCGCCACTGCGCCGATCAGGGGCTCCATGGTAAGCAAAAAAGGATAGTTCCATGGGGACATCACCAGCACGCATCCGTAGGGTTCCCATAGGGAGAAGCTTTTCCCATGGAAATTGGTCAGATCGGTTCTGTGTCGCTTTTGTCTTGCCCATCCTTTCAGATGCCTTATCTGGAAAGTCAGTTCGCTCAGGGTCAGGCCCACCTCGCACATGTAGGCCTCGCTGGGGCTTTTGCCCAAGTCTTCTCCTATAGCGGCACAGAGGGATTCTTCTCGTTCTTTGATGGCTTGTCTCAGGCGCTTCAGCGCCTGAATACGGTTGTTTACATTCTTTGTTATTCCGGAGGCAAAATATTCCCGCTGCATTTTTACGATAGTGCCGATTTCCATTGTTGTCCGCTCCTTTCGTTTTCCTTTGGAAAGGCAGTTTCTGTACTGCTGATAAGCTTATACATAGATGCCAGCTCTTTGACGTCCATCAGGCAGGGCACGGGGTACAAAGGATTGCTTTCTTTGTCCGCGTGAGCCGCCATCTGGGGAATATCTTCTTCTTTGATACCGTCTATCTTGTCAGGGATATTCATGGAACGGTTCATTTCCCGAACCCAAGAGATGAAGGTCTGAGCTGCGGTATGGTCCTCTGCGTCCTTTGGGGCCACGGTGCATGCCCTTGCCAATCTGGCCAGACGTTTCTCGCAGCTTTTGCCGTACCTATCCAGAAAATAGGGCAGGATTACGGCGTTGGCCAGTCCGTGGGGAACGCCGTATCGCCCGCCCAGAGAATGTGCCACCCCATGGACATATCCCACATAAGACTGGGTGAAGGCGATGCCTGCGCAGTAGGCGGCCCGCAGCATCTGCTCTCTGGCCTCTGTGTCTGTTCCGTCATCATATGCCCGTTTTAAATAGGTTTTAATCAGTCCTACGGCTTCTTCCGCCATTCGGCGGGTGTGACTTGTGGTGCTTCTGCCAATGTAGGCTTCCACTGCATGGGTGAGGGCATCCATTCCCGTGGTGGAGGTGATATGTTTTGGCAGGTCCGTGGTTACTCGGTAGTCCAACACGGCATACCGGGGGATCAGGGAAAAATCATTGATGGGATATTTGTGGTGGGTTGCGGCATCCGTGATAACTGCCGCAAGGGTAGTCTCGCTGCCCGTTCCGGCAGTGGTGGGAATGGCCACCAGTAGGGGGAGCTTTTTGTGTATTTTTAAAAGTCCCCGCATTTTCTGTACGGGCTGTCTGGGCTTTGCAATTCTGGCTCCCGCTGCCTTTGCACAGTCGATGGAGGAGCCGCCGCCGAATGCGATGATGGCATTGCAGCCGTTTTCAAGATACTGCTCTCTTGCCCGTTCTACATTGTGTATAGTAGGGTTGGGGATGGTTTCGTCATAGACGGTGTAGGCTATGCCTGATTTCTCCAAGGCATCCGTCAGCTGCTTGACCAGCCCCAGTCCGGAGATTCCCTTGTCGGTGACGATGAGTGTATTGTTCTTTCCTTTTTCTGCCAGAAGACGGCCTAATTCTTCCATGCTGTCCAGTATTTCCGGTTCCCGGTAGGGCAGCAGCGGGAGGGCCGCCCGGAAGCAGAGCTGAAAGGCTCTGCAGTAGATTCTTTTGATTCCGTTCATTTTTCTGCACCTCTGTGATTATATTACTTTGATTTTCAAACTATTTTATCACCATGGATTGGAGGAATCAAGGGGGAACGGGCATTTTTGTTCAGAAATTTGTTTTAGATAGTATAAAAACAACATAAAAAATGCAACATTTTGCTCCAAAATGTTGCAAAAAACCACTATAATCGACAGCCGGCACCATAAGAAGCCCTCAGGAAATCATAGAAGCGGAAGTCTTTCGTACCCTTTGACGCAAAGTGAGACCCTTAGACCAGAAAGAAGTTTGTCGCGTCACTTAAAAAGCGGTGAATGATTATGCCTTCCATAAATGGGATGAATGTAAGATATCTGCTTAAACCGTGAACGATCCCCCTATATGTTCATGGGAATCATTAAGATAAACCTGCCGGAAAGATTTGAATAAAAAAAGCCCAAATGGGCTAAAGTATTTTAAAATAGTTCCGATACTATAATTGGTTATTGAAAATGCAACATTTTGGAGCAGAATGTTGCATCTTCTATCCGATTCTACAAAAAACGATTGAAGCAATAGGGAAAATACGAGAAAGGAACTAGTGGAAGCCGGTTCCTTTTTTGGCAGTACAATAAGGGACTGAGGATGCCGCAGGATAGGATATGTAAAACGATTCGACAGTACAGCAAGAATCCTATTTCCGATGACGATATGGAGAAGCTGCTGGAGATTGCCGCAGATTATGCCAAAGTGAAGAATTATGTATACATGCGTTTTGGCGGAATAGGGGGCCTCTCCAAAATTTATCCCGGGTACACGGTTCAGAATGAGATGACAGCCAGCGGCTTGCGGGGGAATCTGGGGTTGCCGTCCGTGTATTTTTATCTTGCTGTCTTTGATGCTGTGAACGACATCAAGGGGCAGTGGGAAAACACGAAATCTGAGGTTTTGCGGCTGGTGGGAAAAAATGAAAATTTGACGGAGGAGGAGAAGCATTACATCCGTTTTCTGCTGAAGGTCAGCAATGCTTTTGAAGCGGTACTTAATCAGAAGGATATAGAGCTTCCGGAGAGCATACAGAAACAATATGTGAAGCTGGCGGAGCAGGTGAATGGGGACAAGCTGAATCGGTATCTGTGCAGGCAGGTGCGGAAAGTTCGGGGGAAACGCAGTAGGGCAATTCCAAATGGGAAGGCTGACGGATTCGCCATTGCGGAGCGCGCATACCGTTATGGGGAGAATGAGGGACTAAATGGGATATTTGTTTCTATAAAAGAGCGCCGCAAACGTATTTTTATTCCGTTGACTGACAGCAATCGATATGCCTCCCAGCTTTATATCAAATTATATCCGGAGGAAAAGCGCCTAGAGATAAATGTTCCCATCCGTGTAACCGTCTGCAGGCATGAGGACTATCAAAACCAGGTTGGGATTTCCATGGGGATGTATACCATGCTGACCACAAATCAGGGACACGCCTACGGCGAGGAGCTGGGAAAGTACCAGACGGAGTACGCAGAGTGGATACGGCAGCAGGCCATGAGCTATAGCCGCAATCGGGAGAATAATCCCGGCCGGAAGAAGTACAGCGCAAAAAAGAAGAGGTGGGAGGAGCAGCTGCACAGCTATATCAATCATGAACTCAACCGCTTCTTCCGCGAAGAAAAGCCGGAGAGGATATACGCCGTAAGGCTGCCAAAGCCCATGGGCGGAGGGCTGAATAGAAAAATCAACCATTCCGTGGGCCTATGGCAGAGGGGCTATATCAGGAGCCGCCTCATTCAGAAGTGCAGGGAGCAGTCCGTGGAATATGTGGAAGTTCTGGGAAAGGATATCAGCAGGGAATGCAGCTGCTGCGGCTCTGCCGGGGAGAAGAAAGACGGTTTATTTTGCTGCGGAGCCTGCGGCCAGACTGTGGAGGAGAAGCAGAACACTGCGAGGAATGTGCTGAAGCGAGGGATGGAGGGAAGAATCCTGCGATAGGCAGGACTAGAATCCGGCCATTAGGACAAGGCAAGATCATAAGGACGACCAGCTGGATAAATACCGGTATCAAGCCGTGATTTTATCCCGACGCCCTATGGAAGGGGTGAGACAGAGTTTTCTTGTTTCATGGGGCATCAACCAAGGAACCAGAGGGAAGATCCATGATATAAAAAAAGAACGGCATTAGAAGACGGCCAATTAGAGAGGGCGATCCCTTAAAAAGCAGGCTGTGTATTGGGTATGCCAAGACTTTGGGAACAGGAGGAGACGCAATAGGGCTGTATGGCGGCGGCCTGATGTACCGGAGAGCGAAGCGGGGAGACCTGCATCATTTGTGTCGGCAAGGAGCCGATTCCGATGACCAATGTATTTTATTTTAAAGAGGAAAATGTCTTTCAGTAAAAGCAGGGATGAGGATTATGACGATAGCGCTGATATTTGCCGGAGGGACGGGGAAGAGGATGAACAGCCGTTCCAAGCCAAAGCAATTTTTGGAGATGCACGGAAAACCTATTATCATCTACACGCTGGAGCACTTTGAATATCATGAGGAAATAGATGGGATTGTTGTGGTTTGTATTAAGGAATGGATAACGGAACTGAAGGGTCTGCTGAAGCGCTATGGGATAACAAAGGTTGTGAAGATTGTGCCCGGCGGAGCCACAGGCCATGATTCCGTTTACAATGGTCTGACAGCTATGAAGGATTCCATGGGAAATGATGATATTGTCCTGATTCATGACGGGGTGAGGCCGCTGATAACAAAGGAACTGATCTCCGAGAATATCAGTGCGGTTTTAAAATACGGAAGTGGGATCACTGCCGAACCGGTGCGGGAGAGCGTCGTCCGGAGCATAGACGGCGAGAGTATTTCGGATGTGCCGGCACGGGATGAGATGTATGTGGCTAAGGCCCCGCAGTCTTTTTATTTCGGAAAGATCCTTGAGCTGTACGAAAAGGCCTATGCAGATGGGGTCAAGACCATTGATTCCTCTCATCTTTGCAGTATCTATCACGCCCCCATGCACATGGTGGGCAGTACAAAAAATAATATAAAGATCACGGAGCCCGCAGACTTCTATATCTACAGAGCGCTGTACGAGGCGCTGGAAGGGCAGCAGGTTTTCGGAATCTGACGGGAAAGAAATGGCACAGAGAAGGTTCAAGAAAAAGGATTTACTGAATATGATCTCCGCACTGGAGAAAGCCAACACACTCATGGGCGGCAAGGGCGGTTCCGCCATGCCGGATAGGGCCGATACATTGATTCAGTGCCAGAAGGCGGCGCTGGTCATTGGAGATTATTTGGAAACACAAGGCGAGAGCATTCAGAGAATCGTTAAGGTGCTGGAGAATTATTGTGAAAATATTTATCAGCTGAGCTTGGCGGCAGGAGACGACAATAGATGCAGTAAGATAGCAAAGAAGATACGGCAGCAGCTTTTGACAATCAAAACCGCTGTTCGGGAGGAATTGCCGGAGGATAAAAAGGAGATCGTGTTTCTGCCTTATAAGGCGTCCATGTGGGACAGCCTTGAGAGCCTATGGAAAAAAGCGGCTGCCGACGAGAGCTGCGAGACCTTTGTGATTCCGATTCCTTATTTTGACAAGAATCCTGACGGGAGTCTGGGCCGGATGCATTACGAGGGGGAGCAGTATCCGGAGGAGGTTCCGGTGACATCGTGGCGGGAATATGACATGGCGGCCAGAAGGCCGGATGTGATATATATACATAATCCTTATGATGAGTGCAACCTCGTGACGAGCATTCATCCGGATTTTTATGCAAAGGAAATAAAGGAATATACGGATATGTTGGTATATGTTCCTTATTTTACATGTATCAATGATGTGGTGCAAGAGGAATTCTGCATATTGCCGGGGACGATCTGGGCGAATCAGATAATCCTCCAGTCGGAGGCAGTGCGGGAGAAATATATTGAGATCTTTCACCGCTGGGAGGATTCCCAAGGGTGCAGAGATGCGTTCGGGAAGGCAGAAGAGAAGTTTGTAGCCTTAGGAAGCCCTAAGTTCGATAAAGTGATTTCTGCCAAAAGGGAGGATTATGTGCTTCCGGAAGAATGGCGGAGGCTGATTGAGCGGGAGGACGGAAGCCGCCGGAAGGTGGTATTGTACAACACTACGCTTGGAGCTATGCTGCGTGATACAGAGGAGATGCTGGCTAAGATCAGGAACGTGTTTGAAGTATTCCGGAACCAGAAGGAGGTCGTGCTTTTGTGGCGGCCCCATCCGCTTTTAAGGGAGACACTGTGTTCCATGCGCAGCCGGACCGTTTTAGAATACGACGAAATCGTGGAGCGGTATCGGAAGGAGGCATGGGGCATTTATGATGACACAGCGGATATGTATCAGGCAATTACGGTATCGGATGCATATTATGGGGACAACAGCAGCGTGGTAGAGCTGTATAAGCGGACGGGGAAGCCGATTATGATACAGAATGTGAAAGTCAGTCTGGAACCTTAAGATATGGCAGTATGTGGAAGCCTGCCGTTGATGTCACGGCAGAGACATAGCGTATATGAAAAGTATTAATAGGGATCAGTAGAATGAAGAAAAAGTTGGCCATTTGGGGAACCGGCAATGTATGCGCACAAGTCATGGGAAGCTGTCCTTGGCTTGTACCGGTGAAATTGATTGATAATAATTTAGAAAAGAGCGGTATGTTTTTGCAGGGGATAGAAATAATACATCCCTCAAAGATAATGGATTGGCAAGACCTTTTTGTTGTTTTGGCCATGGATAACTATATTGGCGTGAAGAGACAGCTTGAAGAAAAAGGATTGGTGGAAAAGGAAAATTTTGTTTGGTACAGAGAATGGCAGGATGAGTGTGAAATTGAAAGCATACTAGAAGAGGCAGAAGATTTTCTTTGCAAAATTGAGGACTATGAAAAAGAGTTTCACGGATATAGGATTATGTTTTCTGATTTTCTGGCTTTTGACAAGGGAGTATGCGGCTATGTCAACAAATGGAGTGAGGATGCCGGAAAGCTGATGCTTTTGTCGGAGGCCATGTGGGTCAGTCCGGAAAGAAAGTCAAGTCTGCATGTTCCGATCATGAAACTTCCCAAGGTACTGCTGCATAATTTTTATCTGCGAAGCGGAGACATACGAAAGGAAATTACGGCAGAAAACATCAAAGATGCTCGGCCAAAGCCGTATATGGAAGAGGCCAAGGAAAATCTTAAGATGGGTTATCCTGATATGGCTGCAAATTATGAATGTGTCATTTGTTATTATGCGGATGAGATCGTGAGAAAGATTCTGAGCTGCTGGAAGCCTTCTCAAGTCATTCTCTGGAATGCATTTTATGGGTTTCATATGATTGTCAGGAGCGTGTGTTTGGAAGAAGGTATTCCAATAAAATATATGGAGTTTGGAAACATTCCGGGAACAATAATTGTGGAAGAACTGGGACAGATGGGAGAGAGCTGGCCGGCGAGATATCCACAGGAATTTATGGAGATTCCAGTATCCGGGAAGGAATACGAAGATGCGGAATTGCTGGTTCAGGAATTGCAGAAAAGCAGGCTGAATCGAAATGAACAGCCGAGAAATAATGTCTTGTCAGCTATAAAAAGCAAGCTTAAAAAAGGCAGGCCGATTGTTTTCTTTGCCGGACAAAATGACAATGCTTCAGGGATGCAGCCATATACGGAGAACACATGGAAATTCCATTCCCCTATTTTTAAAAGCAGTGATGAAGCAGCTGTCTTTTTGGCAGAAGTGTGTGAGCGAAATGAGTGGAATTACATATATAAGCCCCATCCAATGATGACTGGAACTTGTGATAATGCAATCATACCTGCAAGCACTATTTTCGTAGAGGACGCGGATATTCATGATTTGATCGATCTTTCAGATGTAGTAGTTACGATTTTGTCTACAGTAAGCTATAGTGCGCTCATCAGGAAAAAGCCCGTTGTGATGTTAGGATATACGCAGCTGAAGGGGAAGGGATGCACTTTTGAGGCATTTGAGAAAGAATACATAGAAAAAGAGATATCGGCTGCTTTGGTAAACAATACGGATGAGCATATGTATCAAAGTTTTATTAAGCATGTTGCGCAATTGAATAGATATTATGCGATAGGAAGATGAAGATTATGTCTGTTTTTATGAAGCTGCGTTATTGCCTGATGAGTGGGTATATCATTTGCAGATTTTTGGGGAAAGAAGAGGGCTGGATAAAAAGAAAACCAACTATCGGAAGCCAAATCATTAAATACACAAGAGAAAGCGAGAACTTCTTTATTACATATACAAGAGTGCTATTTTGCTTTATGGGTGTAAATAAGATTAAAGATAGGTGGAAAGACGTTTGGAAGTACATTTTTGATGAAATATATTTGAGTGATGTACTGCTGTTTGACACCATGCTGGCCTCTTTGGAAAAATCAGATTTAAAAATCAAACGATGTATATGCTTTCCGGAAGTATATAGGGATTTTTTGGAAAAAAAGATATTAGAGACAGAAGAACCTATAGACAAACTGGTGAATGTGTGCTGTCAGGAAAAATACGGAGATATCAAGCGAAAGACGATCAGGCATTCTATAGAGGTTTTCTCAAAGTGGTCTGTTTTACCGGAATGTAAGTCATGGCTGATTCAAAAATGTGAAGAGTATGTAAATAAGGAAGAAAATGAAAAAAACAAAATAGTACTTTTTCACTTATTAGGTGAAGGAAAATGCCTAACCCCAACTTTCTTCAAAAGATATTGTACTTATGTATATCAATGTGTGGATAAGCGAGTGAAGTATTACTATGGCGTTCATGAATTGTCATGGCTTGTCTTCAATAATCCACATTTATTATATGAGGAATATCATGTTGAGCGCAAAAACTTTCTGGAAGCCTTAGCGCAAGAGCTGTGGGAGCAGGAAAAAGGCTGCTGTGTCAAAAAGGAGGAGGGAAATAAACGGATTGCCATTTTAGTAGATGGGTTACATGGAAAAGTCTATGCATCAGCGCGGCTGGAAATATATATTGCAAATGAATTTGCCAGACGAGGCTATGAAGTCTCGATTTTTGTGGCGGATTCAAACAGACTGGAAGGGGATTTTGACGGTTTTGTAAATCCCTCCGGAACCAGACGGACGAGTTCGGAGATGTATAAAGAAGAGCATCAGCTGATGACGGAGAAAGGCGTCAGGGTTGTGTACAATGAAGCAAACACTTATGAAAAAATCTTCAATCATTATTTACACAAAATCTATGAATTTGGTCCGGATTTTATTATAGATATTTTAGGCGAGAGGACAATTTTTGATTATATCTTAATTCATGATTATCCGATTATTACAGTGCCGCTGGGAGGCTTTTCGTCTTGTTCGGTATTTGATTATATTGTTGTCCGTGATATGCAGGCTGTGAGAGCGACCAATAAGCAATATTATTCCGTCGATGAAAATAAGGCAGTGGAAGGCAATTTGTACTTGCCGTATAACTTGACGGTCACGAAGAGATACACGAGAAAGAAATTGCACATTGGCAAAAAAGATTATGTGATGGTTACTGTTGGGAATCGGCTGAAAACGGAGATCAATCTTGAATTTGCATTGGCAATGGCGGAACTGCTGAAAAAATATGACGACATGAAATGGATGATTATTGGAGCTTGGAGAAATGAATTTGATTTCCTGCAGGGATTTCTTTCTGCCGGGCGGATCATATATACAGGCTTCGAGAATGAACTGCCTGCATTGTATAAGCTTTGCGATATATTCATTAATCCGATTAGGACGGGGGGCGGAGGAAGCGTTGCAATGTTTATTCAACAAGGAGGGCCGGCGATCATCAGTAATAGCCCGTCAGATATTCTTCCGTTTGTTGGGGAGGAAAATTGCATAAACGGAGGAATAAAGAATATGTTTGAGGCAGTGGAAAGCATTTACCTTGACAGAAGTTTGGGGGAAAAGCTGGCCGAGCGCCAAAAGGAGAAGTTGATGAGTCCGGAATTTTCAGTGGAAAAGTATGTTGATTGTATTGTTTCTCTGCGCAAAAAATGTACAGACAAATTGGGGTGAAAAAGTGAAAATAGGAATCATGCAGCCTTACTTATTTCCATACATCGGTTATTTCTCATTGATTAATTATTGCGACAAGTTTATTTTTTTTGATACTCCGCAGTATATTTCACATGGATGGGTAAACCGAAATCGCATTATCAAGCAAGATGGATCCTTAAATTTTTTTATTGTACCGATTCAGAAATGTCATAGAGAGACGCCGATAAAGGATGTAAAAATTTGTAATGATATGAAATGGAAGGAGAAAATATATGGTCAGCTGACTGTTTACAAGAAAAAAGCACCTAACTATGAAGTGGTCAGAGAGATTATAGAAAAAGTATTTGAGCAGGATTATGGGGATTCACTCTCCCGACTAAGTATCTTAAGCGTCATGGAAGTATGTCGCTACTTAAACATAAGGAGAGATTTTAGCGTTTATTCAAATATGGGATTGGACATTGAAGAGGTACATGCGCCAGACGAGTGGGCATTGAATATTACTCAGGCATGTCATGGCGATATATATGTAAATCCTCCCGGAGGGATGAGTTTTTTTGATAGAGGAAAGTATCAGGAGAAGGGGATTGAACTGCAATTCCTAAGGCAGCATTTTAAGCAGTATGTTCAGAAAATAGGGCACTTTGAGCCGGCATTGTCAATCATTGATATAATGATGTTTTGCTCCGTAGAGGAGATCATTGATATGCTGAATGATTTTGAAATTTTGTAGTTTGACAAAGAATGAGGCGGCTGGGAGATGCTGTGCAGGAGGATGAATGACAGAAATTGGCGGCTATATCGAATTGGACAAATATGCGTTGCCCATGCTTCATGAAGGGGCGATTTCGCTGAATTGTGGTAGAAATTGCTTGGCTTATCTTCTCAGAGCAAGGAAAATCAAGAAGATATTATTGCCTAAGTTTTTGTGCGATTCAGTCAGCAATGTCTGTGGGCGGGAGCGGGTTAGTGTGGATTTCTACTCTGTAGGATTGAATTTTATGCCAATTGATATAGATCTGGCAGAGGATGAATGGCTATATATAGTCAATTACTATGGCCAGTTAGGACAGGATTTACTGTGGGAGCTCAAAGAAAAATATGATCGTATTATTGTGGATCATGCCCAAGCATATTTCCAGACGCCCTTGAAGGGAGTGGATACATTATACACTTGTCGTAAGTTCTTTGGGGTGCCGGACGGGGCGTTTCTTTATACGGAGAGTATTCTTGAAGAGGAATTGCCGGTTGATGTGTCATATGACAGAATGCATTTTTTATGTGGAAGATTTGAGAGGGAAGCTTCAGAGTTTTACCAAGAATATGTGGGAAACAACCAATTATTTGAAAATGAACCAATCAAGAAAATGTCCGCATTGACAAGAAATCTGTTGCACGGAATAGATTATGAGGGTGTAAAAGAGAGACGAAGCAGCAATTACCGGTATTTGCACAAACACTTGATGGATGTGAACAAGCTTTCGCTGTCTGTGCCGCAGGGAGCATTTATGTACCCTTTGTACATTGAGAATGGCATGGAGATTCGGCGGAATCTGCATAGGGCAAAAATATATGTCCCGATGCTGTGGCCCAATGTGTCTGAAAATGGCAGGGATGAATCAGAATGCGACATGGCATGCAATATATTGCCCCTGCCGATTGACCAGAGATATGGCAAGGCGGAAATGGACTATATTCTGGATCATTTGAAAGTGTATTTGTAGTGGTTATAATCTGAGAATAAATCAGAGTCAGTTTGCTGCAGGAGGTGGAGAAATGAAATGGAATGTACTGATATTTCCTGCGGGGGCAGAAAATGCATTGGAAATATACGAAGCGCTTCGATACAACCTGAATGTAGAGGTATTTGGAGCATCAGGCAAAAAGGATTTTGCTGAGTATAAGTATCCTAATGACAAATACATTGAAGGCGATTTTTGGATATACTCAAAAGATTTTAAAGCAAACTTTCAGACGCTTCTTGAGAAATATAAAATTGATATAGTGATTCCTACTCATGATGACGCAGCGCTGTATTTTGCAGAGAACAGAAATCAATTTAATGTACGTATTTTGGTATCCGATGCTAGAACTGCGAAGATTTGCCGTGAAAAACGGCTGATGTATCAGGAAATATCGGATATGCCATTTTGTCCGATCACATATCAGAATCTTGATGCAGTTTCCAAAGAGGACTTTCCTGTATTTGTAAAGCCTAATATAGGAGCGGGAGGCAGAGGGGCATTTTGTATCAAAAGTCGTGAGGACGCAAGAAAAGAGAGCTGTGGAGAAGAGTTTGTAGTTGCAGAATTTTTGCCCGGAAAAGAGCTGACGGTAGACTGTTTTACAAATCGAAAGGGAGAGCTTGTTTTTGTGGGCGCAAGGAGCCGGGACAGAATTCAAATGGGGATAGCCTTTCGTTCCACAAGAGTTCCGGCTACAGACGAGATTTATCAAATGGCTAAGATATTGAATGGCAGGTTGTCTTTTTTGGGCGCGTGGTATTTTCAGGTCAAGGAGGATAAAGAAGGGCAATATAAGCTGTTGGAAATATCGTGCAGACAATCAGGAACAATGACGCTGTATCGGCATTTGGGAATAAATTTTCCTATGCTGGGAGTTTTTGAGCTTATGGGGAGAGATACATCGTATGTTTTGAATAGCGGAGAGTGTCAAATCGAAAGATGTCTAATGACAAAATTTAAGTATGAATGCAGTTTTGAAAACGTATACATTGATATGGACGACACCATTATAATCGACGGAAAGGTTTGCACGGTTATCATAGCGTTCATTTATCAATGTGTAAATATGCAAAAGAAAATATTTTTACTCACAAGACATGAAGGCGATTTGTCCGATTTCATGGAAAAGCATAAGTTGTCAGAAACGCTGTTTGATAAGATTTATCACATAGGCTTTGACATTGCTAAGGCTACATTTATTGATCCCAAAAATTCTATTTTTATTGACAACAGTTATCAGGAACGCAAGGCAATATATGAAATGTACGGAATACCGGTATTTGATGTAGATATGGTAGATATGTTGCTGGAGGGATAAATTTCAAAGATCAGTTTTGCAAAAAGATGTGAAGGCTTTATATAAGATTGCAGGACATATTCAAAGTAGCAGAGGGTGGCTGACGTAAATCATGATAAAAGATATGGATGGAACAAGTATATTGGTGACTCAGGCAACAATGCCGGAGCTGGACGAATATGTGGAAAGCATCAGCGATTTGTGGGATTCTCATTGGATTACCAATATGGGGATAAAACATCAGGAATTACAGAAAGAGCTTGTCAAGTATCTGGAAGTTGACGCAATTGAATTGCTTACCAATGGCCACATGGCATTGGAGCTGTCTATGCAGGCCATGGGGCTGAAGGGAGAAGTGATAACCACGCCTTTTACATTTGCTTCAACGACACACGCAATCGTGCGCAACGGTCTTTCACCCGTATTTTGTGATATAAATGCAGAAGATTATACGATAGATGTTAAAAAAATAGAATCGCTGATCACAGATAAGACATGCGCAATAGTTCCCGTGCATGTTTATGGAAATGTATGCGATGTTGATGAGATTGATCGGATAGCAAAAAAATACGAGCTAAAAGTAATATATGATGCGGCCCATGCGTTTGGAATAAAGTACAAAGGAATAGGAATTGGTATGTTCGGTGATGCATCATGTTTCAGTTTTCATGCCACGAAGGTTTTTAACACGATTGAGGGAGGAGCGGTTTGTTTTCATAATAAGGATTTTGGTGTTGAACTCTATCGTTTAAAAAATTTCGGCATACGTGATCCGGAGACGGTGGATGGTGTTGGGGCAAATGCAAAGATGAATGAATTCTGCGCAGCCATGGGGTTGTGCAATTTGAGACATATTGATGAAAACATTTCCAAAAGAAGACAAGTTGCAGAATGCTATAGAAAGCGGCTAAACGGTGTGGAGGGCATAAAATTAATGCCTGTGCAGCCGCAAGTGCAATCCAACTACGCCTATTTTCCCATAGTGATTGACGAAAAAACATTTGGTTTAAGCAGAAATGAGATTTTTATGATATTGGAAAAGAACGGAATTAAAACAAGGAAGTATTTTTATCCCTTGACTAATTCATTTGAGTGCTTTCATGGGAAATACGATACAGATCTGACTCCTATAGCAAGATACATTAGCAAACGGGTTTTGACATTGCCTTTATACGGAGATTTGGATTTGGAGGATGTGGAGCATATATGTGATATCATTTTGCAGTGTCATGGTTGATGAGAAAAGCATAGCGGGGAGGTAATCAAGAATGTGTCAGGAAGAGAATGAGAGCAGGGGAATTTGTTATGCGTTTTGCTTTTTGCCGCTGGCATTGTATGTATATGGATGGTTTGACAAGGGAGTAGAGTATGACAAAGTGGAAATCTATGATGGCAAAAATAAGATAGGGGAAGCGGAAGAAGGCATCGAGCGCCATAATGTGCTGCTGCATTATGGAAACAAGTTCAACTTTGAAAAGGGGTGGAGATGCTATGTAGATCAATATAAAGAAGCTGACAGTGCAGCAAGCATATACGCGGTGGCAGTGAAAAACGGAAAAAGAGAAGCATGTATAAGTGTCCAAGTCAAGGGGGTAAGTGTTCAAAATGTATTTTCTTGTCTGGCAAAACATGCGGATGCTGAAAATAATGTTTTGGTGATTCCGGGCGCTTCTAACAAGATACCGATGTTAAACGAGATTGCGCGCAGAATGAAGAACTATAATTTTATAGTATTACTTGAAGCTGTACCTGAGGATAGGGTGGTTTCAAGACAAGAACTGATGCAGATGGTTTATGATCAATATGGTATCCAAACACAAGAAAGCAATCTACATGTATATATTATGCCTCTATTGTTTGTCAGAAACAAATTTATGGCTAAAAAGACGGTGACATTGGAGGAAACAGATCAGAGAACTCTACAGAAAAATGAGTGGTTAAATGAATTGTCAGACGTAATCAGAGAAAAATTTCCTAATATGGAAAAAAGCTATTCGCAGTATTATGTATGTAAATTTTATGATTTCATTGATTTGGCAATGTCATATCTGAAGATTCGCGGAATCATGCTGTGGAATCAGTTTTTTGTTCTTCATGACATTATAAAGCATATTGGCGAGACAAGAAAATTGCCAATCATTTATTCCGAATCGGGGGTGCTGCCGGGCACTTTGGCGTTTGAAACGCTAGGGCAAATGGGAGAGAGCATGCCCGCTGTACAGTATGAAGAATTCAAGGGTCTTGGTGTATCTGCTGAGGAATTGGCGCAGGCGCAACAAATATTGGAGTATATGTATGAGAGTAAGCTCAATAGGTGGGGAAAATATAATGTGTATAAAAAGGATCAATTAAAGACGGCTTGCAGTGAAATCATGCCGGGGAGGCCGATCATCTTTTATGCAGGTCAAAATGATTATGAATCCGGGATAAAACCATATACAGCGACTACGAAGGAATGTCATTCCCCCATTTTTAAGAGCAGCTATGAGGCAGCTGTTGCCCTTGGAGAGATTTGTAAAAAGAATGAGTGGAATCTGATTTATAAACGTCATCCCATGATGCGAAGAGAAAAGGCAAGGGAGATTTTGCCGAGTAATATTATCAATTTCGATGAACTAGAGATACATGATATTATTGATTTCTCGGATGTGACAATAACTATTCTGTCACAGACAGCATATGTCGCATTGATAAGGAATAAACCGGTAGTCATGCTGGGGTATAATCAATTAAGAGGAAAAGGCTGTGTATATGAAGCCTTTGATATTGAAAAAATAGAGGATCAAATCAGCTGTGCGTTGAAGTTTGGAAGAACGCAGGCACAAAAACAGGAATTCATATTACATGCTGCTCAGTTATTGAAATATTATCTTTTCAATGACATGAATGAGAAGACCCACGGCTGTTATGGCAGGAATCAGGATGAGTTAGTAAGCTATATAGACCAGAAATTGAAGGGGGATATGCGTTAAATGTATCAGAAAGGGAATGATGCGACCCGGTTTTGAAATGGAGCTTAAAGGAGAAATGGTATAGGAGAAATGGTATAAATGAAAGATATGTCATTTGCGGTAGCATCATATGCACAAGATGGAAATATGCTTTATTTTTCTTCTCAAGACAATATCGGCTTGTATGTTTTGGACATGGATACACTGGAAATCCAGTGTAAGAATATTTTCCCCTTTCATAATTTTAATGCCCGTTTCCTATGGGGGAAGGCCCTAAGGGTTGAAAGAGACATTTGGTTTTCGCCTTTTTATTACATGTATCCCTCTTTATGCTATGACATAGAAAAAAACGCCTTTAGTCCCATTGGGCATTCGGAAACAAAGGAGCGGCAGCCGGGACATCCATATTGTTATATGGCAAGACATGGAAATAAAGTATATATTTTTCCCATCAAGGAAAAGCAGGTTTTGGTTTACAGTCAAAATAAAGAACTTATTAAGAGGGTGGTTCTTGATATCGATGCAGATATACTTACTATGAATGCCGCTGTAGACAAGAATAAAGTTTATCTTCCGGTCAGTAATTCCAATGGAATTATTGAGTTCGATATGGAAACATTACTTTATTCGTATTTCCGGATTGGAACAGAAGACATACGAATATCAAATATCATATTTATAGAAGGATATCTCTATTTTTCGTCAAGAAACTGTGCGGAGCTGTACTGTTATAATCCAGAAAAAAAGGTTCTTACAATGAAGACGATTGGCAGCAAAGAAGGCCAGATAGACAGCCTTAGATATGACGGTCAAAATATATGGGGGACAATCTTATATGAAGACAAGATATTCAAAACGGATATTCAGTTGGGGCTGGTAGAGTGTTGGGACATTCCGGTTCAGAAATGCCCCCTACCAGATAGTTGTCTATGGAGGAAAAACGCTTCTCTTAATTATCGTTATATGATTGACTACGGAAACAGCTGGTATATTACATCGGATTATGAGAATGCCATATATGTTTTTGATCGGATAGAAAATAAGTTTAGGAATCGTATAAGCATCTGTGTTTCACAGGATATAGAGGAAGTTGCCCTATTACAAGTGCAAATGGAACGTTTCGGAATAATCAAAGAAGATAAAGATAAGGATTTAAAAAATTATCTGGAAATGATAAAGATGGACAGAGGAGATATGATTTGGAAGGTTTGAGCAGAGAGGCTTTAGAGAGATCCTTCACAAGGACAGTTGCCATATTCGGAGCGGGAAAAAGCGGAAGATTTATCGCAGAGATGCTCGGAGATATGGGGTGTGAGGTGGAATTTTTTCTGGATAATGATATCCGAAAACAAGGAAAGCAAATCGGGATGGCTCGGATCATTTCTCCGGAACAATTTGCAAAAACAAAGGATGATTTTTGGATATTTTTATCCTTCAAGAATCCTGAAGTAGAACGCCAGCTGCTTAATTTGGGAATCAGCAGTAAAAATATCCTAGATTTATCTGCTTGTGCCAGAGGACAAGTGATATCTTTTTTTCACGAGTTTTGCAAAGAGAGATCCGGCAAAAAAGAATATCGTTTTTTGCTGGAGGAAGATCGGAAAACAATATGCAAAGCGGTTAGCAAGATAGAATTTTATGACGGAATTTTGTTTATAAGCGGATGGGGAATACCTTCGGACCGCATCCATAAGGTGACAATAAAGTTCAATGGCACAAAGGAAGTACCGGCCCTGCGGGAAGAGCGAAGGGATGTAGCAGACATGTATCCATATCACAATACGGACACATGTGGATATTTCTATATCGGAGGAACGGAATTCAAGGAGGATATAACTGTAGAGGTTCTTTTTTGGGAGGGCGATGCCATTATTGGCAATCTTGTCAGGCGATGCAAATACGAGACAGCCTGCAAGTTAATAGAGCATTCTGTGCAGGAAGGCAAACAAGGCGAATTGACAAGAACCATACTGATGAGAAAGGATTACCTGCTGCATGCCAAGGAAAGTGTTGCGGAGGTTTTAAGAGGTTATGGAAAAAAATTTATAGATTTGAAGGATAAACTCTATATCTATGGGCTCCTTTATCGTCTGGATATGTTTGACAATAGGGACATGAAAGACTATTTAGAGATAATTGGGGCCTTGGATGATATCGAAGCTCAGGCATGGCTGTGCGAGCAGGAAATTCCGTGGATGATATTTTTGCACCCGGAATTCAAGGTAAAGGAGATTTATGGTTGGCAAAGGAGTATGTATCATGATATTGCGAGAAAAATTTATGCAGGAAAAGAGGCCCAGAAAAAAGTAGATGAACGTAAGATTGTGATTCTGGTAGACAATTTAGCCTCGGATGTTTATGCTTCAGCGATCTTTGAGATTGCCATTGCCAATGAGCTGGAGAAAAGAGGGTATCAGGTTTTGATGGTGGTTTTGGATACTTCTTTTTCGCCTGAATTAGATATCCATCCATGTATCATGCACCAGCGCAGTTCTATGCAGTATGAAAAGCAGCATAAGAAAATGAAGAACACTGACTGGGCAATCTATTACTGCCAAAGGGTGAAGTTCCGGGAACGAAAGATAGAGGCCTATGATGTGATTGAAGAGTATAGACCGTGCTTTGTGATTGATATTTCACAAGCGGGATTAATTGTTTCAGCCGCCTTATTTCAGCATCAATTTAAGATTGTTCATATTCCGTTAAGCGGATATTCTTGCGGAGCAGTATTTAATCGATACATTACGAAAAGTAAGAAACTAAGCCAGATAGATAATGAAATATATCATTCGATGGACGAAGAGCAAATTTTTGAAGCGCCTATAAAAATACCATATAAGTTCGATATACCACATACTTATGAAAGGCGTAGCTACGGCATTTGTGAGGATGATTTTGTTTTGGTCACAGTGGGAAATCGTTTGCAATATGAATTGGATACGGTCTTTTTGATGCATATGAGAGAGCTGCTGTTAAATAACAAAAAAATGAAATGGATTATAGTCGGAAGAAATTTGGGAGCAGCATTTTATGAACATATGGATGTGGCCATAGAAACAGAACAAGTTATTGAATGGGGATTTGAGGAGCATATGTCTTCTTTATATCGAATTTGTGATGTATATGTTAACCCGAATCGGTTGGGTGGTGGCGGCAGCGTAGAATTAGCAATGGAGCATGGTGTTCCTATAGCGATGACCCAAATGGTTTCAGATGTGACGCCAGTCATAAAAAGTGAGAATTGTAAACTAAATTATGATGAAATGTTTTTTTATATAAAGAAATTGTTTGAGTCGGAGGAGGTTAGGGCGGTTGAAGGACAGAAGATGAAACAGTTGATTCATAGGAAAGAGTTAACGATAGAGCATTATGTTGATGTTATTATAGAGGCTTATCAAGACTGTAAAAAGAGACCTGTGAATGAAGAGGCAATTTGAGCATGGAGAAGCTGAAGCTCAAGTATATTGCAGACGAGGAGGAGTAATATGGAATATGGATTTTATGATAGACTTAGAGAAAATATGCCGTCACAGATAATTATTGATATTGATCAGAATTGTAATTATGCATGTGTCCATTGCCCCCATGGAAAGTTTAGGAAATCGGATATATATACTGGGGCAAGGCTATCGGAGGAACTTAATAGGAAGCTTGTTGATGAGGTAAGGAAAGCGGGAAATGGCGATGTTCAGCATCTTAGATATACGGCAAATGGAGAGCCGCTTCTTCATCCCCATGCGGTTGAAATTTTAACATATGCGGCACAAAATTCGGGAACTTTTGTATCTTTAACTACAAATGGCTCTCTTTTGACCAAGGAAGTGTCGCGTCAATTATTGTTAAGTGGTATTGGGCTGATCGATATCAGTCTGGACGCATACCATGAAGATACTTATGCATTAATTCGTAAAAATGGGAATCTGGTAAAGGTTAGGCAAAATGTTTTGGATTTACTGCAGTTGAGAAGGGAAACAAATGTGCAGACAAAGATCGTTGTATCTTATGTAATACAGTCTGACAATATAAATGAGATTGACGACTTTGAAAAATATTGGATGCAACAAGGCGTGTATCAGGTTGTATTCCGAAAATTGCATACGGCGGGAGGTTCTATAAAAAACAGTTCAGTGGAAACAGACTCTGGAGAATATCAACCTTGTGTTTATCCGTGGGAACGTCTTTCTGTTGGTCCTGATGGTGAATTTGAATTTTGTCCTGCCAGTTGGGAAGGGAAAATGCATCTTGGCTTCAATATAAAAGATCACACGATTCACGAAGTCTGGCATAGCGATCGGTATAGAAAACTGAGAGAAGAGCATTTGCGGGCAGCTTTTGTTGATTTTAAAATTTGTGGGGAATGTCCAGACCGCAATCATATCATATGGCCGGGAAAAGACGGAAGAAAGGCATATGGAGATATGATTAAGGAACTGAAGAAATAACTGGAATATGGATAAGCTTTGGAAATCTTTCAGTGTATCGATTCCGATGAACAAAGAAGGGAGTGTGTACTACACCATGCATCTTGTAATTATTGGAGCAGGAGAATTCCAAAAGCCGATTATCGAAAAAGCCAATGAGATGGGATATGAGACACATGTGTTTGCTTGGGAAAGTGGAGCTACGGGGAAAAGCGTAGCGCATCATTTTTACCCGATCAGCGTTACGGAAAAAGAGCTTATTCTTGAGGCTTGTAAAAAGATAAAGCCCATAGGTATTGTCACAGGGGCATCCGATTTGACAAATATTACTGTCCAGTTTATTGCGGAACGTTTAGGCCTGATAGGTAATTCCAGATCTTGTATAGAAAAAACCACAAATAAATTTATAATGCGGAATGCCTTGCGTAAAGCGGGAATCAGAACACCGGAATATATATGTGTGTCTCAAGGGGATGAGATAGAAGGGAAGCTGAAATCTTTCAAGTTTCCGCTGATTATTAAACCGACTGATCGCTCAGGGAGCAGAGGGGTATGCCGTGTAAACTCTATTTCCGATGTAGAAAAGGCTGTTCAAATAGCGCTACAACATTCTTTCGAGAAACGAATAATTATAGAGGACTTTATAGAGGGAAACGAATACAGTTGTGAAACAATTTCCTACAGAGGAAAGCATCACTTGTTAGCTGTTACAGAAAAATATACCACGGGATTTCCAAACTATATTGAGACAGGACATATACAGCCAGCCGGATTATCCTTTGAATTGGGGCATAAGATAAAAGAGACCGTTTTTTCAGCGCTGGATGCGTTAGAAGTCGAAAATGGTGCCGCACATACAGAATTGAAGGTTAATGGAGAGGGCATAATGATTATTGAGTCGGGTTCCAGAATGGGAGGTGACTGCATAGGGACGCATCTCGTACCTTTATCTACAGGGATAGACTACACAAAGCTTGTGATTAATGTGGCATGCGGCATAGAGCCCGTTCTTCCAGAGAATATGAAAGGAAAGTCAGCCGGTATTAGATTTATATTTGATAAAAATGACTATGATAGACTTGCTTTGATCAAGAGAGAGTTTCCCCATAGGCTTGGATATGTATATGAAACAGAAGAAACAATCAAAAAAATTACCGAGAGCGGGGAAAGAAAAGGATTTTATATTGTAATTGACAGAGAACGGATGGATGTAGCGAAAATCCTTGCGATGGAGCAGCGTGATTAATACGGCACCCAACCGTGACTTTACATATGAATTTCTGAAGAAGCATGTGATTTGGACACGGAGGAGGACTGGAATATCGCAGAGGGCATCATGACGGTTCCACAACAGTATAGAGGGAGGAGGTATATGGAGATGAGCGAAAGAATTGAAATTACTGTTCCGGAGAATAGGCAAGCGGGTATTTGGAATAGGATAAGGGAGTACTTTAAAGGAAAAGAATTGACATACTGGAAATAGGGGCCTTTAAGGCTGGCCAGATCGGACAAACATATTCCGGTATGTAATGAATAAAGTGATACGCTAGGCTTGAAAAGCTTTGTATGGGCTCTTACTTTAAGTGTAAGGAAAGGAATCCTAATATGCACAACTACAAATATATAGCTATGATCCCCGCCCGTCTGGGCTCTAAACGCATTCCCAAAAAGAATATCCGTTACCTGCTGGACAAGCCCCTGATCCAGTATCCCATCGAGCTGGCTCTGTCAAGCAATCGTTTCAGCGGAATATGGGTGAACACGGAGAGTCAGGAGCTGGGGCAGGCCGCAATGAAGCTGGGGGCGCAGTTTCACAGACGCCCGGCCTCCCTTGCCACAGATACGGCGACCAACCGTGACTTTACATATGAATTCCTGCAGAATCATCCGTGCGATTATGTCATCATGCTGAACACCACCTCGCCGCTGCTGCGGCAGGATACCATGAACAGATTTCTTGATTACATTGATGAAAACCAGTTTGACACGGTTCTATCGGTTATAGCGGAAAAAGAGGAGACCTTCTTTCAGGGACGGCCCTTAAATTTTTCCCTGACCGAGAAGGTCAACAGCCAGCTTCTGGAGCCTACGGAAGCGGTGGTCTGGGCCATGACCGCATGGAAACGCACGTCCTTTATGGAGATGCAGGAAGCCGGAATCAATCCGGTGTTCGGCGGCAGGCTGGGGCGATTCGCCATTCCTAAGGACGAGGCGTGTGATTTGGACACGGAGGAGGACTGGAATATCGCAGAGGGCATCATGACGGCCCGGCAACAGCACAGCGAGAGGAGATATATGGAGCTATGAATGGTTATGCGGCAGAATATTTTGATCTGATTTATGAGAAGCTGGGCCAGATGGAGGTGACGGACAGGGAAGGAACTTGTCTGTCGGCTGACGAAGGTTTGGCGCTCTGGGCCCGGCGGGCGCAGCAGGTGAAGGAAGAGACGAAAGGGCTGATTTTCTTCTGCGGGAACGGCGCCAGCGCCAGCATGGCGGAACATATGTCCCACGACTGGTTTCAGAATGCGGTGGTAAATACTACCACCTGCGCGGAGATCTCCCATGTGACGGCCATCAGCAACGACATCGGCTATGAGGATGTGTACGCCTACCGCATCCGGCGGATTATATCAGAGAGGGATATGGTGGTAGGAATTTCGTCTTCGGGAAGTTCCCCCAATATCGTGAATGCCATTTCCGCCGCCAAAGAAAACGGAGCCTTCACGGTCACTTTATCAGGGAAGAAGCCGGATAATGAGATACGCAGGATGGGGGACTTGAATTTCTATGTGCCGCTGGAGACTTACGGGGAAGTGGAGAGCGCCCATGCGGTGCTGCTTCACGGCGCTTTAGATTATTTTTTGGATAAATATATGGGAGGAAGACATTGATGAAAATAGCGGTGGGAGCCTCCTCCTTCGGTGACGCTGCCCCGGAGGTGCTGGAGTGGCTGCAGGAGAAGGGGATAGAGGTAGTCAGGAATCCTTATGGGCGAAAGATGACTCAGGAGGAGATCATCGAGCATTTGCAGGGTGCAGTGGGCTTACTGGCGGGGCTGGAGCCCTTGAATGAGGAAGTGTTTCGGGCGTGCCCGGAGTTAAAGGCCATTGCCAGAATCGGCATCGGCATGGACAATGTGGACCGGGAGGCGGCAGCCAGACACGGAATCAAAGTGTCCAACACGCCGGAGGGCCCTACCGATGCAGTGGCGGAGATGACCCTTGCCGCGCTGCTGGCTATCTGTCACAATCTGATCCCGGCCAACGAGGATGTACATAAGGGGATCTGGAAGAAACGCATGGGCAGATCGATACAGGAACTTAAGGTGCTGATGGTGGGATACGGCGCTATCGGCCGAAGGACGGCGGAGCTGCTTCGGGGGCTGGGCGCGGAGATCATGATCTATGATAAGTATCTTCCGGAGGAATCCACCCACGCTTTGGCAGAGGGGGTCGCCGCAGCAGACGTGATCAGTCTCCATGCATCCGGCAAAGAAGAAATCTTGTCGGAGGAATTGTTTGCCCGGATGAAGGAAAACGTGATTCTTTTAAACAGCGCCCGAGGCGGTCTGATCAATGAGCAGGCGCTGTATCATGCCCTGAAAACGGGAAAAGTGGCGGCCTTTTGGGGAGATGCGCTGTGGACGGAGCCCTATGAGGGGATGCTCCGGGAGTGCGGGAATGCCGTTTTGACACCGCATATATGCACTTATACCACACAGTGCCGCATGTCTATGGAGAGGCAGGCAGTGGAAAATCTGCTGGAGGATCTGGAATATGGCTTATGAGGAAGAGTACGCCCTTGCGCTGGAAGCGGCAACACGGGCGGGGAAATACTTGGAGAGTCTGGAGAATGCGTCGGTGGACAGTCAGGAAGGACGGGACATCAAGCTGGAGGCTGATCGGAAGAGTGAAGAGCTGATTATACAAGTCCTGCGCCCGTCAGGTATCCCTATCTTGTCGGAGGAGAGGGGGACCGTGGGAGAAAGCGGGGGCAGCAGAAGGTGGATCGTGGACCCTCTGGACGGAACAGCCAATTTCTGGAAGGGGATGAGGGAATTATGCTGCGTGTCCGTGGCACTGTGGGAGGACGGGCAGCCGGTTCTGGGAGTGGTCAACCGATTCCACAGTCAGGAAATCTATGGGGGCATCTTGGGGCAAGGCGCCTGGCGAAACAGCATGCCCGTATGTACTTCCGCTGCGGCCCACATGAAAGATGCGGTGCTGGCCACAGGCTTTCCGGTGAGGAGGGACTACGGAGCGGACAGTCTGGGGGCCTTCGTCCAAAAGGTACAGAGCTTTAAAAAGATCAGAATGCTAGGCGCCGCTGCCGTTATGGGAGCTTTTGTGGCGGACGGCAGAATCGACGCCTATACGGAAGAACAGATCATGCTGTGGGACGTTGCGGCCTCCTCCGCTATCGTCAGGGCTGCCGGAGGCGTGGCGGAAGTGATTCCGCTGGAGGAGGGCAAATGTATCTGCAGACTGTTTGCCAATCAGGCATTGTATGATGAGTATATGGAGAATATGGCCTGACATAGAAATGAGGGAGTTATGCTTAGATCATATCAATACACGGAAAAACCGTATCTGGAATATACCTTTCAGGGAAATTTCTTTCGGGACAAGCAGGTGCAGATCGCTCGGAAATTTGTGGAGTCCCATCCGGTTCGCAGGGACGGGGAGCGCCGCTGCCCTATTTGCGGGGGACGGGGGGATTATTTTTATTCAAAGTGGAAGGTGGATTATCTGTGCTGTACAGAGTGTAAAAGCATCTATGCGGTATACGACGAAGAAGTCGTAGAATCGTATCAAAATCATGCCGACCTGCTGGAGCTGCGCCTTTGCCGGGAATACCAGCAGGAGATAGCGGACAACAGGCAGAGGGTGTGGGAAGAATTTCTGGGGTGGGTGGAAGTGAGAGCGTTCCGGTTCATGGGCAGGAACAGAAATCTGGATATCGCAGATTACGGAAACCGATATGAGGGATATGCGGATGCTGTCCGGAAGGGTGCGATGTGCGGCAGGGATGATCTAAGAGATTCCATTCTTTTGGCCGGGGAGGACAAGATCGGATCCGGCGGTGCCGATCTTGTCCTCTATCTGGATCAGATGCAGCAGGAGCTTCACCCCGCGGAACGCATGGGGGAGCTGAGGAGCTGCCTGAAGGATGACGGGCTATTGGTTATGAATACAAGAGCGGGAAGCGGCTTCGACATCATAACCCTGAAGGAGAAGAACAGCCGGATCTATCCCTATGAGCATATTCTGCTGCCGTCCGTGAAGGGGCTGGTGGCATTTCTGGAGCGCAACGGCTTTGAGGTGCTGGAGATTACGACGCCGGGGGTTATGGATGTAAAATATGTATTGGATTCCAGAGACGGGCTGGACCATAGGGAAAGCTTCGTGGGATATCTGCTCGAAGAATCCAGCCGGCCCATGCTTCAGGAATTCCAGAGATTTTTGCAGAAGGCTTGTCTTAGTTCCTTTGTCTGCGTAATCGCCCGCAAAAAGAAAGGGTAAGGCTCCAAAAAGGAAGGCTTCAAAAAGAGACGTTCTAAAAAGAAAGTCTCCGAAAAAAGTCTTCAAAAGAAAGTCTCTGAAAAGAAGATCTTCAAAGGGGAGGCTTTGGAAAGGAAAGCCATGAGGAAGTACAGAACAGTCATTATTGGGATGGGCAGGATGGGGAGGACCCGTTATGACGCCATGAAAAAGCATGGCGGTTTTGACGTGGTGGGAGTATGTGACAGCAATGAGGAGCTGCTTTCAGATTATGATATAAATAGGTATGGGGATTGGAAATGCTGCATCGATCAGGAGCAGCCGGAGGTTGTGGCGGTATGCACCGTGAATGCGGTGATTCCCTCTGTGGTGTGCTATGGGCTGGAAAAGGGCTGTCATGTATTTGCCGAGAAGCCGCCGGGAAGATGTCTGGAGGATGCGCTTTTGATGCGGGATGCTCTGGGCAGATGTGAAGGTCAGGTGCTGAAATTCGGTTTCAACCATCGATACCATTACGGGGTCATAGAGGCAAAATCACTGATTGATTCAGGATTCTTGGGAGAAGTGGTAGCGGCCCGGGGCGTATATGGAAAAGCGGGTGATCTTCGGCGGCAGGAATGGAGGAACGATATCAGTATCGCCGGGGGAGGAATCTTGTTGGATCAGGGTATCCACATGCTGGATCTGCTGCGCTATTTCGTGGGGGATTTTACGTTGGTGGAGGGATTCACGGAAAATCTGGTGTGGAAGAATGCTGCCGGAGAGGACACGGCGTTTGTCACGCTCAAGACTGATTCCGGAAAAGTGGCCACCATGCATTCCAGCGCCATACAGTGGAAACATAAATTTGATCTGGATATTACCTGCACCGAAGGATATATTGCCCTGAACGGATTGCTCACATCTACCCAGAGCTATGGGGAAGAGCGCATTACCTATTACAAAAGGGATCTGGAGTTAAAGAGCGGAAAGCTGGGGAACCCCACGGAGTATACCATGTGCTTCGATGAAGACCGTTCATGGGACTTTGAAATTGCCGAGTTCTATGATGCTGTATCTGGAAAAAGATCTCTTGTGAACGGTACGGTTGATGATGCCGTGGCTGTCATGGAGCTTATAGATAGGGTATATGGGAAGGATGTGGAACTGCAGAAGTCCCATGGGGCGGAAAAGAACGAGGATGAGGGGGCGTGCTAAGTCATATTGGGGAACTGTTCAAAAAGAATTTCATAGAGACTCAGGGGGGAGACGGCTTCCGGGACATGATCCTATATGGGCTTGGAAAGCCTACGGAGGAAATTCTGAAAGCCTTTCCGGCCTTTCCGGTAGCAGGGCTTCTGGACGGATATCGGGAAGACGGGGAGTTTTGCGGGAAGCAAATCATAGCCCTGACGTCTCTGGCCGGCCGGAATGTGCAGATCGTCATTCTTGCCAGAAAGGCGTCGGAAAAGGTTATTTACAGAAGGATAAAGGATTTCTGCAGAGAGCAGGCTATACCGGTGTACGGCGCAGACGGAGGTCTTTTAGGGCAGGTTCTGTACGGGGAAGATCCGGGAGATGGGTTGACCCGGCAGGAAAAAGAGGAATATTTTCTGCGAAGCCTTGACGAATTGAGGCAAATGGCCAATCATTATGATACCATCAGCTTTGATATTTTTGACACGCTGTTAATCAGAAGGGCACAGCCGGAAAAAATCTTTCGCTTGGTGGGAAAAGCGGAGGGGATGACGCCGGATTTTGCGCAGCTGAGAATGGGGGCGGAGCTGGAGCTGTCCAGAAGCGGCAGCCCCACGATCTATGACATCTATAGATGGGTGGGGGAACGGATGGGGATTTCTTCGGACAGATACACGGAACTGCTGGAGAGGGAAATTGCGGTGGAAGTTTCCGTTCTGGAACCAAGGGACAGCATGGTCCGTTTTCTGGGGGAAATGGTTTCTCAGGGAAAGAATGTATATTTGGTATCGGATATGTATCTGCCGGGAAAAGTGCTGGAAGGGATCCTGCAGAGAAAAGGGATAGGGGGCTATAAGGGCCTATTTGTATCCTGCGATTACAATGTGTCCAAGGCGCGGGGCCTATATGACTGCTATTGCAGGCATTCTCAGGGTGAAAGGCGCATGCACATCGGTGATTCCGAGGAACTGGACGGCAGGGCGGCCAAGGCCCATGGGATAGAACCGTATGTGATCAAGTCTCCTCAGGATATGGCGGAGCTGACCGCTGTGGGGAGGCTTCTGCTGCAGGTGGAGGAGACGGCGGATATGCAGGGAATGATCTGCGACAGAATCTATAGGGATCCGTTTGCGCTCCACGGCTGCGGCGGCAGGCTGCAGGCGGCCTCTGCCCGGGATTTGGGTTATGGGATTCTGGGGCCGCTGGCAGTGGGGTATGTGCATTGGCTCTGGGGCAGGCTTATGGAAGAGCCGGTGGATGTGATGCTGTTTGTCGCAAGGGACGGATATTTGGTAAAGAAGGTGTTCGATTTGTGGAAATCCGCAAAAGGATGCGGAAAGCTGCCTGAATCCGTCTATCTGTTGACCTCCAGAACTTTTTCGGTTCTGGCATCCCTGAGGAACGAGGCGGATATTCTATATGCGGAGGAGATGCTGGAAAAAAGATTCGGTCTGCAAGGAGAGGAAATTCTGCCCCGGAAAGGGGACGAGGAGGATTTCCGTTACATAATGAGACATGAGGAGGCCATATTGTCCAAAGCGGCCCATGCCAGACAGGGGTATCAGGAATATCTGGCGGGACTGGGGCTGAAAGATAAGAGGCTGGGGATCTACGATTTCATCTCTACCGGCACATGTCAGCTGTGTCTGGAAAAGATCATGGGAACCTCCATGAAGGGGTACTATTTTCAGCGGCTGGAGGACTCTCTGGAGGAAAAGAGAAGGCTGACGGTGGAAGATTTTGTGGGCGGACACAAGCCGGATTATGATTGCGGAAACTATTTTCTCTTGGAATCATGGATGAAGGCACCGCATCCTTCCATAAAATATGTGACTGCTCAGGGGCAAGTCCGTTACTGTGAATCTCATGATGCCTCCGGGCAAAGGGAGCATATCTGCCTGCTGCAGGAGGGGGCGCTGGAGTTTGGCAGGGATTATCTCAAAGAAGCCGGAGGCCCGGAGGCAGGTGCGGAAATAGAGAAGCTGGCGGTATCCCTGCTTCCCTATGTGGATCAGGAATTTCTCCATATAGGTATGGAGGAAATGACTTATTATGACGAGTTTTTTGCTCGTGCCGTAAAGATCTGCTGACATGGCGTGGTGAAACGGCGGATGAGAAAATAACACAGCTTCAAATTGCGTTAGACAACCTTAAAACGAAAGAATAGAAGTTCTATGTTTTGATTATCTTTTGAATATAGTAAAAAGATAGAAAAAAGATAGAGAGAATGATGATTTTAGGGGATTTCTATCTTTTGAATATCTTTTGAATATAGGAATGCTAAGGCACAAAATTTGTTTGATAGGCATTTGACGCATTGGCTATAGGAAACATTGCGTGGCTACAAATTGGCTACAGAAATTCTGAAAATACAGAGAAAATGTGTGTTTTCTCCTAAAAGTAATGATAGGCTCTGCATGACGATAGACGGAGGGGAGGAACGGGGCTGTGGAATATAGGAAGGGTACTTATGTCATTACCGGCGTCACCGGTATGATAGGAGGTTTTCTTGCCGCAACCCTGCTGGATTCTCAGGAATGCCGGCAGGGAGATATTCAGGTCGTCGGACTGGTTCGGGACGGCAGCAGGCTGGGCAGGAAGCTGCGGACGGCGCCGCAGTGCTTTCGGTTCATAGAATGTGATTTCTGCGCGGCGGATTTCCGGTGGGACAGTCTTTTGGACCAGCTGCCCTCGTCCGCCGATTACCTCATTCACTGCGCCGCTCCCACCGCATCCTCCTATATGGTGTCGCATCCCGTGGAGACGGCGGACAGCATCCTCTTTGGCACTCGGAACATGCTGGAGCTTGCAAGGAGGATCCGGGCAAAAAGCATGGTATATTTATCTTCTATGGAGGTCTATGGAAGGACGGCAGATAGGGGGGAGCCGCTGGAGGAAGCGGAATTAGGCTATGTCCCTCTGGACTCCGTAAGGAGCTGTTATCCTCTGGGGAAAACCATGGGGGAGCATTACTGCCATATTTATCAGCAGGAATACGGGGTGCCGGTGAAGATTGCCCGTCTGGCGCAGGTTTTCGGCAAGGGTGTGAGGCCGGAGGACAACCGTGTATATATGCAGTTTGCCAAGGCAGTTCTGGGAAAGCGGAATATTGTTCTGCGGACGGAAGGCTCGTCCATGGGCAATTATTGCGCGTCGGAAGATGCTGCCGCCGCCGTGTTTTCCATTCTGGACAGAGGGGAGGACGGTGAAGTCTACAATGTGGTAAATGAAGGCAATGCCATGACGATCCGTGAAATGGCGGAATTGGTTGCAGGTGAAGTGGCCAATGGAGCCATAGGGGTGGAGATTCGTGCAGAAGACGCCAGAGCTTATGGGTACGCCCCCGCCACACAGCTGAGAATGTCCGGGAAAAAGCTGCGGGAACTGGGGTGGCGGCCCACGAAAGGTCTTGCGGAAATGTATCTGGATGTGATATACGAGCTGGAAAAGGCAGGCTATGCCGCCGGGGACGTAAGATGAGGGCGCTGAATCCGGCTCTGCCGGAGTCCTATGAGGAGCGACTCCGGCGGAGGGCGGACTTATGGGGAATCCGATCCAGTATCCATGTGCCTAAAAGAAGCAAACATGCAGTGGCGGCGTAGACGGCATGGGCCGGAACTGCCGGGCAGGCAATCAGGACAACCATGGGCGTCAGGGCCGAGAGGCTTGTGGCAAGGAGGGTCAAGAGGGATGCTGCTCCCTGCTTCACGGGCCGGACTTCGTTCTCCCAGTCGAAAATAGGAAATTTTTCATTGATGGCCAATCCGGTTCTTGCGCTGAAAAGAATGTAGGCCATGGGTATGATCAGCAGCCATGCTAGGTCTATAGGATCAGGTCTCAGGGCTATAAATAGGAGCAATTCCGACAAGAGATAGAAGGGAAGGCTCACCAGCAGGTTTGCGCTCACTTTGCTCCAGATCATCTGGGTTCTGGTGATGGGCAGGGTCTGCAGCATCCACCACTGCTTTCCCTCCATGGAGATGGAACAAGCGGTCATGGGCAGCATGGCCGGCAGAAGGCCCATGAAGACGGGCAGGGTCTTTCCCACGATGCCGGACATGCCCAGCATGGATTCCACAGGCTCCACTCCCATGAACAGAATCGCTGCCGCCATCAGCAGCATCAACAGAGGGCCCATAAGGGTGTTGGTCACGTACACGGTGGAAGAAAAGTAGCGCCGAAGCTCCCTCTCTGTCAGGCTTTTTAGGACGGAATTTGCCTTCAACTGTGCCATGCGGTAATTACCCTTGGCCTCTCTTGCGCTCAGGAGGCTGCAGATTTTGCCGTAGAAGGGCCGCAGGGCCTCCAGAAACAGAAGGAAGGCTCCTATGGATACTCCCAGAAATAAGAACATGGCGCCGGCATTTCCTTGTACCATTGCATCCGCCACCCAGAGGGCGGGTGGATAGGATCTGCCCACCCGGGTTTCCAGCATCAGAGCAATCTCCTGCAGGGCAGTCACCAGCTGTTCCTCCTCAAGCTGTCCCATCCGGAGGCTGCCCGCCATTATTGCGGACACCAGCAGCAAAGTCAGCAGAATGGCTACCAGATTTTTGCGCCTCCATCGGCTGCTGATGCCTGCGATCAAGGCTCCCAGCATGGAGGCCAGAGTCAGGGGCAGCAGGGGAAGGAACAGCACGGAAAGGACACCGTACAGATAAAAGGTAAGCCCCGGGTGCTGCAGAATCCCATAGACGGCCATTCCCGGCAGCATCACCAGCATTCCCAGCAATAGGTTGGTGAAGTACATGGAGAGGAAACGGCTGACGATGATGGAGCGGATGGTGACAGGGAGAGCGATCAGACTCTCATAGGAGCTTTTGTGGAAAAGAACCGGCTCTGCCTTGATCATGGTGAATAGGAACGAGACTAGGCTGACGCACATGACTAAAACGGCGGGCACCAGATTTCCCATATCCATGTAAATCAGACCATAGCTCAAGGCGCAGATGTAGCCGCCCAACATGACAAGCAGCAGGAGCCATAGCAGCGCAAAGAGATAATATCTTGTTTTTTTCTTGGAATCTTTGGTGAAACGGAACTCGTTCAGCCCGAAGAAATTGTATAAGGATAGCTTCGTCAGAAGCCTAATCTGCCTTGTCATGTCCGGTTACCTCCATAAACACATCTTCAAGAGATTTGTCCTGAGTCAGTTCTCGGGTATCGCCCTCCGCTGCAAGCCTGCCGCCGGAGATCACGGCGATGCGGGTGCAGAGCTTTTCAGCTACCTCCAGCACATGGGTGGAGAAAAAGATGGCGCTTCCTCTGTCGCATAGGGAGCGCATTTTCTTTTTCAGAAGCAGAGAGGCCTCCGGATCAAGTCCCACGAACGGCTCGTCCAATACGAGGAGTCTGGGCTCGTGGATCAGCGCTCCGATCAGCACCAGCTTTTGGCGCATTCCGTGGGAATAGGTGGAGACCAGATCCCCAAGGACAGAATAGATCCCGAATTCCTCCGATTCCCGGCGGATGCGCTCTTCCCTATCCTTCTTTGAAACCTTATAGATATCAGCGATGAAGTTCAGGTACTGAATTCCGGTGAGATATTCGTAGATATCCGGATTGTCGGGGATGTAGGCCAGAACCTGCTTGCAGGCAAGGGGCTGGGTGAGGACACTTTTCCCGTCAACCAGTATTTCGCCCTTGTCGAAATCATGGATGCCCACAATGCTCTTTATGGTGGTGGTCTTTCCCGCTCCGTTGTGGCCGATGAAGCCGTAAATATCGCCTGAATGTACCGTGAGGGACAGATCTGCCACGGCGGTCTTCCCTCCCTTGTAGGTCTTTGTCAGATTTCTGATCTCAAGCATGTTTTCTGCCTCCGTTTGCGTTTTGTTTTCTGATATCACAATGATATCAGATTAATTTGATTTTGACAATAGCTTTTTGGGATTTATTCTGTTTTTTAACAATGCGGATGGATACGCAGGAAAATTTTTGCTGTTGACAAAGGCGGGAAAGTCTGCTAGAGTAAGAGCAACAATATAGGAAAAGCGACGACGGAAACAGTAGTTTATGGGGAACCATCCAGAGAGAACGGCGTATGGTGAGAGCCGTTTATGGGTTAAGCATGGACGAAAACCATTCCTGAGCCGCAATGCTGAAAAAGCCAGAAATGGTATGCCAAGGTGCAGGGCATGCCGGAAACCGGAAGCTTCCGGGGGAAGTAAGCGTTGCCGTATGCCTGCGTTAAAGGATAGGATTTGTTGGAATCCGAAGTGAAAAGTTAAGGTGGAACCGTGCAAATGCACCCTTAAGACCCTATTGGGAGGTCTTTTGGGTGCTTTTCTTATGTTGTTGCAATAATCTTCGCATAATAATCAATCGTGTGACGAAAGGAGCGGCAATTATGAAGGTTTTACTGAGAGACGGAAAATGCTACGAGGCAGGTTTTGACCAGCCGGAGGGGAGGCAGGCGTTTTGGCACACCAGCGCGCATATCTTGGCTCAGGCGGTGAAACGCTTGTATCCGGAGACAAAATGTGCCATAGGCCCGGCCATTGAGAACGGATTTTATTATGATTTCGATTTTGGATTCTCTTTTTCGGAGGAGAATCTGAGGGCCGTGGAGGCGGAGATGAAGGCCATTGTGAAGGAGTCCCTTTCCCTGCAGGTCTATGAGCTTGATAGGAAGGAAGCACGGGCCTATCTGGAAGAGCGGGGAGAGGACTATAAGCTGGAACTGATACGGGATCTGCCGGCCGGGGAGAGCATCAGCTTTTATAGGCAGAACGAGTACGCCGAACTCTGTTCCGGCCCCCATATCTCCAATACATGTCATGTGAAGGCAGTGAAGCTGCTGAATGTGGCCGGGGCTTATTGGCGGGGAGACGAGCAGGGCAGGATGCTGACCCGTATCTACGGGGTCTCGTTTCCGTCGCAGGCTTTGCTGGAGGAGCACCTGCACATGCTGGAGGAGGCAAAGGCCAGAGATCATCGGAAGCTGGGGAAACAGCTGGGGCTTTTCATGCTGTCGGAGGAGGGGACGGGCCTTCCCTTTTTCCTGCCTAAGGGCATGGTGCTGAAGAACATTTTACTTGACTATTGGAGGGCCCTCCATAAGAAGGCTGGGTATCAGGAGATTTCCACGCCTATCATGTTAGACAGGAGGCTGTGGGAGCTGTCGGGACACTGGGAGCATTATCGGGAGAAGATGTACACTACTCTTATGGATGGCGCGGAATATGCTATCAAACCCATGAGCTGTCCGGGGGCGATGCTGGTGTATAAGCAGGAGCCACGTTCCTACCGCAGCCTGCCTCTTCGTCTGGCTGAACTGGGGCTGATCCACCGCAATGAGAAGTCCGGGGAGCTGCACGGCCTCATGCGGGTAAGGGAGTGTACTCAGGACGATGCCCATATATTCATGACCCCTGAGCAGGTGATGGACGAGATCAAGAATGTGGCCGGTCTCATCGACACCGTGTATGCAAAGTTCGGGTTTGCGTACCATGTGGAGCTGTCCACACAGCCTGAGGACAGCATCGGAAGCGCGCAGGACTGGGAGCTTGCCACTCAGGCCCTGCGCAGCGCCATGGATGCCTGCGGAATTCCCTATTTGATCAATGAGGGCGATGGGGCGTTCTACGGGCCCAAGCTGGACTTTCACCTGAAGGATTCCATGGGACGCACATGGCAGTGCGGTACGATTCAGCTGGACTTCCAGCTGCCCGGCCGGTTCGGGGCAGAGTATATCGGGACGGACGGGGAGAGGCATAGGCCGATTATGCTCCATCGGGTGATATTTGGCTCCGTTGAGCGCTTCATAGGCATATTGATCGAGCATTATGGGGGTAAGTTTCCTGTATGGCTCTCGCCCGTGCAGGTAAAGCTTTTGCCGGTGTCGGACAAATGCCTGCCCTATGCCCGCAGGGTTCTGGAGATGCTGGAGGAGGCGGGAGTCCGGGCGGAGCTGGATACGAGGGACGAGAAGCTGGGATATAAGATCAGGGAGGCGCGGCTGGACAAAGTGCCCTACATGGCCGTCATAGGGGAGAAGGAACAAGCGGCTGGCACAGTGTCGGTGAGGCGGCGTGACGGCGAGGGCTGTGCCAAGGACGGAGGATCAGCAGGAAAGTCGAAAAGGATGCCTCAGGAAAATGGAGCGCTGAAGTCTGATGACGCAGTGGAGTCCAAGAATGCCTTGCGGTCTGATGAAATGCCCGTAAGCGAGCTGATAGAAATGGTACTCCTTTCGGATAAATGAAGGCTCCAGAAAGTCATAAGCAGAGATAAGTAATTGGATTTATTGTCACAAAAAGCGCACCTGCGCTGACGGATTGCAGGTGCGCTTTAAATGGTTTTGTGGAAGCAGAGGTATTTTCCGATACATTGAAAGCCAAGCTCCAAGGCTATGGGAAGGTGCATTTCATCGCAAAAATAAGTCATATGCTTTGCTCCGGATTGTTTCCCTTCATTCAGGGCCTCCACCAGAAGTCCGCGGTATGCCGTCTCGTTGAAGATGCCTTCCGGATAATCGATGCCGTAGATCTCCGGCATAGGACCGCCGCTGCGGAAATAGATGGCGCCGACAGGCGGCTGCTCCCGACTGACGGAGGAGGCAGGGGTCTGGCCATAGCAGATATAAACATGCCAGTTAGAAAGATCGGCCAGAATGCGGTGACTGTCCCAATACATGTCGCTCTCATAAAAAGCATGGAGACTTTGGAAATCCTGAAAGTTTTTCCGAGTGACGGGTCGCACATCGCTCTTCTGGGGCAAGGGGCTGTAAGCGTCAAAGAAGAAGGTGTTATTGAAGGATTCCTCGCAGCAGGCAAAGCCGCGCTTCAAAAGGGTTTCTGCCGCCTCCTGATTTTCTTCGGGAAAACCGAGATAGGCGTGGTGTTCGGGAAACCTATCCCCTATATAGTCCAAAAATTCTTCCACCGCGGCGGCAATACTGTTTTGGATGTTGAAAACGCAGGTCTGCAGGTAGCGATCCTCCGGTTCCCGGAAATAATGGATCCAGCCCTCTGTGCGTCCGTTTTGGCGAAAAAGCAGGATCTCGTCGTTTTCTCTTTCCAGTCCCTGCCGGGCTGTGCGGATGAAGTCAGCGCTTGTCTTGATTTGGTCTGTATAGGTAGGGTATCCGGATTTTGACGGATCCATTGCAAGGCGATAGGCAAAGTCCAGATATTGGTCGAATTCTTTTACGGTTATTTTAGACAGCATAGAGCGTGCCCTCTTTTCTGAATTTTTTATTTGAGTAATTATACTTAATGGAATTTGGATAATAGAATCATGTCTTAGATTCTATTACAATATCTAGTACTATCTGCCACTACTTGTTACAATATTATACTAACTATTTTCTGAAGGCGTGTCAACACGAATCGGGAACATTCTAGTTGACTTATTGTTTTTTTGATGCTACAATCTAATCTGTTATCACATTAGCAAGATAAAGTGGAAAAGTGAGGCGGGAGATGAGCGGCTGGCAAAATGAGCAGACTGAGGGGCTGTGTGAAGCGCTTCTGGCTCTGAGGAGCAAAGGAGAGTGCTACGCTTTTTTGGAGGATGTCTGCACCATAAAGGAAATTTTGGACATATCCCAGCGGCTGGCGGTGGCAAAGCTGTTGGACAAGGGGCTGAGCTATTCCGTTGTCAGCCGGGAAACCGGTGCCAGCACCGCTACAATCAGCAGAGTCAGCCGTTGTTATGAGTATGGCAGCGGAGGGTATAGAACCGTGATCGAAAGGTGCGGGCCATCTTTGAAGGCGGGGGAAGAGGAAGTGCGGAAGGCGAGCTCTCAGGAGGATTTGGGGTCTGAGGAAGTGCAGAAGGCGGAATCTCAGGAGGATTTGGGGTCTGAGGAAGTGCAAAGTTATGGGAGTCAAGATCTAAGAAGCCAGACTCCAAGCGGCATAAAAAGGCCGGGGGGCAGGAAGAGGAGGGCAAAAGAGGATGGATGAGAGTCTTTTGAAAAGCGAGGAGAAGGCAGTGCTTGCCCTGCGGGCTCTTTACCGAAAGTACGGTTATCTTCCCTTCAGAATGAGCAAGTTTGAGGAATATGAGCTTTATATGCGGAACAAGGATTTTTTGGTCAGCGACCGAATCATTGCGTTCAACGATACCAACGGAAGGCTTCTGGCTCTGAAGCCGGACGTGACGCTCTCAATCATCAAGAGCGGGGAGGATAGGCCGGGCTTCAAGCAGAAAGTGTACTATAATGAAAATGTCTATCGGGTGTCTGAAAGCACGAGACAATATAAGGAGATTCTGCAGGCGGGGCTGGAATGTATCGGGGATATAGACTTATATGATATTTATGAGGTGACCGCTCTTGCAGCGGAGAGCCTTTCCCTGATTTCAGAGGCCTTTGTTTTGGAAATATCCCATCTAGGATTGCTTTCCGCTGCCTTTGACAAGATATGTCCTGACAAGGCGTTTGCAGACAAGGCCCTCCGTTTCATCTCGGAAAAAAACCTCCATGATCTGAGGGAGCTGTGCAGGCAGCATGGAATCGGGGAAAGGCAGTGCTCTATGCTGGAGGTCTTTGTCACGGCCTACGGTGAGCGGGAAAAAGTGATGGCCGCGTTGGATGCGGCATGGGCGCATGACCTTGGCACCGGAACAGAGGAAAGGCTGTTTGAGGAGCTGAGGGCGCTGTCCCGCCTGCTGGACGCGTTGCCCTTCAGCGACCGGATCCGCTTTGACTTTTCCGTGGTCAATAATATGAATTATTACAATGGATTTGTATTCAAGGGCTTTCTGGAAGGTATCAGTGGAGGGATTCTGGCGGGAGGCCAGTATGACAAGATGATGGCGAGGATGGAACGGAGTTCGGGAGCCGTAGGATTTGCCATCTATCTGGACCTGCTGGAGCAGTTAAGACAGGAGCGTTCGGAGTATGATGTGGATGTGCTTCTGGTCTATGACAGCGGTACGGCCAGTGAGGCGGTGGCGGAAAAGGTGCGGGAACTGGTAGCAGCCGGAAGGACAGTGACTGCCCAGAGGATGATACCGGAGAAGCCCCGGTACAAGGATCTTCTTGATCTGCGCAGCGAGGGCGCACCGGAATGAGAAGGGAAAGGAGCGGGGCTGGAGGGATGTGTTCTTTGCAGGGGAAAAGAGAAATCAGGAGGGAGATAGGCGAGCTATGCTGAACATTGCACTGCCTAAGGGCAGGCTGGGGGAAAGGGTCTACGCCATGTTCGAGGCCGCCGGATACGAATGTCCGGCCATCAAGGAAAACAGCCGAAAGCTGATTTTTGAAAACGAGGTGAAGGGTCTGCGGTATTTTTGGGTGAAGCCCTCGGATGTATCCATCTATGTGGAGCGCGGCGCTGCCGATATGGGAGTGGCCGGAAAAGATATTCTGCTGGAGTATGAGCCGGATGTGTATGAACTGCTGGATCTGGGCTTGGGAAAATGCCGCATGGCGGTGGCCGGGCCCAAGGACTTCTATGATGACGGCAGCCGCACGCTCAGGGTCGCTACCAAATTCACAAATATTGCCTCCGGTTACTATGGGGGAATCGGCAGAGATATTGATGTAATTAAACTTAACGGATCCATTGAGATCGCCCCTATTCTGGGGCTCTCCGATGTGATCGTGGACATTGTGGAGACAGGAAGCACCCTGAAAGAGAACAATCTGGAAGTGAAAACGGAAATCCTGCCCATCAGCGCCAGACTGATCGCCAACAAGGCGGCGTTCAAGTTCAAGACCGGCCGGATAGAGTCCATTGCCGAAGGGCTGCGGAGGCAGTTGGCATTTTAACACACATAGGGAAAGGGAAGGGGATCGGAATGATTAAGATATATAATTACGGAGAGTTTTCCAATGATGAGATTTTTGCCAGAGGAAATATGGCCTCCAACGTAGAGGGGGTGGTGGCGGAAATCATTCGGGAGGTAGCCGTAAGAGGCGATGAGGCGCTGCTGGAATATGGGCGGAGGTTTGACAAGGCAGATCTGCAAACTCTGGAAGTGAGTCCTCAAGAGATGGAGGAGGCTTTTGGCGCGGTGGAGCCGGAATTCATCGCCATATTGGAAGAGGCGGCGGTGAACATCAGGAGCTTTCATGAAAAGCAGGTGAGGAACAGCTTTGTCATAAGCGAGCAGGACGGCGTTGTGCTGGGCCAGAAGGTGATGCCCATCGAAAGAGTGGGGGTGTACGTTCCGGGAGGAACCGCCGCATATCCCTCCACGGTGCTGATGGACAGCATCCCTGCCAAAATTGCAGGCTGTAAGGAGATCGTGATGGTGACTCCCCCGGATGAGGAGGGGAAAGTCAGTCCCGTGATACTGGCGGCGGCAAGGATCGCAGGCATTGATAGGATATTCAAAATAGGCGGCGCTCAGGCGGTGGCGGCTCTGGCTCTGGGAACGGAGAGCGTCCCCAAGGTGGACAAGATCGTTGGCCCCGGAAACGCTTATGTGGCGGAGGCGAAAAGGCAGGTCTTCGGGAGAGTGGCCATTGATATGATCGCAGGTCCCAGCGAGATTCTGGTGGTGGCGGACGGAACCTGCAATCCGGAATTTGTGGCTGCCGACTTGTTATCTCAGGCGGAACATGATAAAATGGCTAGTGCGGTACTGGTTACGGACAGCCGGAAATTGGCGGCAGAGGTGAGTCTTGCGCTGGAAAGGCAGATCCCCAAGCTGCCTCGGGCCGATATTGCCAGAGCTTCCATCGACAATAACGGCAAGATCATTGTGGCGGAAGACGATTTGATGCTCGCCATAGATATTGCCAATGAGATCGCTCCGGAACATCTGGAGCTTTGCGTGGACAATCCCTTTGACTATCTGGACAAGATAAGGCATGCAGGATCTATATTTATGGGAAAATACTGCCCGGAGGCGCTGGGGGACTATTTCGCAGGTCCCAACCATACCTTGCCTACCAGCGGCACAGCCAGATTCTCGTCTCCTCTTTCCGTGGATGATTTTGTGAAGAAGTCGCAATTTACTTATTTTACGGCGGAGGCGCTGTCCAAAGTGGCGGAGAAAGTGGCGTATTTTGCGCACAAGGAAGGGCTGGACGCCCACGCAAGAAGTGCCGTTCTGCGCAATGCAGTTCAGGATACCAATGTAACTGATGATACCGATGGGATCTAAGGTGCCGATATATTCGGATATGGCGATGGAATTTGAAGTGCTGATATGTCCGGAGATACCGATGGAATCTAAGGTACCGATATATCTGGAGATGTCGATGGAATCTGAGGTGCCGATGTATCTGGATATGGTGATGGACTCGGGGACGTCTATATGTCCGGAGACACATGACAAAGTAGAGATAAAGATGATAATATGAGCAGATTTTTTTCAGAAAAGTACGTAAGGCTTGAGCCGTATGTACCGGGGGAGCAGCCCAGAGACAAGAAGTACATAAAATTAAATACCAACGAATCTCCTTTTCCGCCCTCTCCGCTGGTGGAAAAGGCGGTGTCGGAGGAGAGCCGCATGCTGCAGCTTTATTCTGACCCGGAGTGCCGGGAGCTGCGGGAAAAGATGTCAGAGGTGTTTTGCATCGCTCCGGATCGCATGATTATGACCAACGGCTCGGACGAAGTGCTGCAGTTTGCTTTCATGGCATTCGGGGACCAGAGGCGTCCTTTTGCTTTTGCAGATATCACCTACGGCTTTTATCCGGTCTTTGCCCGGCTGAACCATGTTCCCTATGAGACAATACGGCTGAAGGAGGATTTTTCCCTTGATCCGCAGGACTATATGGGAATCGGAAAGAATATAGTGATTGCCAATCCCAATGCCCCCACGGGCCTTTGTCTGCCGCTTTCGGCTATAGAGGAGATTGTGGAGAGCAATCCGGACAATGTGGTCATTGTGGACGAGGCCTATGTGGATTTCGGCGGGGAGAGCGCCCGAAGGCTTATCGGCCAATATGAGAATCTTCTGGTGGTGGGGACCTTTTCCAAGTCACGCTCAATGGCAGGAGCTCGATTGGGATTCGGCTTCGGAAACCAAGGACTGATCGAGGACCTGAATAAGATTCGGTATTCCACCAATCCCTACAATGTGAACCGTCTTACCGCTGCAGCTGGTATTGCCGCCCTGAAGGAAAATGAATATTATATGCATAAATGTCAGATCATTCAGGCGAACCGCCAGTGGACTGCCGGAAGGCTGGAGGAGCTGGGCTTTTGGGTACTGCCCTCCAAGACAAATTTCCTCTTTGCGTCTTCGGGCCGGATTGGGGGAGCGGGGCTGTACCGGAAGCTGAGAGATAGGGGGATTCTGGTTCGGCATTTCAATCAGGAGAGAATAAAGGAATATGTTAGGATTACAATCGGTACTATGGAGGAAATGAAGGCGCTGGTAAATGCCGTCGAGGACATATTTGCAGATTCGGAATGAGATGAACCGGCGGGAATAGGACACTGGCTTATGATGAGATATGCCGGCCTGATATCAGGTGCCATCAGGTGCCGATTCAGGGCTAGGACACCGGCGGCGCTGGCGCAGACAGGGAGGCAGGCTAATGAGATATGCTGAGATTAAGAGGAACACTACGGAGACGGAGATAGCGCTGAAATTCGGGCTGGACGGGACGGGCCAGTCGGAAATAGATACCGGCTGCGGGTTTCTGGATCATATGCTGACGCTTTTTGCACGGCATGGCAGGTTTGACCTGCTGCTGACCTGCAGAGGAGACGTGGAGGTTGACTATCATCATACGGTAGAGGATGTGGGGATCTGCCTTGGAAAGGCCTTTGCCAGAGCCATGGGGGACAAGAAGGGGATTTTTCGCTATGGGGACACGGTTCTGCCCATGGACGAGGCTTTGATTCTGTCGGCTGTGGATGTGTCAGGCAGGGGGGAATGCTATTATGATCTTTCCATACCGGCCCAGAAGGTGGGGGATTTTGACACGGAGCTTTGTCAGGAATTCTGGATCGCCTTCGCAAGAAATGCGGGGGTCACGCTGCATATCCGTCAGATTTCTGGAACCAATTCCCATCACATCATGGAAGGGGCTTTCAAGTCCGTGGCAAGGAGTCTTGCGGAGGCGCTTGCGGTGGACGGAGAATATGCCAATGAAGTTCCGTCTTCAAAGGGGGTCTTGTGATGATTGGGATTATCGACTATGGTGTGGGAAATCTGTTTTCCCTCTGCTCTTCCTTGAAAAGTATCGGTGCCGAGGTGGCGGTGACCTCTGATCCGGCGGTCATCGAGGCGGCGGACAAGTTGATTCTTCCGGGGGTAGGGGCATTCGGGGACGCGGTGAAAAAGCTGCGGGACAGCGGGCTGTACGGTATTTTGCGCATGCAGGCCGCCGCAGGCAAGGATATCATGGGCATTTGTCTGGGTATGCAGCTTTTGTTTGAGAAAAGCTACGAATATGGGGAGCACCAGGGGCTGGGTCTGCTGAAGGGCAAGGTGGTTCCCATGGAGGGAAGGATACCTCAGGGGCTGAAGATACCCCACATTGGCTGGAACAGCCTACATTTCCGGCGGGAAAGCAGGCTGTTTAAATATGTGAAGGAGAACGAATGCGTTTATTTCGTCCATTCCTTTTATGCGGAGGATTGCAGCGACAGCATTATTGCCACTGCGGAATACGGCAGGGAGTTTACTGCCGCCGTGGAGTGCGGCAATGTGATGGGCTGTCAGTTTCACCCCGAAAAGAGCGGCAGGGTGGGGCTGGCGATCCTGCAGGCCTTCTGTGAGTGAGTCCGGTGCGGGGGCAGAGGAGAGGGCTTTTGGTAGGTGTCCTAAGATGAAAGAAGGCGGAGGGGATCCATATGATTTTGTTTCCGGCGATTGATTTATATGAAAAAAAGGCGGTTCGTCTGCTGAAGGGAAATTATGATAATATGGTAATCTACAATGAGCATCCTTTGGAGGTTGCCAGAGACTTTGAGGGCTGCGGGGCCACCCATGTCCATATGGTGGATCTGGAAGGCGCCAAGGAGGGGACTACCCCGAACCTTTCCATAGTGGAGGAGATCGCGGGGAAGACGTCTCTTTTTGTGGAGGTGGGCGGAGGCATTCGGAGCATGGAGACGGTGGAGAGATATTTTTCCGCAGGGGTGTCCCGTGTGATTCTGGGGACCGCAGCAGTGAAAGATGAAGTCTTTCTGAGGGAGGCTGTGGATAGGTATGGGGAAAAAATCGCCGTGGGAGCGGACGTGAGGAACGGTTTGATCGCCATAAAGGGCTGGCTGGAGGAATCCTCTGTGACGCTGGACGGATTTCTGGAGCGGATGCAGGGCATTGGCATACGGAATGTGATCTGTACGGATATCTCCAGAGACGGGGCTATGGAGGGCGCGAACCTTGAGCTGTACCGTGAGCTTTCTCTGAAGTATTCCATGGATATTACCGCGTCGGGAGGGGTGTCTTCGCTGGAGGACGTGGAGGCATTGAGCAGGATGGGGCTGTACGGAGCCATTATCGGCAAGGCATATTACACGGGGGCGGTGGATTTGAGGGAGGCTGTCAAGGCAGCATGCGGGAGGGAAAACGCATGCGGGAAGGAATACGCATGCGGGAGGGAATACGCATGCGGGAGGGAATACGCATGCGGGAGGGAATACGCATGCGGGAAGGAATACGCATGCGGGAAAGACTGCGCGTGCGGAGAGGAACGCGCATGTGAAACGGAACGCATAAGCGGGAAGGGACGGGCAGGATGATAACAAAGAGAATCATTCCCTGCCTTGACGTGAAAGACGGCAGGGTGGTAAAGGGTGTAAACTTTAAAGGCTTGTGGGATGTTTCTTCCCCGGTGGAGCTGGGAAAGTTTTATTCCGACTGCGGGGCGGACGAGCTGGTATTTTATGATATTACTGCTTCCTATGAGGGAAGGCGTCTGTTTACGGACATTCTCCGGGAAGTGGCCAGTCAGATCTTTATACCGCTGACGGTGGGCGGCGGAATCAATGCCATTGAGGATTTTGACCGGGTCCTGAAGTGCGGGGCGGACAAGGTCAGCGTGAATTCCGGGGCCATCAGGAATCCGGAGCTGATCAGGGAGGCAGCCAGAAGATACGGGAATCAATGTGTTGTCTTGTCGGCGGACGTGAAGCGTGTGGAGGGGGAATTTCGGGTGTTCGCCAAGGGCGGTAGGGAGGATACGGGGATGGAGGCCATTTCTTGGATTTCCAGATGCGTGGAGCTGGGGGCAGGGGAAGTGGTAGTAAATTCCATCGATACCGACGGTGTGAAGGGGGGCTTCGACCTTCCTATGCTGAAGGCGGTGTGTGAGGCGGTGAAGGTGCCCGTGATCGCTTCAGGGGGTGCCGGATGCATTGGGCACTTTGTGGATTTGTTTCATGAAATTCCCGATATAGACGCGGGGCTTGCAGCCTCCATTTTCCACTTTGGAGAGGTGTCCATACCGGAGTTGAAGAAGGTGCTTAAGGAGAATGACGTTGTAGTGAGGCTGTGAAAACGGTTGCGGGGGCCGCTGCAATGAGAAAGGGACGGAGAAAAAAGACTTGTATGTAAGCTGGCACCGGAAATGATGAAGATGACAAGAGGAAATGAGAGGACAAAAAATGGAGCAGGAAATGCTGCGCATCGAGGAACTGAGATTTGACGAGAACGGTCTGATTCCAGCCGTGGTGGTGGATGCGATCACCAAAAAGGTGTTGACCGTAGCCTATATGAACAAAGAAAGTCTGAAAATTTCCATGGAGAAGGGGCTGACCTGCTTCTGGAGCCGCTCCAGACAAGAATTATGGCTCAAGGGGGAGACCAGCGGAAATGTTCAGCATATCGTCAGTATCACTGCTGACTGCGACAAGGACGCATTGGTGGTGACAGTGGAGAAGGATGGCCCCGCATGCCATACAGGCAGTGATTCCTGCTTCACTAAGCCGGTCTGGCGCAGCGGGGAATTGAGGGAATTCAGTTTTGAGGAGCTTTATGGTCTGCTGCAGGGCAGAAAGAAGGATATGCCGGAAGGTTCCTACACCACTTATCTATTTGAGAAGGGAATGGACAAGATCCTGAAAAAGGTGGGGGAGGAATGCACGGAGGTGATCATCGCGGGCAAGGGTGAGGACAAAAAGGAGACCGTATATGAGCTTGCCGATCTTGCTTATCATGCTATGGTACTGATGGTGGAGATGGGCATTTCTCTTGAGGATGTACATCGGGAGCTTGCTGCAAGACATATCATTGACCATAAGGTGAAGCAGGAGAAAATGACAAAATGATTCCTTCAAACTATCACACCCATACTATATTTTGCGATGGAAAGGACACCCCGGAGGAGCTGGTACAAGAGGCCATTCGTCTTGGCTGTCCGGCAATCGGCTTTTCAGGACATTCTTATACCGCCTTCGACGAGAGCTGGTGCATGTCGAAGGAAGGAACCAAGGAATACAAAGCCTGCGTCCGCAGCCTGCAGAAAAAGTATGCCGGACAGATCCGGATACTGCTGGGAGTGGAGCAGGATTTGTATTCGGAGGAACCCACGGATGAGTATGACTACATAATAGGGTCAGTTCACTATGTTAAAAAGGGAGAGGTCTATCTTCCCGTGGATGAGAGCGCAGAAAAGCAGCGTGAGATAGTGAACCGTTATTATGGGGGAGATTTCTATGAGTTTGCCGAGGATTACTTTGTGAACGTGGCAGGACTGTACCAAAAAACAAGATGCAATATTGTGGGACACTTTGACCTGATCACGAAGTTTAATGAGAAGGGAGTCCTTTTCGACACGGCGAACCCCAGATACCGAATCGCCGCAGAGGCAGCGCTGATGAAATTGATGATGTGGCCGGTGGCTTTTGAGATCAACACGGGGGCCATGGCCAGAGGATACCGCACGGAACCTTACCCGGAGCGATGGGTCTTGCAGATGCTTTTGCGCGGGCGTGTAGCGGTCATAAAAAACTCTGACGCACATTGCAAAGAGAATTTGTTATATGGGCTGTGAAACGGTTTTCCGGCAAAGAGGGCTCTGCCCTATGTATCCTATGCCAGCTTCTGCAGCTTTTCGCTATGTTCCGTCACGATCTTTTTCAAGACGGATATGTCTTGCTTCATGGAATCATAATCTTCAACACTGTCCTTGTATCTGTCATAAGTTGACGTATAACAAGCTTCAATAGTGTTTAGACGAGGGAGTATTACGTTTTCTTGTGTCAATTCAATATTTGTGACTCGTTTTTTGATATCGCTGATATCAGCTTTCATGCTGTCGATATCGGCTTTCATGCCATTGATGTCGGCTTTCATGCTGTCGATATCGGCTTTCATGTGATCGATATCGTTGCTCATATCATTGATCTTTTCTCTTATGGGATTCAGCATTAATGAAATTTCATATAATAATTCTCGATCAGACATATGTTTTCACCTCCTTTTCACTTAGTATATCATAGGTAAGATGCCGTGTCTATCCATTAATGTTAGGTTTTCGTTTTTATTCATTACAATAGAAGACTCGCGAGGCGTGGATTCTATTGTTTGGCGTAGGGGATTCCGCCGGACGGGCTCCCTCCGGGAAAGCTCTGGCGAGGTTTCTGGAGGGGAGCATTGTATGGCGGCTGGTGAAGGAGGCCATGACGCGCCAAAAGGCGTATCCGGCTTCATTTGGCTGAGAGTATATCGGCAAACATGTCAATGGTTCTTGATATATGTCAGCGTGAGGAATTCCCCGTCATGGCTGTCTATAGGCTTGTAGAGCAGGCCGTCGTGGAAGGCGAAGAGACTGGTCAGGTAGCTCAGGTCGTGGAGGGCGAGGGCCACGGAAGAATGGTAATAGTGGTTTAGGTGCCGGGGCAGCTGGTTCCCGCAGCATTTCTCCAGCTCCGCCGTCAGGAGAGGGATGGCAGGCTCCAGCTTTTTGGCTATGGGGGCGAAGACCCTTTCCCGAAGCTCTGCGTACTGTTCGGCAGTGAAGATGCAGAAATTGGGAAATGCTTGATTATCCCGGACAGTGACCAAGCCCTTTTGGGCCAGCTGGGCCAGAGTATAGCGTTTTTTTTCATCATAACCGTCCACGGGGGTCTGGGTTTGAATCAGTTCCACCAGCAACTGGTGCAGCTCCTTTCCGTGAGGCGTGTAGTTGTCAAGCATCTCCTCTATCTCCGAGCGGCCGAAGTTGTATAGGCCCATCCAGCAGAAACCGTTGTTCTGCATGCGGCCGTTGTAGGCCCAGCCTCTGTTGTCCACAGCCAACGGCGCGTCCCCGGCCGTCTCTCTGTCGAAGCCCAGAGGAAGATAATTTCCGCCGTCCATGCGGACGGATGTCTGGATGTGGGGGTAGGGGATATGCAGGCTGCCGCAGAACTGGTAGATCAGCAGCCACAGCAGCTTGCTCATGGGCGCTTTGCAGCCGTAGAAGCCGATGCCTCGGATGGTGTCTTCGGCGGAGGTCAGCCCTTCTATGATGACGTCGGACAGAACCTTCCTATGCTTCGCGAAGATGGCGAATTGCTCCTGCTCCTCTGCGGACGTAATGATCGGGAATGAGGTGGCGTAGCCGGAACCGGTCATTTCCATAAATTCCCGTTCCGTGAGCCATTCCAGATCGGCCTCCACATAGGCCATGGGAATTCCCAGCTGTCCGGCCAGCTCCTGTGGAGTCTTGGGCTGGCGGTAGCATGCCAGACAGAGGTTCTGCTTGGTGAGGCTGTTTTCGAGCATGACAATGTCTGAGCTGCCCATGGAGTCCACGGTTCCGCTGATGGCCATGTGAAGCTTTCTGGGACGATATACATATTCTTGGTTTTCCATATCTGTAATCTCCTTTTTCAGTTTTTTTCTTGTCTGGCAAAGATGCCATTTGACTGCGGACTGGGTCATCCGGTGTTTTTCTGCAATTTCCCGAACAGAGAGTCCGTCGATGTAGAAGGATATCATGATCTCCCGCTGGAGACGGTTCAGCAGGGAGATCTGTCTGCGCATACGCAGGGTCTGTTCCCGCCGAAGCTCCTCTTGGGCATAGTCCTCCGCAAAATCCCGGGGATCCTCCAGCTGCAGGTTTTCCATGGAAACACACAGCTTTCGGCGCTGGCTGCCCCTTAGGTAGCTGCACCAGGTGTAGTGGGCGATCTTCCACAAGAAATGCTCCTGATCCGTGATGGGAGAGGGACTTTTCCTGATCGCGGAGAAGACCTGCAGCAGAACCTCCTGAGTCAGATCCTCCGCCTTTTCTCTGTCTCCTAACTTCTTGTAGGCCCAGTTCAAAAGCATCGGCATGTAGTCGCGGGCAATCTGTTCAAACATAGTTTCCATGATGATTTTTCCTCTCTTATGGGTTTCGCGTCCACGATTTCGGATATCCGTTCCGCATCGCCTTTGGCGCTGATTCCTTGGGGGTGAATTCTTGATTCGGCCGTTTCAAGCTTTCACATATATAGTAACGGAAAGGGAAAAAGGTTAGTGATTTTTGAAAAATATTTTTAAGAACATCATAGCCGAAAATTAGGAAAATGTTAAGGGAGGGACAAGAGAAAAGAACTACAATGCAAATAAAAGATCATAAGGCGGTTTGTAAATTTGTTTCACAGTTGTTTCCGTTGAATTAAATTTGCTGTACAGCCTTGACACACTGGTCTACAAGTAGTAGACTTGATATAGGTTTACAATATGTAGACTCACGGCGGAAGGATATTGAGCGACGATGTTGAATTCAGAACTGGAGAAAAGCTCGTAAGGCGGGAGTCGATTACGGCAGCCCGGGGTGTAGGGCGGGGAATACGGAAGGGCAGGTGGCAGGGCATGGGAGTGCGAAGGAGGCTGGCTGTATTTTGTGCAAAGCTTACGGACCGGTTGATCAGGAGGCTGAAAATGGGGAACGGAGGATCGTTTCCGGGATATGTGGCCAGACTGGTTGATCCACAAATTTTGTCCCGTCTGGCGGATATGGTGCGGGAGAAGGTCATTGTGGTGGTGGGGACCAATGGGAAGACTACCACTACATCTATTCTCTGCCATGTACTGGAAGCGGAAGGAAAAAAGGTGGTGACCAATAGGATGGGAGCCAACATGCTAAACGGAATCGTGACCGGATTTGTGCTTGCTGCAGATAAAAGCGGGAATCTGGATGCGGATTATGCCTGCATCGAGGTGGATGAATTTGCATCCGGATATGTGTTTTCGCGGCTGAAGCCCCATTGCGTGGTATTCACGAATCTTTTCAGGGACCAGCTTGACCGGTTCGGGGAAGTGGATGCCGTTCTGGATAGGCTTAAGGAGGCGGTGATGCTGGTACCGGACGCGGCGCTGGTGCTGAACGGGGATGATGCCGTCTCCTATTCTCTATCCTATGGATGCGGCAATCCGGTGGTTTCCTACGGCATCGGCAAGGAATTTCTGAGGGATGCTCCGGGGGACAATACATGGGAAAGCGTCAGGGAGAGCGCCTTCTGCCGTCTCTGTGGGGAGCCTCTGGAGTATGATTATTATCACTACGGACAATTAGGGGGGTGGCATTGCCCGAAGTGCGGGGCCCGGCGTCCGAGGCCGGACTATTCTGCGGAAGATGTGGAGCGGGGGAAGGGGGAATTCACTTTTCGTGTGGTGAGCTGCGGCGCAGAAAATGCCGGCAGGAAAGGCTTGGGCATGAAAAAAAGGGGGCGGAGGCTGTCAGAGGGGGAGAAGCCCGGAGCCTTGGGCGGAGCAGGTGGAGTTTTTGGGGTAAAATTCGCCTATGATATCTATAATGTATTGTCGGCTTACGCCGCCCTTGCAGCCATGGATGCAGTCTGGGGATTTGGGGAGGCTATGAAGAACTATCATTACGGAAATCGCAGGGAGAGCATGTTTGTTATAGGCGGCGGTCAGGTGCAGCTTCATCTGGCCAAGAACCCCATGGGGTTTCAGCAGAAGCTCTCCTACCTGCAGCAGGATCCGAGGCCCAAGGATGTGGTGATCCAGATCAATGACACGGAGCTGGACGGACAGGATGTTTCCTGGCTTTGGGACGTGGACTTCCAGACCCTTGGGGACGTCAGTGTGGGTAGGATCGTGGTGGGCGGAACCAGACGGTACGACATGGGGCTGCGGCTGAAATATGAAGGGCTTCTCTGGGATTTTACCTCCGATCTTCAAAAGACCGTTTTGAGGCTGGCCCAAGAGGGTACGGGGAATCTGTACGTGATTGTAAATTATTCCGGATTGTATAGAATGAACCATATTTTAAAGGGTCTGGAGAATTCGGGGAAGCTGCGGAAGGAGGCGCGGGGCCATGAAGTTGACTGTGGGGTATTTATATCCAAATCTGCTCAATTTGTACGGTGACACAGGCAATGTGAAATGTCTTCAGAAGCGCTTGCAGTGGAGGGGCATGGAGGGAGAGGTGTGTTTGTTTTCCGGGGGCAGCGCAATTGACTTTCAGAAGGTGGACATCGTGCTGTTGGGAGGAGGCTCCGATAGGGAGCAGGAAATTGCCTGCAGGTATCTTAAGGGAATCGGAGGAAGGCTGAGGGATTTTATTGAATCAGGGGGGGTATTGCTTGCAGTCTGCGGTGGATATCAGCTGTTGGGGAATTACTACCGCACCCAAAATACGATGATAGAGGGTCTGGGAATTCTTGATATCTATACGGAGTGGAAACCGGAGCGTCTGGCGGGGGACGTGATTCTGGACAGCGCGGCATTCGGCAGTCCCGTGGTGGGATTCGAGAACCACAGCGGGCGTACCTATATCGGGAACCATACCCCCTTTGGAAGGGTGCGTCAGGGACATGGGAACACGGATCGGGGGGAATGGGAGGGAGTATTGTACAAGAATGTGGTGGCCACTTATCTCCATGGCCCTCTGCTGCCCAAGAATCCGGAAGTCTGCGACTACCTTCTGGAGAGGGCGCTGAAGAGGAAATACGGAAACGGGGCAAAACTGGAGCCGCTGCCGGACGAGCTGGAGCATGCGGCCAGCCAGTATATTGTGAAACGGTATGGGAAAGAGAGACGTCTGGGGTAGGCCTCACGCCGTCGGAGCGCCGCCTTAATGATCTAAAAAGGAAGCTGCTCTATATAAAGGACCGGAGAAGCTGCAGCCAAAACTGCAGTTTTTCTGGTTTTTGTGCGCTTTTTTAGGTTCTGTCATGGTTTTGGAATCCGGTTCTTGTCCTTTTGGGAAAAACAGTGTATACTATTTACATTTCACATATAAAAAAGAAAGCATGGGAGAAACGGCAGGATGGGCGGACATACGGACGAGAAGAGCTTTTGCGTCAGAACCATGACGGCAGAGGACTATGAGGGGCTGCGGGCATTATGGATGAGCATCAGGGGATTTGCCATCCGCAGCATTGATGATTCCAGAGAGGGAGTAGAACGTTTTCTTAGGAGGAATCCCTCCACCAGCGTGGTGGCGGTTGGTGATGACGGAACCATCATCGGAGGTATTCTCTGCGGCCATGACGGCAGGCGGGGCTGCCTATACCATGTGTGTGTCAGGGAGGACTGCCGCAGGAAGGGAATCGGCAAGGCCATGGTGGTACACTGCATGAACGCCCTGAGGGCGGAGGAGATCAACAAGGTGAGCCTTATTGCGTTCACGGCAAACGACGTGGGCAACGCTTTCTGGAATCAGATCGGCTGGACCAGAAGAGAAGATTTGAACTATTATGATTTTACGCTGAACGAGGCGAATATAACGGCATTCAATAAGTGATTTGGGGAGGTAAAAGGATGAGACAGATCGAAGGCGGCATAAACGCGGCGAAAGGATTTCAGGCGGCAGGAGTGGAGGCGGGGGTGAAGTATCACAACCGCAGGGACATGGCGCTTGTGTACAGTACGGCGCCCTGCGTGGCGGCAGGAACCTTTACCACCAATGTGGTGAAGGCAGCTCCCGTGATGTGGGACATGGAGGTAGTGGACAAGTCTTCCTTTGTGCAGGCGGCTGTGGTGAATACAGGAATGGCGAACTCCGCCACGGGCAGACAGGGGATGGACTGCTGCCGGAGGGAGGCGGAATGCGCCGGAAGGCTTCTGGGGATTCCTGCGGATGCGGTGCTGATAGCGTCCACGGGGGTCATTGGCGTGCAGCTTCCCGAGGATAGGATCATGAAGGGCATAGAGAAGCTGGCGGAGGCCAAATCCGAGGGGCGTGATGCTGCCCGCGACGCCGCCATGGCCATTATGACTACGGATACACATCCAAAGGAGATCGCCGTGGAGATGACCATCGGCGGAAAGACCGTGACGCTGGGAGGAATGTGCAAGGGCTCAGGCATGATCCATCCCAATATGTGTACCATGCTGGGATTCCTTGCCACGGATGCAAGGATTTCAAAGGAGATGCTTCAGAAGGCCCTGAGGGAGGACATTGTGGATACCTTCAACATGGTTTCCGTGGACGGGGACACCAGCACCAACGATACCCTTATCATCATGGCCAACGGTCTGGCTGGGAATGAGGAGATAAGGGACGAGGGGGAGGACTATGCTGTCTTTTGTGAGGCGCTGCGCTTTGTGAATACCTATCTGGCCAGACAGATGGCCGGAGACGGTGAGGGCGCTACCGCTTTGGTGGAAGCCAGAGTAGTGGGAGCAGGGTCCAAGGAGGAGGCCAGAATTTTGGCGAAGTCGGTGATATGCTCCTCCCTTACCAAAGCGGCGGTGTTCGGCCATGACGCCAACTTCGGGAGAATTCTGTGCGCTTTGGGATATTCCGGCGTGAAGTTCGATCCGGAAAAGGTGGATCTGTATTTTCAGGCCGGTCAGGAGAGGATCCACATTTTCGGAGACGGATCCGCTAGGGAGTACAGCGAGGAGGATGCCGCCAGAATCCTTTCCCAGCCGGAGGTGGTTATTTTGGCGGACATGCACATGGGTACCGGGGAGGCCGTGGCCTGGGGATGCGATTTGAGCTATGATTATGTGAAGATCAATGCGGACTATAGAAGCTGAGGAGAGGGAAAAAATCGGAATGGGAGGCGAAAATGACAGATCAAGGTAGAGGAAGGAAACAGATTGTTTTGCTTATGACAGATTCCACCAGACAGGATATGGTGGGGTGCTACGGCAACCCGGAGGTTCATACGCCCAATCTTGACGCTCTGGCGGAAAGAGGCGTGCGGTATGACAATGCCTATTGCTGCCAGCCGGTCTGCGGGCCTGCGCGCTCGGCGTTGTTTACAGGGGTTTATCCTCATTCAAACGGCAGCTTCACCAATTGCGTCCCTCTGGGGGCGAATGTGAAGACCATCGGCCAGCGGCTGGCCGACCATGGAATCCGCACGGCGTACATCGGCAAATGGCATTTGGACGGAGGCGATTACTTTGGTCAGGGGATCTGCCCGGAAGGCTGGGCACCCGAATACTGGTATGACATGAGATGCTATCTGGAGGAGCTGACGGAAGAGGAGAGAGTGGCGTCGCGGAAAAAGGAGACGAATCGCCGGAATATCCGCGGGGATTTTACCTTCGGGTATCGCTGTGGAGATCGGGCCGTAGACTTTTTGGAGAAGCACGGAGACGAGGACTTTTTTCTGACCATGTCTCTGGATGAACCCCATGATCCGGGCCTATGTCCGGAACCCTATGCTTCCATGTTCGAGGACTATGAATTTCCCAAGTCTCCAAACGTATGGGACACGCTGGAGGGAAAGCCCCAGTATCAGAAGATCTGGGCGGGAAAGAATCGGGAGAGTGATAGGGACAAGGTCAGGATCAAAGTTCCGGGATTTTTGGGCTGTAATTCCTTTGCGGACGCGCAGCTTGGGCGGGTGCTGGAGAGCATCGCCCGTTATGCCCCTGACGCGCTGGTAATCTATACTTCGGACCATGGGGATGCCTTGGAGAGCCATTGCCTTTATGCCAAGGGACCGGTGATGTACAACGAGGTGGCCCGGATTCCGCTTTTGATTGCAGGGCCGGGAGTGCCCGAGGGCGCTGTGGATAAAAATCCGGTGAGCCACATCAATCTTCCTCCGTTGATTCTGGAGTATATGGGGGTTCCGGTTCCGAAATGCTTTGAAGGCAGGAGTCTTCTGCAGGAGGTCTATAACCCGGAGATCAGAACCAATGATTATGTGGTGACGGAGTTCACCCGCTATGAGATCGATCATGACGGTTTCGGGGGGATTCAGATGATGCGGGCTATTTTTGACGGAAGGTACAAGCTGGCGGTGCATCTGCTGGATTCCACGGATGAGTTTTATGATCAGGAAAAGGATCCGTATGAGATGAAAAACCTGATCTGGGATGAGGCTTACGAGGAGGAAAAGGTCAGACTCCACCGTCTGCTTTTAGACTGGATGAATGCTACCAGAGATCCTTTCAGAGGATATCAGTGGGAGCATAGGCAGTGGAGAAAGGGGCTTGGAGAGCCTACCTGGGGGTATACCGGCTATACCAGACAGAGGGAGGCTGAGGAATATGAGCCGCGGCAGCTGGATTATGACACGGGACTGCCCATGAAGGAGGCCGTCAGGAAGAAGTAGCCGCCTATGCCCCGGAACCCGAATTTGAGGAAATATTGCCATAAAATGGTTGATTCCTGAGCAGAACGTGGTATGATTAGGTAAGTCCGCAGGCGGGTTTTCCGGCGGGAGGCGCCGGATCGCGGTGTGCAGGCAATGGCCGGCGGACCGTTCTGTCAGGAAGAGCGCGGGGCCTTGGGTGCCGCAAAAAAAGGAAAGGATGCAACGGCCATGGAAAAAGATATGGAGAATGTGCTTCAGAAGGCGGAGGTACTCATTGAGGCCCTGCCGTATATCCAGCGCTTCAACCGTAAGATCATCGTGGTGAAGTACGGCGGAAGCGCCATGAGCAATCAGGAGCTTCAGAGGAATGTCATAAAGGATGTAACGCTTTTAAAGCTGGTGGGTTTCAAGCCCATCATCGTTCACGGAGGCGGCAAGGAGATCAGCCGCTGGGTGGGGAAAGTAGGGAAGGAATCCGCCTTTGTAAACGGTCTGCGGGTCACTGACGGCGAGACTATGGAGATCGCGGAGATGGTTCTGAACAAGGTGAACAAGGATCTGGTGACCATGGTTCAGGAATTGGGAGTTAAGGCTGTGGGCGTGTGCGGCAAGGACGGCGGGCTCCTGCAGGTGGAAAAAAAGTATGCTCAGGGGCAGGACATAGGGTTCGTGGGAGAGATCACCGATGTGAATCCCAAGGTACTCTTCGACCTTCTGGAGAAGGATTTTCTTCCCATCGTGGCTCCCATTGGGCTGGACGAGCATTTTCAGACCTACAATATCAATGCGGATGATGCGGCCTGCGCCGTGGCCAAGGCGGTGAAGGCGGAGAAGCTGGCATTTCTGACAGATATCGAGGGGCTGTACCGGGATATCAATGACAAGTCCAGCTTTATTTCCAGACTTTCTGCTGCAGAGGCGGAAAAACTGGTGGAAGGGGGCTTCATCGGGGGCGGTATGCTGCCTAAGCTTGCCAACTGCACCTCCGCGGTGTATGGCGGCGTGCAGAGGGTTCATATTTTGGACGGCAGGATCCCCCACTGCCTATTGCTGGAGATCTTCACCAGACAGGGCGTAGGCACCGCAATCGTGAGGGATGAGGAGACGGAGTAGGCAGGACCGTAACAGAATAGGAGGACAGGCAGGCCATGGACATGCAGGAATATATTCAGGAGGCGGAAGAGGCGCTTCTTCATACCTATAATCGTTATCAGATTGTGTTGGATCGAGGAAACGGCGTGTACCTATACGATGTGGAGGGAACGAAATACCTTGATTTCGTGGCAGGTATTGCAGTGTTTGCGCTTGGGTATCATAATGAAGAATATAACAATGCCTTAAAGGCGCAGATCGATAAGCTGATCCATACCTCGAACTATTATTACAATATCCCTGCCATAAACGCGGCAAAAAAGCTCAAGAAGTTTTCCGGCATGGACAGGGTTTTTTTCACCAATTCCGGGGCGGAGGCCATCGAGGGGGCTGTCAAGGCGGCCAGAAAGTACGCGTATCTGAAGGACGGATCCACGGATCATGAGATCATTGCCATGAACCGTTCCTTCCACGGCAGAACAATGGGAGCCCTTTCCGTGACGGGAAATCCCAAGTACAGAGAGGCCTTTCAGCCCATGATCGGAAATATCCGGTTTGCGGATCTGAATGATCTGGAGAGCGTGAAGGCGGCCATGACGGAGAAAACCTGCGCGGTTTTGCTGGAGACGGTTCAGGGGGAGGGCGGCATGCTGCCTGCTGAGGAGGATTTCCTGAAGGGCGTGAGGGCTCTCTGCGACGAGAGGGGCGCGCTTTTGATTCTGGACGAGATCCAGTGCGGCATGGGCCGGACGGGATATATGTACGCGTGGCAGAAATACGGTGTGAAGCCCGACATCATGACCACGGCGAAGGGCTTGGGCTGCGGCGTGCCCGTGGGCGCTTTTCTCATGACGGAAGAAGTGGGCGCCGCGTCTTTGACGGCGGGGGACCATGGAACCACCTATGGGGGGAATCCGCTGGCCTGCACTGCGGTGGAAAAAGTGCTTGATTTATTTGAGGAGAACCATATAATAGATCATGTGCGGGAGGTTGCGCCTTATCTGGAGCAGTGTCTGGACCAGCTGAAGGATAGGCATGGCTGTATCGTGGAGCGCCGGGGGGCCGGGCTTATGCAGGGGCTGGTGTTAGACCGGCCGGTGGGGCCCGTCATCAATAAGGCGCTGGAGGAAGGCTTGATTCTGATCAACGCGGGGACGGACATCATCCGTTTCGTGCCCCCTCTGATTATTTCCCGCAGGCATATCGACGAGATGATAGATATTTTGGATGACTGTATAGATTGATGGGAGCAGAATATGCATCTGACAAAGAGATTTGGAGCGGTGGCGGCCGTGGCGGTCATGGCTGCCGCCGTTTTGTGGGGAGGTATTTTGTACACGGCGGAGCCGGAGTCCGACAATGCCCCGCTGCAATGGTTTGACCGCAAGGAGACGATTTATTTCTGGTATTCCGATGATTCCATGACCAATTTTATCAACAGCGCCGCCGTGGCCTTCGGGGAAGAGGAGGATGTCCATGTGATTCCCCGCCTTGTCTCCGAGAGCGAGTATCTGGAGGCCATCAATGAGGCCACTCTTGCGGAGGACCATGCGCCGGATGCATATATCGTGAGCCATGATTCTCTGGAGAAGGCCTATCTTTCAGGTCTGGCCTCCCAGATTCAGGACGTGGCGGGAATCTGCAATCAGGAGCATTTTCCGGCCGCCGGGCTGTCGGCAGTTTCCTATCAGGGGATGAAGGTGGCGTATCCGCTTTTCTTTGAGACCAGTGCGCTGCTTTATAATAAAAACTATCTGGCGGAATGGGCCGCCCAGAGCGCCTTAAAGGAGCTTCTGGGCAACGGAGACGTGGAGGGGACGCCGCCGGAGGACTCCGACGGGATCGCGGTGGACGAGGGAGAGCTTGCGGCGAAGACGGAGGAATACTTGGCCAGCGCGGTGCCTGCCACCATGAACGACATTCTGAATATAGCGTATACCTTCGATCTGCCCATGGGGGTGGAGGGCATTCTGAAATGGGATGTCTCCGACATTTTCTATAATTATTGGATTACGGGCAACTATATCGTGGTGGGGGGAGACGCGGGGGACTCGCCTGCCGACATCGACATCGATAATCCGGAGGCCATGCAGTGTCTGGAGGTCTATAAGGCGCTGAACCAGTATTTTTATATAGAATCCGACACGGTGACATACGATTCCGTGGTGCAGGATTTCATAGACGGGAAGGTCGTCTTTACCATTGCCACCACGGATGTGGTGAAAAGGCTGGAAGATGCCAGAGCAGAGGGAAGGCTGGGCTTTGAGTACGGAATCACCAGAATGCCCTGGGTCAGCGAGGAGCTTAAGAGCCGTTCCATGTCCGTCACCAATGTGGTGGCCATAAACGGCTATTCCAGGCACAAAGAGCTGGCGAACCGGTTTGCCGCCTATCTGACGGAGGAGTGCGCGGATTATCTGTACGGGCGGACAGGCAAGATCTCGGCCAACCTGCGGACGGATCAGGACGACACTTTGCTGCAGGTCTTCAAGGCAGAGTATGCGGACAGCGTGCCGCTGCCCAAAATGATGGAGACCAGCAATTTCTGGATGCAGCTGGAGGGGCTGTTTTCAAAGGTGTGGAACGGCGCCGACGTGACGGCTCTGATACAAGAGCTAGCGGCCCAGATCGCCATGCAGACAGAGGGGCTGCCGCAATAGATGGTACGCATATTATTCCGATCATGGGATACACTTTAAGATAAGACGCAGGAAACCTTGTTTCCGTAACGGGCGGATTTGAAAAGGAAGGTGTAACCCATGGTTGGTTTTTTTATTGCATTGATTTCAGGAGCTCTGATGAGCGTGCAGGGGGTGTTCAACACTCAGGTGACCAAGGCCTCCAGCAATTGGGCGGCCAGCGCCTTCGTGCAGCTGACGGCTTTGGTGGTCTGTCTGGGGGCGTGGGTGGCCACGGACAGAAGCAATCTCCTTCATGTTTTCCGGGTGGAGCCAAAGTACATGCTGCTGGGAGGAGCCATCGGAGCTTTCATTACCTACACGGTGATCAAGAGCATGGATATGCTGGGGCCTGCCAAAGCCGTGATGTTGATTGTGGTGGCCCAGCTGGCGGTGGCCTACGCCATAGAGCTCCTTGGATGGTTCGGGGTGGAGAAGCAGCCGTGGGAGTGGCGCAAGGCTGTGGGGATGGCCGTGGCTGTGGCAGGCATCATTATTTTTAAGTGGAAATGAGACAGAAACGGAAATTTTCATGAAGATTTTATAAAGGCACTTGTAAAAAGGATACAATTCCGATACAATAAAGAAATCAGCATGGAGAGGCAATCCCTTTTTGCTTTTCGGGGGCATATACGCGGTTTCCGCCGGAAAGGGAAAGGGACTATGATGAAAAAAGAATTTATTCTGGCATTTTTGTGGATTGGGGCAGTCTGTGCCCTGTGCTGCGGCTGCGGCAAAAAGAGCGGTATGATTCGGATCGGAGAGACACAGGGCCAGGCGGCGGAAAGCGCTTCGCAGGGGGAACAGGTACCGGGGAAAGCGTCCGACGTTTCGGAAGGAGCGGATACGGCCGAGGAAGAGGAGGCGGTAATCCGTGTCTATGTATGCGGTGCGGTGATGAATCCCGGCGTGGTGGAGATTGCGGCGGGGAGCAGGGCGGAGGATGCCCTTTTCGCCGCAGGCGGATTCGGAGAGGATGCGGACCGGGAGGCAGTCAATCTGGCGGATTGGGTCAGCGACGGGCAGAAGTTGTATTTCCCTGCGGAAGGCGAGGAGATTGAGACGGTTTCCGGTGAGGATGCATCTTCCGGGCTGGTGAACATCAACACTGCAGACGCGGCGGCACTCTGTACCCTGCCGGGCGTGGGGGAGAGCCGGGCTGCGGATATTATCGCCTGGAGGGAAGCAAACGGCGGCTTTGACAGCTGTGAGGACATTATGAAGGTGTCGGGAATCAAGAATGCAATGTATGAAAAAATTCGTGACTTGATAACGGTAAACTAGGAAGGCTGTGGAGGGTGCTATGGCTGGGAAGAGGGCTTTGGTAGTAGATGATGAGAAATTGATTGTGAAGGGAATTCGCTTTAGTCTGGAGCAGGATGATATGAAGGTGGACTGTGCGTATGACGGGGAGGAAGCCCTGGAATATGCCCGGGCCAATCAATACGACATCATTCTTCTGGATGTGATGCTGCCGAAGCTCACCGGCTTTGAGGTGTGCCAGCAGATTCGGG
>OFFF01000100.1_pt1 | contig 65629 bp, 60 predicted proteins | sample 1521301 | NCBI WGS metagenome assembly OFFF01 (sample SAMEA3504101, study PRJEB24116) | mouse gut metagenome | biome: mouse gut; feature: mouse-associated habitat; material: faeces | place: Denmark | collected 2011
TGTCCCACCAGAGCCCGCCATCCCCCGGCTCCCCCCCGCGGCGTCCCGGAAGATCCAGAAATACGCCGGAAGCAGCAGGAACAGCAGGAAATAGGGCCGCATCAGGGTAAGCAGCCCCGCCAGCGCGAACATGACGGCCAGAAGCCCGCCCCTGCGCCGCCTAAGCCACCCCGCCGCGGCCCCATAGAACACGATTGCCAGGCTCATGCAGCCAATCTCCGGCATGCCGCAGAGCATGTACCAGGAGAAGGGCATGTACAGGAAGAACAGCAGACTGATGATGCCCGTCTGCTTCCAGTCCGGCTTCGCCAGCATCCCGTAGAGCAGCATGGCCCCGGTCAGCAGGAACAGATTGCACAGCACCGGCGACAGCAGGTTCCAGCCGAACAAAAGGCCCCACAGCACCCAGGGCAGCATCAGCGCAGGGCTCCAGGCGGCAAAGGACAGCTTCAGGGCATGGCTTTCGTTGAAGCCGAAATACCCCCTGGGATAGCCGTACTCCAGGATAGCCTCCACCTGCTTATAGTAGATCAGCTCGTCATTGCGCTCCGAGGACGGCAGATAGACCTGGCCTATGCCCTGTCCCCTGGCGGCGCAGCAGACCAGGCAGGCGATGACAGGCAGACAGGCCAGGACCGCTGCCCGCAGACATGTCCCCCGCTCCCGTCTCCACCATGTTTTCCATCGATTCTCCTTCATCCTGCCCTTCGCGCCTCCTGTTTCCCTCCGCAGCCTTATTTACAGTATCCACGCCTTCCCCACCGGCCATCCGCTCGGCTGGCCCAAATGCCTCCCCATTGGAGCTCGGGAATCCCAGCAGATTCGGCCTCTCACGTCCGGCCTTCCCCCACCGGACATCCGTCCCGCCGGGCCAAATGCTCCCCCATTGGAGCCCCGGGCATCTCAGCAGATTCTGGCCCTCACGTCCGGCCTTCCCCCACCGGATCCAGCGCCGCCATCCAGATGATGTCCCGGTACTCCCCGTCGATGCGCACATCGTCCCTCAGGCAGGCCTCCTTCACGAATCCGGCCTTCTCATAGCTGCGGATGGCCTGCCCGTTCCCGGACAGCGCCCGCAGATAGATCCGGTGCAGCCTCTCCTCCTCGAAGCAGTAGCGCAGCATCAGCTTCGCCGCAGCCGTCCCCACGCCTCTCCCCCGGGCCTCCTCCTCGCCGATGAAGATGCCGTACTCCGCCTTGTTGTGCTGCCTGTCGATGTCCCGGATGTAGACGCTGCCCAGAGGCCTGTCCGTGGCAAGGTCGCAGATGACAGTCTGTACCACCTTTCCCGTCTCCACCATGTTCCGGATCCAGCTCTCATGCCCCTGCCTGGTGAAGGGCTCCTGATAGATGAAGTTCCTGCGCACCGCCTCCCGGTTGCGCCATTCCACGATCAAATCCGTATCCTCCCCTGTCATCAGGCGCAGATAGATACCCGCGTCCCTGTCAGTATATTTCTCTCTCTCCAATTCGCACCTCTCCGTTCTGCCAAGCCGTGTCCGGCGGCTTATTCTGACATGCCTGTCACATAGTGCCCCAATGCATGAATCCTTGAGCAATCAGCACCCGCTGTCCTATCCGCCTCCCGCCGGCCTCAGCGGAAGCCATTGCACAGCTCTATCACCCTGGCAATCTCATCCTCCCGCATCTCAGGGAACAGCGGCAGGGTCACGCAGCGCTCCGCCAGCCGCTCCGCGTTGGGGCAGTCGCCCCTCCCGTACCCCAGATGGGCATAGGCCTTCTGTAGGTGGCAGGGCACGGGATAATGCCTGTGGCACTCCACGCCCTGGTCCGCCATATATCGTATGAACCTGTCCCGCCCCTCCATCTGGACTACAAACAGATGATAAACCGGTTCCGTGCAGGCGGGATGGACCTGCATCTGGATCAGGGGATTGGTGATTTCCCTCTCATAGCGCCTCCCGATCTCCTGCCGCCTGGCCGTCCACCCGGGGAGGTATTTCAGGCTCACGGACAGCACCGCGCCCTGCAGCCCCTCCAGGCGGTAATTATAGCCGATCTCGTCGTGATAGTAGGCCACGTCGCAGCCCTGGTTCTTCAGCCTGGTCATATGCCTGTGATAAGCCTCCTCCCGGCAGGTGACGCTGCCGCCCTCCCCGAAGGCGTAGAGATTCTTGCCCGGGTAGAAGCTGAAACAGGCGATATCGCCCAGAGCGCCCACGTTCCTGCCCTGAAACTTCGCGCCGTGGGCCTGGGCGCAGTCCTCCGCCACAAAGAGCCCGTGCCTGTCCGCCACCTCCCTGGCCCCCGCGTAGTCGAAGGGCTGTCCGTACAGATGGACCCCCAGTATGCCCCGGGTCCTGGGGGTGATGCGCTCCTCCAGCCGGGAGACGTCCAGCTCCCAGGTATCCGCCGTGCAGTCCGCGAACACGGGCACGGCCCCGGTATAGCTCACCCCCCACGCCGTGGCGATGTAGGTGTTGGCCGGCACGATGACCTCGTCCCCCGGCCCCACCCCCAGCGCCAGCATGGCCAGGTGCAGCGCCGAGGTGCCGTTGTTCACGCCGCAGGCGTAAGGGACCCCCACATAGGCCGCGAACTCCCGGTCAAAGGCATCCGCGTATTTCCCGCCTGAGAAGGCAGTGTCCCGGCAGACATTCTCTATGGCCTCCTGATATTCCTGCCTGTGGGCGTCGTAGTCCCTGGTCAGGTCGATTCGTCTGATTTGTGTGCTCATATGACATCCCCTTATTATACTGCTTAACGATTTCGCTTGCCGTGAAACCAGGCTGCATACGCTGATTGGCTCAATCCCATGATTATACTGCAGACCGCCAGGATTTACAGTGGCGTCTCCGGGAAAGTGCTTGGCTGGCGGTCTGCAGTCCGGTTGTACTGCAAATTTAACCAGTGTGCAGTATAGATTACATTAGGCAGTATGCTGCGTTATGCAGCATAAGCTGCGCATCTGCCAGGCCGCCGTCATCTCCCCATAGCTTTTCCCGTTATCCCTGCGCCCGTAAAATCCATGGGCCCTGTCCCGGCATTCCCGGCAGATGCGGCTCAGATATTTTTCCGAATATAAAATTCCCGGAACAGCCTGGCAATCTGCACCAGGTAATCCACGATCGTCCGGAAAATCTTAACTGTTGTATTGTAGTCCTCCTGCCACTCCACGGGATAATCCAGGATCTCCACCCCCCGCTTCTCCGCCCGGAGCAGAAATTCAATCATGTAGAACCACCCGTTGTCCAGGCTGCAGCCCTCTATCAAAGACAGGGCCGTCTCCCGCCGCAGGAAGGTGAAGCCGCAGATGGCGTCCGTGGACTTCATCCCCAGGAACAGCTTCAGTAGGATCAACAGCCCCTGGGAGGTGATCCTGCGATACCACTTCCGCCCCCTGGTGCAGGACTCCCTGGCGAAGCGGCTGCCGTTTATATAGGCAAGCTCCGGCCTCTCCTGAAACAATCGAACAGCCTCCCCCAGGTGGCGGATGTCCGTGGACAGGTCGATGTCCATATAGCCCACCACCTCCCCACGGGAGAGCTCCACGCCCCTGCGGAAGGCAGCGCCCACCCCACGGACCGGGATCCTTTCGTACCGCACCCTGGCATACCTGTCGCAGAGCCCGGCGGCGATCTGAGGCGTCTCGTCCTCGGAGCCATTGTCCACGATGATGATCTCATAGTCCTCGAACCCCACGGACGCCAGATGCTCCACTGTCCGCACCACGCCGCTCTCCAGCCGCAGCCTCTCATTCAACACGGGAAATATGATCGTCCACTTCATGATGTCAGCTTCTCCACCCCTTCTATCACATACCGCTGCCGCTTAAAGCCCATATTCAGGAGCACCGACAGGTACTTCAGTATCAATGTCAGCATCACCGACATCATGAAGAAGCCGAAGGACATCAGCGACATGATGGACAGCCAGCCCTCCACAGGGCGGTTCCTGCTGAAGACGGAATAGACCAGGTAGCCGAACATGATCAGCAGCGCCCCCAGCAGCACCACGCTCACGGCCAGGGAGATCTTCTCCAGCACATTGGTGAAGATGATGATCGTGTCCGTGGCCAGGGCCCTGCGGTTCCCCCATTCCTCTCTGTTCTTATGTTTTTTCGCCAACTCCTTGTTGTCATAGTGTATAGTGTCCGTCTTCAGCCCGCAGTTCATGTACATGGCCTTCCGGTAGGGGATGTAGGCGTTCATCTGGTTCACCCGGTTCACCGCCCGCCTGGATACCAGCCGGAAGCGCTCCTGCTCCAGCTTCTCCCGGAACTGGTTCCCCCAGTTGTACACCATGTAGAAAAGCCTGGAGCTCAGCGGGATCCCGTACTTCGGCGCAGCCGCCACCACGTCCACGCCCTCCAGCGCCCTGCGGTACACCTCCATCACCAGTCCGGGCTCGAAATCCGCCTCGCAGCCGTCGAACTCGAACAGGAAATCCCCCACCGCCAGGTCCCTCCCGGCATTCATGGCGCTCTCCATGCCCTGATAGTAGCTTAAGTGGATCAGGCTCACCACGGGCTTCTCGGCCAGCTCCTCCAGGAACCCCCGCACCTGCTCCACGGTGTCGTCCACACAGCCGTCGTCCACGCAGACGATCTCATATTTTTCAAAATTCTCCCGCATCACGCCGCAGACCAGTCCCAGGAACTCCCTAATCCGCTCCCCCTCGTCGTGCAGATATATCACGCAGGACACAAAATTCTTTTCCTTACTCTGTAGCATCTCCCCGGCATTCCATTCTTGCTTTATTTTTCGTCCAGAAACTCGTCCAGATCGTAGACCGTATTGATCTTCCCCGACAGCACGCTCAGGAAGGCGGGCCGCCTGGTGGAGAACTTCAGCACCGTGGGCCTGGAATCGTCTATCTCGGAAGCCTTCAGCACAGGCTTCATGGAGAACAGCGACCTCTCATAGGCGAACCGGTACTCCTCCCGCACGTATTTCCTGGCCAGGGCCGCCATGTACTCCCAGGCGCTCTCCGGCCTCCTGGCACAGGTATTGCAGTTCCCCAGCCTCCCCCCGCAGTCCGTTCCCTCCATGCAGGGGAACCGGGGCACGATTCCCCTGCTGGTCTTGTGGGGCGTGAAGGTCACGGAGGTCAGGGAATGATATCCCGTCCTCCCGAAGGGCATGATGGAGAAAAAGGGGCCGTCCATCACCGTCAGCCCGATGTCCCGCAGCCGCTCGTTCACCCTGCACAGGATGATCTCACACAGCTCATACTTGATGGGGAAGGGCCGGAAGTCCCCGCCCTCCCCGGCCTCCACCAGCCCCAGCACCTGGTTCACCGAGGCATAGGTGGCGTTCAGCACGAAGGGGGCCTCGTACCGCTCCTCCCGCCCCCGGTGCAGGGCATGTACCTCATACCGGTCTGCCCCTTTCGCAATGCGGACGATCTCCCTGCCCAAGAGCAGCTCCACGCCCTTCCACTTCCCCAGCTCCTCCAGGAAGAAGTCCCGCAGGATCCCCGCATCATAGGTGTACTCCTCCGTGAGGAAAGCCCCGTCGCAGCTTCCCTCCTGAAAGAACCGCTCCACCGGCAGCGCCTCGCAGAAGATCCCCGCGTCCCTGCAGAACTTCACGAACTCCCCCGCGTCCGTCCAGGAGAAATGCCTGGAGGTGGCGTACACCTGCTGGAACCGGGCGTGGATGCAGAAGGAATAGTCCTCCACGAACCGCCTGAAATACCCTGCGCTCTTCAGGGCCGTGGACAGGGACCTGGGATAGTGGTAGCCCATGTGCACCCTGGCCTGGTTCGCGTATGTGGCCCTGGCGAAGGCCGCGTCCTCCATCTCCAGCACCGCCACCCGCTGGCCCATCCTGGCACAGCGCAGCGCCGCGTACAGCCCGTACAGCCCGGCCCCGATTATGACCTTATCTACCGTCCCCATCCAAAGCTCCCCTCTTCTCGGCGCAGACCCTGGCCAGACGGTATTCGAAATCCCGTCTGTCCTTCGCCGCCAGGACCTCCAAGATCATGCCCGCGAAGAAGGACTGGATTCCCGCCAGCACCATGAACCCGCAGACGATCAGCGTGGGGAACCGGGGCACCAGCCCCGTGGCAAAGTATTCCCTGAAAATGGGCAGCATGAACAGCAGCGCAGCCGCCACCAGGAGCAGGCAGACGGCTCCGAAGAACCGGGCCGGCCTGTAGTTGCGGTAGAGCTGCAGCATCTTCCGGATGACCCGCAGCCCGTCGCTGTAGGTGTTCAGCTTGGACTGGCTCCCCTCCGGCCTGTCCCGGTACTCCACCACCACGTTCTCCACCTGCATATTGTAATTCACCGCGTGGATGGTCATCTCCGTCTCTATCTCGAAGCCCTTGGAGAACACGGGGAAGGTCTTCACGAACTCATAGCTGAAGGCCCTGTAGCCCGTCATGATGTCCTTGATGTCCGTGTGGAACAGCCCGTTGATGCCCGTCCGCATGAGGCTGTTGCCGAAGTTGTGGAAGGGCCGCTTGTTCTCCGTAAAGTAGGTGGAGGAGAGCCTGTCCCCCACCACCATGTCCGCACCCCGCTCCAGGACCCGGTCCGCCATCTCCCTGGCGCAGTCCAGGGGATAGGTGTCGTCCCCGTCGATCATCAGATAGCACAGGGCATCAATCTCCCGGAACATCCTGCGGATCACGTTCCCCTTGCCCTGCTTGCGCTCCTGACGGACTACGGCCCCGTGGTCTCTCGCCAGCTCCACCGTCCTGTCGGTGGAATTGTTGTCATAGACATAGACCACGGCCTCCGGCAGCGCCGCCTTTACATCGTCCACCACCTTGGCGATGGTCTGCTCCTCATTGTAACAGGGAATCAATACCGCTATCCTCTCCATCTGCACTGCCCTTTCTCCCGCTTCTCTCAATAATATGTGCCGCCATGCAGCATATCCGTAAAATAGGCCACGCCGCAGACCACATGGCCCAGATACGCCATCCACTGCAGCAGGATCGCCGCCCTGCGCCCCCGGCGGTCCCAAAAGCCCTGCAATCCCCCGCCGGAATCCTTGCGGCAGGCCCCCATCCCCCGGGCCAGCTCCCGGGCGGTAACCCGCAGCAGCAGCAGGACCGAGGCGAACTGGCAGAAGAAGATTCCGTACATATAGCCCCAGGAGAAATTGAAGTCCACCTTCCGGAACCCCTTTTCATATAGAAGGAACGCCTCCGCGAAGCTTACGATGTACAGCAGCCAGGAGAACCGCACCATGGCGTCCTTCCTGCACTCCCTGAAGTTCAGCGCCAGCACCGCCAGGGGAAATCCCATGGCCAGGCAGATGCCCAGGGGGATGTTGTAGCAGTAATCCGCCCAGACCTCCCCGAAGCAGAAGCCCAGGCCCCGCTCCTGTCCCTCCTCCGCCGCCACGAACACCCCCTTATACTGGTACAGCAGGTCCAGGAAGGTGGGCACGAAGCAGAGCCCCAGCCGCACCGTAGGGCGGAAATTCCGAAAGCCGGACCGCACCAGCCGGTACAGCATCAGCAGCCCCGCCGCGCTGACCAGCACCAGAGTAAAGCTGGGCTTGGTCATGGTGGCGGCCAGCAGGAAGAGGGAGAACAGCACATAGTCCCGCCCCCTGCCGCCCTCCTCATACACGGGCAGCAGCTTCACGTACCAGAGGAATGCCAGGATCCCGAAGGGCCTGGCCGCGATATAGGTGGCATTGTGGAAAGGGTTCGCCGAGAACACGCCCAGATACCGGAAGGGAATCCCCGGCACGTACATGCCCTTCGGGGGATACAGCATGGAGATGAAAAAGAGGGATACCGCCGCCAGGCTCAGGGCGATCCGGAAAGCCAGCCGCCAGGCCCCGGAGGCTTTCCCGCCCGCTCTCCCCGCCTCCGTCCCGGGCAGGATCAGGCAGTTGAAAGCCAGCTTCGTCACCGTCATCCCCAGGCCGTTGAGCAGCATGGTGGCCAGGGCCACGGACCACTCCGGCGAAGCGAACAGATGGATCAGCGCCGCCAGCTTGAAAAATACAGGGTAGGGAAAGCTATACCCGCTCTCCAGGCCCTGCATTTCCAGAATATATGCCTTCATGTCCGAATATACGTCCCCGGAGGTCTGTCCGTAGAACAGCTCCAGCGTCACGGCCGATACCCAGGCCAGCAGCGCCAGGAACACTGCCGCGTCTATGATCCGGTTCCTCCTCAGCTCCTTCTCACTACAGTTCATGTCTCGCATCCTTCCAAACATACGGCCTTCCCGTTCCCTCATCTGCGGTAGTGCGCCGCGACCTTCTTCACGGCGGCGATGACGTCGTCCACGTCCCCGTCCGTCAGGCCGTAGAACAGGGGCAGACTCATGATCTCCTCATAGAGCTTCTCCGCGTTGGGGCACAGCCCCTTCCCGTATCCCAGCTTCTCGTAATAGGAGTGCCAGTAGACCGGCAGATAGTGTACCTGGGAATAGATGTTCTCCGCCCGCAGCGCGTCAAAGAACTGCCGCCTGTCGCAGAGCAGCCGCTCCGGCCGCAGACGCAAGATGTACAGGTGCCGCACCGTATCCGACTCCGGAATCTCCCGCTGCAGGACGACTTCGGGGATCTCCGCCAGGGTCTCGTCATACTTCGCCACGATCTCCTTCCTGCGGGCCGCGAACCTGTCCAGCTTCCCGAGCTGGCTTATCAGCAGCGCCGCCTGGATGTCCGTCATCCGGTAGTTGAAGCCCAGCTCCACCTGTTCATTGTACCACAGGGCGTCCGTGGGATGCACCATCTCCTCCCGGTTGCGGGTGATGCCGTGGGCCCGCAGGCGCAGCAGCCTGCGGTAAACGCCCTCGTCATTGGTGGTCACCGCGCCGCCCTCGCCGGAGGTGACGGTCTTCACCGGGTGGAAGCTGAAGCACGTCATGTCCGCCAGGCTCCCCACGGGCTGCCCGCAGTACCTGGTGCCGATGGCGTGGGCCGCGTCCTCAATGAAGACCAGCCCGTGCCTCCTGCAGATTTCCCCAATCTCCCTGTGCCGCACGGCTTGACCGGTATAGTCAACCGCCACGATTCCTCTGGTGCGGGGGGTGACCAGCTTTTCGATGGCGGCGGGGTCGATATTGTAGGTCTCGGGGTCGATGTCGGCGAACACGGGCCTGGCGCCGCAGTAGAGCACGCAGTTGGCCGACGCGGCGAAGGTGATGGGGCTGACGATGACCTCGTCCCCCTCCCCAAAGCCCGCCGCCATGGCCGCCAGGTGCAGCGCCGCCGTGCCGTTGCTCACCACCACCGCATACCTGGCGCCAGTGACCTCGCAGAGCTTCTGTTCCGCCGCTGCGATCATAGGGCCGCAGGTCAGGTCCCCGTTTCGGAGCACCTCCGCCACTGCCTGTATGTCATCCTCCTCGATCCATTGCTTTCCATAGCCAAGCGGCTGCTCCCGCACAGGAGTCCCGCCGAATATCGCCAACTGTTCCATTCCCATGTCTCCTCCATCCCGCCTCTGCCGGAATCCCTGTCCGCCGGGGACGGCCCTGTTTTGCCCTATCATACCATATCATGCCTGAAAAGGCAATTTTTAGCATAATATTTTACAGCTCATGCTTGCATTTGTCTTCCACGGAGATGTTCTTGCCTATCTGCACCTCGATGATCTTCAGCTCGCTGTCCGCGGAGACGGTGTGCCTGCACCCTGCCGGCATGGAGATCACGTCCCCCGGGGAGACGCTGCGCTCCACCCCGTCGATCACGGCCCTCCCCCTGCCGCCCATCACCGTCCAGACCTCGTCCCGGTGCTCATGGCTGTGGTAATGCAGGGCATGTCCCGGCAGCAGGACGATCTTGATCGTCAGGCTGTCCTCCTGCACATCCAGGACCGTGAAGCTCCCCCAGGACTTCTCCGCGTACATGACCTGCTGCTCTATCCGCTCCACATAGGGCTTGATATAGCTGCTCTGCTCCTTGTCCGAAATCAGGATGCCGTCGCTGCTGGCGGCCACCACCATGTCCCGGCAGCCCATGCAGAGGATGGGGATGTTCAGCTCGTTCACCACATGGGTGTTCTCGCAGGTCTCGTTCAGGGTGGCCCGTCCCAGGGCGCTGTCCGCCATGGCCTCCGAGAAAGTGTTCCAGGTGCCCAGATCCTTCCACTGGCCGCCGAAGCGCAGCACCCGGATCTCCGGCTCCCGCTCCGCCACGGCATAGTCGAAGCTGATCTTCTCCATCTCCCCGTACCGGCAGAACAGATCCTGGTAATCCCGAAACTCCATGCGCTCATGGGCCTTCTCCAGCAGATAGCCCAGCCGGAAGGCGAACACGCCGCCGTTCCAGAGTGCCCCCTGGGCGATATACTCCCGGGCCGTGGATACGTCCGGCTTCTCCCGGAAGGTGTCCACGCCGCTGACCCGCTCAGAGGACGCGGGGATGATATAGCCGTATTTCTCGCTGGGGTAGGTGGGCTCGATGCCCATCAGGTACAGGTTCGCGCCCCCTGCCCCGGCCATCTGCGCCATCTCATGCAGGGCCCGGAAATAGGGTTCTTCCACGTAAGGGTCTACCGGGCACACCACTACAGGCTCGTCTTCCCCTACGCCCTGTACGTCCCGCAGATAGCTGGCCGCCAGGCTCACCGCCGGAAAGGTGTCCCGGCGGCAGGGCTCCACGCAGACGTTCACCCTGTCCCCCAACTGGTTCTTGATCAGGCTCACCTGCTTCCTGCCGGTGGCTATGGTGATCCGCGCCCCGGGATCCACCGCGGATATCTGGCGGTAGACCCTGCCCAGCATGGACTCGAAGCCCCCCTGTCCGTCGGAGAGCATCCGGATGAACTGCTTGGAGCGGATGTCATTGGACAGAGGCCACAGGCGTTTGCCGCTTCCTCCGGATAATAAGATAATGTTCATCGCGCGCCCTCCTATCTCAGTTCCGCCTCGCACAGCTCCAGCGCCGCGGCGATCACCTTGTCCATGTCATAATACTTATAGCCCCCCAGCCTGCCGCCGAAGATGACCCTGGCCTCTTTCCCGGCCCTCTCCCTGTACTGGGCGTACAGGGCATTGTTCCTGTCATCGTTCACGGGATAATAGGGCTCGTCCCCCTTCTTCCACTCGCTGGAGTATTCCCGGGAGATGATGGTGGTGGGCTGCTTTCCGAATTCAAAATGCTTGTGCTCGATGATCCTGGTATAGGGAACCTCCCGCTCCGTGTAGTTCACCACGGCGTTGCCCTGGAAATTCTCCATCTCCAGCTCCTCGGTCTCGAAGCGGACGCTGCGGTACTGGAGGACACCCAGGGAATAATCGTAGAACTGGTCTATCATGCCTGTGTATATGATCTTATCCGCCAGCCTGTCCAGCTCCTGCCTGTTCTCCAGATAGTCCACATTCAGGCGCACCTCGGTGCCCGCCAGCAGCTTCTCCACCAGCTCCGTGTAGCCTCCGATGGGGATGCCCTGATAGCGGTCATTGAAGTAATTGTTGTCATAGGTGAAGCGCAGGGGCAGACGCTTGATGATAAAGGCCGGAAGGTCGCGGCAGTCCCGCCCCCACTGCTTCTCAGTATAACCCTTTATCAGCTTCTCATATACATCCCGGCCCACCAGGGAAAGGGCCTGCTCCTCCAGGTTCTTTGGCATGATGATGCCAAGGTCCGCTATCTGGGCCGCGATGATTTCCTTGGCCTCGGCGGGGGTGGCGATGTTCCACATCCTGCTGAATGTGTTCATATTGAAGGGCAGGTTGTAAAGCTCGTCCTTATAGCGGGCGATGGGGGAGTTGACATAATTGTTGAACTCCGCGAACTGGCATACATAGTCCCAGATCCGCCTGTCCGAGGTGTGGAAGATATGGGCCCCGTACCGGTGCACCTGGATGCCGTGGACCTCCTCGCAGTAGACATTCCCGGCGATGTGGTTGCGCCGCTCCACCACCAGGCATTTCTTCCCCTTCTTCTTCGCCTCCCGGGCAAAGACCGCGCCGAACAGTCCGGCTCCGACGATCAGATAATCATATTTCATGCTGTCCCTCCTTTGGGGCTTGGATTTTTGATTTCGATTGGCTCAGGTTCCTGAGACGCTTTCATTATAGCAGATTGTGGGTGGAATTCCAACTTATAAATTGAGGTTGTGGGCAGGGCGGGCGATTTTATTGAAAATATATGGGCGACAGCACAAAAGACGCATGGGACAGTGCGCCATGCGTCTTCTGCATTTATGAGGAAGGATGAGGAGGCGATTTCATCGTTCTGGCGGGGTGGATGGAACTGTCGCTGTATTTCTGCACAGCACCTATGAATATCAAAACAGCGGCTTAGCGTACGCTGGCTATTGCCGCTGTTTTGAATTCCCCTTTTACGTAGTCTATTATAAGACAAAAGCGGCTTCTTGTAAAGGGGAAGTCATCGACAAATGTTGACAAATCCAGCGCAAGGTCTGGTAAACTGCACACTTTTTCCTCAGTCAGGCAGGAAGCGCATCGGCCGTACCGCTCTTACCTCAACACAACACGGCTTTTCGTTACAGGGAAGCGTTGGACTATCTCGTAAGAATCATTCACCTTCTTCATGGCATAGTATGTGTTTTTTATGGAGTCCCCTTGTTCCTCCAAAAAGCTGCCTATGATATCCATGACCGTTTCATAAGTCTTTTTTGTCACCTGAAATCCTCTCAGCCATATCAAACCATAATGTAGCATCAAACCCGTATCTTCATTCCAAGCCTTCCTGATATGGCGTGTCCAAAATCTCCACTACGTACTCCATGGCCTTTTCGACTTCATCCTTTGTCAGGCCATATTCTGCGCAAATCTCCTCTATTGTCATTTCATCTTTCACACAGGCAATCAGCAGGCTTACAGGTATCCTGCTTCCCACTATGGTCGGCATGCCTCCCAGGACTTTCCTGTTGACTTGGATATTATCGCATTTTTCGGCTATTGCCTTAAAATATTGATTGACTTCCTTATAATTTCCAGATTCTTTTTTCAAATATATAATGTCAGCTTTCATACCATCATTATACGTCGGATACTTCCCTCTTAAACCAGATGCATATTCATTTTTTCCATTATATGTATATTGATGTAGCTCCGGAAAAACAATATCGAAATTTTTCCCTAAAAGTTCTGTCATTTTCCCCTCCAAGCTTAGAGCGAGTCCATTTTTTCTTTGAGCGCCGTCAAGGTTTTGATAATATCGTCTATATCCCTACTTGAAACTTCAAAAGACCTTGATTCTTCATCATCCCCATTTTCCGTCATCAGCTTCAATATCGCCGACACCGCCGTCGTCACTTTGGGATTTTCATCGTCCCTGTAGCCGATAATCTGGCTCTCCAGTAATTTAAAACAGGAAATCTTACTATGCTTCTTTATGTAAAGGTGGTTCTTCAAATCATGTTCACACTCATAAACCACTTTGGCGACTTCTAAATCCTCTTCCGGAATGTTCTGCCCTTCCCTGCCATCTGCCAATTCGATTACAATCTTGATAATGGAAAAGACATATTCTACAAACTCTTTATCTCTTAATTCGGGAATGGACTCCTTTCTATTCGAATCAATCCCCAGAGAAAAACCGGATGTGCTCCAAATTATTCTAAGCAGGCCACGCTTGTAAGCGTTCAGGAAAATCTCAGCATATGTACCACTCATGGAATCGCCCCCTTTCGTCTTCCCAAATCATAACACATCTTCTTCCTTATTGCAATTACTTCGCTGCGCTTGCGGAAAGTTGGGGGCATATAAATCTGTCTGAATATCAAAGCAGCGGATTAGTCTATGCCAATGCCGCTGCTTTGAATTCCCTTTTCATGTGCCCCATTGTAAGACAGAATCGGCTTCCTGTAAAGGAAAAGCCATCGACAAATCTCGACAATCTTGTCGCCGATGATTCCAATCCAGCGGAGCGGCCCCTTGCCCCCGCTATCCAAGATTGAGCCGGGACTTTAAAGCCTCCTGCAGCACTTGCGAAAAATTGATGTTCCGTTCCATCGCAGCGGCATTTAGCCATGCGGGCAAGGTGACGGTCCTATTGACCGCGCGGTTCACGTTTGCCAGCCGGACCGATGGCATATAAACATCGACCAGAACTACACGCTCGTTTTCCTTGGCCCTGATTTCGGGCAGGGGGGTAGGGGCGGGGATTTCCTCTCCGTCTTCTTCCAGTCCGTTCAGGACGCAGCCCAGGAGCTCCCGTGCCGACAGGAATGCGTCCTCATCGCTGGTTCCGCTGGTGGCACATTTTAAGTCGGGGAAATCAATGGCGATCTCTTTTCCGGGTTCATAGGTGAAGATAGCGGGATATATATAACGGTCGGTCTTTTTCATAAAAACAACCTCCTATATGAAGAGTGTGTCAGGCAGACAGGGCTAATCGAATGTCAGCCCCGACTGTTCCTCGATGCGCTTCAGTGTCGGCAGCGGGATGTCTTTATCGGGATGCTTTATCGTTGTGCGTCCCTTTTTGGTGGGGTGTTTGTATTGATGATGGCTTCCAACCACGCTTACCTCATACCATCCGTCTGCTTTAAGCATTTTGATGACTTCTCGAGATGAATAACTTTTCATGCATTATTTCCTCCTGACAGTAATATTATGATACGTGTAAAAATATTTGTCGATGGGCAAATATTTTTATGGGTGGGGAGATGTCGGGAAGGATGATTGGTGGGGTTTGCATGGGTTATTCATCAACATTTTAATGAGAACACGGCATCTTTCTGGTTTTATGCAGCAAATCTCCTTTCCACACAGTACCACATTCTGTACACCTTGTACCATCATATACTTCAAGTGTACATCCTCCTTCGCCATCCCTGCCATGTACCTGAACAATGCCCGAAATAATATTATGTTTGAGACAGCCTTCCTCAGCAGTGAAATCTATAGGATAAATTTCCCCATCTTCATCCACAAACTGTTCATCATATAGAACCAAATCCTGAAATATATCATAGCCTTCAACATTATAATCATAAATCCAAAAGTTGTTACCATCCACAGCGTCTTCTGCCGTTTCTATAACTGCATCTTTAACGTGACGTACCTTCGGATATGCTAAAGCTGTTAATGAATTTAAAAACACTAAGAAGGCAAAGACCCCTATCGCTACCGCTTTTTCCTTACCCCCTATCTCCCTTATTTCTTTCATCAATGCTATTCGCCTATCAATCTCGGTGTTACCTTTCAACGCACTACCGCATGGAGTCTTTTGTCTACTATCACCTCTGTTCCTTTCCAACAAATCGATATATACCTCACGTTCTGCCTCTGTGCATCCATTAAGCACTCTCTCATCACAAGAGGTTTCACTTAAATATTTTATCTCATGCTTCAGAAAGTATATCAACGGATTGAACCAGTGTAGACAACAAACAAATTCCAACAACAGTTTCACCCATATATCCATCCCAACAATATGCATTATTTCATGTTTTAAAATCCAGTATAAATCTCCTTCAGCATATTTCTTCTGCAAAAATATAACTGGCTTAACCGCGCCAAGTGTAAATGTCCCGTTATCTACCCGTGTCCAGACAATCTTGGCTCTGTTCCTGAATCTAACCGTTTCTCGCAAACGTTCCAATGCGGGTTCCAGATTTTCATCCTCACACTTAATGGCCAATGTATGAAACTCATATCTCATTTTCAGGAATTTTACCGTTCGAATAAGCAACAACAGCGCTGCAATCATAAACCATATCAATGTCATCAGCATTAATGTCTGATATTCCTTTGTTTGATAATCGGCCTCTTTTGTTTCTATATTCGCAATAGCAACTAACCCTTTTACTCCTGCGTCTACTTCGTCATGGAAAAAGAAACTCATAATGCGCCTATATGTTCCCCCAATCCATGCCCATGGCACCACATAAGCAAGCATCACAATCGTCAAAGCCCTATATTTCATGCATTGAGTAATCGATTTCCTAAATAGCCTTGCCCATAACAGATAGCCTGTATACAGAGCACTCCCAGCAGACATCATCAACAATAGATATCCCATCTTCGCCTTCTCTTATCTTTCTGTATTCTAACTGAATTAGCGGCCTGCCAATACGCCAAGCCGCCAATTTCTAGTCTCTTTTCTACCTCATATATCGACATCAGAGAGTTCATCCCAAATCATTTATTCCCTGATAGCTCCTTCCTTTTCTATACCTTTATTTGCTTACTTTTTTATGTTATCATGTGGGCATTTGACATATTCAGTAACAGCGTACAAATCCCCCATCCAAATAGTATAACAATAAACACACTGTGTACTGTGATATGTCTTAACAACACATCCACCTTTACCATCATCTACATGCGTCTGAAAATACCCTTTCACAATCCTATGTCCCAGGCAAATCGTCTGCGCGCTAATCCCACTCACCGGCGTAATATTCCCGTCCTCATCCACAAACTGCTCATCATACAAAATAACCGCGCCATGCTCCTCTCCGCACCCGCAGCCCGCATCATGGGGCTCCGCGGCGAATGCCGTCACGGACTCCGCCAGCATCATAAACGCAACCAGACCTGCCACCATCGTTCTCTTCATCTTTTTCATCTTCTGTACCTTCATAGCATTTTACCCTTTCTGCTATCCGCTCACAATCCTACGTGTTCCTGCCCGCTGCCCGACCGCACTTTCGGCCTGTCAGACAGCCGTTTCCAAGTTACACCCCCTGTCGTCCATCGACCCGGGGGCTGCCGATGCCCGGCATATGCCGCACCGGCGTTTCCGCCCTCTTCCGCTATGAGGCCAGCAGGCGATGGCATCCTATAAGTTACGACAGCGCCACCGCAAGATCAGGTCGCGCCGTCCTGCCGCGATACTTGCCGAATGCCCGGAACGGGGCATGGCCATCCGGCTATCGCAGGCATGCATGTCGGCCGGCGGCACAGCGTCCTGCCGTCCGCCCATGCTACTTCTTCAGCTTCTTCATCAAGCCGTCCAGCAGACGCTTGCTCTCGCTGTCGATCTCCTTGTTCCCCGTAAGGGCGGCAAAGAAGTTCCCGTACTCTCCGCCATAGAAATCGTCCAGCAGCTCCTGCGTCTGTACCTGTAGCAGCTCTTCCTGGGACAGCGCCGCCTCCACATAGGCGCGCTTGCGGCTCACGATGCCCTTCTCCTCCAGGCGGAACAGGAGCGTGTTCAGAGTCTGCCTCTTCCACTTCTTCCCTCTCTCCTTCATCTCCTCCAGGAGCTCCCTGGTCTGCATCGGCTCGGTGCGCTGCCACAGCACTTCCATGACCTCGCGCTCTGCTCCAGTTATTTTGTGATTGACCTTCAAGATTGATTCACCTCCTTTTCCTGTACACTTCCATGTTACTACATTCGAATAGTCTTGTCAAAACATTCTTTCGAAGTTTTGCACATTTTTTGGCGCCTGCGCATCCCGGGACACGCAAGCGCCTCCTCCGGCTGCCACCCCCGCAGCCGGGCGAACATCAGGGCGTGCAGACGCCGCGGTTGCGGAGGATCTGCTTCAGGCTGTTGTAAGCAACATCCAGCTCCGAATTCCGGATGCTCAGCTTCCGGTTCTCCCGGCCCAGCTCATCGTTCTCGATGTACAGCTCGCTCAGCCTCTCCTTCAGCTTTGAGATCTCCGCGTCCTTTTGCGCCATCATCACGCGCACGCTCCTTTTTCTGTTGTCGGACAGCCTCTTCAGTAATCTAGCCAAATCTCTACCTCCTTAGTATATTTTATTACACTTACGTAATCATTGTGCATCACTATCCCCCTTTTGTCAATCCCAAATATAAAAAAAGTCAATAAATGTCGAATTTTAATTGGAAATTTCAGGAAAACAAAATTGACGGCCCTGCATAAAGACAAAGCCGTCAACATTTTCTCCCAAGCCTGAGCATGCTCCATCTGCCATAAACGCGCAATCGTCCCCTTGCCGGGGCGGAGTCCGGGCCTGCCCCTACCGCCCGCGGTCACGATTTGCGTCCATATACGGCCTATTTGAGCAATTCCTCATAGCTTGTCCCCAGCTCGTTCTTTATCCCTTTCAGCTGCTGCACATGTACGTGCTGCAAGCCGCGTTCGATTTTCACGAGGCACTCCCTCGTAATGGCAATTCCCTGCAGATCCAGCATACGGACCAGCTCCGTCTGCCCTATCCCCCTTGCAAGCCTGATTTCTCTGATATTCTTCCCTATGTTTCCGTTTTTGTCCTGTTTTATCTTCTGTATCAAAACCGCACCTCTGCTCTGCTCTGCACCATTTCTGGTCCATTTTTTCTTTTATTTTACCCCTTAACCGGGAAGCAATGGGACTCATATGGGTCCTATTTACGCAAAAGTTTGCCAGGAAACATAATCTTTTATCGATTCTCGTCCTGAAAAAGCACAGAATAAGAAAAAGGCGGTCATCTGCCGCCTTTGAATCACAACCTGTCACTCAAATCGTACTGTTTCCAAAAGCTTTCGGATGTCCTCTACGCTAAGCCACTCTGTATTTTTACCTGAGCTATAGGAAAAACCTTCCGGCACCTTTCTGCCCGTAGGAACTACCCGGCGCCTCTCATCCCAGACTATCTGAGGGTATACGATGAAATGTCTGTCATACTCATAGGTATGCATGGAATCTTCCGCAGCCACCATGACCTCATGCAGCTTCTCCCCTTCGCGGATGCCCACCTCAGGCATCTCGCATCCGGGCAGCATGGCCTGCGCCAGATCCGTCACTTTGAAGGAAGGAATCTTCGAAATGAAGGTCTCCCCCCCTTTGGCCTCCTCAAAGGCCTTTATGACCAGCTCCACGCCCTGACGGAGGCTGATCCAGAAACGGGTCATGCGGTAATCCGTGATGGGCAGACGCGTCCCGCCGTTCTGGATGATGTCATGGAAGAGCGGGATGACGGATCCCCTGCTCCCCGCCACATTGCCGTAGCGCACCACGGAAAAGCAGATGTCCTGGCTCCCGGCATAGGCGTTGGCCGCTATGAACAGCTTGTCCGACACCAGCTTGGTCCCCCCGTAGAGATTGACAGGGTTCACCGCCTTGTCCGTGGACAGGGCCACCACCTTCTTCACGCCGCTGTCCAGCGCCGCGTCGATGACGTTCTGGGCGCCGCCCACGTTGGTCTTGATGGCCTCCGCGGGGTTGTACTCACAGGCGGGCACCTGCTTGAGGGCTGCCGCGTGCACCACATAATCCACCCCTTTGAAAGCCCGCAGGAGCCTCTCCCTGTCCCGCACGTCGCCGATAAAGAACCGCAGCTTCGAGGCATGCTCCTTGAACTCGTTCTGCATGATATACTGTTTGAATTCATCCCGGGAATAGATGACGATCCTCTTCGGGCTGTAGTGCTCCAGGACATATTTCGTAAACGCCTTGCCGAAGCTTCCCGTTCCGCCCGTAATCAGAATTGATTTATCATTTAACATACTGTCTGTCCTCTTTCCGTATGGCTGAACTGATTTGTGTATACTGCCATATCATAACATATCATTCCCCAAAAGGCAATGAATTTTCCATATCTAGAAGTTTTCTGGGATTTTTCGTCTGAAGCACGTTCCTCTGCTTGGCCATATCCACGTGGGTGTAGATCTCCGTGGTACGGATGGAACTGTGGCCCAGCATTTCCTGGATACAGCGGATGTCCACGTCCTGATTCACCAGGTATGTGGCGAAGGAGTGGCGGAACATGTGAGGCGTGATATGCATGGAAATAGAGGCGGCGCAGGTCAGACGTTTGATCATGTCCCGAACCGACTGGTCGGACAGCGGATGTCCGTATTTGTTCAGAAAGAAATGCTCGCTTTCCCTGATCTGTGCTTTGAAAAGGGTCTCATACTCCCTCAGCGAATCGATGGTAATCTTCTCCGTGAGCTGCAGGATACGCTCTTTGTCCCCTTTTCCGTGGATGCGGACCTCCCCTTCACAGAGGTTCACAGCCTCCCGCTTCAGGCCGCACAATTCCGATATCCGCAGCCCCGTTGCGAAGAGAAGCTCTATCACGGCGATGTCGCGGACGGCGCACTTCATCTGGTACGGCGTGTCCGCCCTTTTTTTCTGTGAGTACAGCTCCTGGTAGAAGGTGTTCATGACATGGTTCGGTATATAGCGGGGCAGCCTCCGGGGCAGCTTGAAGCTCAGGTCGAGGCGGTACAAAGGGTTCTCCGCTATCTCCTCCGCGTAGATCAGATAGTGGTAAAAAGCGCGTATGCTGGCAATCTTCCTTTTTATGGTACGTGGCGCCTTTTCACAGTGCAGGGAGTCCACATAGCTCCCCACGGCCTCCTTGCTCTGGAAGTCCCCGTTCCGGCTCTCTGTGTACAGCCTGAAATCCCGCAAATCCGCCCGGTATGCCCGAATCGTCTTCGGATCCAGCTCCTTGCGCACCTGGCAGTGCTGCAGATATTCCTCAATCAGTTCCGCTAAAGCAGTCATTCCTTTTTCCTCCTGTGTATGTGATGATATTGTGGGTCAGATAAATATTATATAATACTGACGGTGGCTACAATATCACTTTTTTACAGGATTTGGATATGTGCTTCATTCCTCCTTCCCGATAGACTGTAGGGCTGTCATCTAATATTGGTATTATAACCTTTGTTGGGGGAAATTTCAAGAGGTTTTTGATCATTAAAATCATTTATCTGTGTATAAAAGCGGCCATCTCATAGATGGCCGCTTTTTAGCGTCATGGATTTCTTTTATATTCTATATGTTCCTGTGATGGAATCCGAAAAGAGAACTGGGTCCTGCCCTCGTAATTGGATATGGCGAAATCGCCTTTGGAGATGATATCCATACCAATCAGTACGTCTATCCCCTGCTTTCCGATTTCAGAGTCCATTACTACCCAATTGTGGAATATCACCTCATTGTTCATAATCAAATCTATGATGTACTGGCTCATTGTCCCTATCCCAGAAGGAGTATGTACCTGGACTTTTCCTATCGGGATAAGCCCTAACTTCGATACAACCTCTTTTGATATACAGGTACCAGTTGCACCTGTATCCCATTTTCTGCTATAGTAGACCCATGGAGGGATAGGAAATGAAACATGAGAGTCCTGAAGCAAGACTCATCCGGGAACAGGACCGGTACATCCGGATTCTGGAGGAACAGCTGGATGTGTGCAAGGAATAGTTCAAGGACCAGAAGCTCCCGAGCGAGAAGCAGAACCAGGCGCTGGTTCTTTTTGCAGAAGAAGATTATGAAGCAGTGGATGGAGGTGCTGGAGGATGTACGGAAAGAATATGAAAAAGAAATAGAAATACTGAAAAAGACTATCGCGGAACTTCTGGATATGGTGGCGAGCCTGAAGAACCGGAACTGCGAGCTGGATGAAAAAAGGAAGAAGGCGCTTTCCGATTATTATGAGGCTGCGGTGAAGCTGGAGGAGGCGCAAGGCCTCATCGCAAAGCTCACGGCACAGGTGAACCATAATTATAAGAATCCCTCCCTGCCTTCATCATAAATGCATCGACCACTGGAAAATCGCGAACAACAGTGAGAAGACCGGGAAGAAGCCAGGAACATAGACAGGGCATCCCCACCATCCCCGCAGGCCTTTGGAACCGGACCAGGTCATAGAGATCGCGACGGAAGAAAAGTTTCAGGACAGTTCAAGATATGTCCCACCAGGAACATCATCTCCAGACAGGCGATAGGAATCTCCATTGTCCCGTTCGTCACCGAATACCGCACTGCGGAGTTCTATGACAGAAAGAAGGGACGGAACGTACATTCTGCATTCCCATGCGGAGTCAGGGACGACGTGAATTATGACGGGGCCATGATGCGCTCCTCGACGCGCGGTGATGCATGTGGATGGTACAGTGGCAAGGGTCAACGGGAACAACAATGTAGTTATACGCAGCAATGGTGCGGCGACCATGTATTTTATAAGGGAGCGCAAAGGGCATGCCGGAATCAAGGATACGCCTGTGGAGACCTTCAGACCTTCAGCGGAATCCCGATTCGCAATCACGAGACGTGCTTCTACAGCTATGGCTCCGACCATCAAAAGTGCATGGGGCATATAGAACGCTATCCGAAGGACAGCATAGAGAATGAAAAGAGCCTCACCTGAAACGGACAGATGCTAGAGCTGATACACAAGAACAACATAGCCCCGGCGGAAGGAATAGCAGAAAAAATCGCCGGTTTCGAGGAGCGGTACGATTCCCTCGTGCAGACAGCGGCAAAGAAATATGGGGTACCCCCATCGGACTATTACAGGGACGGGTACAACTCCAACCCCCTTGTGGAGCCCGACAACAACCTCTGCGAACGGAAGGCTCGGATACTGAAGGGGAAGATAAACCAGGCAGTCTCGCTGAAGAGCTTCCAACATCTGGAATATTTCTGCGAATGCCTGAACGTAATCAACCATTTCGCGACAGATGATAAGAACAATCTTTATCAGTATCTCCAAAAGACCAAGGACGGTCAAGCCAAAACAAGAAAATATAGAACCTTCTAAAACAGCACTGCACGCATGAAAGGCGGGAAGAGAGGCTCATAAAACCCCCCTGTTATCGTGCCTTCCCCCCGTAAAAAGTAACCTCCAGAACTGCCAGAAAGCCACATTGACTGGCATATCCTTTTTGCAACAGACTATGGTATGCTATAAAATTGTGACGAATTTAAGTTAGGTATGCCATAGGCTCTAAAGTGCCATAAAATCAATGATTTCACAAAACTGGATTTTGCGATAGCATACCTAACAAAAAGCATTACAGCTTAAAACAACCTATCCAAACGTAGCTTAAAGAACAGGTTTATCAACTTCTTTCCTTTTCTAGACCCTGCAATTCTCATAAGTTCATTTTTCATCTGTGCAGATTGATCCTCTCTGTTTGCATGTGTCTTGCAAAACTCATTCGGCCGCGTCTGATCCGACCAGAGATATCCCGGCCCATTCGCGTTCATCAGATTATATATCTCCCCCGCATACTCTTCATACAGCTCCTTATGATTCTCCTCCAGAGTCTTTTGCAGATACATCCTGGCCCCATTTGACATGACCCGCATCATGCTTTCTTTCCGCACACGGTAATAGCACAAAGGCTCCGGGATGCAGACCCCATTCCTTCCGTTCTGTACCATGCCCAGCCACCCGTCATAGTCCTCCATCCCGTATTCCATCGTCCTTCGGTTCTGCCCAAAGCTTACAAATTCCGCTTTCCTCACTACAGCAAACGCCGCCAGCATATTCCCCAAAAGCATATAGGGCAGCTCTGTATTGAATGTGGTCCAGACACCATCGGTTCCCTCAAAATACTGTAGCCAGCTATATACAAAGCTTACATCCTCGTACCGCTCCAACACCTCGATGCATCTTCTATAGTAGCTTGCTTCTACCATGTCGTCCGCGTCCAGGAAGCTGATATACTCTCCCTTAGCCAAATGGCTCCCCACGTTCCGGGCGTTCGCCAGTCCCCCGTTTGGAATACTCTCAATTCGCACTTTCGGATACTTTTCCTGAATCTCCTCCAGCCTGTCCAGGCTCTTTCTGTCTGTGCTCCCATCGTTTACAATAATCGTCTCATATCTCTCATAATCTATCTGCGCAAGGCTCTCCATGGTTTCCATGATTGTATCGCCCAGGTTGTAATAGCAAATGATTACGGAAAGGAGACCCCTTTCCCCCTTCTCTGCATCTGCCGACATTTCTGTCACCTTCCTCGCGTTCAGCACCGGAAAGGACTTTCGGGGTGGCTGTTCTTTTACCCTCGCCAAAAAGGCTTCTCTTGCCCTCACATTTCGATCCGCCGCACACAGCTCCCTGATATGGCTCTGCCCCTGCCTTCCCATCTCCCTTAGCTGCGGTTCCGTCAGGGCCAGGAACTTCTCTATCTTTCTTGTACAGTCTCCCTCTATCTCCCAGTCGAATACCAGGCCCCTTTTTCCATCGTCACCTACCATCTCCCCTTGGCCGCCCTGCTTTGATACAAGCATGGGGCAACCCTGCCACATGGATATTACACAGGTATAAGGAAAGTTTTCATAAATCGAAGGGATTACGATTCCCCTGGCTTTTGCTACGATTCGATTAAATTCTTCCGGCGGTACGGTCTCTTTAAACTCCAGCATCCCGGCTTCTATCCACCGCCTGTTTTTCTCCTGAATGACGTCTCCGAGGTTCTTGTCCTTGGGCGCAAAATAGGTATCTCCCCCCAAGACCACCAGCTTCGTCTTGTTTCCCTGTTCCCACAAAGGCACCATCTGTTCTATGAACTGCAGAATTCCTTTCCGGTATTCCATTCTGCCTGTATAAAGCAGATAATCACCGCACTCATACTGAACTTCCAGTCCTTTATATTCATAGGGCAGACGGATTACCGTGATTTCCTTATCCGGGAACTCACGTTGGATGTTCTTCTTCAGAAAATCGCTCTGGGTCACAAGCGCATCCGCTCCCTCTATGCAGAACTTCTCCATCCGGCCGAGCCAGTAGGTGGGAAACGCATATTCCGCCTCCCTGTTGATTCTTGCCAATTCGTACATGGGCGTATGCAAATGGACTATAATCCGTGTACTTCTTAAAAAATCAGCTTCCAGTAGCTTATATTGCAGAATATAGTATGCCAGCCCATTATAGTCTTGCGACTCTATAATATCAGGCTCCCCGTTTCTTCTGGCATAATCCCGGACGACCTCGTAGTATTGGTAGGATAGTGCGGTCCAATATCCCATCCTTTCATATGCCTTACTCTTATTTCTGCTTGCCTCAAATCGAATGTAGGTAAGGTTCTCATTGACATGTTCTTCTTTGTCCTGTGCGTCCCATGCGAACACAGCCACCTGATGCCCTGCGTCGGACATCAGACGACTGATTATATCTACATACATCCCTATTCCGCCTCCGTAGGACGGCGGGAATTCACTCGTTATATACCATATCTTCATTTAAGGCACCTGCTTTTTCATCTTTCCATTTTTTCGTAGAAGGCTGCCAGCTTTTTCATCCCCTCAAACAAAGTCACTTCTGGCTTTTTTCCAGTCACCTCAACATACCGTTGTATATCCAACACATTATATGGCACGTCCATTTCTCTTTTCGACTCATACCTTATGGAAGCCTTTTTCTGCAGAACCGCTTCCGCTGTATCTGTTATTTCTCTAAGGCTATATCCCTTGCCGCTTCCTAGATTGAAGACCTTTTTGTCGCTTTTTTGATTTATGATTTCCATGATTCCGTCTATCGCATCATCCACATAGATATAATCTCGAATGACGCTCCCATCTCCGAAAATCGTGATATCCTCATCATGCATGATTTTCCATAAGAATGTTGTAACAGCCCCAACTTTTCCGTGGGGATTCTGAAACGGCCCGAAAGGATTTGCCAATCGCACGATTCGATAGTCCAGTCCATATAAATGAAAATATAAGTGTAGATACCTTTCTATAGTAAGCTTTTGAATGCCGTAGGAGCAAATCGGCATCTGTTCATCGTCTTCTTTTAACGGGGCAGCTTTACCTGCTCCGTATACAGTCCCTCCAGAAGATAAAAAAACAATTTTCTTGACCCTCTGTTCCACACACGCTTGCAATAGCTTTATTGTAGGTATGACATTGTCCTGAATCTCCTCTGCTAATTTTATATTGGACGTAGAGGGAACCGTAGTGCTGACCAAATGATAAACGATTTCCTGATTCTCTAATAATTCCCTAAAATCATAATCCGCACAAAAATTACCAGTGACCATGCGCAGATTATTGTGGACTGTTTTTATATTAGAAAAATCAGCCTGTTCACGGTCGAAAACCGTAATTATGTTATTCTGTTCTCTCAAAAGCCGATTTGCCAGATGGGATCCTAAGAATCCAGCTCCACCTAAAATTAAACATTGCATCCTGATATTTTCCCTTTCCTTACTATCTCTTACGGTTTCTCGCTTTATTGATAATAGGCAATGCATCCAGTATCTTTCCATAAATCAAATGCAGCTTGTAGAATTTTGTGGCGCGGATGACCTCCAGCTCTGATTTTAGGATATCATTCTCCCATTTCAGCTGCTCGTATGTAGTGTCTGGAATCAATTCCACTTTTCCCTCATCAGAACTCACGGGTAATTCCACTTTAGGCGCAGCTTCGATTATATGGCCGAACCGAGGCTGTACCCAGGTCTGATTTCCCCATAAGTATCCCGGCCCATTTGCATTCACCAGGTTATATATTTCTCCTCCATATTCCTCGTACAGATCCTTATGCCTCTCTTCCAGCGTCTTATACAGATACATCCTGGCCGTATTCGACATGACTCTTGTCATGCTCTCTTTCCGCACGCGGTAATAGCATAAAGGCTCCGGGATGCAGACCCCATTCCTTCCGTTCTGCACCATGCTCAGCCATCCGTCATAGTCCTCCATCCCATATTCCATCTCCCTGCGGTTCAGGCCAAAACCTACAAAGTCCGCTTTTCTTACTACCGCGAAAGCTGCCAGCATATTCCCCAAAAGCATATAAGGTAGCTCCGTATTGAATGTCGTCCATACGCCGTCGCTTCCCTCAAAATACTGTAGCCAGCTGTATACAAAGCTTACATTCTCATATCGTTCCAGCACGTCGATGCATCTTCTGTAATACCCTTCTTCTATCATGTCATCTGCATCCAAGAAACTGATATACTCCCCCCTAGCCAAAAGGCTCCCTACATTCCGGGCGTTCGCCAGGCCTCCATTTGGAATGCTCTCAATCCTTACCCTTGGATACTTCTCCCGAATCTCCTCCAACCTGTCCAGGCTCTTCCTGTCCGTGCTCCCATCGTTTACAATAATCGTCTCATATCTCTCATAATCAATCTGGGCCAAGCTCTCCATGGTTTCCATAATCGTATCGCCCAGATTATAATAGCAGATGATTACCGAAAGGAGGCCTTTTTCCCCTTTCTCTACATCTGTTGGCAATTTACTCGCCTTCCTTGCATTTAGCACTGGAAACGCCTTTCGGAGCGGCTGTTCTTTTACCTGCGCCAAAAAGGCTTCCCTTGCCCTCACGTTCCGGTCCGCCGCGCAAAGCTCTCTGATATAGCTCTGTCCCTGTTTTCCCAACTCCCTTAGCTGCGGCTCCGTCAAGGCCAGAAAGTCCTCTATTTTCTTTGTGCAGTCTCCTTCTATATCCCAGTCGAATACCAGGCCCCTTTTACCATCGTCCCCTACCATCTCGCCCTGACCGCCCTGCTTCGATACGAGCATCGGGCAGCCCTGCCACATGGATATCACGCAGGTATAAGGAAAGTTCTCATAAATAGAAGGGATTACGATTCCCCTCGCCCTCGCTACGATTCGGTTAAATTCATCCGGAGGCACGGTATTCTTAAATTCCAGAAGCCCCTCCTCAATCCATTTTTGGTTCTTTTCCTTTAGAATCTCACCGAGATTCCTGTCTTTCGGAGAGAAATAAGTATCCCCTCCCAGGGCAACCAATTTAGTCCTGTTCCCCCGTTCCCATAATGGCACCATTTGGTTGATGAACTGCATGATTCCTTTTCTGTATTCCAGCCGTCCTGTATAGAGCAGATAGTCACCGCATTCATAGCGAACGGCTTCTTCTTTATATTCATAAGGCAGACGAATTACTGTAATCTCTTTTTCTGGAAAAGTGCGCAGGATGTTCTCTTTCAAAAATTCGCTTTGGGTCACAAGCGCGTCTGCGCTCTCAATACAGAATTTTTCCATCCGGCCAATCCAATAAATCGGGAACGCATACTCCGCCTCCCTGTTAATCCTTGCCAGTTCATAGGTCGGTGTGTGCAAATGGACGACGATTCGTGTACCTCTTAGGAAATCCTGTTCCAGCAACCGATACTGGATAATGTAATATGCCAATGCGTTATAATCCTGCGCCTCAATAATATCCGGCTCCCCGTTTCTCCCTGCATATTCCCGGACGACTTCATAGTATTGATACGATAATGCTGTCCAATACCCCATTCTCTGATAGGCCTTGCTTTTATTTCCGTTTGCCTCGAACCGGACATAAGAAAGGTTCTTATTAACGCGCTCCTCTTTGTCCTGCTCATCCCTTACGAACACTACGACTTGATGTCCGGCCTCGGACATCAGGCGGCTGATTATATCCACGTACATCCCTACTCCGCCTCCATAGGACGGCGGAAATTCACTCGTAATATACCAGATTTTCATACTATCTCTCCCAACACTTTTCTTATTGTATGTTTAATATTGCTTCCTTCTTTTTCTTAAAAATTGTATTAATCTTCTCTCTTTTTCCGATAAATTCGACAAATTAGATAACTGTTTTTTTAATTCAGCGACCTGTGCATTTAGCTCTATATTCATATGCTCCTGGTCTAAACCGTACTGCCTTAATTCCTCGTTCATTGTTTTCAATTCCGTGGCCTGCGCATTTAGCTCTGTATTCATATGCTCCTGGTCTAAACTATACTGCCTTAATTCCACGTTCATTGTTTTCAATTCGATGACCTGCGCATTTAGCTCTATATTCGTATGCTCCTGGTCTAAACCGCACTGCCTTAATTCCTCGTTCATTGTTTTCAATTCCGTGGCCTGCGCATTTAGCTCTGTATTTACACGTTCCTGATCCAGACTATACTGCCTTAATTCCCCATTCATTGTTTCCAGTTCTCCGATTGCTTTAGCCTGATTTGTATTATATAACTGTAGTTCTCTGACCGAATTTTGTAGATTATCATTCATCCTCTGGATATCATGATTTATTTTCTGCAGATCCTCGTTGACAGCTTTTGTCTCTTCTATCCTTTCATATAGCCTATTATTTTCAGCAATATAGGTCTCTTTCCTTATCGTACCCTGGAATACCGCTGCCTCCCAGTAACTCCTGTAACCAACACTTGCTTTCTTTGTTTCCTGCGAAACACGATTCACAAAATCTTCACATGTCTTGATCAGGCGATTTGCATATGGTAAATAATCTCCCGAACAGCAATATGGAGCTTCTAAAAAAACATCCCAGGAACCGCCCAGAAAACTCTCTATGTCTGTCGTATGCAGAAATCTTTTTAGGCTGCTGAACCGCTCGTCATATTCTGGAGCATATAGCACCAATACCGGTGTCCCTAATCCGGTACAAGGAAGTGCACAATGCAAGCGGCTTGTCAAAACACAGCGGGCACCCTGGTAAACTTTCAGGTAACTTTCCGCCTGCTCAAGCCGTTCTTGCGGAGACATTTTTTTAAGGGCACTGTTATCGTGAGACATTATTCGCACCTTATATCCCTTTTTCTTTACATACTCCACAGCCTCTGGCGGCACATCTACCAGACAAATATAGTCCTGCTTTTTTACATCGGGAAATGGCTGTAATGTCAATGTAAGGCAGCCAGAAAAATATGCGCCAATCCCTATTTTCTGCAGCATCTGTAATGTAGAGGCATCACGGCATCCAACCGGTCCATTTTCCTGCAAATATCTCTGCGCCAAAGAATATTTTTCTTCTTTTGACTTAATCCATTGAATATGATATTTTGAAAAATGCGTAGAAATAAACAAAGGATAAATATAAGGTGACGGAGGCCAATTTTGCGGCGTATACATAAACCAAGCATTCATAATCAAAGCCACTTTATACGCTTCATCAGGGTAAAAAATATGCAATGATTCACGATCAATCCAATAATCCACCCTTGGCAGAAACCTCCTCTGGGCATATGTTTGGATATCATCTCCTATGTTTTCAGAATCTGCATAGAACAAACATCCAAATTTCATTTTCAACCCCTTTCGCCCGCCTCGGCGGGCATATCAATCAATCCACGCTTCATAAGCGCTGCACACTTCGTTGACAGAACCGAACATTTTCAGTTCTCCATGGTTCAGCCATACCACCTTGTTGCACATTTCCTTTATCTGCCGGATATCATGGGAGACAAAAAATACTGTCGTACCGCCCCCCATCAGCTCATTCATCCGGGCTCGGCTCTTATTCTGGAATTTTGAATCACCCACCGAAAGGATTTCGTCCACTATCAGAATCTCCGGGTTCACCACTGTCGCAACGGAAAAGGCCAGCCGCATCAGCATGCCGGAAGAGTAGGTTCTGATAGGTTCATATATGAAGTCACCAAGTTCGGAGAATGCCACTATCTCATCATGCTTCTCTTTCAGGAATTCCTCCGAGTACCCTAGAATCGCCCCGTTCAGGAAGATGTTCTCCTGCCCCGTCATCTCCATATCAAAGCCTGAGCCCAGTTCCAGCATGGGGACGATATTGCCCTTGACCGTAATCTTTCCGCTGGTAGGCTTATAGATTCCTGCTATGCATTTCAGTATGGTGCTCTTTCCAGCACCATTGCGTCCGATGATTCCGATTACGTCTCCTCTTTCTACGGAAAAGCTTACATCCCTCAGCGCCCAGAATTCTTTGTACTTCATCTGGCGGGAAAGCCTTTTTACTATGAACTCCTTCAAGGACTGCACCCTGTTCTGATCCAGCCGAAATCTCATGGACACGTTTTCGACTCTAACCACTTCATTACCCATTTCGCCACCCCATCATATATTCAAGGCAAATCTATCCTGCGTCTTCTTGAACACAGTCGCGCCGACAGCCAGCGACAGGAATGCCATCAGTGCGCACAGTGCATACATCTTTGGTTCCGGCGAGATGCCGTCCATCACGATTGTCCGGAATGCCTTCACGTAATAGTACATAGGGTTAAAGGTATGCAGAAATTTGTACTGTTCGGGAATGATATTTTCCGGGTAGAACAGCGGGGTAAGATATGCCCACAACATGCTGATAATGTTCCATAAGAACTGCATATCCCTGAAGAAGACCATCAGCGCAGACAACAGCATGCCGATTCCAATTGTGAATACTAGGACGCACAATAGAATCAGCGGGAGCAGCAGGAACGCTTTTGTTACCTTCTCCCCAGTAAACATCATCATGAAGAACAGCGGCACCATAGAAAGAAGTAGGTTAATCAATGACGAAAGCACTTTTGTTACCGGATAGATATACTTCGGTACGTATACCTTGGTAATAAGCGCGGCGTTCGCTATGATAGATGTAAGCGCCAATCCTGCCGATTCTGTAAAGAAACTGAATACAACAGTTCCTGACAGCAGATAGACAGGATAGTTCTCGATATTCGCCCGAAATAGTTTTGAAAAGACCACATACTGCACTACCATTGTAAGGAGCGGATTCAGAAGGCTCCAGAGCATGCCCAGTACGGACCGCTTGTACTTTACCTTGAAATCCCGTCTTACAATCTGCTTAATCAGGAACTCATATCTTCTCAAAAGAAAGAATGTCATAAATATAGGTTCCCGCTTTCCAACCCTGAATCGGTGCGCACAGAACCAATATACCACTGAAAAAAGTAGAACCAGTCCCATTGCCAGGAATGGATAGGCATGTCCTGTCCAGACATCGTCCATTCCGTGGATGCTGTAGCTCAAGGTACCCTCTACTACAGCGCCATTAATAAAAAACTCGTTACCCTCTGTAAAGGTGGAGTTGTCATATACAGCCACTGCCGAATATCCTGCTTCCCCATCCTCAGAGCAGATGGACAGCTTGAGTCTATGCCCCCGCAGCCCTGTGGCCCCTTTCTCAAATTCCAGATAATGGTATTCATTTACTGCTATGGCATCAGCGTGGATTACCCTGCCCGTCAATTCCATGCCAGTGGCCATGTCGGTCAGCGTAATGCGTACATCAGAACGAATTTCTTTACCGTTAGAGGTCAGAAGGACACCAACGGACTCTATCTTGTCCGTCTGCACATCAAAATACTGGTCAATCCATATCCCTTCCGTCAGCTCTCCCGTAATGCAGTTACCATAGCTGTCTTCACGGCTGCCCGCGGATTCTCTATAGAACAGCTGCTCTCCAGCCGCCCAATAAAAAACAAGCAGCAAGAGCATAAGCACTGCCAGCAATTTCACATATATAGCAAAGTAGTTCAATCCTTTTTGCTCCATGTTATTCTCCCAAAGAGATTGCCCTTTCTTCTTAATTTGAATATATCCCTATTACTCACCCGATTACACCCTATGCCCCTGTAGGTAAGAAGCATCATTTAGCGAGTGGGGCTACCAGTCGGTCAGCAGCCCAGCCTCTCCCGAGGTGGCATCCGTCAAGGCTGCGTCATCATCTTCTGGTAAAGGCATATATGCTTGTCCGCTATGACTGTCATGTCGAACTTCCGGCACGCACTAGCGGTTCTCCTCTTCAAGTGCATATATCGGTCATGGTCGTCCGCCAGTTCCAGGATAGCAGTACAGATATCCTCCTCGTCCACCCTACCAGCATGAAGCGGCAGCAGAATGCCAGCCAAATCGCCGCTCTCATCCTTAAGCTGGTTCCTAATCTCCGCCATGTCCGTGGCAATCACCGGGGTTCCTGTCATCAGGCATTCGATAGTAGCCAAAGGATAACTCTCCCCTTTGAAGTACGTGGGCATTAGCCCTGCATCGGCCATAGCGAAGTAATCCCTGACATTAGGGCGGAACCCCACGAAGTGTACATTGGAAGGGGCATCCTTCTCCAACTCTGCACGAACCTCGCCATCTCCCACAATTACCAGATGTACCGCTCTGCTACAGCGCCTGTCAGCGGCCATAACCGCTGCGACCGCTTCCTTCCAGCCCTTTTCAGGTATTCCCCTGCTAGCAATCACAAGGACAAAAGCATGCTCGGGAATCCCCAAGGCATCCCGCCGTACGGGCGTGAAAGCTATAGCTGGCAAGCCGTTAGGGATTCTGGTGAATCTTCCCCCATTGGTATCACAGCCGTGGTGCCGGAAACACTCCAGGTTCTTGGCCGCAATATAAACATAACTCGCACCGTTCTCCCAGGTGTCTGCGATTACTCGGCTACAGTCTTCTTCCTCCATCGCTTCATACATACCATGCAGGGTTATGACATGGCAACCTAATCGATGATTGTGCTTTCTCCACTGCGCGATGACCTCGTCTACGCTGGCGCAATGGGAATGGATGACCTCTCCTCCAAGCCGGGTTATAATCTGTCCTAAATAGTCCCTGCTCTTTATGGTCACGACAGGGACATCCGCATCAATGAGTTGGCGGATGCCTTCCTCCTCTTCCTCGATGCCAAAGTTGATTAGCGTGACGGCGAGTCCCTTCCTGCACAATTCATTGGCCAGATGAATGGGGTAGAGCTCGCCGCCACCCGTCCTTAACGCATAGCAGGCCATCAGCACATTGGGTTTCCTTTCCCTCTTTCCAGCCAGTATCCTCTCCAGACGGTAATGCTGTCGAACGGTCGTCTCTGCGTCTGCTCCTCCGCCTTTTTCCTGCTGCTCCGCCAGCCACCGGATAACCGATTCATAATATCCGTCCTCGACTTTATAGTTCTGGGCGATATAGTCGGAGATGTCCTCCACTTCCTTGTAATAAGATGCCAATCCCATTTCGTCAGGAATGGGACTGGCTGCCGCCACCAAACGGAGGTCGGCAGCTGCTCCGCTATAGCCGACTACTCCGCCACGAACCATGTAAAGGATGAAAATCCAGGCCGCATACGCCTTCATATCGCTGTAGGATTCCACAGTTCCAACGGCCATTGGCCTCCTACTTTTGAACACGACACTGCTGAGGAACGGAATTCTACCCCACAACGCAGCGCCCTGGCAGACCATGTCATGTGCGGTCATATAGAAAGGTTCTCTCTGCCCAAAGCCGCAAGGAGGTGGTGCCTGGCTCCCTGTCCCGCAGTAGATGCCAGAATCCCCCTCGCCTCCGGCAAACACCGCCCTGACGGAATCATATGAGAACATTGCCAGGATGTCCCGTAGAAAATTCCTGCCACATCGGCATTGAGAATCGGCAAACCAGAGGAAAGAGCCTTTTGCCGCTCCCAAGCCCTTGTTCCACTGCTCCAACACACATGGCATGTCCTGGTTGCTAGACAGCACGGTCACCTCCATGGGGGCGAATCGAACATGTTCCGCAATGGCCTTGCTGTCATCCTCCGACAGCCCATATTCCAATATGAGAACCTCGATGTTCGGGTACGACTGGTCGTAGATGCATTTCATGCATTCCTCTAGCCGGATGCTATGGGCAGTCACCGATAGGATGACGCTGACAAGAGGGGTGTTAGCCATCCCTGCCTTCTTTTCGCAGTTCCAGCATGGGCTTTCGGACGTGCCGTCTTCCATGGCGCCATTTTGAGCGGCCGCTGCGTCCCTTACATAGCGCTTCAACTGCTTGATTGTTCGGCCGTACAGTCCTCCGCCATATTTCCGGGCAATGGAGTCGGCCCTCAGATAGAGCCCTCTCGCCCTGCCGCCTTCCATCGATTGATAGATTTTTCTGAACCACTTGTTTCCTATTTCCGCCACTCCGCTTTCTGGCTGGTATCGGCTCTGTTGTCCAACCATCGATAACGCGCCATTATCCAGCCTTGATGTCTCAGGATTCCTGTTGTGAATGCTACCAACTGATAATCCGCAATTATCATGTGTCCATTAACGGCTATATACCAAGTATAACCCGGAAACCAAATAATTTTCACTCTTCTGGCTGCGAAATCTGTCCATCCAACCCATCTTTCAAACAACCATTATACCAAATCATACAATACATGGGTGATATTTTCAAGTAGTATTTCCTTTTTTTAATATTTTTCCATTAAATAGCATTGATTTGCATTCGGGGTTGTCTGCCAATAGCTGATAATTGCGGATTATCAGTAATGGCAAATATACCTCCAACGATAGTAAACGACCAGAGCATAAAAAGGATGGAACTGATATGGCCCTGAAAGTAATGAGCGTATTCGGCACTCGGCCGGAGGCAATCAAAATGTGCCCCCTTATTAAGGAGTTGGAGCACCATAAAGAAATAGAGAGTATAGTATGCCTGACAGGCCAGCACAGAGAGATGCTGCAGCAGGTAATCGATATTTTTGGCACTAAGGTTCAATACAATCTGGACATCATGCAGCCCAGGCAGACTTTGACTACAATCGTCACTTCCATACTTGAAAAGCTGGAGCCTATATTAATAGAAGAAAGACCTGATATCCTGTTGGTGCACGGAGACACCTCTACTACATTTGCAGCAGCTCTAGCTGCTTTCTATCAGAAGATTCCGGTAGGACATGTGGAAGCGGGATTGCGGACATTCGATAAATACTCCCCCTTTCCGGAGGAGATAAACCGCTGCCTCACAGGCAGGATTGCGGAGCTGCATTTTTCGCCCACGGAAAACAACAGAAGGAATCTGGCCAACGAGAACATCATCGAAAATGTGTATGTCACTGGAAATACCGTAATCGATGCTTTCCAGACTACCATAAAGCCGGATTACCAATATAAGGACGCAGCTTTAAGAAATGTCCGCTTTGAGGGCAAACGCTGTATCTTGATGACGGCCCATAGAAGGGAAAATCTGGGAAAACCGCTGGAAAACATCTGTCGTGCAGTAAAACGAATCGTGCAGGAGTTCCCTGATATCGAACTGGTGTATCCCGTTCATATGAATCCTGCTGTCCGAGATACCGCTGTATCCATTTTAGGGGATATGGCCCAGGTTCACCTAATCAAGCCCCTGGATGTGGAGGACATGCACAATCTGATAGCCAGAAGCTTCCTGGTCATGACGGATTCAGGCGGACTCCAGGAAGAGGCCCCATCCTGTGGCATCCCTGTCCTAGTGCTGCGGACAGAGACAGAGCGGCCGGAAGCCGTAGAGGCCGGAACCGTCAAAGTGGTCGGAGTAAAGGAAGACGATATTTACCACAACGCCAAAGTGCTGCTGACTGACAAAGGCGAGTATGACAAAATGGCAAAATCCGCAAATCCTTATGGCGACGGTCAGGCCAGCAAACGGATTGTCCAGGCCATATTGGATTGGGGATACAACAGAAAGTAAGATATAAGGAGCAAAAGAAAATGAAATTATGTGTAATCGGTTTAGGCTATATAGGTCTGCCCACGTCTGCCATGTTTGCCAGTCATGGCTGTGAAGTAGTAGGTGTGGATGTGAAGCAGGAAGTGGTGGATTTGCTGAACCACGGCCATATCCACATCGAAGAGCCGGGTCTTGAGGATGTCATCAAAGAATGTGTGAATGCCGGAAGTTTCCGGGCATCTGTAAAGCCGGAGGAGGCAGATGCATATATCATATCTGTGCCTACTCCTAACAATCAGGATGAATTTTTAAGCTGTGACCTCACTTATGTGCTGGAAGGCGTCAAGTCTGTCATGCCGTATTTAAAAAGGCGTAATACCGTCATTGTAGAATCTACTATAGCCCCAAAATCCATGGATGATTTTGTAAAGCCCATTTTAGAAGAGGCTGGTTTCAGGATAGGAGAGGACATCTATCTCGCCCATTGCCCTGAACGTGTGTTGCCCGGCAAGATTTTGTATGAACTGAAACACAATAACCGCATCGTTGGTGGGATAACTCCTGCCTGTACAGAGCATGCCGCGGACATCTACTCCACATTCGTAGAAGGCGAGATTATTAAGACGGAGGCTAAGACTGCCGAACTCTCCAAATGCATGGAAAACACCTTCCGTGATGTGAACATCGCTCTGGCAAACGAACTGGCTAAGATTTGCTATAAACTGGACATAAACTGTCTGGATGTGATAGAGATGGCCAATAAGCACCCCCGGGTCAATATCCACCAGCCTGGCCCCGGCGTAGGGGGACATTGCCTTGCAATCGATCCCTATTTCATCTATGCAAAGGCTCCTGAACAAGCTCAAATCATCAAGCTTGCCAGGGACACGAATTGCAGCATGCCCGGATATGTAGCAGAAAGAGCATCGATGTTGCTGAAGGGTATTGAGAACCCTAAGGTGGCGGTCTTCGGCGCTACCTACAAGGGAAATGTGGACGATATGCGTGAAAGCCCTGCAATGGATGTCATCGGTCTGCTCAAGGGCTGCGGAATGAATGTTGCTGTTTATGACCCCCATGTAAAGAGGGATGATTTTGTAGACCTGGATTCGGCGGTGGATCAGGCCGATTTGATTCTTGTCCTGGTGGATCACAATGAGTATAAGGAGCTCTCTCATAAGGAAATCGCCGGAAAAATGCGCCGTGCGCTCCTGTTCGATACCAAGGATATCGTAAAGGAGCAGCCGGACAGCGGGCTCGAGATTGTCAATTATGGAAATATCTACAAATATAAAGGGTAAGGAAGCAATGTATGTTTCAGTCAGTCAAGACAGTTATAACAGAAAATTGGAATAACCGCTACCGCTTGCTTCGCTTGGCAAATTATGAACTAAAGGCTCAGAATTACGGTACCATGTTTGGCTTTCTATGGAATTTCTTTAATCCGGCTCTTCAGATTTTTGTATATTGGTTTGTGTTCGCCATAGGGCTCAAGCAGGCATCCCCTCAGGACGGCTGCCCTTATTTAATATGGATGGTCGCGGGAATCATCCCCTGGTTCTACATGAGCGGCGCAATGCAATCATCTGCTACCAGCATATATACCTTTGCCAACGTGCTGAAGAGGATGAAATTTCCGCTTGCCATCGTACCAGTCAAAACGGTTTTATCCCAATTTATTGGTCATGTATGGGCTCTGCTGGTAATAATTGTTCTCATGTTTTGCACGGGTATCAGATTTACCATCAAGAACATACAGTTGCTTTATTTTATGTTTTGTGGGTTATGCTTTCTCGTCGCATTGTCCCTATTATTTTCATCTATTACCGTATTGTTCAAGGATTTTCAGAAGTTCCTTAGTTCGGCGATACGTCTGCTGTTCTATGTCACGCCGATTGTATGGAGCCAGCTATCTTTGGACCCGACTTTGGTTTTCATATTGAAGCTGAATCCTTTTTATTATTTGGTGGAGGGGTATCGCGAAAGTCTGCTATATCCTCATGGATTGTTATACCACTGGCAACAAATGATTTACTTTTGGACTGTCACCATAGCGTTGTTCATTGTTGGGAGCAATATGCACATGAAGTTCAGAAAACAATTCATCGATTTGCTTTAGGAGTGATTATATTGAGCGAAACTGCCATTAAGATAGAAAATATGTGGAAAGAATATCCCATGTTCAAGAGTGACCGGGAGCGCTTAAGGACTTTATTTTCTTTCCGATATATGCCGCGTCAATTCACTGCCCTGGCGGATATCAATCTGGAATTCAAAAAAGGGGAGATTATCGGAATGCTTGGGCTGAACGGCTCAGGAAAGTCCACGCTTGCCAGCATCATTACAGGCATCACATATCCCAACAGGGGAAAGATAGAGGTAACTGGCGAGGTGAACATGCTGTCTGCTAATGCCGGGATGGAAAATCATCTGACTGGTCTGGAAAACATCCGATATAAAGGCTTGCTGATGGGGCTAAACGACCGACAGATTTCTGCCATACGGGACGATATCATAGAATTCGCGGATATCGGAGAGCACATCGAGCAGCCTCTGCGCACGTATTCCAGCGGCATGCGCTCTCGGCTTGGATTTGCCATATCTGTCCATATGAATCCGGATATCCTGATCATTGATGAAGCATTGGCAGTCGGAGATAATAGCTTTTCTGATAAATGCCTTGCTAAAATGGATGAATTCAAGCAGGAAGGCAGGACGATTCTGTTTGTAAGCCACGCCGTCACACAGATGGAAAGCTTTTGCGACAGGGTGATGTGGCTCCACCGGGGAACCGTGCTTGGAATCGACAAGCCGGACAAACTAATCGCTCCTTACTGTGGATTTGCCAGAGAATTCAATGCAATGACAAATACAGAGAGAGCTCAGTTGACACCCACATTAACGGAATATCAGGAAAAATATCTGAGAAAATGAGTGAATTCAGCACAGCCGAGAGGCAATATCAAACTGCATTGATTGAATGTACAAAACAGTTCGGCCATACCGAAAAATACCTGCAGCATTTAAAAGGCCAGATTCGTATTTTGGAGGCAGAGAATGAGTTCCTGGCCGCTCAGAATGCGGAGTATGCAAGAAAGCTATCTCTTATCATGAATAATCCCTTTAGCAAAGCCGGAATAAAGCTATATCATTTTCTAGGCAAACTGGGACACAGGATGTGAAGGGATGTCCGCCATATATGGAGGTGGGGAAGGGATATATGCAATTCGATTTTGCGGGATTAGACAAAAAACGGCGGGAAATCTATACGTCAAGAAAACAGACGGAGTGCTTACTCGCTGATAAGGGAATAGTAGCAGAGTCCGACTCAGCCGAATTCTGTACAGAGGCCACATCCTTAAAGGAATTGCGGATTGCGGCGATTATGGATGAGTTTACATTGTGCTGCTATCAGCCGGAGTGCACTTTATTGGAGGTCAGTCCGGAACATTTCGAGCAGGAATTGGACGCCTTCCTTCCGGATATGCTTTTTGTGGAGTCTGCCTGGAATGGCAACCATGGCCTGTGGAAAGATAAGCTTGCCCATGGAAGCAGGGAATACTTCTCTTTGGCCAGATATTGCACAAACAAAAACATCCCAATCGTTTTTTGGAATAAGGAAGATCCCTTTCATTTTGATGATTTTCTGTTGATTGCAAAGTCGGCTGATTATATTTTTACCACAGATAGCGACATGATTCCCGCATATAAATCACATATCGGATTTGACAGAGTCTATCATCTGCATTTTGCGGCGCAGCCAAGGCTCCATAATCCGTTAGAAATCGGTATGCGCCAGGATAAATTCTGTTTTGCAGGAGCTTACTATCGGTGCTATCCGGAACGTGTTGATGTATTCGAACGGTTTGCACAGATTTTTATCTCAACAAAGGGACTGGCGATTTATGACAGAGAATATGGGAAGAAACGCTCGGCTTACAAATTTCCCGCAAAATATAAGCCGTATATTCTGGGCACCTTAAAAGCGGACGAAATCGAAAAGGCCCATAAAGGATATGTCTTTGGAATCAATATGAATACGGTAGTCTCTTCGAGCACAATGTTTTCACGGCGCGTATTTGAGCTGATGGCCTCCAACACGGTTACAGTGGGAAACTATGCCCGGGGACTGGATAACTATTTCGGCCAGAGGACAGTTTGCACGGATGATGCGAAAATGTTGGCTGCCAAGCTGGAAAAATATTGTTCCACAGAGGCCGATATTCACAAATACAGATTATTGGGATTGCGAGAAATTCTGACATTTCATTTATATGAAGACCGCTTAAACGAAATAGCCAGCAAAGTCTATGACATTAACCTGAAGAAGGAACTGCCCCGCATTACTGTAGTAGCCCAAGTACAGAACCAAAAAGAAGCTCAATGGATACTAGCGGAATATAAGGCACAGACTTATATGAAGAAAAGGCTGCTTACTTTTTTCGGCGATGAACTGATTACAGAGGGATTTGACCAGAGTCATCCGTCAGACATCGCTCAAAAGCGTTTTGAAACCCTGGGGGAATCCGGATATGTGGCCTGCTTCAATCCGTTGGATTACTATGCCTGTAACTATCTGTATGACATGGTGTATTCTCTCCGCTATTGTGAAGCTCCTATAGTCGGGAAGGATGCCTATTATTCGATGCATAGCGGTAGTTTGCAGTATCATTCGGGGCATTTATATTGTTATGGAGACGGGATTGCGGTTCGCAGGGCCATTATTGATATAACCCTGATAGGAAATATGAGCATAAGGGAATTCCTTGCATTAAGAGACTTGCCGGGAAGAGCGCTTTATATAGATGAATGGAATTATTGTGAGGCCACACCCTGTACAAGACAGTCGGCTGTAGAGGATATGGAGCTGCTATAGGCCTTAGATAGGGAAAGAAATGGAGACAATATGGGAGAGGTTTGCACTGTACAGGTAGATGATTTGATTGTGGAAGGCATGAAGGGCGATTATGTGTTTGAGACAATCAAAAGGAGAAATACATTTTACGAAAACTCTATATTAGAAAAATGGCTCCCCTATATGCGTGACAGTAAAATAATACTGGATATTGGGGCCAATCTGGGCAACCATACCCTTTTCTGGGCAAAATATACGGATTACCTTTCCATTTATGCTTTTGAACCCTATCAGGTCAGCTATGAGAGATTAAGAGACAATATTGCCAATAATCATCTTTCCAATGTATTTCCGCTCAATTATGGTGTGGGAGAACATAATGGGTATTCTAAAGTTGTGAACTTCTCTGAAGACAACTATGGCGCTACAACTTTGGATACGGTTATTCGGGACAGCGGAGATGTCAGAATCATATCTATCGATGCCTTTGTATCTGAACAAGGATTAGAAAATGTAGATTTTATCAAAATCGATACGGAAGGCTTCGAGGAAAGCGTGCTGTCTGGTATGAAGCAGGTGATAGAATCATGCCATCCTGATATATGGATTGAGGTTTCAGAAGACTCTTTCCGGGAGATTATTGAGGCGCTATTGTCTCAGGGATATGTTATGGCAGATATAGAAGGCTTCAATATGCTGTTTTTATCAGAAAAACGCCATAAAGGCATATGTCAGGCAGACATTATGAATATCTTGAAGCAGCATTTCAACAACCTGGCCCGCACGAATAAGTACTATCAAAATTACAATACTGCCAAAGGGTGGGTCAGCACAAAAAATACCATGATTGAAGCTTTGAATCATAACATTGCAGTGAAAGAGGAAATGCTGGAGAAGGAGCTTCTTAAAAATGCAGAATTGGTGGAAGATGTCCAACAGCTTGAAAGGAAGCTGTCAGAATTCGAGTCAGAAAATCATGCTTTGAATCGTCAGTTGCAGGAAATTCAAAACGGGAACAACGAGTTTGCTGAGGATTTAGTTGACATTGTACAGTCTCAGGAGACACAAATCCAGGTGATGCTCCGGGCCAGACATACCATCCAGTCCCAGCAGAGGGAACTGCAGCTTCTAAGGCAGGAAAGCGAACAGAACAGGCAACGGTGGGATAGGATTTCCGGCAAGTGGTACGGCAGATTAGCTTTGAAGATCTATTACAGATTAAGAGTGTCAAATATTTTGAAATAGGAGCCTTGTTATGAATATTATCAATGAAATAGATGTGCAGATAGAGAAAATACAACGAAACAGCCAGACAATCAAGGAGTTTATCTGTTCACAGGGAAAGGAAGACTTGCTTAACGCGCTGTCATTCAAGAACACAGGTACGACCCCCTTCATTCTGAGGGCAAAATCGCTGAAGGAGCTTCGGGTTGCGGCCATTATGGATCAATTCACATTGGAGAGCTACCGTCCCGAATGCCAGCTGTTGGAACTGACACCTGCCAATTGGATGAACGAAATACAGGAATTTAATCCGGAATTGCTATTTATCGAATCCGCCTGGAAAGGCAAGGATGATTTATGGTACCGGAAAATAGACCGGAGCAGCAAAGAAATCTATGAACTGACCCATTATTGCCATGAGCAGAATATACCTGTCATTTTCTGGAATAAGGAAGATCCTATTTATACAGCGCAGTTTATGACTACCGCATCTATGGCAGATGTGGTTTTTACTACAGATATAGACTGTGTTCAAAGATATAAAACTGAGCTTGAGCATGACAGAGTGTACCATCTCCACTTTGCGGCTCAGCCCACGCTACATAATCCGCTTGAAAAATATGACAGGAAGGACAGCTTTTGCTTTGCCGGGGCGTATTACCATAAGTATAAGCACAGGGCAGAAATATTTGACAAATTTGCTCAGGTCTTTCTGAAAACAAAGGGGTTCGACATTTATGATAGAAATTATCAGAATGCCAGGCCGGAACATGCTTTCCCGGAACATTATAATCCTTATATATTGGGGAACCTCCCGTCCAGTCAAATCGATGTTGCCTATAAGGGTTATATGTATGGTATCAACATGAATTCTGTACAGCAGTCGCAGACCATGTTCGCCAGACGAGTGTTTGAAATGATGGCCTCCAATACGATTACTGTCGGAAATTATTCCCGGGGATTAAAAAATTATTTTGGGGATTTAACAATCTGCACTGATGATGACCGTACTCTGGAACATTGTCTGCAGGAATACAGTGCTGATAGCTGTACTGCCAGAAAATATCGCCTGGCAGGACTGCGTGCTGTGCTTTCCGGGCATTTGTACGAGGATCGTCTGGATTATATTGTGCAAAAGGTGTTCGGCATCAGCTTGAAACTGGAATTACCCATGATTGCTATGGTGGCGTGCTGCCAAAATGAGCATCAGGTAAGCCACGCTATCAAGTCTTTTCGACGTCAGAAATATCTGAATAAAAGATTATATATATTAGGCCAGCAGACTACAGAAGCTGTAGATGATATTGTAAGTCTCACGCAGGAAGACGCAGAGAATACGCCCCCTCTGGATGGAGTTGATTATTACGCCTGTCTCTGTAGTGACGATTATTATGGACCTAACTATCTGACAGACTTAGCACTTACCTGTCGTTACGGAAGATATTCCGGCATCGGTAAGGCAATGTATTACAGCTTTGAGCAGGAACAGTATGCCTTAACATCATCTCTAAAGGCATATTGTCCTGTTCAGGCCCTTCAGTCACAGCGTTCCATTATCGGAAAAGAATTGGTTTCTGGTTTTTCTTTATGGCAGATTGGTGAGAGGGACAGATGTTGGGAACAGGAAGGTTTATTTTCCGTTGATGAGTTCAACTATTGTGCGGGCTATTTGGGGGATTCGTGTGTCTGTGTAGATGACCTGGAGATTCATGATATAGGGATTCCGCTTGAAAAGATTGAAAGTAGTGCCAAAAAGATTTCGCCTTGGGATTTGGCGGATGCTTCTGTGGAAACTATTTCAGGAAGTAACCTTGCGAGTGAACTAAACTCCACAAAAAGCGTTATTTGTAAATCAGAAAACAATGACCTGAAAATTTCTTCCCAATTGCAGAATAATACTCATGAATATATTTTTACTAATATAAATTATCCTTTAGAAAATTTAGTACAGGGAGGCGCTTTACAAGTAAAATTTGATGCTGAAGGCGACCTTGACTGTATTTGTGTCTGTGTTTTCTATGATTTACAAGGCAAAAAAATAGAACCGCAATATCCGAAAGCAAAGCTAGTATCAACATTAAAAGCCCCGTCAAATGCAAGTTCTATTAAAATAGGATTTCGGCCAAAAGGAAAAGGGGAATACATTGTTCACAAAGTTATATTAGGTAGTAATATCGCTTCTGTGGATACAAAGGAATGTTTTTTGTTTAGGTCAGATGTATTGGTCATAAGCAATCAATATCCTGCCCCAGAGGCCTTGTATCGCAACATGTTCGTTCACAAAAGAATGCTTTGCTATAAGACAGAGGGCAGAGTTTTTGATGTCATGCGCATGAATCCGCAGTCCCGGGATGAATTTCGAGAATTTGAAGGAATTAATGTAATAGATGGCGGACAGAATATGTTGGCATCTGTGTTAGATAGTGGAGAAATACATACAGTATGCATCCATTTCCTTGATTCCATGATGTGGGATGTTATAAAGGATTATGCAAATAGGCTTAGAATTTTGGTATGGTGCCATGGCTCTGAAATACAGCCATGGTGGCGGAGGGAATATAATTATCATACAAAGGCAGAATTGGAAGCGGCAAAAGTGCAGTCAGAGAACAGAATGAAATTTTGGGCTGACATTTTTAACAACATGGATGACTATCCTAACTTGCATTTTATATTTGTATCTAGGTACTTTGCCAATGAGATATTCGAAGACAATAAAATAGTATTGGATGAAAAAAGCTATACGATTATCCATAACTGTATCGATACCGAAATGTTTCAATTTGTCCCGAAATCGGAAGAACAAAGAAAGAAGCTGCTGTCTATACGTCCATATGCCAGTGACAAATATGCAAATGACCTTACAGTAAAATGTATACAAGAATTGGCTAAAAAACCTTATTTTGCAGAATTGGAAATCAGGTTAATTGGTAATGGAGATTTATTTGAGAGTACACTAAAACCACTCGGGAAATACAAAAATGTCGTTGCAGAAAGAGTTTTTTTGCGTCAGGAAGAAATTGCTCAGCTACATAAGGAGTATGGAATTTTTATAGTCCCAACCAGAATGGATGCACAAGGAGTATCTCGCGATGAAGCAATGTCCAGCGGATTGATTCCTGTGACAAACGCAGTAACTGCGATTCCTGAATTCGTGGATGATAGCTGTGGAATCTTAGCACCAGGGGAAGATTATATGGCAATGGCTAAGGGGATAGACGAAATATATCGCAATCCTGGATTATTCACGCAAATGTCAGCTAATGCCGCTGCTCGAGTTCGAAGTCAGACATCAAAAGAATATACTATAGATAAGGAACTTGCCCTAATCTGCCAAACGCAATAGCCTTACCTACTTTTTTCGTGAGTTATGAAGAAGTAGAAATAGTAAATTCATATGTCCAGACCCAAAGGGAGAATTTAAATATATGAAGAGGCTGGTTAAAAGAGCATCTATGTTAACTTTTGTCCTTGTGCTTTTTATGTCAATAACGGGATGTGCCGAAGACCTTGGAGAACAATATATAAAAAATGACTTTGTAGAGTCGCTTTGGGGAATTGCTATAGAAGAGTTTAATTGTCCTATTGATTTTCCCACAGATACGGAAATTGTTGCCATAGCTGACCAGATTTTAGATGGCAAGATGATTGTGTTATACTCCATAGACAATATGTTGGAATATAACCCTGATGTAATGGATACGTTTGACTGGAATGTACAATATTCAAATACACCTAATACTTTTCAATTATACTTACAATGTTTAAATCCAATTGCATATTTGGCAAAAAGCTACGAAATAACCACTAATGAGGACTATCTTTTACAAGCTCAAAAAATATTAGAGAGTTGGTTAGCGTATAAAAATGACTATGCCAATCAAAATCCGTTTCTTTGGTATGACCATGGAACTGCTCTACGGTCAGAAACATTGATATATTATGCTCTGGTAATGCAGAAAGCCGGAAAAGCGGATGAAGCTTTCAGGCAGACGATAAATAATCTTTTGACTGAACATGCGGAATTCCTCGCGAATGCGCAGAACTATACCGCAAACCATAATCACGGAATTTTTCAGGATAGGGCCTTGATATACATTGCTTATTTTCTGGATAACAAGAAGTCTGAAGAATGGCTGGCTCTGGCAAAAGAACGTCTTAACTCACAACATGACTATGCATTCAATATCGAAAATGTACATGTGGAAAATTCCCCTGGCTATGCCTACGGAGTCATGGAGCTTTTCCTGGACATCAGCAATTTCCTTTCCCAGTTTGACGATTCTTATGGAGAGGATCTTCATGCTGATATTTATGGCTCAGCTGAGTTTATGTCGTGGATGGTCAAGCCTAACGGCACTATTGCAGAAATCGGAGATACAAACTCCATACCTGATTATGAAGCGGCTCACAGCAAGGATTTATCCCAATATGGTAATAAGCATTTGATTTATGCTTCCACTTTGGGAGCGTCAGGGGAACAGCCAGATTCGGATTCGTGTATATATCCTGTCTCCGGTTATTATTTTAGCAGATCCAGTTGGTCGTCAGAAAACTTTCCAGATTCAACCTGGTGTATGTTCAAAGCAGGATATAGCAGCAAAACCCATAAGCATGCAGATGACTGCTCATTTATGCTTTATTCTAAGGGATACGATATCTTCGTGGATCCTGGTTGGTATAATTACGTAAGCGGAGATAAATATAGAGATTATTTTGTTTCATCTAATGCACATAACACAGTTATTGCTGATGGCAAAACATATTCTCCTACAGCAGAAAACAGTACCAAAACCGGCATCCTGGAAGCTTCTCTGACGGATGAATATGACTATGTATTGGGATTTAATTCCATGTACAAAGGTGTCGAAACTGACCGGCATTTCTATTGCCTGGGGGATGCAATCATACTGTATGATGACATTGAGGCGGAAGAAGAACATGAATATTCTCAACTGTTTCAATTATCTGAATCCGTGGAGATACTTAGTCATAGCGACACGGAAGTTATACTGGCTTTAGCTGATACCGGCTATACTGTACGAATTAGGCAAATTGGTGCCCCCCCTAATTTAGATATAATCAGTGGAAGTGATGAAACGGATTATGGCATATCTCCAGGACAATGGGCCTATTAGACACTACCACAACCTTGAAGTTCGATATGCAATGTTCATCTGGTTCATATATAACCGTTATTACTATAGAAGATAAAGACGGATATATAGAATTGAAACAGAATGGTAAATCCGATACCAGAAAAATAAAAGAAACGGATATAGTATATGACAATGCTAATGAAATGATAGTGCTAGATACAATTTCCCTACCACTACAGTCCCGTAAACACTTCGGTTTGGATGATGTTGTAGTACAAATGGAAGGGGATACTTTAACTACAGATAGTCATATGAATCGAGGCGATTTATTGTATGCTTATTACTTGGTAGACAAGCAGACGGCTACTCCAATACTAAAATCCGATTATGCGGAAAGTCCTGTATTCTCTTGTACAGTTCCTCAGGGCGAATATCTGCTGAAGGCTTATGTCAAGGCGAAAAATGGCCAACGGAAATCTGCAATGATAGCGGAAATCGCTAATATAGCCGGGGATGAGGCTGTCCTTGTAAGCGATGGCTCTCTTTACAATCTGGACTATAAAGGCCAGACAATGGAACAGATTGATGAATCGACATATAGGTTTGCCGTAGACTTCGATTACTCATGGAACTTCAACATAAAGTGGTATATTTACAGAAACGGAGGCTATTATACCTCCTTAAATTCCTCTGAAAAAGATTTAATATACTCTTTTGAAGAACCAGGCAGCTATACAGTTATGTATTATTTGACGACACCAAACGGAGATAATGAATTCTGGAATTTTCCTATAATCGACTATAGTGTGGATTGATTTTATGGTGATATCATGAAAAAAGAACAGATGTTATATATTATGGGAATAGATTGGGATTGGATATACCAGCGCCCACAGATATTGGCAGACATGCTATCCAGAGATTATCAATTGACCGTTATATTTCCAAGAAGTATTTTAAAGAGTAAAAGAAAACTTCCTAATCAGGCGGGGATTGAGTTTCATGTTTTGTGGACAATTCCCTATCAGGAAAAAAACAGACTGATTGGTAAAATTTCAGCCTTACTGAATGCCCGGTTATTTCAGGATATAAACTGTTATCAATACATTTTTATCGGCTATCCATTATATGCTCGTTATGTTCCTGATGATTATCAGGGCAGCATAATTTATGACTGTATGGATAACCATGAAGCTATATACCCTGATCAAAAAAGAATAGCGAATGTCTTGGCAAAGGAAGTCAAGCTAGTCAACAAAAGTCGGTTGTTGACAGTATCATCTGAACTGCTTAGACAAAAAATGAATTCGATTGCGGGCTGCCCCAAAAGCGTTTTAGTCCGGAATGGGACTATTTCCCGCGATATTCATGATATAACTTTCCCATCGGCCAAAGCCAAATATTTATTGGGATATATAGGCACCATATCAAATTGGTTTAACTTTACGCTGATTGAAGACAGTTTGAACCTGGTTTCCGGTATTGAGTATCATTTAATTGGCCCTACAGTTGTTAAGAAGCCTTTAATTAACGGAGTTGTATATCATCAGCCAGTTTCTCGTGACGGGTTATGGGATACGATTAAAGAATATGATTGCCTTATCATGCCTTTTCAGGTAAATGACATCGTTATGTCTGTGGATCCTGTTAAATTGTATGAGTATATAGCTTTTGGAAAGTGTATCATAAGCGTATACTATCCAGAAATAGAACGTTTTAGGGATTTTGTATATTTTTATAGCGATAGAGACGAATACATAGGTTTACTGGAAAGCCTTATGAGGAAAAATTTTCCGCCTAAATATAACAAAGAGCAGCAACGGGCTTTTCTCGGTTCGAATACTTGGGAAGAACGGTATACAATATTGAAAAAGGAGATAGATCAGATAGAAATTTAAGAGAAATTATAATTATCTTTATTTTTGCAAAAAATATCTATATATTATGAATATTATAGGCACAGTTACAATTCATGGCCTAACCGATAAAGCAAAACCTTGCAGATATTGACTTCGGGGTTTTGCATGGTTAACAGGAGGTGCGTATATAAACATTACACCTCCTGACCAGTATTAAATCTCTCCGTGACTGATTCATATAAATTTTTACCTGCTGCTTTGATGGACTGGATTATGCTTAAACCATCGCAAAACCAGTCTACTCCATCCTGGCTGCGGAAGCACATCACCTGGGCAGCTTTCCGTTTAAATTTTCTTGCACATCTTTCTGCAAGGTTATTATCCGGCTCCACGGACGGATCGTGTAAAAAGAGCGTGTACCTCTCTTTTTCCTCTGCCATCCGTTTGTATAGGTTATACCCTTCTTTGAAGTATTCGCTGGGCGGCTCATACTCATACTCTGCTTTTGCAGCTGCCATGATCTCATCATATCTCCGGTCTAACTCAGCTGCTTTTTCAGGCGCTTCTTTTCCCCCATCATGTATATCATTCCAGTAAGTGACGGCATCTCGATCCATTCCTTCATCATGGCATTCCATGTGAGGCCTTTATCGTTTAAATCTCCTTTAAGTAATATTCTGTATCTATATACATGTAACATGGTTTGACTAATAATTGGGCTTTATTTTCGTATTCCGCATTCCTTAATATTTCCTTGATTTTGCGTACTTCATCAAACAAATCATTGAATCGACAATACAGATTAATAGCGATGGACATTACTCTTGTTCTATCAATCTCTCGTTGTTCGATAGGTATATAGTAATCAAAATCACCATATGCTACAGATATATCCGGAATCGAACCTACTAGTTGCGCTACCTCTTTGTAATCAACATATTGACTATAATAAGGTCGTAAAACAACCTTTGCGGAAGGCGTTTTTATATAAGGAAATTTAGATTTACCATAATATATAGGATAAATGTAACTTAATGCTTCCATTTGATCATTTATTGAACGGATATTTTTTTCAAAAATCTCTTTTAGCTCTTTGAACAGCAAAGGCTTAAGCGCTTCGACATCATCATTAAGCCTTTGTAATTCTTCAAATAGCTTTTCTTCGTTAGAGCCGCTCGAAATCTCAATTTTCTCTAAACGCCTATTGAATTGCTCAGCACCCAGATAATGCTCTGTTAAGCTAGCGCTAAGGTACATTAAACATAGCTGATTGAGGCTTATACCTTCCTTTTCTGCTCGGTTTGCCAGAGCATAATGAAGCGATTGAGGAAGCCTGAGCTTTAAGTTTCCTGAAAAGTTTGTTCTTTCTTGCATTTTATATCCTCCTTTAATGTGAGCGCCCCCATATATAGGGGCTTTTTGATATTATAACATGCCCCCATATGTGGTGTCAATAACTTTTTAATCGTAAACAGCAGACAGGATTAATAATTATCGCACCATTATACTTTACGTAAATTACGCATTTTATTGACATTACATAATTTATATCATACAATTAGACTATAAGGGGGTGGTTACGTGAAACGGCGGGATTTAATAAAAAAGTTAGAGACAGCCGGATACAAAATGGACAGAGATGACGGAAATCATACAATTTATGAAAAAGACGGCGGTCGCCCAGTACAAATCCCAAAGCATAGAGAAATAAATGAAAACACTGCAAAATCAATCTTAAAAGCGGCAGGGCTAAAATGAGTTCCCTTTACTGGTTATAAATATGAGGAGGTTGCAATTATGGCAGAACATGTATATCCAGCTATCTTTCATCCAAACGAAGACGGTTCTTTCTCTATCACTTTTCCCGATTTACCTGGCTGTATCAGTGAAGGGAAATCCTTAGGAAATGCCATGCATATGGCACAATCCGCATTGACACAATGGATTGAATATCTTGTAGACAAGAAACAGCCCCTTCCGTCAGCAAGTAGATACGAGAGCCTTGAAACCGACCAAGGAGAATTTGCCAACTTGATCTGTGCTGATGTCAAAGATAGCCGCGCGGTCAAGCGAACCGTCAGCATACCAAAATGGATGGACGATAAAGTAATTGAGTCCGGCTTAAGCTTATCCCGTGTGTTGCAGGATGCCTTAAAAGAAAGGCTGCACGTTGGATGAACGTCTGCCCCGATTTATAAGAGAATCGGGGCAGACTGTTTTCCTCGGTAATCACCATCTTTTTCACATACTATCCGATATCTGCTCCAGTCTGTCATATATTTGCTGATTTGTGTCTTCTCCCTGTAGAAAAGAAGCTTTAGTGCTATATTCCCTAATCCTGTCAATCCACTCTAGCGCATTTCTCTGCTAAATATTCATTTTGAGGCACTGTATAAACGCCTTTATACGCATTGCCAAATCCATTTTTCCAATCTGCCAAAAACCATGCCTCGATTTCCGGAGCAGCATAGAAAAAAACAATCGGGATACCGGGGCGTATCTTATTCAGACGTTCCATGACCCTATTTTTAAAGCTGTACCATTCATTTTCATCAATAATGGCTGTACCGTTTTCCTGTACAGACAGGAATCGTCCATCCTTGTCATCCTCTATCAGAATGGCCTCATAGCCTTCCTCCTCAAAGCGCCTTTTCCCTATAAAATCAGCCGCAAAGTCAATCAGTTTTTCTCCCGTCATTCCATTTTGTTCCTTCGCAATCTGAGCAATATGCCGGGTCTGGATGGCCCGTTTGCTCTTTCTCGGCCCAATGGGGCATAATTGGACGTACTCTATCCAGCCATTTATTTTCCGCATGAACGACTTCATGGCATTCAGCTCCGTATAGCCTGCAGTAAAAAAACACGCAACGCGCTTTGCTTTATTCATTGAGGCCACCCCCCAATCATAGGGTCACCGATGCGGTACAAATCGCCAAGCGTCCATTCCCCCAATTCCGGCCGCATTTCTTCTCTATCCAATTTCCGCAACGGAGTCCTGCTAATCGGGTCAAAGACAAATACCCCAACGTCACCAGAGAGGAATCCATTTGTAAATTCATCCAAAAAGTCCGGCGAATGCGTACTGATAAAGCACTGTTTGAAGCTTTGGCAGCGCAGTATCTCATTTGCCAGCAGCTTCTGCCACGCCGGATGCAGGTTCATTTCAGGTTCGTCTATGGCCAGCATCGAAATGCCATTCCGTTCAGGAAGGTTCAGCATCAGCAGAAGCAATAATAGGTGAACCGTACCATCGCTGAGCTCTGACAAAGGGAAATAGTCTCCGTTCAATTTCAGTTCCATCCATAGCTTCCCGCCTACCTCAGGTACACGGATATCCTCGCAGGAGCTTACAAGCTTTTTCAGCACAGCCAGGTATCTGTCCTTAAATCCTGAATCTGTATTCATGATATTCTCAAACACATTGACAAAGTTCGAACCATCTTTTTTCAGATAGCCGCCATCAGCTTGCTCATCCTGCATTTCGCGGATAGCCGAAATATTAAATGCTGTACAGGAATAGGAAAAAAAGCTGCGGAAATAGGCGCGCATAGATTCAAGCACATTTCGTATCTCGTCACGCACAAAAGGAGTGCTGAACAATTCCTTATTTTCAAAAAATAGATTGTCCATCTGTAATAGGACTGACTCATACTTATTGACATCTGTATACAGGCGCTTATTCCTTGCCCCTGTCATTCCGGCTGTCGAAAAGGCTCCGCTTCCCACTTTAGGGGAATGGCACCGGAAAAAATTAAATGGTACCAAAGCGCCCTCCCGTGCCTCGGAGTTGTCCAGCGCTTCTTCAACAATATAATTTTCATCTCTCTTTTTACTGGTATTGGCGCAGAGCGTATAGGACACAGAACGCCCTCTCAGCAGTTCGAGATTCCAGACAAATCTGAACGGCGAGTTCTGTCCATGCCTGTCTATGGCCGCATTCCACCCATTTCGCTTCATTTCTGATAAAAATCCTGTCGTCTCGGTTTTGGGGCTGCTGACCATGTTGGCCGCAAAGGATAATGCCCTGATAAAATTGCTCTTTCCTGCATTATTTGCGCCAATCAGGATATTTATCCTTTCGAATTCCAAATCTTCGCAAGAGACATTTCGGAAATTTTCACATGAAAAACTGTGAATCATACTATTCACGCTCCATATTCTCTGATAAAGCTTTTGGGCTTGCCAGTATAGTTTAGCATAGGTCTGGGCTGATTGGCAACTAGCTTTTTGAGGCTTTCCATTTCCATTTGGCATCTCCGACCTTATCTCCGACCTTATCTCCGCCCCTATCTCCGACTTTATCTCCGACCCTGTCCGCATTAAACGGATATGCATCATCCAACGAAACCTGTTGTGCCTGGCGGCCGTCAACCGATGATAATGGCGCGTTATCAGGCGTTCGCCCCTTCAGGCCCAGGGGTTCCGGATGGAGACATGAGATGGTACGAAAGGTCAAGGAGCTATATGCATACAGGGACATGGTGAGGAGCCTGGTCAGGCGGGAGCTCAGGGGGCGCTACAAGGGCTCCGTGCTCGGCTTCCTCTGGACTTACATCAACCCCCTGTGCCAGGTGGTGGTCTACTCCGCGGTGTTCTCCGTGATATTCCGGGTGGAGATCGACAAGTTCTACCTCTACCTCATCATCGGCATGATGCCCTGGACCTTCTTCAACACCTGCGTCCAGGGGGGCACGACCTGCGTCCGCGCCCAGGCCGAGATGGTCAAGAAGATCGCCTTCCCCAGGGAGGTAATCCCCATCTCCTACGTGACCAGCGCCTTCGTGAACATGCTCTTCAGCTTCGCCATCGTCTTCCTGGCCGTGCTGGTGTCCGGCTTCGGGTTCCGCTGGGAGGCGATGCTCTACCTCCCCCTGGTGATGCTCCTGGAGTACCTGCTGGCATTGGGCATCGCCTTGGCGCTGTCGGCGGCCACGGTATACTTCCGGGACATGGAGCAGATCGTCAGCGTGCTCATGATGGCATGGATCTATGTCACCCCGATCATGTACACGGTCGACTACGTGCCGGAGCAGTACAGGCGGCTGATCATGCTCAACCCCATGACTCCCATAGTGGAGATGTTCCACCAGATACTGTACTACCGGATAGAGCCCACCGGCCCCTACCTGGCGCTGGCAGGGGCCTACAGCTGCGCCGCCTTCTTGGCCGGGGCGTTGATTTTCATGGTCCTCGAGAGGAACTTCGCGGAGGAGATGTAAGTGGAGAAGGATGCATTGGCACTAAGCCAGGATATCGCCATAGACGTGGATAATGTAAGGAAGCGCTTCAGGTCCTACCAGGACAAGGCGGCCTCCCTGAAGGAGCGCTTCATAAGCCCTTCCCGCACAAGGCACAGGGACGTCACGGTGCTGGACGGGATAAGCTTCCAGGTGCGCAGGGGGGAGGCTGTAGGCCTGATCGGGAAGAACGGCTGCGGGAAGAGCACCACCCTGAAGCTCCTGACCAGGATACTGCACCCCAACGAAGGGCGGGTCACGGTGAACGGCCGGGTGTCCAGCCTCATAGAGCTGGGGGCCGGCTTCCACCCGGACATGACCGGCCGGGAGAACATCTACACCAACGCCTCGATCTTCGGGCTCACCCGGAAGGAGGTCGCGAGGAGGATGGACGCCATCATCCGGTTCTCCGAGCTGGAGGGCTTCATCGACAGCCCGGTGAGGACCTATTCCTCGGGCATGTACATGCGCCTGGCCTTCGCCGTGGCCATCAACGTGGACGCGGACGTGCTGCTGGTCGATGAGATCCTGGCGGTAGGCGATGCCGCCTTCCAGAGGAAGTGCTTCGAGAGGCTCAAGGAGATCAAGGGGAAGGGCACCACCATCGTGATAGTCTCCCATTCCATGGAGCAGATGTACAAGATATGCGACCGGCTGATCTGGATAGAGGACGGCGCGATCCGGGAGGAGGGCACGCCCAAGTTCATAGGCGAGGCGTATCTGGCGGCCATGGAGGGCCGGCGGCTGGACCGCATAGAGTTCGAGGAGCAGCAGAAGAAGGCGGAGCTGGAGGAGCGTATCCGGGAGCAGCAGGAAAGGCTCCGGAAGGAACAGGAAGGGCATCAGGAAGCCGAAAGGGCACAGGGCGCCCCCACCCAGGAGGCGCTGGATGGGCTGCGGAGGGAACAAGAGGCGCTCCTGTGCAACGAGAGCCTCAAGGGCATCTGCCCTTTTTATAGGAGCGGGGCGAGGAGGCAGACCAGCTTCCTCCTCTCGTACACGAACGTGACCATGTGCGACCAGGACGGCAGGGAGACGAACCGCTGGGAGACCGGCAGGCGCTATACAATCCGGCTGGCCTATGAGGCCGCAGATGGCTACGAGGGCGTCCGGTTCGTAATCGGCGTGACAAGGGACGACGGGGTATACTGCTATGGGAGCTACAAGGAGATCCCAGGCCTGCTGCCCCGGCAGGGCATGCTGGAGCTCAGCTTCCGGAACGGGCTGCTGAAAGGGAAGTATGTCCTGGACTTATGGATCGAGGACCTTTCCGGGAACCCGTTCGACAGCATCTATAGCCTGGCGGCGATAGAGGTGGACACGGATCCCTACATCGAAAGGGGCATCCTGACAATGGAGCATGAATGGAAGGTCTGCTAGAGGGTTATATATGAGCATGGATAGGGAAGATAGGCTGTTCACAGGGGAGCGCTTCGTTCCAGGGATAGATGACGCAGAGCTGGCGATGGAGCATTACCAGCGCTATTACAGCGCGCTCCCCCTGGTCAGGGGGAAGAAGGTCCTTGATGCCGCCTGCGGTGAGGGCTATGGCACGGCGTTGCTGGCGAAGGCGGCTGCCCATGTCACAGGCATCGACATCTCGCCGGATGCCATCGCCAGGGCCAAGGGCAGCTATTCGCAGGAGGGCAGGGTGCGCTTCATCGAGGGCTCTATCGCCGAGCTGCCGTTGGAGGATTACAGCATAGACGTCGTCGTCTCGTTCGAGACGATAGAGCATGTGCCAGAGGACATACAGCATAAGTTCCTGGACGAGATAGCCAGGGTCCTGAAAAAGGACGGCTTCCTGATAATGTCGACCCCCAACAAGGAGGTATATTCCGACCGTCCCGGCTATCGCAACGAGTTCCATGTAAAGGAGTTCTATAGAGAGGAGTTCCTGGGATTCCTGAAGGGGAGGTTCTCCCAGGTCTCCCTGTTCCACCAGTTCTTCGAGAACGCATGCATCGTCAGTGGCGGCGGTGCTGGCGAGGCCGATGCGGCATGCTACTGCCCGGAGGGATACCGCCAGGAGGCGAAATACTTCATCGCCATCGCGGGGAACCGGGACATTGCCGAGCTGGAGCTGTCCCATGTATACATCAATGAAGGGCATGACTATGAGAGGCGCATAGGGCGCATACTCCAGCTTCAGGACGAAGTGGAGGAAAGGAACCTCCATCTGAAGGAGCTGGACGGGGAGATCGCAAGGTATAGGGAGCATATCGCGGAAGCGGACGGCCTGTGGAAGCAGGCGGCAAAGAGGGCCGAGGAAGCCGAAGGCAGGAATGCGGAACTATATAGCGAGAAGGAGAGGCTCCAGAAGGAAGGCAATGCGCTGAAGCAGATAAACGCATTCGAGCTGGAGGAGAACGCACGGCTGAGGCAGGAGCTGGAGGGCCTGGAGGAAGAGCTCATAGGGCTGGAGGACAGGGGCCGGCAGCAGCAGGCCATGATTGACGAGATGGGCCAGGCAGCAGAGGCTCTGCGGCAGCTGGCGGAGGCCAGGGAACAGGAAATGGAAGGCCTGCGCCAGACCATCCGCAACAAGGAAGGGCACATCGAGCTCCTGTTGGAGACAGAACGGGAATACGAGCGCGAGAAGCGGTCCCGAACCTACCGCATGGCGCTGGCGTTCCGCAGGATAAGCGTCTTCCTCCTGCCGGTGGACAGCAGGAGGCGCTTCTTCTGCAAGCTCCTGGCAAAAGCCGCCCGCCATCCCATAAGGATGGCCCGCATGGTCAATCCCAGGAGGGTAAGGAACTGCTTTACCATCCTGAAGACCGAGGGGACCGGCAGCGCGTCCAGCCACCTGCGGCTGGTGGAGGAGTTCGAGCGTTCCGGTTCCGTGGACGGGGCCATGGAGAAGCTGGACGTGACACAGGTGGAAAGCGGCGGGGAGCCATCTCATGCCCTGGAAGACTACGCGCCCTTGCATTTCGAGCTGCCGGAGGATCCGCTTGTGACCATAGTGATTCCGGTCTACAACCAGTTCGACTATACCTACCACTGCCTGGAGTCCATTTCGAGGCATAGCGGAGACATCTCCTATGAGATCCTGCTGGCGGACGACTGCTCCACCGACCTGACGCGGGAGATAGGGAAGGCCATCTCCGGCATACGCATCGTCCGCAACCAGGAGAACCTCCGTTTCCTGCTGAACTGCAACAACGCGGCCGCCCAGGCAAGGGGGAGGTACATCCTGTTCCTGAACAACGACACCCAGGTGCAGGCCGACTGGCTGCGGCCGCTCGTGGAGCTGATGGAGGGCGACCCCACCGTGGGGCTCACCGGCTCCAAGCTGGTCTACTCGGACGGGCACCTCCAGGAGGCGGGGGGCATCTTCTGGAACGATGCATCCGCCTGGAACTATGGGCACATGCAGAACCCGGAGGATCCCGAGTACAACTATGTCAAGGAGGTCGACTACATCTCCGGCGCGGCCATCATGGTCCGCCGCAGCCTGTGGGAGGAGATCGGCGGCTTCGACCCGCGCTACGCCCCGGCATACTATGAAGACCCGGACCTGGCTTTCGAGGTCAGGAGGCATGGCTACAGGGTGGTCTACCAGCCGCTCTCTGTCGTGGTGCACTTCGAGGGGATCTCGAACGGGACGGACGTCTCCACAGGCCAGAAGGCCTACCAGGCCGTGAACCAGGAGAAGTTCTATGAGAAGTGGAGGGACGTGCTGGAGAAGGAGCATTTCCCGAACGGGGAGGATGTGTTCCTCGCAAAGGACCGCAGCCGCAACAAGAAGCATATCCTGGTGGTGGACCACTACGTCCCCCACTACGACAAGGACGCCGGCGGGAAATGCACCTACATGTACCTCCTGCTGTTCGTCAGGATGGGCTTCAAGGTCACCTTCATAGGGGACAACTTCTATAAGCATGAGCCCTACACCACAGACCTGAACCAGCATGGCATCGAGGTGCTGTACGGCAACTACTACTTCAACAACTGGAAGGAATGGCTCGCGGACAACCTGCACTATTTCGACTATGTCTATCTGCAGAGGCCGCACATCTCCATCAAGTATATAGACCTGGTGAAGAGGCACGGCCGCGCGAAGGTGTTCTATTTCGCCCACGACCTGCACCATATCAGGGAGTACCGGGAGTACATGCTGACCCATGACGAGGAGAGGCTGAAGTCTTCCGAGCGCTGGAAGAAGATAGAGCATGAGCTTTTCGAAAAGGCAGATGTGGGGCATGTGGTGGGCAGCTACGAACAGGGGATCATGCAGGAGGCCTTCCCTGGGAAGCCGATCCGCAACATACCGCTCTATATATATGAAGACATGCCGCTGGACATCAACAAGGACTTCCGGGAGAGGCATGGCCTGCTCTATGTGGGCGGCTTCGGGCATCCGCCTAACATCGATGCGGTATTATGGTTCGGGAAGGAGGTCTTCCCGAAAATCCTGGAAAGGCATCCGGACATGAGGTGGCATGTGGTCGGCGGGAAGGTCCCTGTGGAAATCCAGGACATGGCAAGCGACAACGTCATCATAGAAGGCTTCCTGCCGGATGAAGGCCTGCATGCGCTGTACCGGGAATGCCGCATGGCGGTGGTGCCGCTGAGGGTAGGGGCAGGCGTCAAGGGCAAGGTCGTGGAGGCGGCGTACTTCCAGATACCCTTGGTCACGACCACCATAGGGGCGGAAGGGCTGGATGCGGGGATAGGGAATATGGTTGTGGAGGATGAGGCGGAGAAGATGGCGGATGCAATCTGTGGATTGTACTCGGATTGCGACAGGCTTAAGGAGATGTCGGATGCCGGGAGGGAATTCATCGGGAGGTATTTTACGGAAAAAGAGGCGATGCGGGTTCTGGAATTGGATTTGCAGCCTTAATAACTGGAATCCGTGACCAGAGAGAATGATTCATTTACCATTAGGAAGTTATATATTCTTTGTGTCTAAAGCTGGAGAAGCAGTTTTGAATACCAAAGGATATATAGCTTTTCACACTTAAAGTTCAAATAGACGGAGGAATCGAAATGGAAATTCGTAAAAAAGAACTCCTTGCCATCCCGATATTTATCTTATTATCATTGGCATATTATCTATTTATACCTGTTTTTCCAGGATTAAGTGGAGATTTCGGCGAAGGTGCGGTAACCCTATTTTATTCATTGTATTCCTCTATTTGTGAAGGAAGCATCGCTTTATGGAACCCAAACTTATGGGGCGGAATCCCTGTATTAGGCCAAACTTGTTTCCAATCAATTTATCCTGTTAATTTATTGCTTTATTTTATTTTAAAAAATTTCACGTTTGAATTATTTATCGTGTTTGATTATGCATTTCATCTAAGTATATTATGCGTTGGCTTATATTTCTTTCAACGCTTAAATAAAGTATCAATATTAGCCAGTTTTGCTTCAGTACTTATGGTTGCATCTTCCCTCGAAATGATGCGGCAAACGACATGGGTCTATTTATTTACCGGCTTTGCATGGCTTCCATTAATACTAGATTTTATAATCCTCTTTGAAAAAAACAAGTCAATGAAGGCATGGAAGTATGTCCTAGGCGCGGGGATTGCATTAGGTCTATCAGGACTAGCAAATCAAGGACAAACCTTATTGATAAATATTTTAATTGTATGTATTTTATATTTATGTTACATAGGAACAAAGTTTTCAAAAAGGTATTTCTTTGAAATAACTGGAAAAATGCTTAGTTTTGGTATATTGGGCATAACTTTATGTGCTCCTGCATTATTGCCAGCCATTGAATTTACTAAGAACTGTTCCAGATATGTACCTGAACTAGGCTGGCTAAATGGGTTGGATCAAATGACTATTGAAGCCTTTGTTGAATATGATACATCCCTTGCAAGCCTTGGAGCTCTTTTTCAGTTTCCTACAGTCAATACCGATACAAATCATTATATCTTCTCTAGTATAGGCGTAATCGTATCCGTATTGGGAATACTGGGCTTTTTTGCTAAAACTAAAAAAGAACAACACGCAGTAAACATTTTTTCAAAAGCAATTTTTGCTTTTATAGTATGCTATAGTGCTGGGTTTGTTTTTCCTTATATTTTTTATTACATACCATTTTACAATGCAATAAGGGAACCCTTTTTATATATTCCCTATCTTATCGTGCCACTAACCTTTTTTGTTGGACAAGGTATAGATTTGTTAAAAGACAACTACTCTATTAAAGACATCAAAACGAAAATGTCTGGTTCGATATGGGCAATTTTAATATTATTCATCTGTATTTTAGGTATTTTGCTTCCATATCGAAGGATGTTGATAAATATAGCGTTGATACTAGCACTTGCATGTGCTTATTGCAGTAATTTGCTTTTAAAAAAGTTTAAATTTATGAACGCTCTAATATATGGATTTTGGGCTTTATTATTTATATTGCAAACCGCAATCAATATAACCCAAACAAGGAGTGTAAATAGTTACAAGGATATCTATGCAAAAATTGAACGTCAAAAAATCAATAATGATATTATCCTTAACAGCCTACCAATTCAGGCGGATAAAGCAACAAGGCTTTTAAGCTTCGGAGTAACTGCATGGCCCCAAAATAGTATGGCTTTAAGTCAAATTAGTGATGCCATTGGATATGTAAACCCTGTTCCTCGCGCAGCACAGCTTGCCTCGACTGCTTCTCAACGAGCATTACTTGGTAACACCAAATATTGGCTATCTTCTTTAGATGCAGAAAGCTATCATTATCAGTTGCTGGAGGAAATGGGCGCGGAATATATAAGAAATATTCAAGTCTATCCCAATTACGATTCTGATGAGCCAGAATCATTTGCTTTATGGAACTTTGATACTCTAGGTGCAGCTTGGGTAATTAATGATGTCATCAATACAAAAGATTTGGAACAAATGTCTGACCAAGAAGTTACTGATATATTAAATAGTCTTTCCATTGATTTTACAAATCAGGCATATGTAGCCAATTCCAATTCAATAAACGTTGAAAATGGTGACAATAGATCGACAACCGATGTAAAAGAATACGGTAATAACAATATTAAATATGAGGTAAACACCGAAAAAAATTCTATATTGGTAACGTCAGAAATATGGTATCCCGGATGGAATGTATACATAGATGGGGTCAAGCAAGAAGTTATCCAAGTAAATTGTTGCTATCGTGGCTGTGAAGTACCAGCGGGTACACATATAGTTGAATTTATATACCAGCCGCTTTCACTTTACTTGGGTATTCTGTTGAGTACATTAGGCATATTGTATTGGATTATCCTATTTTGGATAATCAAAAGAAAAACTTTTACCTGTTAACCTTGTTTTTATGTTCACTCTTTATCCTGGTAACAAGTACGCTATGTTGTTCCTTGATGAAACAATATTTAAAAATACAGAATAGAAAGCGGATTAACATATAGAGCATAAAAATCACAACTTGTCGAATAAGAAAGGAATTATCAATATGTCAAAACACATTGGAGCACAAATGTTAGAATTTCCCCAAAGCGGTGACGAAAGAGGACATCTAGTCATCGTCGAAGGAATGGACGATATTCCATTTGATATTGCACGAATATTTTACATATACGGATCGGCCAATGACGTAGTCCGCGGCCAGCACGCAAACCGCAAGTCACAGTTCGTCCTAATCAATGTAGCCGGATCCTGCAAGGTGGACGTTAAAGACGGAAAAGGCAATGAGGCAGTTTTTGTATTGAACAGACCCCATACCGGAATATACCTGCCTGCCATGCTCTGGAAGGACATGTATGATTTCAGCTCCGATTCCGTACTGCTCTGCCTGGCCAGCGAGCATTATGATGCCGCCGAATATATCAGAAGCTATGATGATTATGTCAAAATCGTAAATGAGGAAAATGTATGAAAATATCCATCGTCATTCCTGTATATTTTAATGAAGATAACCTGAAGCCCCTTTATGCGGACCTCTGCAAAAAGCTGTTTATACATACCGATTACGAATGGGAGCTGGTCATGGTGGATGACGGTTCCCAGGACAAAAGCTACTCCGTGCTGGAGGAACTTGCCGCTCAGGACAAGCGTATCCACATATACAGCCTTTCGCGCAACTTTGGATCCCATGCCGCCATTTTATGCGGACTGACCAAATGTACAGGAGACTGCGCCGTGGTAAAGGCAGCCGATCTCCAGGAACCGACGGAACTGGTGTTGGATATGGTGGATAGTTGGCGCAAAGGGAACAATGTAGTCCTTGCTGTACGGAAGGACAGACAGGAGGGCAAAGGACAGACGATGTTTGCAAACCTATATTACTGGTTGGTGCGCAAAACCGCTCTTCCCCAGATGCCCAAGGGTGGATTTGATGTCTACCTTCTGGACAGGAAAGTCATCAATGTGTTGATGCAGCTGGACGAAAAGAACAGTGCTCTTACTGGTCAGATTCTGTGGAGCGGTTTTCGTACAGACAAGGTCTATTACACCAGGCTACAGCGTGAAATTGGCACCAGCCGCTGGACATTCAAGAAAAAAATACGTCTGGTTGCAGATACATTATTTAGCTTTTCCACATTGCCTATAACTATTGTCTCAATAATAGGTACATTTTCCTGCATTGGCGCTGCCATATGGGCAATTATTGTTTTTATCTGCAAGCTATCTGGATTAATAGAGGTAAGCGGATGGACAGCTCTCTTTATGTTTAACCTGTTCAGCTTTGGAATTACCATGTTGACACTTGGGATTCTTGGCAGCTACCTGTGGCGGACTTTCGATGCCTCGAGAAACAGGGTGTCATTTATCATTGAAAAGTCAAATGAGGTGAATCAAATATGAATCTTGGAGAAAAGGCATCATTTTCTAAAACTATTTCCGAATCAGATGTGTATCTGTTTGCTGGTATAACTGGGGACTTTAACCCAATCCATATTGACAACATAACTGCAGGGAGTAGCTTCGCACATTCCAGAATCGCCCATGGCGCATTGATTTCTGGAATGGTTTCTACTGTAATCGGAATGAAATTGCCTGGGGCAGGGGCTGTTTATATGGAACAGGATTCCAAATTTCTGAAGCCTGTGTATATAGGAGACACTGTGACCGCCACTGTTGAAGTCGTAGAGATAATAAATAGTTCCAAAGGTATTGTTAAACTATGGACCTACGTAAACAATCAGCACAATGAACGAGTACTAGATGGTTTTGCAATCATTAAAGCCCCTATCGAAGAAGGAGAGAGAATATGATAAGCCCAAAAGCACAGATTGCGGATACTGCAATCATTCATGAAAACGTTACAGTTGAGGATAATGTTATCATTCATGATTACGTGGTCATCTACCCTAATACGGTAATCAAGTCCGGATGTGAGATATATGATCACTGCGTCATAGGAAAGCTCCCCACCTCACCTGGCATTACCTCGCGCAGTTTAAAGACTGTATATCCAGTCCTTACTGTAGGGAACAACTGTGTCTTATGTCCGTCTGTGGTTTTATATGCCGGGAGTGAAATTGGTGACCACAATTTGTTCGGAGACTATTGTTCTATTCGGGAAGAATGCATCATTGGCAGCCACTGTATCATCAGCAGGAATGTAAGCGTCAATTATAACACTCGAATCGGAAGTTATACCAAAATAATGGACAATTCCCATATCACCGGGAATATGGTCATTGGAAGCCATGTATTTATCAGTGTGCTCGTTGCAACTACAAATGATAACACAATGGGCCGCGAGGACTATAACGAAGATCATGTTAGGGGAGCTTCTATAGGAGATTATGTCACAGTCGGTGCCGCTGCAAATATCCTTCCCGGTGTTAAAATCGGCAAGAATGCCATTGTAGGGGCAAGCGCACTGGTAACCAAAGATGTTCCTGAGAACAAAGTTGTTATGGGAATACCTGCACGTATCATCAAAGATGTGGGATAGGAGGAGAGGCGCAATGAAAATAATGCCAAACAGGCTTGACCGCGGTTTTCAATTATATCAGGAAGAGTTTGAAACGAAGGCCCTTGAAGTCCTTCGTTCCGGATGGTACGTACTTGGCAAGGAGGTCTCTTCCTTTGAGGAGGAGTTTGCAGCCTACACAGGCGGGAAGCACTGCATAGGCCTGGCCAGCGGCCTGGATGCCCTTTGGATTGCCTTCCGCGTACTGGGAATCGGCAAAGGCGATGAAGTAATCGTGCAGGGCAACACCTACATCGCCAGTGTCATGGGAATCACAATCAACGGGGCCACACCGGTCTTCGTGGAACCGGACGAATACTTTAACATAGATGCCTCCCAGATTGAGGAAAAGATTACAGGGAAGACCAAAGCAATCCTGGTAGTCCACCTGTATGGACAGGCCTCCAACATGGATATCATCATGGAAATCGCCCGGAAGCACAATCTGCGCGTCGTGGAGGACTGTGCCCAGTCCCATGGCGCCCGGTTCCGCGAAAAAATGACCGGCACCTTTGGCGACATCGGCTGCTTCTCCTTTTATCCATCCAAGAACCTGGGAGCTTTTGGGGATGGCGGAGCCATTGTGACAGATGACAGCAGCATTGCCGATGATGTACGGATATTCCGTAATTATGGCAGCGAAAAAAGGTATTACAATAAAGTAGTAGGCACCAACTCCCGCCTGGATGAACTTCAGGCTGGATTGCTGCGCGTCAGGCTCTCCCACATGCAGGAACTGGAAGAGGAGAAACGGAAAATCTGCAGCCGCTATTTAGCGGAACTATGCCATCCTGACATTATTCTCCCCGATACTAGGGAAGGGGCTACCCATATCTGGCACCAGTTCGTAATCCGCACGGAACAGCGTCAGGAATTGATTGATTACCTGAACCGCAAAGAGATAGGAACCATTATCCATTACCCCATCCCGCCCCATTTATCAGAAGCTTACCAATACCTGAATGTCTGCCGGGGCAGCCTGCCTGTTACAGAGCACTATGCGGAGACTGTTCTGTCCATCCCTCTCTATAATGGCATGACGGATGAAGAGCAGAACTTCGTAATAGATGCGATAAATGCCTTTTGACCTAGGCATTCATAACAAAATGAGCGGCCAGAACCGAAAGGCAGGGGTGCATTTACCATGGAAGAAAAAACGAAACAGAAGATTCAGAAATTCCTTGCCCTGTTCTCTATCTCTGTATCCGATACAGCGGCAGAAAATATACTGCAGTTTATTAAATTCGGCATTGTAGGGGCGACCAACACAGCCATCAGCTACCTGCTCAATATAGCCGTTCTGTTCCTTATGAGACCGCTGAATGCGGCCTGGGACTTTGTGGCAGGCAATGTGGTATCCTTTCTGTTGAGCGTACTATGGTCCTTTTACTGGAACAACCGCTTTGTATTTACAGCAAAAGAGGGCGAGGAAAGATTTCTTTTAAGCGCTTTGCTGAAGGCCTATATTTCTTACGGTTTTACCGGAATCATATTAAATAACATTTTGTCATGGTTCTGGATCCATGTATTGAACATTTCCAAATTCACTGCACCTCTGATCAACTTAATCATCAGTGTGCCGCTGAATTTTGTGATAAACAAATTTTGGACCTTCAAAAGCAAGTAGGCGAATTATCCCCTGCCTTCTCACTCTTCCAGCATCTTATTGATATTATACTGCATAACGCTGAATGCTGCCTAATGTAATCATGCGAATCTTCAATAAGTCTTTTGGCAAAGCCTAGAAATATCTGCTATAATAAATGGGGAGT